>Ga0315904_10007710_pt1 | contig 14404 bp, 11 predicted proteins | sample LakEriMetagenome_6_FD_203529 | JGI IMG/M metagenome (GOLD analysis project Ga0315904, IMG submission 203529) | Freshwater fungal communities from buoy surface, Lake Erie, Ohio, United States - Buoy 12 MA120 | ecosystem: Environmental > Aquatic > Freshwater > Lake | place: USA: Lake Erie, Ohio... | reverse complement strand
CGCGGCATGGGCGAGTGGCTCGTGGGCCCCTCCATCATCGTGTGGGGCACAGAGGAACAGAAGCGCCGCTTCCTGCCGCGCATCGTGGACGGCACCGACCGTTACTGCCAGGGCTTCTCGGAGCCGGACGCCGGTTCCGACCTCGCGTCGCTGAAGACGCGCGGCGTCATCGACGGCGACGAGGTCGTCATCACCGGCCAGAAGGTGTGGACCTCCGGCGCGACCGAGGCGAACATGATGTTCTGCCTCGCGCGCACGGACCAGGACGCCCCGAAGCACGCCGGCATCTCGTACGTGCTGCTCCCCATGTTCAGGGAGGACAAGTCCTCCAACGGCATCGAACTGCGCCCGATCCGCCAGCCACACGGTGCCTCACACTTCACCGAGACGTTCCTCACGGAGTCACGCGCGCCGGTCGACAACATCATCGGTGGCATGAACAACGGGTGGCGCGTCACCATGACCACGCTCGGCAACGAGCGCGGCGGCAACGCCACCACACAGCACGTGGAGTTCACGAAGCAGTTCTGGGCCGCAGTGAAGATGTTGCAGGCCTCCGGCAAGGCCAAGGACCCGATCATCCGCCAGGAGCTGGCGTGGGCGTACAGCCACGTGGAGATCATGCGCTTCAACGGCCTGAAGGTGCTGTCCGAGGTCATCGCCCGCAAGGAGCCCGGCCCGGGTGCCTCGGTGAACAAGATGTTCTGGTCCGAGTACGCCCAGAAGTTCTCCGAGCGGATGATGAACGCCCGCGGCGCCGACGCCATGCTCGCCATCAACGAGCCGGGCCAGCCGTTCGCGGTGGACAGGTGGACCTCGATGTTCTTCCAGCACAGGTCCTCCACGATCTGGGGAGGCACCGCACAGGTGCAGCGCAACATCGTGGGCGAGAGGGTGCTGGGGCTCCCGAAGGAGCCGGGCCAGAAGGGCTGACCCGGCCCCCACGGGGCCGCACAGCGGGGCTCAGCTCCTGTCTTCGCCGTCCTTGCCGGTCTCGAAGAAGTCCTTCGCGTCTGCGTCCATGCCGCGGCGCTTCTTGTCGCGGAAGTTGGACGTGGCCCGGGACATGCTCGCCATGGCCGCCCGCGAGCTGCGGCCCGTTGCCTGCCACGCCGACGTGGAGCCCTGGTCGTAGCCGAACCGGGCGGCGTCGGCGTAGGCATCGAGCCCGGCCGAGAGGAAGACGAACTGCCAGCCGTCGGCCGTGCGCTCCGCGATGAGCTGGCGCACCTTCTCGAGCGTGTACTCGCGGCTCTGGTTCTCCTCGCCGTCGGTGACGGTGACGAAGACGATGTCGTCCTTGCGCAGGCCGGTGGCCTCGCGTGCCCCCTGGTCCATCATGACCCGGCCGATGGCCAGACCGGTGGCGTCGAGGAGGGGAGTGCCGCCGCGGGGCACGTAGGACGTGCGGTCGAGTGCGACCGCCTCCGTGATCGGGGCCCCCCAGACGACCACCTCCTGCGGGTCCTGGGAGTCGAACAGGATGATGCTGACGCGGGCGTCGGGCCCGTTCGCCTGCTGGTCGGCGAGGAAGGTGTTGAACCCCCCGATGACGTCGTTGACGATCGAGGACATGGAGCCGGACCTGTCGAGCAGGACCACGATGTGGGTGCCGTTCGGGCGGGCCTGCTGCTGGTTGCCGTTGGTGGACGGGTTGTTGGTCATTGTGTGCCTTTCGTGATCTCGATCCCGACCGTCGGGATTGAGTAAAAAGCACTATAACGAGGGGGTGTGTCAGTCCTTGCGGGGGGCCGACCGGAACCTGATCGGCGGGGAGATCTCCCGTGCCCGGCCTGCCTTGTAGAGCATCGGCGGGCGGCCGGGGCTGGGCTGGTCGGAGGTGATGATCCCGAGCGGCTGGATGAAGTTCTTGGTGAGCTCCACCTTGCGGCGGAAGTTGGCCGGGTCGACCTCGTCCTGGAGGAACGCCTCGTAGACCATCCGCAGGTCGGACATGGTGAACTTCGGCTGGCAGAAGCTCACCGCGATCGGGGTGTCCTCGAGCATCTGGAAGGCCTTGGCCCTGGCGTCGCTGATGATCCGCTGGTGGTCGAACTCAAGCACCCGGGACGACTGAAGCTGGCGGTAGGGAACGAACTTGGCCTCCACCGAGTGCTTGATCGGGGCTATCTCGCCGGGATGGGGCAGGAGGGCGAGGTAGGCGATCGAAAAGGCCCGCCAACGGCTGTCCCTGTCGGGGTCCCCGTAGGCGCCCACCTGGTGGAGATCCTTGTGGCGCAGGGTTATGCCAGTCTCCTCGTGCACTTTCCGCAGGGCGGTGTCTTCCAGGGGTTCCTTCTCCTTGACGGCCCCTCCGGGGAGTGCCCAACTCTTGGAGGGGGCATCAGGACGGCGCATCACCAACACCTCGAGGCGGTCCTTGGCGGCCAGATTCCTGTCCGGGTTCACGGTCAGCACGACCGTGTCGACATACACGTAGAAGTCCTGCTGGATGGTTCGCTCATGCTTCGGCATTCCCCCAGTGTGCCACCACCGGGTGTCAGATTTGGGACAAAGGCTCCCATTCCGCCTGTCACAGTGCCCGGGCGGGGAGGGCCGGCCCCGGAGCGGGGAATAAGTCCGGGCCACCGTTAGTTGCACACACCCCGTCGTTATAGTGCGACCGTCCTAAACCCCCCGGCCCCGGCCGGGCCGATCGCTCAAGGAGCCCAATGACCACACACACCACCGGACAGCCCGTCTCAACCCGCCACATCATCTACCCCCAGAAGTTCCGTGCCACCGGCGCCATCCTCGGCGCGGCCATCGGGGACGCCCTCGGGGCCCCGTTCGAGTTCAAGCCCGGCGGCCTGTACTCGTCCCACTTTCCCGGTCCTGTCCTGTCCGGCACCGGCGAGATGATCGGCGGGGGCGGTTTCGGGTGGGCGCCCGGTGAGTTCACGGACGACACGCAGATGGCCATGGCCCTCGCGGAGTCGCTCATCGCCCACGGCGGCCTGGACCTCGACGACCTGTGGGAGCGCTTCCAGGCGTGGAAGCACTCGGCCGTCGACGTCGGGATCGTCACGGGCGTCGTGTTGTCCCAGCCGGTGCGCCACGGCGCGGCCGAGCACGGCCACCACGCCACCGGCGGCCGCAGCGCGAGCAACGGCTGCGTGATGCGCATCGCGCCCGTGGGCGTGCTCGGGGTGCGTCTCGGTGCGGACGCCACGGTGGCCCTCGCGGCCGGCCAGGCCCGTCTCACGCACCACGACCCTGCCGCGGCTGTCGGCGCTGCGCTGGTGGCCGAGTTGATCCGCCACATCATCGTCACGGGCGAGTTCCGCGGGGTCGCCGAAGCGATCCTCGACGACTTCGCCGCCACCGGCACGTTCGACGCCGCCGTCGTGGGCGGGTACCGCGGCTACGTGGCGGACGGCTTCGACCCGCTGTCTCCCGCGATCCCCGGCAACGGGTCCGTGTGGACGACCGTCGGCCAGGCACTGTGGGCCGTGCGCAGCACGGACTCGTTCGAGGCCGCGATGCGCGCTGTCATCGACCTCGGTGGGGACACCGACACCGTGGCGGCCGTGGCAGGTGCCGTCGCGGGCGCACTGTACGGGGCGCAGCGCATCCCCATCCGCTGGACGACCTACGTGCACGGGTACCTGCGCATGCCCGACGGCTCCCAGCGCGAGTACCGCATGCAGGACCTGATCGATGTCTCGCGCCTGCTGCTGGGCGAAGGGAAGTCGACCATGTCGCACCGTGACGCGCCCGTCGGCCCGCGCCTCGTGCACAAGGCCGGGGTGCACGCCGCGAACCTGGACGGCGCGGCCACCGCCCCGCGCGACCACGCGGTCGTGTCGCTGTGCATGACGGAGGAGCGCTTCCTGAACCACGTCAACCGCCGCCAGATCTACATCCGCGACAAGGAGAACCCGAAGAACGACGACCTGTTCTTCGTGGTGCGCGATGCCGTGGAGGCGATCGAGGCCTTCCTCGCGGAGGGACGTGACGTGGTGGTGCACTGCCACGGCGGCCGCAGCCGCACCGGTCTCGTGCTGAAGGCCTGGTACATGGCCCGTGAGGGTGCCTCCCACCGCCAGGCACATGAATGGCTGCGCGGCACGTGGGAGCACTACGAGACGTGGACGCAGTCGTTCTGGGACTTCCTCGACACCGAGTGGACGGCCCACGTGGGCCGGAAGGGAGCCTGACCCCGTGATCGACCTGATGGAGGCCGAGGAGGCAGTGATCGCGCACCTCAACCGCATCGCGTGCATCGACCAGGACGTGGACGAGCACGGGGAGGAGATCCCGCTCTCGTTCCCGCTCACGTTCTTCACCCTGGAGAACGCGGTGGTCTGCCGCGCGACGCTGTACACGCGCTTCAACGGCGCGGTCGTGCTGCGCATCGACGCCGACGTCACGGAGGCGGACGACTCGGCGTCGCTCCGCCAGTGGGCGCTCGACACCCCCGGCCAGCTGCCGTACGTGCAGATCCGCTACCAGCGCGACTCCCGCGACAGCACGGCCACGGTCACGGCCACCCACTCCCTCGCGGTGGACCAGCTGAACCGGTTCGTGCTGGAGCAGGTGGTGTCGTCGTTCGACTTCATCGTCCCGCAGTGGATCGCGAAGGCGGCCCAGATCGAGGCCGTCGCCGAGCTGAACGCGCAGCGCCAGCGCAAGAAGATCGAGGAGGCCGCGCGCTCCGGGACCGAAGAGGATCACAGCGACGACTCCGACGACCCGTTCGGTGTCGACGAAGACGCTCCCGCACCCGCCACCACCGTCCACGAGGCCACCGGCGTGGACGCCGTGCTGAAGGAACTGTCCGGCCTGATCGGTCTCGAGCCGGTGAAGAAGCTGGTGCGCGACCTCACCGACGTGCAGCGCGTGGCGACGCTCCGCGAGAACGCCGGCCTCAACCCCCTCCGTCCCTCGCCGCACCTCGTGTTCACCGGCAACCCGGGGACGGGCAAGACCACGGTCGCCCGCCTCATCGGACGTCTCTACAAGGAAATGGGTCTCCTGCGCCGCGGACACGTGGTCGAGACCGGCCGCCAGGGACTGATCGGCGGCTACATCGGGCAGACGGCCCTCAAGACCACGGAGGTGCTGAAGTCCGCGGAGGACGGCGTGCTTTTCATCGACGAGGCCTACTCGCTCGCGGTCGGCCACCACCTCGACTACGGCCGCGAGGCCATCGAGACGATCCTCGCGCACATGGAGAACAACCGCGGGCGCGTCGCGGTCGTCGTCGCGGGGTACCCCGACAAGATGAAGGACTTCCTGGGGATGAACCCGGGTCTCGCCAGCCGCTTCGACCACACGCTGAAGTTCCCGGACTTCTCGAACGACGAGCTCGTCGAGGTCTTCGAGATGTTCGCCCGCGCGCACGACTACGTGCTCACGCCCGCGGCGCGCGCCCACCTGCTGCGCGTCGTCTCCGGCTGGCCCCGCGGTGCGACGTTCGCGAACGCGCGCGAGGTGCGCAAGCTCTTCAACGACGTGGTGATGAGGCACTCGGCGGCGGTCGTGGCCGGCGGGATGAGCCTGGGGAACGGTCTCGTCGAGATTGACACGTGCCACTTCGCGGACGGCGCGGGTGCGTCGTCCGGCGGCGGGACCCGCCGTTTCGGCTATCTCTGACATACCCGCGCCGGGCAATGGCCGTCCCGCGGTGCGCCGCGGAAACTAGGGTCGGGCCGTGCGATTCGAGGCGTTGCGGCGGCTGGACGGCCGTCTCCACCCGGACAGCGGCAAGTCCCCCGGCGGCACTGCTTTCTCCGTCATCCACCGCAGGGCGGCACTTGTCGCGGCGCTCGTCGCGGGTCTCGTCTCGTTCTCCGTGGCGGTGCGCCAGTACGGGCCCACCGTGCACCCCGACGAGTGGGGATTCCTGCTGAACGGCAGGGTCATCATGGGGCACGCCGAGGCGCAGATCCCCACGGGCAGCTTCTACCCCGCGGGGTTCGGTCTGGTGACCGGGCCGCTCACCGAGCTCACCGGCTCGCTCGCGGGCGGGTACCGGGCGACCCTCGTCGTCAACTTCGTGCTGTGCATCCTGGTCGGGGTCACCGCGCGGCTCGTGGGTCGGCGCGTGTTCGGGATGGGCGAGAACGCGGCAACCGTGGCCGGGGCCCTCGCCTTCGTGGTCCCGGGCACGATAGTGACGAGCCTGTTCGCCTGGCCGGAGACGGCGGCCCGTCTCGCGTTCCTCGTGTTCGTGCTCTGGTTCCACCGCATCGCGGGGGAGCGCAGGGGAGGCCCGATGCTCCTGTTCGGATTCCTGGTGGGTCTCATGCCCGGCCTGCACGGGAGGTTCACCCTGGTCCTTCCCGTCGTGTGCTGCGTGTTCCTGCTGTGGGGGCTGCGCCGTGACATCAGCAGGGTGCTCGCCGTGGGGACGTGCGCCGTCACCACCGCGGGGTACGCGTGCAGCTACCTGCTGAACAGGTTCGTGAAGAACTCGCTCTACGGGGCCTCCTACGACCAGGAGAACAGGCTCCTGCGCCGGCTCGTCGACCCCACGCTGTGGCCTGCGCTCGTGCGCACCATGACGGGGCAGTCGTGGTACCTCGTGGCCACCTCGGGAGGGCTGGTCGCCGTGGCGGTGGCGTACATGGTCGTCCGCGTGCGCTCCGGCGGCGGGCTGCGGACCGTGCGCACGGACCCCTCCCGCCTGACGTGCCTCGTGATCGTCGTCAACACCGCGCTCCTCGTGTTCACCGGGGGGCTGCAGCTCCTCTTCGGGAACCGCGGAGACCACCTCATCTACGGCAGGTACGTGGAGATCCTCGTGCCGGTCATCCTCGTGGCCGGGTGCGCGGCACTCGAGTCCTCGCGCCTGCTCGCGCTGCGGGCATGGTTGCTCGGCGCCGTCGGCACGCTCGCCGTCGCGCTTCTGTACGTGCTCGTCGACATGGGTGACGGCGTCAAGGGCGGCTGGGCCCGCAACGACATCGTCTTCCCGAACATCGTCGGCACCGATGCGATGAGATACCTGGTGCGGCCCGGTCTCGTGACGTTCGGTGCCGCGTTCGCCCTCGCCGGCCTGCTCCTGTGGTGGGCCTACCGTCGGCACGGGGCGTGGGCACCCGTGCTCATGGTCGTGCTGCTGGCGGTCGGCTCCTCGTGGTCGGCGCAGCGCAGCATCCTCACCCGCACCGACGACCTCGAGGCCACCGGGGTGAGCGTCGACTACGTGAGGGAGGCCGGCGGCGCGCTCATCGGCTTCGATGAGGGAGTGCGCAACGACCGCTCGTACTACTACCTGCGGTACCGCCTGCATCCCGTCGCCCTCGTCAGGTTCGACATCTCCTCCCCGGATGCGGTGATCCCGGCCGCGTACTCCTGCCTCTACGGCTTCCCGAACAAGCCCCCGCGGGGCGGGGAGTGGCGCATCGTCGCCGATGAGATACCCCTCAGACGAGTACTGTGGCAACGGGTCGGGACCGACCGTTGTTGAGGAAAAAGGCGAACGACACATGACCACCTACGCCCCCGACGAGTGCGACGTCAGCGTCGTCCTGCCCATCTACAACGAGAAGGGCCACCTGAGGGCCGAGATCGACAGGATCCGCGAGGCTCTGGAGGCCTCCCGCTACTCCTACGAGCTCATCGTGGTGGACGACGGCTCGAACGACGGCTCGGAGGCGGAGCTCTCCCGCATCGAGGGCATCACGCTCATCACCCACCGGCGCAACCAGGGTTCAGGTGCCGCCAGGCGCACCGGCACCACGGCCGCGAGGGGTCGCGTGGTGGTGTGGACGGACGTCGACATGACGTACCCGAACGACCTCATCCCCGATCTCGTGGACGCCATGGAGGGCGTGGACCACGTGGTGGGCTGGCGCCAGACGGAGGAGGGCACCCACAAGCTGCTGCGCACGCCGGCCAAGTGGGTCATCCGCAAGCTGGCGAGCTTCCTCTCCGAGACCGACATCAAGGACCTCAACTCCGGTCTCCGTGCCTTCCGGCGTGACGTCGCCATGCAGTACGTGCACGAGCTGCCGAAGGGCTTCTCGTGCGTGACCACGCTGACGATGTCGTTCCTCGGCAACGGCTACAGCATCGGGTTCTTCCCGATCCAGTACTTCCCGCGCGCCGGGCGCAGCAAGTTCCACTGGCTGCGCGACACGCGCCGGTACATCCTGCAGGTCATCAGGATGACGCTGTCCTACAACCCGCTGAAGGTCTTCCTGCCCGTCGGGCTGGGCCTCCTGGTCATCGGCCTCGTGAAACTGGGCTTCGACTGGGCGGAGCGCGACTTCCGCCTTGCGGCCAACACCCTCCTCATCTTCTTCGCGGCGCTCCAGGTCATCACGGTCGGCCTTCTCGCGGACCTCGTGGTGCGCGCGACAAAGTCCCCGAACTCGGTCCCGCCGGCCTGACCCATGCGCGTCGCGATCGTGGGTGCCGCGCTGTCGGCGAACAAGGGCGCCGCCGCGATGCTCGAGACGGTCATCGCGCGCCAGCCGGGCGTGTCGGGGCCGTGCACCTTCGACATCCTCACCACGTACCCAGAGGCCGATGCACCGCTCGTCCCGGCCGGTGCCGACGCGCGCGTGGTGGGGCTGCAGCCGCTGCGTCTCGCCCTGGTGGAGTTCCCGGTGGCGGTCCTCGCATTCGTGGCGCGGCTCGCCCGGCTCCCGCTGGGCTGGGTGCGCACCCGGGCCTCACGCGCCATTCTCGACGCCGACGTGGTGGTGGACGTGGCGGGAATCAGTTTCGCCGACGGCCGCGGCGTGCCCATCACCGTCTACAACGCACTGATGACGGGCTTGCCGCTGCTCCTCGGCACCCCGACGGTCAAGGCGGCGCAGGCGCTCGGTCCGTTCCGCAACCCGCTGAACCGTCTGCTCGCCCGTCTGGTGCTGCCGCGTCTCGCCGCAGTGTGCGCACGGGGCGCACGGACGCGCGAGCACCTCGACTCCCTCGGCCTGCGCAACGTCACCGACGTCGCGGATCTCGCGTTCTCGCTCGACGAGGCTGCCGACCTTCCCGTCGCGGTCGAGTCTGCTGTGGCCGCCGTCCGCGGGGGGTATGCAGTCGTGATGCCGAGCTCGGTCGTGCGGCGGATGTTCGAGTCCGCCGGGGGCGACTACGTGGCGGCAGTCGCCGCCGTCGTGCGCGGCGTGCGGGAGCGCACCGGCCTCGGTGTGGTCGTCGCGCCGCACAGCTACCGCACGGGCCAGCCAGAGGGGCGCATGAACGACGGCCCGGTGTGCCGCGAGGTGGCGGCCGCGCTCGCGGGCGACCCCGGTGTGGTGGGCATCGACGCCCCGCTCACCGCCGGCGAGCTGCGCAGGCTCGTGGCCGGGTCACGCGTGCTCGTCACCTCCCGTTTCCACGCGATGATCTCCGGGCTCGCCACGTGCACGCCGACCGTCGTCGTGGGCTGGAGCCACAAGTACCGCGAGGTCCTGGACGACTTCGGTCTGGCCGGGCTGGGGATGGACTCGGCGGTACTGGCGGACCCGACGACGGTCGTCGACGCGGTCGTTGACTGTGCGGGCCGCCGCGACGAGATCGCGTCGACGATCTCCGCGGCACTCCCTGCCGTGCAGGAGAAGTCGATGCGGAATTTCGCGGTCATCCACCGCGCCGCCACGGGGGTCGCAGCATGAGCGGGAGGGCGGCACGGTGAACGTGTCAACCGACCTCAGCGGGGTCATCTCGTCGGGCATGTGCATCGGGTGCGGTGCGTGCGAGATGGCCGACGGTTCCGTGCGCGTGTCACTGAACCCGCGCAGCCTCATCTACGAGCCGCAGGGCACCGGCTCGCAGGCGGCGGCCGACGTGTGCCCCGCGGTGGCCGTGGACTACGCGGGCCTGCAGGAGTACCTCTTCCCCGGGGCCGTGCCGGGCCCGTACGGCGTCGTGCGCTCGGTGCACCTGGCGCAGAGCACGGACCTCGACCGCAACATGAAGGCGAGCTCGGGGGGCCTCATCAAGGAGGTGCTGCGGTCGCTCCTGTCCTCGGGAGACATCGACGGCGTCATCGCGCTCGACCACGTCGAGGGGATCGAGTTCGCGGCGCGCCTCGTCACGGACCCCGACGACGTCGACAACCTGCCGGGCAGCATCTACCACAACCTCTCCCAGGCGCCGGCGCTGCGGCTCCTCCGCGACACGCCCGGTCGCCTCGCCGTCGTGGCGATCCCGTGCCAGCTGGAGGGCCTGTACTCGTGGGTGCGCCGCTTCGCACCGGAGCTGCGCGAACGGATCACCGTCACCATCGGGCTGCTGTGCGGCTGGCAGTACTCGCACCACAGCATCAACGCCATGGGGGAGTACCTCGGTTACGACCCCGCGGACATCACGGACATCTCGTACCGCGGGGGCGGGCCCGTCGGCAAGCTCACCGTGCGCACCGGCGACGGCAAGGAGTACTCGGCGAGCCGCCGTGTCGACTTCGGCTACCAGGTGGCCTTCGACCGCCACTTCAACACGACGCGCTGCCACGTCTGCGTGAACCACGGCAACTTCCTCGCTGACCTTGTCGTCGGCGACGCGTGGCTGCCGAGCACGGTGTTCACGAAGACCGGGATCAGCCTGGTCGTGTGCCGCACCGCCCTCGCCGAGCAGGTCCTGGCGCGCATCGTCGAGTCCGGGTCGTGCATCGCCACCGAGGTGTCGGACGAGGAGATCCGCGAGTCCCAGACGGACCGTGTCGTCTTCGGCGAGTTCGCCTATGCGTACGCGGAGCACCTGCGCCGTCTCGGCGGCCACGTCCCCGAGCTCCACGGCCCGAACGAGGGGCACGGCACGCCGAAGCCCAGGCGCCAGGTGGCCAGGTTCCACCGCGAGCTCGTGCGCAAGCAGGCACTCATGGCCGCGCGCCGCTACAGGTACATGAAGCTGCGCAAGGCCACGCTGGAGCTGCGCGGGTACGTGATGCGCTACGTGCGCTGGTTCCTCGTGCGCATCCTCCGCGTGAAGAGCATCAGCGGCAAGCGCCGGGAGATCCCGCGGGAGCGGCTGTCCAGGTTCCGCTGAGCCTCGCGTCAGGTCGCTGCACGGCGGCCGGACGCGCCCGCGACGGCTGTGGACACGGCGGCACCCGCGAGGTCGACGCACACGAACACCAGGCGGCTGACCAGCGCGAGCGACACGGCCACGGGCGTTCCCACCAGCGGTCCCGCGAGCGCGGTGAACACCGACTCGCGCACTCCGATGCCGCCCGGCACCCCCGGCACGAGGAAGCCGACGAGCCAGGAGGCAGACGCCACGAACAGCATCTCCGTCACGCTGATGCGGGCGCCGAACGCCGAGGCGGTCACGGAGGTGCTGAGCGACATGAGCACCCATGCGGGAACGTGAAGGGCGGTCAGGCGCACGAAGTCCGCCCGTCGGGGCAGCACCAGCCCGCGTCCGGAGACGCGGGAGGCGAGCGCGGAGATGCGCGCGGACACCCGGGCAGACCCGAGGACGACCCCGGCTGCCACGAGGCACAGCACGGCACCCGCGCCCACGACGGGCCTGTCCCACGAGAGCAGGGAACCTGCGGCCACGGCGACGACAGCGGCCGAGTAGGTGGTCACGAGGGACAGCCCCGTGGCCCTGTAGGCGGCGCCACGCTCGACACCACCGCGCACGGCGAGCTCGGCGCGCCCCACGATGGGCCAGATGCCCCCGGGCACGTACTTGCCGAGCTGGCCGACGAAATACCACGACAACGCCCGCCGCCCCGGGGCACGGTGCCCGCGGTCGCGGAGCATCCCCGCCCAGATCCAGCCGATCGAGCCCATTGCCGCCAGGCCGAGGAGGAGGCTGAGGAGGAGGGGGGCGGGTTCGGCCCCCGAGAGGGCGTCGCCGACCTCCTCGCGGCGGGTCACGAGCGTGCGGACCACGAACGCGACGCCGGCCAGGCCGATGACGGCGCCGACCAGCGGCACCAGGCGTCTGCGCAAGCCGGTTCGCGCGGTCCCGTTCATCCCCCGACAATACGTCCCGCACGGCTGGCACGGCCCGTATCCCCTGGGCAAGGATGACGACCGGACAAAGGGGGAGCCATGGCCATGACGGCAGACGAGGCCGCATCGATCTTCTACACGCCGGAGGCGTATGCCGACGAGGAGCTCTTCGAGAGGGCGTGCGCGTTCCTCCGGCGCAACTCGCCCGTGCACCTGGTGGAGCACCCGGACGGCGAGGTGAACCCGTTCTGGGCGGTCACGAAGCACGCCGACGTGCTGGAGATCGAGCTGCACAACAACATCTTCATCAACGAGCCGCGGCCCGTCCTGGGGCCTGCAGAGAGCGACCGCCGCAACGCCGAGAACGGCCACCTGCTGCGCACTCTCATCCATGTGGACGACCCCGAGCACCGGGAACTGCGCGGCGTGACGAGCGAGTGGTTCCTGCCGAAGAACATGGCGAAACTGGACGACCGTCTCGCCGGCTTGGCGGTGCAGTACGTGGACAAGATGGCGTCCATGGGCGGGAGGTGCGACTTCGCCACCGACATCGCGATGCACTACCCGCTGAACGTCATCCTGCACATCCTCGGCCTTCCCGAGTCGGACTACCCGCGCATGCTGAAGCTCACGCAGGAGCTCTTCGGTGCCGCCGACGAGGACCTGCGCCGTGACGACGACCCGGAGGCGGTCATCAAGGTCATCGAGGACTTCTTCGCCTACTTCACGAGGATCACCGAGGAGCGCCGCGCGAACCCGACCGACGACCTCGCGTCCGCCGTGGCGAACGGCCGCATCAACGGCGAGGAACTGAACCTGATGCAGACGATCAGCTACTACGTCATCACGGCCACCGCGGGCCACGACACCACGGCCTCCGCGATGGCCGGCGGCGTGCTCGCCTTCATCCAGCACCCCGACCAGTGGGAGCGTCTGAAGAAGGACCCGTCGCTCGTCGCGACCGCGGCCGACGAGATCATCCGCTGGGTGACGCCCGTCAAGCACTTCATGCGCACCGCAACCGAGGACCACACGCTCGCGAGCGGGCACACAATCCGCAAGGGGGAGAGCGTGCTGCTGTCCTACCCCTCCGCCAACCGGGACGAGGACGTGTTCGCGGACCCGTACGTGTTCGACATCGGCCGCTCGCCGAACAAGCACCTGTCGTTCGGGTTCGGCGTGCACTACTGCCTCGGCGCGATGCTCGCACGAATGGAGATCAAGGCGATGCTCGCCGAGATGGTGCGGCGCGTGGAGCGTTTCGAGCTGGCGGGCGAACCGAAGCTCATGAAGACCACGTTCGTCGGCGGGCTGAAGCGCCTGCCCGTGTCATACGTGATGGCCTGAGCCGGGTCAGCCGCGGCGGTCCTGCAGGAACGGGAACCGCCCGCGCACGTCGGCGACCACTGAGGGGTCGACGTCGGCGCACGTGACCGACACGCCCGCCTTGGCGACTGTCTCGTTGCCGAGCGGGTCGATGATGCGGGAGTCGCCTGCGTACGACAGGCCCCCGCCGTCGCCGACCCGGTTCACACCGGCCACGTACGCCTGGTTCTCGATGGCCCGCGCGCGCAGGAGGGTCATCCAGTGCTCGCGCCGGCTCACCGGCCAGTTGGCTGGCACCACGTAGAGGTCGGTGCCCGTGGCGAGTGCCCAGAACTCGTCGGCGAAGCGCAGGTCGTAGCACACGAAGAGGGAGGTTCGCACCCCGTCGATGTCCACCGTGACGTGCCTGTCGCCCGCGCGGAAGTGTCTGTCCTCGCCTCCGTAGGTGAACGGGTGGATCTTGGCGTAGCGGTGCTGGGTGCCGTCGGGGCCGGCGACCACGAGGGAGTTGAACGGGCGCGGGTCGTCCGGTGCCGTCTCGGGGCAGCTGCCAGCGACCCACACCCCGTGCCTGGCCGCCATCTCGGACAGGAAGGTGCTCGACGGGCCGCCCATTGGCTCGCCGATGTCGTCCCTGTCGACCACGAAGCCCGTGGAGAACATCTCGGACAGCACGACCAGCTGCGCACCCTCTCCGGCGGCACGCGCGACGAGCGGTGCGAGCGCGGCGAAGTTGGCGGCCCTGTCGGCCCACACGATGTCGTGCTGGACGGCGGCGATGCGCATGACCGCAGTCTGTCACTTCCAGGAGGCGAGCCGCCGCGCCGCTTCCTCGATGGTGGGCATCTGCTTGCAGAAGGCGAACCGCACGATGTGCCGCCCCTCGGCGGCGTTCACGGGGGAGTACAGCACACCTGCGGGGATCGCCACGACCCCGCACGATGCGGGCATGGCCCTGCAGAACTCGATGCCGTCACCGTCCGGGCGCCTGGCACGCACATCAGCCGTGACGAAGTAGGTGCCTGCGGATGCGTACGGGGCGAGGCCCGCGTGCGCGAGGGCCGTCCGCAGCACGTCCCGCTTTGCCTGCAGGTCGGCGGCGAGGGCGGTGAAGTACGCGTCGGGGAGGCGCAGACCCGCGGCGATGGCGGGCTGGAACGGCGTGCCCCCGGCGAACGTGAAGAGCTGCTTGGCCATGCGGACCGCGTTGA
>Ga0315904_10007709_pt1 | contig 14404 bp, 21 predicted proteins | sample LakEriMetagenome_6_FD_203529 | JGI IMG/M metagenome (GOLD analysis project Ga0315904, IMG submission 203529) | Freshwater fungal communities from buoy surface, Lake Erie, Ohio, United States - Buoy 12 MA120 | ecosystem: Environmental > Aquatic > Freshwater > Lake | place: USA: Lake Erie, Ohio... | reverse complement strand
AGAAGGCACGAACAGCAGCAACGTACATCCAAACAGCTGCGACATCGGGCCTTGCAATGGCAACAGGAGTGCTGGCAGCTGCAACTGGTGGCGCATCTACAGCCATGAAGGTCTTTAGAATAGCGTTAATATCCACAGGGATTGGTGCTATAGTTGTGGCCATCGGGCTATTGATCAGCAACTTTGACAAGGTTACTGAAGCGGTACAGAAAGCATACAACTGGTTCAACAAGTTAGGGCCGGGTATCAAGGTTGTGATAGGGGTATTATTTCCTTTCATTGGTGCGATATACGGAGTTATCAAAGCACTCGAATACTTTGGTATCATCGATGACCAGCAAACAGCTCAGATGAAGGCTAATGCAAAGGCAAAAACAGATGCTACTGAAAAGGAGATGAACAAGAAGATCGCAGCTGAGAAGCGCAAGGCTCAATCTGTCGATGATAATCTATCTTTCGAGATAAGAAAGGCACAAGCTGCTGGAAAGAATACGGAGGAGATGGAGGAGCGCAAACTTCAGGCAGCCCTGAAATCTGGCAGGGCCATCCTTCAGATGCAAAGGGAGAAAATAAAGGCATACGAGGAGGAGATCAGAATACTAAGAGCTACAGGAGATGCTGACAGCGAGAGATTCAAGCAGCTGGATAAGGCATTGAAGGCCACACGAACAGCAGCGAGGGAGCAATACAAGGAAAATAAAAAGAATTCTGAAGATCTCACCGTGATGCAGATCGAAAATGAAACGGAGAGAACGAATGCAGCAAGGGAAGCAGCGGAAAAGCGCAGGGCAGATGCTGAAAAAGCAGCCGAAAAGCGCAGAGCAGATGAGGAGAAAGAGGCACAACTGAGGCTTCAAAGACAGAAAGAGCTGGAGGATCTCATCAACCTGAATATAGCTGATGCCGATGAGAGGGCATTGATGCAGCTCCAGACAAAACATCGCAGGGAGCGTGAGGAGATCGTAAAGAAATACGGAGAAAATAGCGATGTTGAAAAGCAGCTACAGATCCATCAAGCTACTGAGCTGAAAAAATTAACCGATGAACAGAAAGCAGCAGCGGATGCCAAAGCAAAAGCGGATCAAGAGAAAGCAGATGCAGATGCAAAAGCTGCATTGGATAAAAAGTTAGCCGATCAGAAAGCAGCAGCTGAACTGGAGCTGTTGCAAGCGGAGGAGAATTTCTATGCTCAGCAGGAAGCAAAGAAAAAGCTGGCAGAGATCGAGATGCAACAGGCTCTTTCAAATGATCAGCTAACAGCAAATGAAAGGCTACTGATTCAGCAGCAATATGCTGACAAGGTGAAGGCTATCGATGATGAAACGACAAAGCATGAGGAGGCGAATGCGAAAATGCTCAGCGATGCAAAGCTGAAAATTGCACAGGATTCTCTACAGCTCATTCAGAATATCACGGAGCTGTTCGGCAAGAAGAACGAGAAGGCTGCAAAGATTGCCTTTCAAGTTGACAAGGCAGCTAAACTGGCATCAGCTACGATGTCAGGAGTTGAGGGTACTATTAACGCATTCAAAACAGCTTCAGGATCACCTATCACAGGAGTATTCCCTGCGTATCCATTCATTCAGGCAGGACTTGCAGCAGCATTCGCAGCAACAAACATCGCAAAGATAGCACGAACACAATTCTCATCAAGCGGTGGAGGGGCATCATCACAGGCATCTGTATCGGCTCCATCACAAGGCACTCCAGCTGTGCCACTACCTGAAGGACCAACAACGCAGACAGCTGGGCTTCCCGGTGGAGGAGGTCAGCAAGGAAGCAAGGTGTACGTTCTGGATTCCGATATCACAGCACAGCAAACAATGAGTGGCAAAGTGCAAGCATTAGCCACATTTGGAGGATAGAATACCTGACAAATTACCGACTTTTTCACTTTTTACTCTAATAGTTATATGGCTCAGTATTTTTGGATAGGAGTTAACGAGAATGACGAAACAGGAATCGATTTCAATTCCTTTGTGGATATCCCTGCGCACATGAAAGGGATGATCTATTTCTCAAAAGAATCAGTACGTTATGCATTCAATGATGAGAAACGCATGGTTACCGGTGTGATGATCGCTGCAAATCAGCCGATCTATCGCTGGTCACCTGAGCTGGGAGATCATTATGTGATCTTTAAGCCTGAAACGATAGAGCTGATCCGTAGAAAGTTCTTCAAGAATGGGTACCACAACAACCTGAACGTGATGCATGATGCAAAGCAAGTGCAGAAAGGTGTAACATTAGTGGATTCTTACATCGTTTCATCGACAGATCCAAAGCTCCCAAAAGTTCCGGAGGCATTATCAGCCATGAATCTACAGGATGGAAGCTGGATAGCTTCATATCACATCGAGAATGATGAGCTATGGTCCAAAGTAAAGGAGGGCAAGTTCGGAGGATTCTCTGTTGAGGGGTGGTTTGACAAGGTAAAAATTAAAACAGATAAAATGAACAAGCAAAAAACAAGCATCTGGGATCTCTTTACAAAGGGGAAACCAGCAGCAGAGGCATTCGCTCAAGCTGTGACTGCTGAAGGTGTAGCTGTGTTCTATGAGGGTGATCTGATCGAGGGTACTGCTGTATTCATCGAGCTGGAAGGGGAGCGCATCCCTGCACCTGAAGGAGAGCATGAGTTAACGCTGGAGGATGGTTCAGTTAAAGTGATCACTCTGAACAGCGATGGCGTTATTACAGCGGTTGCGGATGTTGAAACGATGACAGATGAATCTAATGAGGAAGGCTTTGAAGCTATCCCAGCAGATCAGGTTGCCGATGCACTCGAAGCAGCTACGGAGATCATCGCAGAGAAAACTGGCCTTGAAATGGGCGAGGCTTATGACATCGCTACTTTGGTAGTGAATGCCATCAACGAGATGAGAACAGAGGTTGCCGATGCAATGCGTCAGCAGACAGCTGAGATCCACAACCGATTCGTTGAGATGGAGAGCCAGTTCAAAGCTATGCAGTCAGAGATGGCTACAATTCAAGAGGGTGAAAAGTTCGGTGCAGCACCTAAGAAAGCATCAACTCCAGCCCCTTCATACCGGGATCTATTAAACAAGTAAACAATAAAACAAAACAATAAAATGAAAAAATTAAATCAATTAGTACGTGAGCGTTTCGACTACGATGTTGAAGCTCTTGCTCCGTACACAGATGCACAGTCAACTCAGATGTTGACAGACCTGATCTACGCATCAGGATTGACTTCTCGTATCTCTATCATGGAGAACGTGAAAGGTTCAGAGGATATCAAGCTCCTCACTTCAGATCCAGCTCTTCAAGCTGCGACATCATGCGGATGGACCCCTGAAGGTGGTGTGATCCTTACTGATGAAACGATCACTACAAAGCGATTGAAGATCCAAGAGGACTACTGCAACGAGGATCTGAACGGTACATGGGCGCAGTTGATGAATGCTGCAGGTGCAAACGTACAGGATACTGAAGCTCCATTCGCTGACATCATGGCTGCTTACTATATCAAGAAGGCTGCAAAGAAGAACCAGGATCTAATGTTCAACGGAGATACTCTCTCTTTGAATCCTGACCTTGCTCATTACGATGGGTTCGTGAAGCTGTGGGATAACGATGTTGATTTGAATGTGTACAACTCTGTTGAGGTATCTATCACAGCAGCTAATGCATTGACTATCGCTCTTGGTTTGTACGATGCAATCCCTGCTGTATTGATGGACAACGATGTGAACGTGGAGATCATCTGCGGGCGTGAAACATTCCGCAAGATTATCACTCAGAACTACAATGATAACAACTATCACTTCCAGATCTCCGAGGAGGCAGGAACTGAGCCATCATTCATCCTTCCTACTACAAACGTACGAGTGAGAGCTTATTCTCAGCTCAACGGTACTGAGAAGATGTATGCTGTGCCTTACAACTATATGTTCTTTGGAACTGATCTTGCAGGTGATTACGAAGGGTTTGAATTCAAGTACAACGATACAGATGAGAAGCTACGTTTCGGTGTTAAGTGGAGATCTGGTGTGGCGTATGTATTCCCTGAATACTTCACTCGCCTTGAGCTTGCTGCATCCTAATAAATAACCTATAAAGATCTAAGGAAATGGCTTGTGAAATTACATCCGGATATGACCTTGTATGCGACTCTCAAGGAGGAGTTGATACATGGTATGCGTTCGCTATTGCGAACTACGATACATTGACCTATGCTGCTGGTGAGGTTACAGCTTTGACGCTGCTTCCCGGCACGTATGCCTATCCTTTGAATGTTGAAATGGAAACTTCATCCTTCACCGATGTAGCAGTCGGAGAAAGAACGAATGGAGCTTATGGTCGCCAGCAGACAGCTACGGTAGTGCTACATGGTAACACAGCAGAGATGATCGTTGAAATCGAAGCTCTTTGCCGTGGCCGCCATGCACTCATCGCTAAGCTGAATGATGGCACATACGAGCTTCTATTCATGGAAAATGGAGCAAAAGCTACAGATGAAAGAGCTTCCGGAACTGCATTCGAGGATATGAATGGCAATACTCTCACCTTCAACGGTAAGGAAAAGACAAAGGCTTGCAAAATTGATGCTGCAATAGTGAATCTGTTGTTGCCTCCTGTGAGCTAATGTTGTGAAAATTTGATTAATTTCGGGGGAGGTACACAGCCTCCCCTTTTTTGAATCTCGATATGGCTACAAAATACTACATCAGAGGATTAGGATTCGTTGAAGATACTCCATCAAACAGGGCTTTGTTGGTATCTTTGGGAAGAATTCAACAGGAACCTGTAAAGGTTGTCAAAACAAAGAAAAAAAAGAAGGATGATACTGCTGACACAGGATACGCTGAATCAGATCACGGTAACACTGAACGAACTCAAGACTGATCTGCTGCCAGACAACTGGCTGTTCAGATTCGTACTTGATCAGGATGACTACTATGAATACCTGATTTACCTGACAGATGTCAGCCCAGCTCCACAACGCTATAATCTATTTGATCTCGATGAGGGAATCGATGTAGATTTTAAGTTCGTGGGGGATTATTTATACGAGGTTTATCAGATGCCTAATGGTGGCAGCTTTGACTATACACAAGGGGTGAAGGTTGAGAATGGAAAGATGCGACTGCTTGAAAATCCATTGCCTGTGATCCCTACATTTGAACCAGATACACAAACACAAATCTATGATCCGAACAATATTCCGGGAAGCTAAGCAGCCTCAACCAGTTGAGAAGATAGACAATAAGAGTGGCCTCGTGAAATGGGGTGATGCGAATTTGTATGCTCAGTTCCTTGTTGGCTTATTTCAGGATAATCCTGTACATGGAGGTATAGTGAATCAGAAGGTGAAATTCATCACAGCTGGAGGCATCGAGGTAAATTCAGAGGAGCAGATGAACAATGGCCGATCTCCGTACACATTGAAGGAGGTCATTGACATGATCTGCTTGGATAATGAGATCGCTGATGCATACGCTGTGCTATGGAAGAAAGACCTTGTTACTGGCAGATGGGCAGCTTTCCCGATAGACTTTGAATTGGTACGCCAAACAAAGGATGGCGTGTACTTTGAGGTTTCTGATGACTGGTCGAAGGCGAAGCAGGATCCCCTCAAGACAGGCTGGAGGAGATACAAGAACATTCAGCGCATGACCAGCGATGATACTGAGGTCATGATGTACAACATGACAAGGCCAAAGCAGCGCAAGATCTCAAATAGGCTGGAGCTGACATCGAACTACTATGCTATTCCTAACTATTCAGGGGCTATCACTTCGATAATGGCAGGCATTGAGATGGATTACTTCACCTATGCTGAGGTTGTCAATGGATGGAAGGGAGGTACTGTGATAGCATTGAACAATGGGGTACCTGAAACTGAGGAGGAGGAGAATAAGATCATCAACAGGATCAAGACAGATGCAACGGATAGAGAGAAACAAGGCGGTCTGACGATACTTTTCAGCGAAGGTAAGGATCAAGCTCCAGAGATCTCACAGATGTCGGGGAATGACCTTGATAAACGCTACATTGAAACAGGAAAAGAGATCCTAAGAAAGATCATGATCGCTCATCAGGTGATCAGCCCTGCGTTATTTGGGGTACTTTCTGAGAGCTTGTTCGGTAGTAAGGAGGAGATGGAGGTAGCTTACAAGCTATTTCAGGAAAACTATGTTAAATATCGACAGGAAAAGATCAGCGAGGAGTTCAACTGGGCGTGGAAGCGATTGAATAAGGAGGAGCTTGGATTAAGATTTAACGATTATATTCTCAACCTTGAGCAGAATATCGAAGAAACTAACAGAACATCAGCAGCATTGAATGGAATGAGTCCGCTTGTGGCGAACAAGGTACTTGAGAATCTAACTATCAATGAGATCAGAGGTCTTGCACAGCTGGCTCCATTACCTGAAGGCGATGTGATAGGTGGTCAAGCTCCAGCGGCACCGGAGCCAGCAGCCTTCAACGAGGAGGATCCTGTGCTGATGGAGTTCGAGAAATGCGGTGAGATGGCTGATCAATTTATCATCCTTGAATCGAGGGAGTATGCAGGGGAGGACAATGAGGATGAGTTCATTCGACAGTTCTTCAAGGATAGGCATGAGATGACTGTCACGGATGACGATAGGAATATCCTTCAGATGATCAAGAATGGAGAGAGCTATGATGCCATCAGTAAGGCTATCGGCAAGGGTGGTGTGTATCTATCGAAGCGATTATTCCAGCTCAAGGAGAATGGATATCTTGAGGGCTGGGAGCTGACAGATAAAGGAGTGAGAGAATCGACTGTGATCACAGAAATAGAGGTGCTGTATTCCTATGAAAAGAAGCCCGGCATAAAGGGAGATACTATCATCCCTACAACAAGACCTTTCTGCAAGGTGCTGGCGAATCCAGATAATAAGAAGCTATACAGCAGGGAGCAGATCAATCAGATCAGCGTGGCTGTTGAGCGTGATGTATGGAGCTACAGAGGAGGCTGGTATCATAATCCAGATACTGACAGAACAACGCCATCATGTAGGCACGTATGGAAGCAAAATATCGTAACACGTAGGAGATGATCTCACAGATACGGAAGCTCATACAGGACAAGCTGATCAGCGGTGTTAACATCAAGACCATCAATGGCAGCGATATACTCGGACCGGGTAATTTAACCGTATCAGGTAGCGGTGTTCCTGATGGTGACAAGGGAGATATCACAGTAACTGGTTCAGGTACGGTATGGACTATCGACAACAATGCTGTAACGAATGCAAAGATCAACGATGTTGACTGGTCAAAGGTCACAGGGGAGCCGACAACGCTGGGAGGCTATGGCATTTCAGATACTAAGGCGAACTTCAACACAGCGTGTAGTGATGGTGATTTCTTATTCGTTGGGGATGTCACTCAGTACACAGATGAACAGGCACAGGATGCTGTAGGCGCAATGATTGATGGCTCGCTCATCTATGCAGATGCAACTCCTCGCCTATCAAGAGCAGCACTAACTGGAGCAATCACAGCGAATGAGGGGAATAATACCACAGCTCTCGGATCATTCACGAAGGCGCAGCTTGATACAGCTGTGAGTGATGGCGTTCCTTTGTTTGTAGGTGACATCATAGGGCTGACAGATGGAGATAAAGGAGATATAACGGTATCCTCAAGCGGTACAGTATGGAACATAGATGCTGCAACTGTGGGTGTAACTGAGTTAAGTGCAACGGGTACGGCTAACAATACTACCTTCCTGCGAGGGGACAACACTTGGGCAACACCTACGGCAGCAGACCCAGCAGGATGGACTACTATTGTAAAGAGTGCGAATCAAGATGTGACGAATAGCACTACTTTACAGGATGATACTGATTTGCAGTTCAGTGTTGTGGCAGGAGGGCACTATATGGTTGAAATGAATTTAACTATTAGTGGTAATAACACTACAGGTGACTATAGTGCAGCTTTTGCAGTAACTGCAGGAACTATGAAAGGGTACGGAAACTGCCAAAACCTTAGTGCTGCCGCAGCCGTTCAAAATATAATTATTACTGCCACAGGAGTTGCTGCTACAACAACAATTGTAACAGGAGCTCCAACAGCAGATTTAGACAGTTTAGTAGCAGTTAGAATGTTCTATTCTTTTACTGCTTCAGCAAATGCTACTTTTGTTTACAGATTTGCAAATGCAGCAGCAGGAGCTGGAAGAACATCACGAACTTGGAAAGGTTCAATTTTAAAGTATAAAAGAATAGACTAATGGGATTACAACTAAGCAAAGGACAGAACGAAGGAGGGAAGGCTATCCACATTCACGGTACTGATATTGAACTGGCATCGGTGTATGCACGGATTGAGTTCGTTGCTCATGCTGATGGCACAACGATAGATGTAACATTCAAGACATACCTTGACCATGCTCACTATCTTTCAGGTGACTGCGTTCATACAGACATTCATGTGAATGGCTTTGATTTTGGCATCCTTGAAACGGAGGAGCAGTCCTTAGCCGTGGCATTACAATACAGTATTCTAAAATTTGAGGACTTAGGTTATTCAGCGGTCATTGTATAGTACGTACTTTTACTTATTTTTACTCTTACATATATGACATCATTCCTTGTTGACATAGCAACGATTAAAAAGATCGGATTCGTAAACAAAAACGTGGATGATCCGATCATCTCTGTTACTCTCAGAAGGGTGCAAGATACCACTATCAAGCCTATTTTGGGTACATCTTTCTTCAACAGGCTGATCGAGGGCATCTCAAACAACGATCTAAATCAAGATGAGATAGATCTGCTGAATAACTACATCACTCCCTGCATCGTTGCAGCTGTAGATTATCGCATCATTAACGCCTTAACCTATGAAACGAGGAGTAAAACGGTGGGAACCAGCAGAGATGAGCATATGAATCCTGTAACTATCGAGGAGAAGCACATCAGAGAAGAGGATCTGAAGCGTGATTTCGAGGTATATCGCAAGGCTCTCATCGGGTTCCTTTGTGATAACGATCAGCTCTTCCCGGAATATGAGAACTATTCAACGGATGATGGATTTCTGGCACCTGATAAGGGAGCTACTCGCAACAGAATACGATTCAAATGATCAAGATCAGCAAGAAAACAAGGGAGAAAATAGAACAATATTATGCTCAACAGCGTAAATCAGATAAGGGTAGAACTTCAGGAGATCGCAAGCGCACATCTTCAGATAAATGATTTCTTTTGGGGCGATTTTCTGAGAGCCTACAAAGAAAACACAGAACTGAATTATGTGCTGATGGGATGCTTCTATCCTACAGCATCGCTGTTGAATAACCAGACACAGCTTACTCTCACTATCTACATCTGTGATCGGGTTTATAAGGACTATTCCAACCTGAATGATGTTGAGAGCGATACCTTACAGATCTGTAGAGATGTGTACAACGTGATCAACTCCTCATTCAGATGGAAGCGCATCGGCAGAGTTCAGGGAGCTACTTGTCAAAAGTTCATCGAGCGTGGCGGTGACGAGGTTGCAGGGCATACGCTGACCATTCAGTTCCTGCTCCGTGACAAGTCTGGAATCTGTGAGCTTCCAATGCAGGGCTATGATTTCGATCAGCCTGTTGTGGTGCCGAGTGAATGCGATCCTGCTGAGCTTCTTATTGTTACTGATAAAGGAGTTGAGCTATATAATCTTTCTTTACTTTCAGGATCGACAAATACTCAATCAATACAAGCATCAACGTGGCAAGTAATTAATACAGATAATGATGCGTTAAATAATGGTACGGTAGCAGCTGAAGGTTCTATCACAATAATAGCACCAGATTCATATTGGATTCTTGATAATACTGATGGAACGCAACTGCTTACAGGCTCAATTCCTTCAGGAGATACAAATACTATCATTGCACCCGATGGCACAGCTCAAATCAAGCACTCACAAGGCGGAACAATAGCGAATGTACTGGTACCTTCAGGAGCTACAGAACTATACACGGTTGCAGATAGTAACATAGAGATAAATGGCAACTATGAGTTCAGTATTCATGCAACGCATACATACGACATTCGATTAAAAGACCAGTCGAATAATACTATCACACCTACAAGCATCACAGCTAATCCTAATCATGCGGATATAGTGATTAACATGGCTCCTCCTGTTGGAGCTACGTTGATGAAAACAGGGCAAACCATATCTTACCGTAAAGGTGACGATGGAGATATAGAAGCTGGTCGTGATGTTGATTTCTTTACACTTGCATCAAATAATCCTTTCGGTAACAGTAACAGATTTACCGATATTTTAGGCGGTCAGACGTACACGAATAACTGGATAATTGATTGGAGCACCTACAATGGTTCGAATGTATTGGGGTGGTATAGAATTGGAGTAAGGTCATTTATAATTACTTGGGGTAATGCTATTGATTTTGCAATTTCTGAAACTTTCGGTACTTTTTCAAATTGCAGAATACCAAATAAAACAGAGGCTCATTCAATAATTAACAGCGGAAGTGTTAATGGTTTGGCATATTCTCCATTTAATTTTGCTGGTGGGTTAGAATTTTGGACATCAACTACAAATTTGAATACAACAGGTCAGGCATTTACTCAAATCGCTAATGGATTTAATACAGCAAGATCTCACAGTAATCCTCAATTTGCCTTACCTTGTAGAACCTTCACAGTTAACGGAACAATACTAACATAACATGAAATACAAATTCCCTCAGTTCAACGTAGAGATCATTGATCCGGTCATCGACATAGATCTCAATACAATACAGGATAAGGCTATCGACAAACTGCTGAGCGTTGATGTTCTGCTCTCAACAGATACAGCTCAGTTCGGGGTAAGGGCTGAAGATATGCCATACGTTGATACATGGGAGGATGATGACATCCCTACAATGGTTGATAACTGGATAACTCAATACGAATCATGATAGAATTTTTGAATGCGTTAAAAAAGCACGGTGTAACTGCTCTATTTGTTGCAGCATTGTATTGGATGCATGACCGACTGGAGAAGGTCGAGCAGGACAACAAGGAGATTCAGGCTAAGCTGTACGATTGTTTACAGGATGCAGCTGAGTTCAATCGCAGACCGGTGACAAGTAGAGCGAAATGCATAAAGGCTCGCATCATGTATGCACTCAAACCAAAAGATCAAAGCGATGTTAAAGAAATTCTACGATCCAACGCCTAAGAGATGGCGCAAGCTCGGCGATGCGCTGCTCGGTATCTCCCTGCTGGGCATCCCTACTGAGCTTTCAGGTCATTCACATATCGCCATCGGGATCTTCCTGTGTGGCGTAGTGGGTAAATTCCTCACTAATTTCTTCTCAGATGAAATTTGATCTGCGGAACTTCCTGATCTGGCTGGCCACAACCATCCTAATCGGGATGCTGTTCGGGTACCTGATCAGCTGTTCTGCACAGTATCACCTTGATAAATACCAATCGAAGGGCGGTAAATGTGGCAAGATCGATACTGTGACCGTTGTAGATAGCTTCCCTATCATCTACAGAGATACTATCATCTGGCGTTACTATACACGTGACAGCCTTATTATGGTCAATGATAGGGTAGTTCCAAAGACTATACGTGAGATCCGCTACGATTACAAGCTCAAAAGAGATACATTACGATTTAAAGAGAAAGAGATCCGTTATCAATGGAAGGAGAAGAGGAATGATGATCGCAAGATATGGATATGGGTTGCTATGGGTAGCATGGCACTCGCTGCACTTTATATGATAAAACGATGGTAAAGAATTACACAGATCAACAGCTACTTGACAAGGTCAAGTCATTACCTACATTCAAACAGATCCCAGCTCATGAATGGCTGCTGGGAGTGAGATCCAATGAGGATAATCCGGATCAATTCGATGACAAGATCTATTTCTTCAAGGGTGAGCAGTTCATCACGGTGACATCAGCCACAACGAATCCGGGAGTATCTATCCTGAAGGGAGGATTCAAGAGCTATAACAATGTCGGAGCTGCTATGCTGGTAGCTGATCAATGGTATTATAACATTTGGATCAAGGGCAAGCACAGAGGTAAGGCCACAGGACTGCTTCAGCGTGGTGCTAAGGTGAAGGTTCACAGAGATGGAGATATGGATAACAAGAGCGAAGCTACTTCCATCATTCAGGAGGGGATGTTCGGGATCAACTTCCATCCGAATACGCATGATTTCAATGCTATGATTACAAAGAAAACAATCGGAGCATGGTCCGCTGGCTGTCAGGTAGTCAATGATATGGTTAAATATCGCCAGATCATGAACGCAATGCCTGAGAGAGTGCTGATCAGCTATTGTTTACTGAACGAATTTTGATATATTTGCTGCGTTACTTACTTTTCTCATAAGTGGTTAGGTTGTTTTGCCAAGACGAAGCCCTCAGAAATGGGGGCTTTTTTATTGAATTCAGAAAATAATTTAAGAAAAATGAAAATTTTTTTTCTTGTTTTGTTGAATGTAATAAAAAAAGTGTATTTTTGTCAGGTAATCAAATGAGAAAAGATATGAAAACACAATTTGAAGTAGGGAATGTTTACGAGATGAGATTCATTGGTGATTCAGAATTGAAGCCTTGGTTCATCTGCGTAAAGCGTACAGCTACAACTGTGAGCTTTGAGGAGTTCAAAAAGCAGAACGGTGAGAAGATCACTCGCAAGATCAAGGCTTCATTCGATGGGCATGAAATGATTTTCGATGGTAATTATTCAATGGCTCCATCTATCAAATCTGATAAAGTAGTTTATTAATCAACACGGGGGGTGCGCATCCATAACGCACATTTTAAAACTCACAAGCATGAAAAACGAAATCACACACGGATTGATCCTCATGGCAATGGTATTAGTTCCAATCTTTATACTGGCATTGATATGAAGGAGCTATTCATCAGGCATGGAGCAGCGACAGAGCTGCTGAGCATGGCAAGAGAGCTGCAAGCTGACATGGATAATTGCAAAGATGTAGCTATCGCAGCGGACTTTCAGGATCGCATTGATGCTCTGATGAGAGCATACGTTCAGATATTGTACAACCAAATAAGCAAAATAGAAGGATTATGAAGAAGGCGACTAAAAGAATACCAGTAAAATTTACATTTAATCATCCTGATGGAAGATTGCTTGAAAAAATAATCTATACCAATAATGTTGAAAAATATTTAAAGCTATACAATGGAACTACTGAAGCTGGATTAAAATGGACTATGATACCATTTAATAAATATAGAGTATGGCTTGAAGATTCTGTAGAACCTGAAGGCGGAACGTGGTGGTATTGTTATCAGGATGCAAATGGATTTCTTAGACAAGAAGATTATAATCATTCAATTGATGAGCTTGATACTCTTGAGCAATATATTGAATGGGGATATAAAATAGAACAGTTATGAAGAAAGAGAACACGTTTATCCCTTTACGCTATCCATTGGTGAGATGCATTCAATGGTGGAGAAAAAAGAGCCTGAATGATGACAAGGGAGGATCATTCAATGTCGAACTGTACCTTGCATACTGCGAGGCTAAATTCAAGTAAACATGAAAATACTACTCAAGCAGGAGGATAAGGATGTCAGGCTGCACATCCAGCAGGCATTGAAGCGGAACAATACGGATCTGTCGAAGGCTTGCAGGATTGCAGGGATGGAATACAGCGAGGTATATCGCAGATTGAACCGGGAGCTGATAGATTACACATGGCTCTGTGAGTTCATGTCAGAGGTGGCACCTAATGTCGAACTGGTTTTAGATTTGAAGCAATGAGCGGAAGAAAGGACTATAAGAAGCTGACAGAGGATGATATCAAAGAGATCTGTAAGGTATTCCAGCAGCGTGAGATTGCAGGTCTTGCAAGGGAGTACGGAACGAGCGTATCACAGATGACTGGAATATATTCTGTCTGCATACACGAAATGAAGCGAAAAGAAGCCCTTAGAGAGCGTTTTCCCGAGTGTAGGTACTATGATACTGAACAGGACATTTTTAATGCCTTAGAATTGAAATATGAACCTTCAGATCTCAAAGGTTGGGAACTGGAACAATACAATAATAGATGAAACAACAGACAGCAGTAGAATGGTTGGAAGAGCAAATGAAGACTTGGGGAGACAAGCCAAGATGGATGCGTGATGATATAGTAGAAGCAGCCAAAGAGATCGAGAAGATCCAGATCACCCATGCTCACAAGACAGCGAGCCTTGAGGCAGGCTTCGAGCATTCAGCAGATGACTGGGCAGAACAATATTATACTAATACCTACGGACAATGAAAAGACTACTGAGATTTCTCGCATGGCTGGAACAGCAGCGCATCGAGGCCATGAAGCACAGCGGAAGAGGTTTTAACTAACAAGCAGAGATATGTGGACAATAACCTACAGGAGTAACATCAACGGAAGATG
>Ga0315904_10007701_pt1 | contig 14416 bp, 17 predicted proteins | sample LakEriMetagenome_6_FD_203529 | JGI IMG/M metagenome (GOLD analysis project Ga0315904, IMG submission 203529) | Freshwater fungal communities from buoy surface, Lake Erie, Ohio, United States - Buoy 12 MA120 | ecosystem: Environmental > Aquatic > Freshwater > Lake | place: USA: Lake Erie, Ohio... | reverse complement strand
CTTGGGCTCTGGAATTGTCACAATAATTGCACTCACTCAATCAATTGCCATTGGTGTCATCGCTCTTGTTGCATATGTGGTTTATGTGCAAATTGAAAATTATGTTGTAACACCGCGAATTATGAAAAGAACTTTGGCAGTTCCTGGAGCAGTAACAATCATCTCTGCCCTTATTGGTTCATCACTCTTGGGACTTGTCGGCGGATTACTTGCCGTGCCTGTTGCAGCTTCGATCATTCTGATTTTGGATGAAGTCGTAATACCTCGCGCTAATAACTCTTAATACTCAAGAGGTAGAGGGCTGGTATCACCAGTAACAATGGTGTTGATTTCAGAGAGCACGCGGTGAACTGATGGCTCGCCTACCCACAGATGCTTGGCATCATCTACTGGAATAATTCTTAACTTAGGCACGATTGCAAAGCGCTCTCTAGCAGCATCTGGTTTCAAGTAGTCATCGTGTTCTGGCACAAGGGCAGTTATTGGTCGTGGATCACTGTTCCAATACAAAAGCTCTTGATCAGTTGTTGTGCGAAGCGGTGGACTAAGAAGAATAAGTCCTTTATGGCGTGGATCTTTGGCATGGCGCAAAGCAAGATCTGTTCCAAATGACCAACCAACAATCCAAAGGTTTTCTAACGCTAAAACATCGAAGCAATAATTAATCATTGCCTGAACATCTAGGCCTTCTGCTCCACCATTATCAAATGCACCAGAGCTTGTTCCGGCCTCAGATGATGTTCCACGTGTGTTGAAGCGAACAACTGTTATGCCAGCCATAGCAGGAAGTCGGTTAGATGCTTTTTTATAAACATGACTATCCATCATCCCGCCAGCTGTTGGCAGTGGGTGCAGAGTTAAAATCGCCCCTTTTGATTGACCTAAGGGTGATGCGACTTCTCCGATTAAATCCACGCCATCACTAGTAAGAACATGAAATGGTGTGCGAAGGGCCGGCAACACTGTGCTGGGTCTGATTATCTCGGCCATACTTCAAATCTTATCTTCACCCCACTAGGCTTCCAACCATGGCTACTAAGCGCACTCCATCATTTGATTCTCATAATCCTGCAACCGGTGAGGTTGCTGGAACATATCCAATAATGAATGCCGAGCAAGTAAGTGAAATTGTTGCTCATGCACGAACTGCCTCAGCACAATGGCAAAAACTTGGATTCTCTGGTCGAAAGAAAGTTCTTCTTTCTTGGTCTAATGTGATTATCAATCGAATTGATCAGATTGCAGCATTGATTTCACTTGAAACTGGAAAGCCTGTTGGAGATGCGAAGTTGGAAGTAAGCATTGCTGTTGGCCACATCGGCTGGGCAGCGCGCCATGCAGAAGAGATTATGCGCACTTCTTATCGTGCACCAGGCTTACTTTTGTCGAATATGTCAGCAACAGTGCAGCGCTCTCCTCTTGGAGTTGTCGGTGTCATTGGTCCATGGAACTACCCCATGTTCACACCAGTTGGCTCCATCACTTATGCATTAGCTGCTGGAAACACCGTTGTCTTTAAGCCCAGTGAATACACACCTGGTGTTGGAATGTGGTTAGAGGAAACTTTTAATGAAGTTGCACCCTTTGCTGATGTCCTAACAACTATTACTGGGCTGGGCGAAACTGGCGGTGCATTGTGCACAAGTGGCGTCGATAAAATCTCATTTACTGGATCAACTAGAACTGCAAAAATCGTTGCAGCCCAATGTGCAACAACAATGACTCCCGTTGTTTTGGAGTGTGGCGGAAAGACCCAGTCATCGTTGCAGTTGATGCCAATCTTGAGCGGGCAGTTGATGCAACTATCTGGTCTGCCATGGCTAATGCTGGGCAATCATGTATTGGTGCAGAGCGTGTGTATGTTGATGAAAGAGTGGCTGATAAGTTTGTAGAACTAGCGGTCCAATTAGCTAAAACAATTCATGCAGGTGCACCAGGTGATGGAAACTACGGACCTGCAACGATGCCTTCACAAATTAAAGTCATTCAATCCCACATTAAGAGTGCAATCAAGGATGGTGGAACATGTGCCTACGGTGGCCCAGAATCTGTGAAGCCACCATTTGTTCAGCCAGTCATCTTGTTAGATGTGCCCGAGGATTCAGCGGCAATGCGCGAAGAAACTTTCGGACCAACAATAATTATTAATCGCGTAAAGAGTATGCGCGAGGCCATTGATCTCTCTAATGCATCTTCTTATGGCTTAGGTGCAAATGTCTGGTCTAAGCGTCAAGGCAAAAAAATTGCTGCAGAGTTGGCATGTGGAATGGTTGCCATTAACTCAACGTTTTCATTTGCTGCCGTTGCTTCCGTGCCATTTGGTGGCGTGAAAGATAGTGGTTATGGACGCGTTCATGGACCTGAAGGCCTACTTGAATACACCTATGCCCGCACAGTAGTTCGCACTCGCTTTAATGTTCCGCTTAATCTTTTGAGTTTTAAGCGCAAAGCTAAAGAAGAGAAGTTAGTTATAACCTTGACTCGTTGGTTAAAGGGACGTTTCGGTTAATAGCGCGGTGCGTTACGTGTTCGTTCAGTATTAGGGCGTCGCTTATCTTTCTTTGCCCAACAAGCGTTGTGCCAATGACGTCTACTTTCTTCATCATCTTCTAACCAGGCAACAGTGTGTGGTGTTGCCATTGGAATTACCTGATCACATCCTGGACAGCGATATGGCTTATTGGAACTAGATCCAGTTAATTTGCGAACTATGTACATTCCTTCATGATGTTCCTCAATAGTTTGACTTGAGGTGGAAATGTCGCGCTCATCACTTTTAGGCCGCTTGTTTTTGGGGTAATTTCTGCGCGGACTCATGCCCATATTTTCTCACATCAATTGCAGGAGTAGTATCTGAACGTGAATGTAATCGAGGTCAAGGGTCTCAAAAAGAGCTACGGCCAGGTGCATGCAGTGCGTGGAGTTGATCTATCTATTCCAGCCGGAGAAATCTTTGCTTTACTTGGCCCGAACGGTGCGGGTAAAACTACCACCGTTGAAATCTTAGAAGGCTTTAGAGGCCGTGATGCTGGAGAGATTTCCATTCTAGGATTTGATCCTCAAACACAGGGATATGCAGCACGCCAATGGCGTGATCGCATTGGAATAGTTTTACAATCTGCAGCCGATGCTGGTGATTTAACAGTAATTGAAACAGTGAAACATTTTAGTGGGTATTACTCAAAGCCTCGCAATATTGATGAAGTAATGAGCGCTGTTGGATTGGAAGATAAATCTGGCGCACTTATTCGCAATCTCTCTGGTGGTCAGCGCCGACGTTTAGATGTCGCTCTTGGAATTATCGGAAGTCCTGAGCTCCTTTTTCTAGATGAGCCAACAACAGGCTTTGATCCTGAAGCACGTAGAGCATTTTGGGCACTTATTGAGCAATTGCGCGGGACTGGAACAACAATTCTGCTCACCACCCACTATCTAGATGAAGCTGAAGCTCTAGCTGATCGTGTGGCAGTTATTAACAATGGCTTGATCGTTGAAGTATCTACGCCTGCTGAATTAGGTGGACGTTCTACTGCTCAAGCAGTTGTGACTTGGCGTGATGGCAGCCAGATAAAAACAGAGGCAACAGATAATCCAACTGCAGTTGTTGCTCGCCTTAGTGCCCACTTTGGTGGAGAGATTCCAGAGCTGGCAGTGATTAGACCCTCACTTGAAGATATCTACCTAACGATGATTGGGGGTAGAGATGAATAAGATTCCCAGCGCTCTTACTCTAGGTATTCGCCGCGGTGGACTTGAGATTAGGCAGTTTGCCCGCCAACGTGAGTCAGTTGTCTTTACGCTTTTGTTCCCAGTTATCTTGTTAGCGATATTTGGTTCTGTCTTTAAAGACACTATTGCCCCTGGTGTGACTTTCTCCCAGTATTTTGTAGCGGGAATGATCGCCTCTGGCCTTGTTAATACTGGTTTCCAAGCATTAGCGATCACTATTCCTATGGAGCGCGATGTTGGCGGCTTAAAGCGCCTGCGCGGCACACCAATGCCAGCCTCAAGCTATTTCATTGGTAAGGCAATTTTGATTGCTGTGAGCATGATTATCCAAATCGCACTTCTCTTTGGATTTGGACTTCTATTTTTTGGTGTTGAAATGCCAACAGAGTTAAGTAAGTGGCTTACCTTCACCTGGTTAGTTTTACTTGGTAGTGCCTGTTCCACGGCGCTAGGTATCGCATTTTCAATTGTTCCAAAGAGTGGCCGCGGTGCCTCCGCAGTTGTTTCACCCATCGTCATCATTTTGCAGTTCTTTAGTGGCGTTTTCTTTGTCTTCACTCAGCTTCCAACGTGGATGCAACAACTTGCTGCAATATTTCCCCTCAAGTGGCTCACCCAAGGTATGCGCTCAGTTTTTTTGCCTGATTCATTTGCTGCCCAAGAAGTAGCAAAGTCTTGGGAGACAGGTAGAACGTTTCAAATCCTTGTTCTCTGGCTCGTGATTGGCGTCTTTTTCTCAGTTCGCAAATTTAAGTGGGATCGCGATTAAGCGCATTTTAGGCATCGCAATCACGTTAATGCTGGCATTAACGATGGTGCCAACTCAAGCCGCAACGACGAAAGCTACACCTAGCCCGACAGCCAAAACCACTGCAAAGGCAACTGCTAAACCCACCGTCTCACCAAAGGCCACTGCAAAGGCAACTGCAAAAGCTACTAAAAAGGCTGTTGTTAAAAAGAAACCACGCAAGAAAGTAACAATCACACCCTCACCAAAACCTAAATGGCCACCGAGCGGATTTAAAGCAAATGGTGATGTCTATGCAAAGATCCCAAATGCAAAAGAGTTAGTGGGAACAGCATCAAATAGCAAGATTTTGACCGCACAGTTAGCCCAAAAGGTTGATGGTGTTGCAATCTGTGAAAAGTATTCATGTGGTGCGGTGCAGGTGGCCGCTCTGGATGGCTGCACGTGGTGGGAAGTGAATTCAAAGTTAGTTGGAGAAACCTCAGCTACTGATAAGACATTGAAAACTTTTGGAAGTATTCGCACTCTTGCAGGCAAAACTACGAGCAAGCAGATAACAACAATTTTAATAATCAGTCAGGAACCTCTGGAATTGCGACATGTAGTGACAAATATTTCAGCTATCTGTCATAAAAATCCAGCTACAGAGAAAATTCCAAGTACTACTTATAAATCAGCCACAAACTAGCGGTTGGCTCCTGGGACCCATAGTTGATCCCCAATTTCCTTGTTTGCATAACGTGCCAAAACAAAGAGAAGATCTGAGCAACGGTTTAAATACTTAGCTGTTAACGGATTCACGCCTCCACCAAAAGCGTGGATTGCTGCCCATGTGCGGCGCTCTGCGCGACGAACTACGGTGCGAGCAACATGAAGGTGGGCAGCTGCAGGTGTTCCTGAAGGCAAAACAAAAGAGCGCAATGATTCAAGCTCTGAATTGAACTTATCAATCTGCTCTTCTAAATAAACAACTTGAGATTCCAATACGCGCAATGGCTCAAAGGCAGGTGCATCAACAACCGGCGTGCAAAGATCAGCGCCAACATCAAAGAGATCGTTTTGAATTCGCACTAACAGTGCGCGCACTTCATCAGATAATTCATCAGTTGCTAGAACAACTCCGATTGAAGAGTTGCCTTCGTCAACGGTTGCATAGGCCTCAAGGCGTGGATCGTTTTTAGATGTTCGACTCATGTCCCCCAGTGAGGTTGTGCCGTCATCGCCTGTCTTGGTGTAAATGCGCGTTAAATTAACCATGCCCGTAGCCTATAAGTAGACTGCGGCTATGGCATCTCACGACCGTTTCCGCGTATTTGGCGGCACTCCACTGCGTGGTGAGGTCACAATCTCTGGGGCTAAGAACTCAGTTCTAAAACTCATGGCCGCCTCATTACTAGCTACTGGCAAAACCACCATCACTAATGTGCCAGATATCGCTGATGTGGACATCATGGCCGATCTTTTAACGCGCCTTGGCTGCACAGTCGTACGTGGAGCTTCCGAAGTGAGCATTGATGTTCCACAAACACCAGGACATCGCGCCGATTATGACTTGGTGCGCAAAATGCGTGCATCAATTAACGTACTTGGACCTTTAGTCGCCCGTGTTGGTGAAGCAGAAGTTGCACTGCCCGGCGGAGACGCAATTGGATCTCGTGGATTAGATTTTCATATCAAAGGTCTTGAAGCTCTAGGAGCTAAGGCCCATATTGAACATGGTTATGTCGTCGCCGAAGCACCTCATGGATTAACTGGCGCAGTTATTGATTTAGATTTCCCAAGCGTTGGTGCCACCGAAAACATTATGACGGCAGCTGTTTTAGCTAAAGGTGTAACAACTATTGATAACGCAGCTCGTGAACCAGATTTAGTAGATCTAGGTGAGTTCTTAATCTCCATGGGTGCAAACATTCAAGGTTTAGGCTCTCCAACAATCACCATTACTGGCGTTTCAGAGTTGAAACCAACTACACATGCAACGATTCCAGATCGCATCATCACAGGAACATGGGCTTTTGCTGCTGCAATGACACGTGGTGACATCACTATTCACGGAGCGCGCGCCGAGCATCTTGAATTACCGCTAGAGAAACTGGCATCAGCTGGCGCAATTGTTACTACAACTGCAGATGGAATCCGTGTGCGCATGGATGTTCGCCCTCAAGCAATTGATGTTGCAACGCTCCCCTACCCTGGTTTTCCAACAGACTTATTGCCTATGGTCATTGCCCTTAACTCAATTGCAGATGGTCACTCATTAGTAACTGAAAACGTCTTTGAATCACGCTTTATGTTTGTTAATGAGCTCAGCCGTCTAGGTGCTCAGATTTCAGTGGATGGACATCACGCCTCTATTGAAGGCGTTCCAGAGCTCTCTGGTGCTCCAGTTGAAGCTCACGATATCCGTGCTGGTGCAGGCTTAATTCTGGCCGCACTAGTAAGTGATGGTGAATCAACGATTGATCAGGCTTTCCACGTTGATCGCGGTTATCCAAATTTTGCCGAGCAGCTGCAGAGCTTGGGTGCGAAAGTTACTCGCGAATAATGGCCATTCCAGATCGCAACTTAGCTCTTGAACTCATCCGTGTAACAGAAACTGCGGCACTTGCTGCCGCCCCTTGGGTTGGCCGTGGTCAAAAAGATTTAGCAGATAAAGCTGCAGTTGAAGCAATGCGAAAGATGATCAACACAGTTGATATGGCTGGCGTTGTAGTCATTGGTGAAGGCGAAAAAGATAACGCCCCAATGTTGCACAACGGTGAAAGCGTTGGAAATCAAGAAGGGCCAGCGTGTGATGTGGCAGTTGATCCCATTGATGGAACATCACTGACTGCAAATGGTATGAATGGTGCAATCTCAGTTATTGCCCTGGCACCACGTGGCTCGATGTATGACCCAAAGACTTCCTTCTACATGAACAAGATTGTTACTGGACCAGAAAGTGCCGCAGTAATAGATATCCAAGCTCCAACAGCAGTTAACATCGCTGCAGTTGCTAAGGCAAAGAATTTATCAATCAGTGATATCACTGTCGTTGTACTTAATAGACCTCGTCATGACCAACTTATTAAAGAGATTCGTGAATGCGGTGCCAGAATTCGCCTAATTCAAGATGGTGACGTTGCCGCAGCAATTGAAACTGCACGCCCTAATACTGGAATAGATCTCCTTATGGGAATCGGTGGAACTCCGGAAGGCGTAATAACCGCCGCTGCAATGATCTGCTTGGGTGGTGCCATTCAAGGACAACTCCATATTGATGGCAAAAGCTCAGGGCCAATTCTTTCAACGCGTGATTTAGTCAATTCTGATGATGTTTTCTTGGCTGCAACAGGCATCACCGATGGAGAGCTAGTTAAAGGGATTCGATACACCAGCTTTGGCGCTGTGAGCCAGTCAATTGTGATGCGAGGAAAATCTAAGACGGTTCGTGTTATCGAAACCGAGCATTACCTCAAGTAAATTACTTATTAACCGTCTCTGTAAGAATAGAAACTCGGTTATTAGCAACAGATAGGAAACCACCACTTACAGTGAACTGCGTGGTGGTCCCATCTATTCCTTTAATGCTAACTGCACCATCGACAAGTACTCCAAAGAGCGGTGCGTGATCGGTCAAAATACCGAGATCACCTTCGACTGTTCGGGCAGAAACAAATGATGCTTCGCCAGACCAGACGCGCTCTGATGGAGATACGAGTTCGACTTTTAACGTCATCGTTTAATTACTTTCCAACGCTTGCTGCAAGTTCAGCGGCACGACGCTCTACGTCATCAAGACCACCGCACATGAAGAATGCTTGTTCTGGAATATGGTCATACTTTCCATCTGCAAGTGCTTCGAATGCTGCGATTGTGTCGACTAGTGGAACGAATGAACCTTCGATACCAGTAAAGACCTTTGCTACGAAAGTGTTTTGTGACAAGAAGCGCTGGATGCGACGAGCGCGACCAACCAAAATACGATCTTCTTCTGAAAGTTCATCGATACCAAGAATCGCGATGATGTCTTGGAGATCCTTGTAGCGCTGCAAGATCTGCTTAATGCGGTTAGCAACACGGAAGTGGTGCTCACCGATGTAGCGTGGATCCAAGATGCGTGAGGTTGAGTCAAGTGGATCCACAGCTGGGTAGATACCAAGCTCTGAAATCGGACGAGACAACACTGTTGTTGCATCTAAGTGGGCGAAAGTAGTGTGTGGAGCTGGGTCAGTAATGTCATCTGCAGGAACGTAAATTGCCTGCATAGATGTAATTGAGTGACCACGAGTAGAAGTAATGCGCTCCTGCAATTGACCCATTTCATCGGCCAACGTTGGCTGGTATCCCACAGCAGATGGCATACGGCCAAGCAGCGTTGATACTTCAGAACCAGCTTGTGTAAAGCGGAAGATGTTGTCGATGAATAGAAGCACGTCCTGCTTTTGAACATCGCGGAAATATTCAGCCATTGTTAGCGCTGAAAGTGCAACGCGAAGACGCGTTCCAGGTGGTTCATCCATCTGACCGAACACTAACGCGGTCTTGTTAATAACACCGGTCTCAGTCATTTCAAGGAACAAGTCGTTACCTTCACGAGTACGCTCACCAACACCGGCGAATACAGACACACCACCGAAGTTTTCAGCTACGCGATAAATCATTTCCTGAATCAAAACTGTCTTTCCTACACCTGCACCACCGAATAGACCGATCTTTCCACCCTTCACATAGGGTGTTAGAAGATCGATAACTTTAATTCCGGTTTCAAACATCTCAGTCTTTGATTCCAACTGATCGAATGCTGGTGCATTACGGTGGATTGGCCAACGCTCTTTAATGTCGAGTGAAGAGGTTGGAACGTCCATTGACTCGCCAAGTGTGTTGAACACATGGCCCTTGGTTACATCGCCAACAGGTACTGAGATCGCTGAACCTGTGTCGCTCACCTCTGTTCCACGGATCATTCCATCTGTTGGTTGCATAGAGATCGCGCGCACGAGGTTATCACCAATGTGCTGGGCAACTTCCATCGTCAAGGTACGCGTTGTACCTGACATGGTTACCTCTACGTGTAGCGCGTTGAAAATCGCTGGCATTGAGTCGGCGGGGAATTCAATATCCACGACCGGTCCAATAACGCGAGCTACGCGACCTTTACCTGTTGATGCCGACATCATTCACTCCCTGCACTAGCTGAGGCCAACGCGTCTGCGCCGCCAACAATTTCACTGATCTCTTGGGTAATTTCAGCCTGACGGGCTGCGTTCGCAAGTCGTGTAAGCGACTTGATTAACTCATCAGCGTTGTCAGTCGCTGACTTCATTGCACGACGGCGAGCAGCATGCTCAGAAGCAGCTGATTGCAACATCGCGTTAAATACTCGAGCCTCAATGTAACGAGGTAGAAGTGCATCTAGCACAACGCTCGCATTAGGTTCGAATTCATACATAGGTAGCAAGCTGGATGTAACTGGTGCATCACTCTCTACAACTTCTAGAGGAAGCATGCGCTTTGCCATTGCATTTTGTGTGAGCATTGATTTGAACTCAGTAAATACGATGTGAATCTCATCCACACCTGCAACATCCACTTGAGCATCTGCGATGAAAGCAGCGATGAGAGCACCAGCAACTTCCTTAGCGTGCTCATAGGTTGGATTATCTGAAAAACCAGTCCATGAACCTGAGATTTCGCGGTTACGGAAGCGGTAGTAGTTCACGGCTTTGCGACCAACGAGATATGACTTAACTTCTAAACCACGAGTTTTCAAAAGGGCAGCTAACTGCTCCCCTTCTTTAATTGCGTTGTTTGAATAAGCACCGGCCATACCGCGGTCTGCAGAAATAATCAGAACTGCAGCACGGATTGGGCGCTCAGATTGAGTCGTCAATGGGTGATTTGTCGAAGAGTAAGTGGCAACTGCAGATACCGCGCGGGTCAACTCATTTGCATAAGGAGTAGACGCAGAGACTCGTTGTTGCGCTTTAACGATACGGGAAGCAGAGATTAACTCCATAGCTTTCGTAATCTTTTTAGTCGCTTTAACGGATCGCATGCGTCTGCGATAAATGCGGAGTTGGGCACCCATGAGTTACTTCTTCACCGCCGGCGGAACGTGCTTAGTGATCTGCTCAACGCCTTCGCCTTCTAGGGCATCAGCTGCAGCTTCATTAACGGCTTGTGAGGCAGTTGTCTTGAAGATCTTCTTGAAATCATCAACGGCAGATTGCATCTTGGCGACAGTGTCATCTTCAAGCTGCTTAGTTTCAGCAATAACTGTGAAGATTTCCTTGCGTTCGCGGCCAATGAAATCAAGTAGTTCTGACTCAAAGCGGCGGATGTCTACAACTGGAACTGAATCAAGTGCACCTGATGTTCCTGCCCAGATTGAAACAATCTGATTTTCAAGTGAATAAGGTGAGTACTGACCCTGCTTGAGAAGTTCAACCATGCGCGCACCGCGCTCTAGTTGTGCCTTTGATGCTGCATCTAGATCTGAACCAAATGCTGCGAAAGCTTCAAGCTCACGGAACTGTGCAAGGTCAAGACGCAAACGTCCAGCAATCTTCTTCATCGCCTTAGTCTGTGCTGAACCACCCACGCGAGAAACAGAGATACCTACGTTAATCGCTGGGCGAACGCCTGCGTTAAAGAGATCTGTTTCAAGGAAGCACTGTCCGTCAGTAATTGAAATTACGTTTGTAGGAATGAAAGCAGAAACGTCATTTCCCTTTGTTTCAATAATTGGTAGACCAGTCATTGAACCGCCACCGAGTTCATCGGAAAGCTTTGCACAACGCTCTAGGAGGCGTGAGTGTAAGTAGAAAACATCGCCTGGGTAGGCTTCGCGGCCTGGTGGACGACGTAGCAACAAGGACACTGAACGATATGCCTCAGCTTGCTTTGATAGATCATCAAAAACGATAAGTACGTGCTCGCCGTTATACATCCAGTGCTGACCAATTGCAGAACCTGTGTATGGAGCTAAGTACTTGAAACCTGCTGGATCTGATGCAGGAGATGCAACGATTGTTGTGTATTCCATTGCGCCAGCTTCTTCAAGTGCGCCCTTAACAGCTGCAATTGTTGAACCCTTTTGTCCGATAGCTACATAAATACATTTAACTTGCTTCTTCTTATCTCCAGATTTCCAGTTTTCTTTCTGGTTAATAATTGTGTCAACTGCAACAGCAGTCTTACCTGTCTGGCGATCGCCAATGATCAACTGGCGCTGTCCGCGGCCAATAGCTGTCATTGCATCGATTGCCTTAATTCCAGTTGCAAGAGGCTCCTTAACTGGCTGGCGCTGAACTACAGAGGGAGCCTGTAGTTCTAGAGCACGGCGAGCATCAGGTTTGATTTCACCCTTGCCATCAATTGGGCGACCAAGTGGATCAACAACGCGACCCAAGAAGCCATCACCAACTGGAACAGAGAGAATTTCACCAGTACGTCGTACTGATGTTCCTTCTTCAATTCCTTCGTATCCACCCAAGATAACAACACCGATTTCACGGACGTCGAGGTTGAGTGCAAGACCGAGTGTTCCGTTTTCAAACTGCAATAGCTCGTTCGCCATTGTTGAAGGCAGACCCTCAACACGTGCGATGCCATCGCCTGCTTGGCTAACAGTTCCCACTTCGTCACGAGCTGCAACGCCTGGATCATATGACTTAACGAAATTCGCTAAGGCGGCCTGAACTTCTGCCGGATTGATCTTTAGGTCTGCCATTTTGTTTCTCCCTTTATTTGCTTCCGACTAGAGCGCGTGCGGCCCCAGCCAAACGATTTGAAACTGTTCCATCTACTAACTCATCTGCAAAGCGAACTGAAACTCCACCCAGCACATGTGTATCAATTTCGATGTTCACACGAACTGGTTGTCCTACTTGCTTGTTTAACGCTGCCGATAAACGCTCAACCTGAGCACTGCTCATTGGTGATGCAACTCGAACAAGTGCGATTACGCGATTGCGACGAGCTGCAAGTGAATGTGCATAGTCAGCAAATGCTGATTCCACGCTACGCCCACGCCAAGAGTTAACAAGCTCTGACACTAACTTCACTGTTGAACTAGATGCGCCCTTGAGAATCTGGCTAACCAATACTGCTTTAGCCTCTTTCGCATCTGAGTTCAGCGCTCTGCGTAGCTCTGATGAGCCAGCGATTGCACGTGAAGCCGTAAAAATCTCATCTTCCACACGATCTAGTTCGCCTGCGATATTGGCAGCTGATGCTTCTGCCTCAATTGCTAGCTGTTCTATAACCTGAACAAGATCCTTTGCCCCTGACCAACGCATCGCTGAAATCTCTTTCAGGATTGTTGTGCCAGCTGCCCCAACTTTGCTTCCAAAGAGTTCAGCAATAAATGCGTTCTTTGATGACGCATCGCGTGATGTGTCAGTTAATGCCCGGCGCACTGCGATGTTTTTATCGAGCACATCTGCAACAAAGAAAAGCTCAGCACTCAAGGCAGATGCAGTATTTGCATCAACGCCTTTAACGGCAGCATCAAGTGATGCGCGTGCAGTCACAAGTGACTGACGACTACTGCCTCCGAGGTGAGCTCTCATTACTTACTTACTCTTTTCTAGATCTTCTAGGAAACGATCAACAACACGTGATTGACGTGCTTGATCATCTAGGGCTTCTCCAACAATCTTTGAAGCAAGTTCAACAGCCAAAGTTCCCACTTCATTGCGAAGTGAAGCAATTGCCTGTTGACGTTCTGCTTCGATTGAAGCGTGAGCAGTTGCTGTGATGCGTGCTGCTTCATCTTGTGCCTTGGCACGAAGATCTTCAATGATGGCTGCCCCTTGGACGCGTGCTTCTTCGCGCAGAGTCTGCGCTTCTTCACGTGCCTTTGATAGCTGTTCGTTGTACTGAACAAGTGCGCGCTGTGCTTCTAGCTGCGCCTTCTCAGCACGTTCCATGCCACCTTGAATTGCATTGGTGCGATCTGTGTATGCCTTTTCAAACATTGGCACCACAAATTTACGTAGCGTTAGGAATAGAAGAGTAAACGCGATTGCACCCACGATGAGTTCAGCAGTGTGTGGAATCAGCGGATTAATCTTGCCTTCCGCAGCTAAATCAACAAATTGCATCAGTTGTCCTTTTAATTAAATGCTTCGATTAGAGAACGAATGCGAGAACGAGACCGAAGAGAGCGAGAGCTTCAGCAAGGGCGAATCCGAGGAACGCGATTGGCTGTAGGACGCTACGTGCTTCTGGCTGACGTGCAACGCCGTTGATGTATGCGGCGAAGATAAGTCCGGTTGCGATTCCGGGACCGATTGCTGCGAGGCCAAAACCAACGAGGTTGAGTGTGCCTTCCATTTATTTCTCCTTATTTCCTATTAGTGCTCGTCGGCAAGGGCGCCGGCGATGTATAGAGCTGCTAGCAGAGTAAAGATATACGCCTGCAAGCATTGGACCATGAATTCAAAGAAGGTCAACACAATGCCGATTGCAAAGGCAAATGGGCTGATCAACTTCAAACCAATAACTCCTTGGAGTAGATGTTCTCCACCCAAGATAAACACGAGCAACAACAAGTGGCCCGCAAACATATTTGCAAACAAACGAAGTGAGAGCGTTAATGGACGCACCAAGAAGAATGTCAGAATTTCAAGAGGTGTAATAAGAATGTATGCAGCCTTTGGGACTCCAGGCATGAACATGATGTCTTTAAAGTATTTGATCGCACCTTGCTTGCGAATACCCACGTAGTGGAAAACCAGATACACCGTGGCCGCTAAAACATATGGGAATGAAACACGCGACATTGTTGGGAACTGCAAAAGCGGAATAATTCCAAAGAGGTTGTTGACTAAAATAAAAGTAAAAAGTGTAAATAGGTAAGGAACAAAGCGCAGGAAGTCATGTCCAATAACATCCTTGGCTAGATCATTTCTGACGAATGTGTAGACAGATTCGCCAGCAAATTGCAGCTTA
>Ga0315904_10007700_pt1 | contig 14417 bp, 13 predicted proteins | sample LakEriMetagenome_6_FD_203529 | JGI IMG/M metagenome (GOLD analysis project Ga0315904, IMG submission 203529) | Freshwater fungal communities from buoy surface, Lake Erie, Ohio, United States - Buoy 12 MA120 | ecosystem: Environmental > Aquatic > Freshwater > Lake | place: USA: Lake Erie, Ohio... | reverse complement strand
GCTAATGAGTGTCTATAGAAAGGAACCTGCATATGAACCATCTTAACCCAGTCTTTTGCCTATAGTTGACTTGTGCTCAAAACGCTGAAAAACCGCAATATTGTCATCAGATTAAGTATTTGGTTAGTACTTTCATTAGCTCTATTCTTAACACCGTTTTTAGATAATGGTTCTTTTGGTGATTCCTTAGGTGCTGCCAGAGCAGTTCTTTTTCTGATCCTGATTCCTGGAGCCTTTATTGGTTTAAATATTTTCAAGATTCGAGAACTGACTAGTTCTATAATAATTGGCTCTGCTGTTCTAATCTCCTTGATAATTCCTTTGCATGCTCTTTTATCCAAATTTGGTGTCACATGGGTATTAACTATTGGATTAACACTATTTTCGTTCTATCTTCTTCTTCGATTTAATAAATACCTTTTCCCAAAAGAACTTAAAAATAAAGTTGAAATTAATATACAAAACATCACACTTGTAACTTTTTCTATCATTATATTCATTCTCTTATTCAGACAATCACTTTATGTTCCGGCTAGCAATCTTGACCAGTTCTTGGTTTGGCCTGACACTTATAACGCTTTAGCTCAAGCTGGAGAAATAAGCAATCACGGTCCTGATATTTTTCCTTTTGTTGCAGAAGCCCAAGTTCCACTCAAATATCATTGGGGTTCATTTTCTTTAGGTTCTTTTATTTCCTTTTTTGGAATTATCGAATTAGTGGTTTCAATGTTCAAAACACAATTTGTATTACTAGGAATAATTTATTTTGGACTTTTGTATCTGGCAGGAAAGGCGATTGGAAAATCTTGGATTGCTGGAGTTTTCTCAATTGTTCTAGGTGGACTTACGATCTATCCAACATTTCCTGAATTCAATGATCAGATTGGTTTAGCACGACCATTTATTTCCTCAACATCAATGCCTCAGTTTACTGCTAATGTTTTTGCAATTTTAGCAATTTATTTTATTTATTCTTATAATCAAATAAATTTAAATAACCATATAAAAATAGGTGTATTATTTTTTGTAACTCTCACAGCTACCTTGTCAAAAGGTCCAGTTGGTTTACTAATTCTGATTTTGGTTATTTCCTACATAGTGTTTAATTACAAGGAAAAGCTTAAAAACAATTTAATAAATTTATTTGTTCCGACTTCACTTGGATTCATTATTGGTTACCTCCAAGTAAGTAGCAGTAGCCCAGATCAAGGAAGAAATGGAACCTCCCTTTGGCTTAATCCTCTAAGTACACTGGGGTTATTGGCTGAGGGTTACAGTTTAAGTCTTAACTCAAGATCAATAGTGGTATTTACGGTTCTTTTTATTGTTTCGTTTTCTTTCCTTATTTTTGTTACATGGCATACGTACTACCAGAAAACTTTTAAGACATTTTTCCCATTCGTAATAACGATTCTTGCAGGAATTGGTGGAACACTATTACTAGAAACTTGGGGATACTCTCAATTATTTTTGCTTTATAGTGTTATCCCTTTTATTGGAGTCTTACTAGCAAGTAGTGCTTTTTACAAAGCAACAGAACTAAGTGTAGAAAAGATACTGCTAATCGCTCTTGGCTTAATTGGTCAGCCTGTTCTATTTCAATTGTTTTCATCCTTTATCCCAATGGCCCAAGTACTGAGAACTTTTGGGTTATGGGTATTGGCAACAATTTTTGTGTTGATGGTGGCAGGAATTATTGCCCGACTACAAAGACAAAGAGTAATTACCTATCTTCTTGTTACTTCTCTTTCCATAGGAATGTTTTCAGGGTTAACAAAATTTGACCAAAAAGCTTATTCTTTGCCTGAACATCCATATTCCATAACTGTTGGCACAGCAAAAATAGCAAAATATCTTCAAGACAATTCTGATAAAAATGATTTAATTGCGACTAACAGACATTGTGCTGGTCCTGAAGAGAATCAAACTTGTACAGCAAGACAATTTGCTCTTTCAGCTTTATCTGAAAGAAGAGTTCTCTTAGAAGGATGGTCTTACACAACTTGTCCACTTGCTGAACCAATTTTAAATAAATACTGGAAAGAAGACTTTTGGAAACTAAACCAAGATTTCTTCATAAGCCCAAATAACCAAAATTGGGAAGTGTTTCAAAAAAGTGGGGTTGATTGGTTAGTTGTTGATTCAACAAGGCCAAGTGCAGCTAATTACAACAAGTTTGCTGATTTAGTTAAATCTCAAGGATCTGTTTCATTGTGGAAGATAAAAAATCCTTATCAAAGTGAAGTACCTAAACAAACAAATCCTTGTGGCCCTGAATCCTTTATAAGTGAGAGCTGATTTTTAACTTGAACACCTTTTTATCCCAAGTATCAGGACAAGCAGAAAATAGGTTTTATGGTCATATTCACCTGTTGGCTAAATATTGTGGCCTAGGGGGCCAACCTTGGTTAAATGGCTATTTGCAACACGGCTGGAATGCCACTGATGGTTTTGGTAACTATTTAGGGTCCAAAAGAGTTGCCAACAAGTTCGTGTGGTCCAAAAGATGTGAAGAAATAATTAAAGCAAACGGTAAATCAAATGTTTTTGCTATTGGTGCGCCTTGGCTTTATCTGGAAGATGTTTATCCACAAACAGAAACTAAAGAAAAAAATGGAGTCATTGCTTATCCTGCTCATTCCTCAAGTTGGTCGCAGATGGGAGATACAAGCAAAGAATATGCAAGCTATTTAAAAGATCAATATGGTCCAATCACAGTGGTACTTCACAAATATGACTTTGCTAACGCTGACACCAAACAAAAGTATGAATCAGCTGGTCACTCAGTAATAACTCATGGAAGTGGAACTCCTTGGGAAAAAGGATTTGATCTTGAGTTCTTGAAAAAACAGCGTGATATTGTTGCTGGATTTTCAAAAGTTGTTTCAAATTCCATGAGCACAGCTATTCTTTATGCCACATCTTTAGGGTTAAGTGCTGAAATCGGTGGTCCTATTGATTACTCGGTTACAAATCCTGACGATAAAGCATCACAGGCTGGAGATGGAAAAACCGATTGGGCCAAAATGTTAAACAACAATTTTGCTCAACTTTGGAAAGACGAACTAGGTTTAAACTGCAAGAAATCTCCAACTGAATTAAGGGAAATCTTGGGTTGGAATCCTAGGCCACGAAAATCAATATTTTTTATTTTTAAAAGAGGAATTGATTTGTTTTCAGGTTCTACTAAGGCAGTGTCCTTTAAAGTTCTCAAATCAAACTTAGGTAAATAGATGACTAAAATAATTCGATCTGTTCAAAAGGTGTTTATGCCCTTTGGGATGAGTGGAAATATTTATCTTTTTGGCGCTATCGGGCAAGGGCTTGGGCCTGTTCTTTTAACACCTGTTCTCACCAGAGTTTTAGATGTGAAAACTTTTGGAGAAATTGCTTACGTAACCTCTGTTGCTGCTGTTTTAGGTATTTTGTTTTCACTGGGGCTTCCCATAATTATTAGCAGAAGTTATGTTTTGGATACTGAATCTAGACCAAGTATTCTTAAATGGTTTAAACAAATAATTTTTTTCTATTTGATCCTTGCTGCAATTCTTGTCATGTTTGTGGGTAACTCAATACTTTTATCAGCAATAGCCATGTCTTTTGGACTTGCTTGTATGCAGTTAATTTTGCCTTTAGCAAGGGCTCAAAATAAGGCAGCGCAATTTGCACTAATTTCAATTATTGGCACACTTTTACCAAGTGTTTTGGTAATCATTAATTCATACTTTTCATTCTTTTCTAACTCCTTAACAGCTCTTGTTTTGGGGTCAATATTAGGTGCCCTAGTTTCAAGTGCCTTAATCTGGACCAAAGGTAATAAAAACAGAATTCAAAAAAAGTACTCGATATTTAATTCTGTTAAATCTGCATATCCGATCTTGCCTCACATGTTTGCCATGATGGCACTATTAAATATTGACAAAATAATATTTGGTCAAGAAATTGATAAAACTTTTTCTGGATACCTTCAAGTAATCATGTTATTAGGAACAGCGCCAATCATGATTTTGAGTGCACTAAATCATGCTTGGTTGAATAAAATCTTACTCGAACTAAAAGATAATTCTTTTAAAGCCTTTAAAAGTTTAAATTCAACAATTACTAGATTATTTATACTTGCAACTTTAATGATTATTGGTATTACCGTATTAAATAACCTAATATTGGAGTTACTAAACCCGAATATAAAGATTACTTCTGATGTCCAAAAAACAGTAGTTCTAACTTCCATAAGCACATTAATCTATGTTGTTTATTTAGCAAATACTCATCTTTTAACTTGGTTGAATAGATTTTGGGTTCTAGGAATTACAACACCTTTATCAGTAATATTTCAGGCCATAATAATTTACTTAACAATAGATTCTCTTGGATATGTTTCAGCTGCCCTAGCATTTGGATCAGCATTAACAGTTCAGGTAATTCTTTTGCAACTTTTCCGAATGAAAACTGAAACCAAATCAGCAGTACACCCAGGATTCTATTTGACTTCTCTAGGCGCTTTTTGGGTTACTGCTTTACTTTTTGTTTCTTAAATGCTGCTAACACAGCCATCCAGATAAAGGTAAATAGGAAAAAGTTAAATACTCCTCTATTGGCTGTTCTGTTCTCCAAAAACGGTAAGTAGTGGAAAAGTGGCACATAAAAAATAGATGACATAAAGAAAGTGGCAGTAAGTGCCATTGGTAAAGCAGAGCCTTTTGCAATAGCTTTTCCGGAAGCCCAGAAGGTGATAACAAAAAGAGCTACGAGGCCAAGTATCCCAAAAATTCCTGATTCAACATAGTTGAGTAAAAACATATTTTCTGGGTGCCTTAGTTTTGAAAACCATTCATCATCAGAACAAAAACCATTAGGAAAAGCCGCTTGAACTCCAACCCCAAATGGTAGAAATTCTTCCCACCTAGAAGTAACACAAGTCCAAAGTTGGGTTCTACCATTTAAAGTAGCCAAGTTATTGTTACCTAATTGATTTCCCCCAATAATTGAAATCAAAGGAAATGCAATAAAAATAGATGGAACAATTATTGAGATTATTCTCCAATTTTTTTGAACTATTTTTTGATCTTGCACATAAATCAAAAGCCCAATAACTGATACCAGAAGAATTGGAGTTCTTGTTGCTGAAAGTAATATTGAAATAATTGAAACGACAACGGCTAACAAGTTGGAAATAATTAGATTTCTCTTTTTCAAAAAATATGCACTAATCGCAAAAGTTATTACGGACGCATAACTCATTGCGAATGCGTTAAACAAAATTCCTGTTGGTCTATCAGAAATTAATCCTAAACCTTCTCTGATGTTATCTTGAGCAACTGGAATAATTTCTAATATTTGAAGTGCTACAATTAAAATGTTTAAGAATGCCAGAGTGATAGAAATTAAATTTATTGTTCTCAAATCTATCGGTAGAATAAATATTGCAATTGTTAAAATAAGCATCAAAGCAATAGTGGGGCTATTTATTGCTTTTATGTCTGTGTGAAAGACCATAACAAAGTAAAGAATCAAAATTTGAGCTACAAATATATATTTGACTGGTTCAAATTCTTTAATTTGCCTCCAGTTTGGCAAAGTTAGTAAAACTGATAAAACTAGCAACAGTAAAGTTACATATTTAACACTTTGTAGATAGTTATCAAAAGTGATAAAGGTATCTCCTCTATGGCCCAAAAATATTGAGATAATTACAAACTGAGAAATTGTAAAAATCCACAAAAAAGTAGTTATCGATAGTTTTCTTGCGATCACTGATCTGCACTTCCTCTGAATATTTGAGTTCTTGAATAGATTATCGTTTACTCAAGACCAAAGTAGGGAACACTAAATATATGAAGCCCAGGCCCCAAGATGAAGCAATAATGGATGGGCTTTTGCAATATTTGGAATCCAAGAACTCTGCCACTGAGGTTCCCGTTGTTGCTGGTCTTTACGACAAAGACTTAACACTCTTATCAATGTCGACTAATACAAAAGAATCAACAGGTGATCCAAGTGCTCATGCTGAAATTTGTGTTCTGAGAGTAATTGGCCAAAAAAGAGGCAATTGGAATTTAGAGGGCTTAACACTATTTGTGACTCTAGAACCTTGTTTGATGTGTGCTGGGGCAATACTTCAAGCAAGAATCTCCAGAGTGGTCTTTGGAGCATTCAATACTGATATCAGTTCAGGATCCACAATTGAGCTTATGCGTGCAGGAAATACTCAATTAGAGGTAGTTGGTGGAGTAATAGAAGAGAAATGCTCGCTGGTGTTAAGTAAATGGTTTAGTAAACAAAGAATTGAAAAAGGGTAAGATTACTAAATATGAAAGCAACCCCTTTAAGTATTGATGGTTCTTGGAAAATTGAGTTTAAAAGATTTGATGATAATCGAGGATTCTTTTATGAGTCCTTCAAAGAAGAAGATTTCAAAACTCACATTGGTAGAGATTTTAAAATAAAACAAACAAACACTTCATCTAGTTCAAAAGGCTCTGTTAGAGGAATTCACTTTGCGATGGTTCCTCCCAGTCAAGCAAAACTAGTTCAATGCCAAAGAGGTTCGATAAAGGATTATGTAATTGATATCAGAGTTGGTTCACCAACTTTTGGCAAATTTGAAGTAGTTGAGCTAAGTGAAAGTTCTGCTTCAGCTGTTTTTATTGAAGAAGGTTTAGCACACGCTTTTGTTGCTTTAGAAAATCACACAGTTGTTACCTATTACGTAACAGAAAAATATAACCCAGAACGGGAAAAGGGCATTAATCCTTTTGATAAAACTTTAAACATTAAGTGGCCTGAACTTGAACTAGTTTTATCTGAAAAAGATAAAGAAGCAATCACACTAGAAAAGTCAAAAGCCCAAGGATTATTACCAAATTACGATGAATGTAAAAAATTCATCAAATCAGTTAGCTAGTAAGCACCTTCTCCGCGCCACACTGCAGTAGCAGTTCTAATAATTATCAAAATATCTAAGGTTAAAGACCAGTTCTCCACATAGTAAAGATCAAGTCTTACCGCATCTTCCCAATCAAGCTCTGATCTTCCAGATACTTGCCAAAGGCCAGTTAAACCCGGTTTAACCAATAGTCTTCTCTTTTCCGATTTTTCATATTGGTTTACTTCTTCTGCTAAAGGTGGTCTTGGTCCAACTAAACTCATTTCACCTTTTAAGACGTTAATTATTTGTGGTATCTCATCAATGGACCATCTTCTTAAAAATAATCCAGGTTTAGTTACCCGAGGATCTTGTGGATCTTTGGCAAGGCGAGGATCCTTATTTGTTTCTGCCATAACTTTGCCACGTTGTTCATGGCTTCCTTCATACATTGTTCTGAATTTGTAAACACTAAATTCTTTATTGTTTTGCCCAATTCTTTTTTGTGAATAAAAAATTGAACCTCTATCATAAAATTTTATCATCAGTGCCACGATTAATAAAAACGGTGAAATAACAATTAGGCCAATAACTGATAGAACTAAATCAAGTAAACGCTTAGTTACCCTGGAAACACCACTGAATACAGGTTGTTCTAAGTGCAATAAAGGCAAGCCTTCAACATTGCTTACTTTTAATCTTGGACCAGCAATTTCTGTCACAGCAGGAGCCACAATTAAATCAATTGAAGTTTCTTCCAGCGCCCATCCCAGTTTTCGTAATTCTGCTGCAGAAATGATGGCGGATTGGCCAACCATTATTTGATCACAATTATTATCTATTGCTTTAGTAACAATTTGTTTAAAGTCTAGTTTTGATCCCTCAAGTGTTTGCACTTTACAAACAACATCAAAACCTGCATGAGATGCAATTGAGAGACGAGATTCCACTGGATCATTTTCTCCAGAGTGAAGTAACAATACTTTTGAAAGATATCTTCCTTCACTTCTTGCTTTAAGTAATCTTTTTCTAAGTATTCTTCTGGAAACAAATAAGGTGATTAACCCAAATGGGAAAACAAGCAAAATAAAGGCGCGAGATATTTCTAGTTTAAATATGTAGGAAATAAAGGCGATAGAAGTAAAGCTAAAAAGTGTTGCATTAATTAGTCTTTTATACTCATCGGCTCCAAATCCTAAAATATTTGTGTCACGAGATCCGTTAAACCAAAGAAAAAATAACCAAGAAACCAAAACTAAAAGAGCTAAAAATATATTTCTTATCTCATAGGCACTTAGTTCGCCCTGCCAAGTTTGAGGAAATCTTAAAGTTAAAATTAAAGCCACAGCAAATAGTAAGGAAATAAAGTCAATTATTGAAATATTTTTTCTTAAATTTGGTTTCCAGTTAAGTGATGAACCTATCCCTCGACTCTTAGTCAACTTTTACAACCAATCCTTGGAAAATTCCTCTAAGCCTATTAAATGCATCTTGAGGCCTTAATCTAGCAAAGAGTAGTAACGCTCCTAAAAGATTTCTTTTCGTGACTGAGGAAACAAACAAAGCTGATTTCGTTCTTCTGGCAAGAATTAAACTATTTCTACTTCGCAACATTGGGCTAGGTCCCTTAGGTGTTTGTGATGCGACAACCTCAACGTGAGTAAGTGAGAATCCTTTTCTTTTGGCACTTAAACAAAAGTCAACGTCTTCAAAATACATAAAATATTTTTCACACAATCCATTAACTGCTCTAGAGGTAACTGAATTAAAGGCTAAGCAGGAACCATCTGCCCAGTCAATGTCCTTAGAGTTGTCATCGGTAATCAGTGAAATTTTTCCAGTTAATCTATTAATTAACCCACCTTTAGAAAAAACGGTGTTGGTATTTCTGTTCATCATGGTTGGGAAAACTATTCCGCTATTTTCAGTTAATTTCTCAATTATTTTTTCAGCTGCATTATTTTCAAGTAGTACATCTTGAGATAAAAGAATGAAGTTATTGAAATTGTTTTCCATAGCTTTGTTAACAGCTACATTTGCACCTCCGGCAAATCCCTTATTTTGTGCTAAACGAGAGATGTTTACCGGAAAAGAATAGTTGTTTATCTTTACTGGCTCATTCGAATTATTATCAGCAATAAATACTGAACTAGGTTTTAAGCTTTGATTTTCTAGGCTTTCAAGCAGGTTGTTTAGTGACTCTTGGTCTTGATAGTAAACAATGCAGGCAGCCCATTTTTGTTCTATTTCTTTCATCAATGGTGCTCACCTTTCTTCGGTATGAGCATTTAATCTACTAAGTTCTGAGTATGACTAATCGTGTCTGGTTTGATGCAAGATCGCTTTCTAGACGCTACACAACGGGCTGGGAGCGCTATACGCGAGAACTGGCCAAACACTTGCCAGAATTAATAGATATCACCCTTTGGACACCTAGAACTCAAAACCGAGTGTCACTACTACTCAGTGATTTTAAAGCCCTAAAAAGCCAAAGTGGACATCAAGTAGTTCATTTCCCTACTTATCCACCCAGAGGAAAAAAAATTAGCACCACACAAGTTGTTACTTTGCATGATTTAACTTGGTGGAAATATCCAGAAACAAGTTCATTTTTAGGAAATAATTATTACAAACAAAATATGAATAAGGCAATTTTGCAATCAGACGTAATAATTTGCCCAAGTAATGCTATAAAGAATGAAACTGTAAAACAGTTTTCAATTAATCCAAACAAAGTGGTTGCAATTCCACATGGAAACTCTTTACCAATGGGAATTAAGCAAAAGCGAATAAAGCCATATTTCTTATCTATTGGCACAATCGAGCCAAGAAAAAATCTTGACTTTTATGCTCAAGCCGTAAAAAAATCTGGTTTACATTCAAGCTTTGATTTTCTACACATCGGACGACAAGGATGGGGGAAACTTCCTGATCAACTAAAAATTGTTGAAACAAATAATGATCAAGACTTAGCTAATTTAATTACAAATGCAACGGCTGTTGTTATACCTTCTCTTTATGAAGGATTTGGTCTACCAGTACTTGAAAGCCATGCGCAAGGAATTCCTGTTGTCATGAGTAATGTTGAGTCTTTAGTTGAGTTATCTAACCAAAGTGACAAAATTTTTGAACTAAATAATATTGATTCCTTAGTTGATTCTTTAAATCACTTTGCTCAAAATAATATTAAATTAAATTCATCAGAAATAGATTTGGCGAATACATTCACTTGGCAAGAATCGGCAAAAAAGCATGTCGAAGTCTATTTAGGATTACTAAAATGATAAAAATAAACTTAGGTGATTTTAAAGTTGATGCTATTTCTCAAGATGAAGTAATCGATTTAATTAAGAAAGAACTTCTTAAATCCACAACACCACATATCCTTGTTACTCCTAATGCTGGGCATTTAAAAAACATTGCAAGTAGCCTCGAATTAAAAGAAATTTATTCAACAGCTGATTTATCTTTAATTGATGGCTGGCCTATTGCTGTTGCTGCAAAAAATGCTTCTAAACAAAAGGTGCAGAGAGTAACGGGAAGTGATTTATTACCAAAACTTTTTCCCGAATTATCTAAAGAAATAAGAATTGGAATAATTGGGGGAGAAGACGAAAGCAACATAAGAAAAATATTGGAACAAAAATATCCAAATTTAAATATTCAAATAATTGACACATCAACTTGGTCAACTTCTGTTTATGACGTGAGAAGATTAAGAGAACTCGTTCAATACAACGCTCTATCAATTGTTTTACTCTGTTTAGGTCATCCAAAACAAGAACTATTAGCTAAAGAATTAAAAAATTATGATTGGGCAGGATCTAGACCTGATTGGATTATGTGTGTGGGGGCAACAATTGAATACTTAACAGGAACTCAGAAAAGAGCTCCAGTATTTTTTCAAAAAATTGGTATGGAATGGTTCTTTAGACTTATTACTAATCCAAAAAAATTCTTTACAAGATATTTTGAAGCGGTAATTCCTGCAACAAAATTGATTTTAAAATCATTTCGAATGAGAAAGCTTAATTAAGCTTGTTACAAATGAACTAAAATAGTTTTTATATCTTGATTGTAATTCTTTGTTTTGCCAGTCTGAGCCAGTAATTTTTTGGCGACAATTAGATTCGTTTCCTTCACAAATAAATTCGTCATATTGTGAAGTATCAGTCATTGCATAATCAAAACTAAGTTCTTCTCCGATTTTAATATCTTTCAAGGCAACCACACTTGAAGTTCCCTTAATGCCACAATTAGGTGAACAGGAATGATTAATCATGTCTCCTGGTTCTGGATTAGGACCTGAAAGAAGATAAGTATCAACATTTAGTTGAAGGGATCTTGCAACACGATCATTTGAGTAATTGGTGAGATTTTGCTTGTTAACTACAAATCCCCCAAAGCTTGCAACAACTTCGTCTTTGAAGATTGGGGCGATGGCAAAGCTTCCTGAACCCTTACCCGGGGTAATGCGCATTTGGGCCTTAGGTGAAAGCCAGTTGTAGTCCAATAATTTTTCCTTTAATTTTTAAATTAGAGGTATTACTTTACTATTTTGATTCTTTCGAATCAGTAGGCTATCAATTGTGCTAAATCCAGATTTCGTTAGAAACAATCCTCAGGTCGTAAAAGACTCCCAGGCCAGCCGGGGCGAAGACCCTTTGTTGGTAGACCAATTCTTAGAAAAAGATCAGCTGTGGAGAAATCTCACTGTTGAGGTGGACAATCTTCGGGCCGAACAAAAAACTTTGAGTAAAGAAATTGGCAATCTAAAAGCAAAACAAAAAACAACACCTAGACCTGAATTTGAAAACGAATTAACTTTACTGACCAAAAAAGGAACAGATCTTTCAAACAAAATCACTGAGATAACTAGCAAACAAGATGAAGTAAAAATCCATGCAGACAAAGCTATGGGTGCTATTTCAAACCTGGTCCATAAAGATGCACCAGTTGGATCTGAAAAAGATTTCAAAATAATTGAAACCTTTGGAAAACCAAGAGATTTCCAAGCTGAAGGCATAAAAGTTAAAGATCATGTTGAAATTGGTTCTGATTTAAAATTAATTGATATTGAGCGTGGGGCAAAAGTTTCTGGTTCAAGATTTTATTACCTTGTTAATGATGGTGCCTTACTTGAATTAGCACTTGTTAACTTTGCCATAGATATTGCCCAATCTCATGGATTCTCACCTGTTATCCCACCAGCTTTAGTAAAGCCTGCAGCAATGGAAGGAACAGGATTTTTAGGTCAAGCAGCTGAAAATGTTTATCGAATCGAACAAGATGATTTGTACTTAGTTGGCACAAGTGAAGTTGCCCTAGCTGCAATGCACATGGATGAAATTCTTAACAATAAAGAATTACCAATTAAATATGCCGGATACTCACCTTGCTACCGAAGAGAAGCAGGATCACACGGTAAAGACACCAGGGGAATTTTTAGAGTTCACTGGTTTGACAAAGTTGAAATGTTCATCTTTGCAAACACAGAAGATACAGATGTTATTCATCAACAATTACTTGAAATAGAAAAAGAAGTCTTAACCAAACTTGAATTACCTTTCAGGGTAATTGATGTTGCCACAGGAGATTTAGGATCAAGTGCTTCAAGAAAGTTTGATTGTGAAGCATGGATTCCCTCTTCTAATGAATACCGTGAACTAACTTCAACTTCTAATTGCACAGAATTTCAAGCCCGACGACTAAAAATTAGAACACGCGCAGGAGATAAAACTAATTACGTTTCTACACTTAATGGAACACTTTTAGCTGTAACTAGAACAATTGTTGCGTTGTTGGAAAATCATCAACAGAAAGATGGAAGCATTGATATCCCTAAAGCATTAAGACCATATTTAAGAAATAGGGAAAGTTTTAAATCTTCTACAAAATAATTAACATTTCTTTGGTGGTGTGTCTGAGCGGCCAAAGGTACACGCCTCGAAAGCGTGTGAAGGTAGAAATATCTTCCGTGGGTTCAAATCCCACCGCCACCGCGTAATCAAATAATCTGGCGGAGGATAAGGGATTTGAACCCTTGAGGGATTGCTCCCAACTGACTTTCCAAGCCAGCGCCATAGGCCACTAGGCGAATCCTCCGTATTGAAGCGTACTTACTTACTAATTAAGTAATTACAAGTCATAGTCTTATGAATGACTCTTCGTGCGGTAGCGCGACTTGTGATTAACCCCAGGGTTGAAAAACAGCAAGGTGTCACTTGTTTGCTGTTAGGTGTGCGAAGAGTCGCTTCTTTCATTAGCTCTATGTCTTAGTTCTGTAACTGCAGCAATTATTACCAAAATAAATGTCACACCAATTAATGCAGAAACCACGGTCACGACTGTGTCACTGACAATTAGCCAAACACTAATTGCCGCAATAATTGAACCAACCCACAAAAGAATAGAAACTTTGGTGTCTTCCCGTGCAATTCGCCCATAAAGTAAAACTTGAAGTACTGCAAACAATGATCCTTCTATTGCAAACAGCCAAACTTCCGAATAAAGCTCTGCATAACCTGAACCACCAATTGCATTAACCACAAATTCTGAAGAAAAATAAGTTACAGCAATATAACCTGCTCCAATTAAAGATGTACCCAAAACCGCTAAGCGAAGTGCCGAAGACTCATTTTGGCCCATTTTTGGAAACAACACAACAGTTATTGCTTGGGGCATAAAGAAGGCAATTTTTGCAACCAGCATTCCAACAGTGTAGATTCCTGACTCTTCTGGAGTTAAAACAATTCTTGCTAACAAAACATCAATGTTTACTAAAACATATAGTGCAAATAAAGCTTGAGTTGCTTTCCATAACTCATTCATACTTTGATCTGCACGTTCTGTTTTCCAAAACTTCTTACTATTTCCTAAAATAAAATGAGCAACTATCGCACTTAAAAGAGTTCCTCCAAAAAATCCAATTCCCACTGAAATCAACTCTGGATAAATAAATAATCCAACGATGGCCGAAATGCTTCGCCCAATTCCAAATACAATATATATTCCTGCCAGTTTTAAATAAAATTCTTTACCTTGAGCAATTCCTAACTGTGTACTAATAAATACAAAAGGAGCAATCGCACCAATTGTTAACACTAAAACTATGTAATCAATGTTAAATATTGAAGACAAAGGAAATGAAATCAGAAGGGTTGCGAGCATTACAACAATCGATATTTCTAAACCGAATCTCAATAAATCATGGTGTTTATTAGCAGAATTCTTAACAAGTCTTCGAGCAGCAATTGCTTGAATTGCTAATCCAATAGGTGTGCCAATTTGAGTTATTCCTTGCATCGCCCCAAATGCTCCAAATTCAGCTGGAACAAGTAAACGAGCTGCAATCACACTTGCGGCATAGGCAAGTACTTGTGGCACAGCTAAACCTGCACCTACAACGATGACTCCTTGAATGAGTCGTTTTCGTTCTTGCGGTGTGCTAACCATTGTTTGTTTTTAGTCCATTTCCCACAAGTAACACTTGTTGCATCTATTGCTCGCTTTGAGTCTAGAGATTATCTAGTCTGTGTAGGTATTAGGCGAG
>Ga0315904_10007699_pt1 | contig 14419 bp, 14 predicted proteins | sample LakEriMetagenome_6_FD_203529 | JGI IMG/M metagenome (GOLD analysis project Ga0315904, IMG submission 203529) | Freshwater fungal communities from buoy surface, Lake Erie, Ohio, United States - Buoy 12 MA120 | ecosystem: Environmental > Aquatic > Freshwater > Lake | place: USA: Lake Erie, Ohio... | reverse complement strand
CAGCATCCAGACTATTGATAGCTGACTTGTAATTAGCCAGCATTGACGCAGTATCGGCGATGTTTACCTTGGTATTCAAGCCGGTAGTTACATTAGCCTGCTTCGCATAGTTGGTCAGCATGTTTGCAGTGTCAGCAATGTTTACCTTGGTGCTTAGACCTGCGGTAACATTGGCTTGCTTAGCGTAGTTAGTCAACATGCTGGCAGTATCTGCTTTATTGAGTTTAGCAGCATCCAGACTATTGATAGCTGACTTGTAATTGGCCAGCATCGAAGTTGTATCAGTGTATTTTACCTTATCAGCTACAGCAGCATCCAAATTGATCTTGCGCGCATAGTCGTTCAGCATGCTGGCAGTGTCAGCAATGTTTACCTTGGTGCTTAGACCTGCGGTAACATTGGCTTGCTTAGCGTAGTTAGTCAACATGCTGGCAGTATCTGCTTTATTGAGTTTAGCAGTATTCAGGCTATTGATAGCTGACTTGTAATTAGCCAGCATCGAAGCTGTATCAGTATATTTTACCTTATCAGCTACAGCTGCATCCAGATTGGCCTTACGCGCATAGTCGTTCAACATTTTAGCTGTATCAGCTATGTTTAGTTTATTGACAATGGCTTGTCTATTGAGTTCAATTCTATTAGAAAGAGCAGCGGTATCTGCTTTATTGAGTTTATTATCCAGAGCTTGTTGAACATTCACCAGATCACCTTTGATAACGAGCATTTGGCTGGGCGTAACAAACAGCTTTAAACTATCTGAGTATTGTACACTTCTGTTTATTCTGGCTGATAATGAACTAGTATCAATTCTATTAGAGTTATTTATTAAAGAAGTAGCCTCGCTACGACGCAGGTAGGGGTTAAGCATGGATGTTGTATCCGAAATATTTAGTTTGTTACTCAAGCCAACAACACTACCCGCAGTAAATGCATAAGGTACACTCATGAACTGAGTAGTACCCATGTCTTGATATTCTTTTGTATAATCCCAGTTTGGAATGGCATTAGTTGGTACAACTGATATTTTTAAATTGAAAAAATGTGGCCCCCTGTCCCAAGCTATTTTGTTAAAAGGATTACGGTTTGCGCCAGATATCACGCCTCTACCAATAACAATACTAAAGATGCCTTCTCCGTTTGTTTGTGCTTCAAATATTTCAGCATACACAATATTGCCATTAGCACTGCCTTCACGAATTTCATCACGTATATGGATTTTTCTAAATCGTGCAGGATTACCTTGTAAGTCCCTTGCTACAGCCTGAAAGCTAATGCCCTGAGGTACTTGTGTGAATGACTGGGCTTTTGTTTTTGCTGCACTAAAGATTACGGCAAGCAAAAAAATGCCACGAAGCACAAATTGGTTTTTCATATACTAATCTTTACTTCACTACAATCAGCTTGGTAGAGCTGATGAGTTGATTATCCCTAATTACCTGAATGAAATAGATGCCAGCAGGTGTATTTCTCAAGTCTATTTTCTGTCCAGCGCTCAATTGGTTGGATTTTGTGCTTAAGACTTGAACAATACTTCCTTGCTGATTTGTTAACTGTAGAGAAACAGGTGTTTCTGTGAATAAAAGACTACTTGTTTTCAATACAGTTTCTGTCTTCGCAGGATTAGGGTAGGATTGGATTTTTATATCACGTCCACTGAATTCATCAATGGCACATACTGATTTAAAGAGGTCTGCAGGCTTTTCCATCAATACGGCAACTCCGTTTGAGACAGATAAGCACTTTGAGTTTGCGCTAAGCAAAAGAGGTGTACTGATGAAATTGCTGGCCATTGATTTAGAATCAACGGGTGCCATTACATCAAAACTTAAGCTCATAGGTAACTGCGCCAAACAGTTGTTGACAGTGAGCATTAAGACTAAAGCCATACATATGGAAACTACTTTTTGTAACATAGAGTGATTTTCTGATTGTTATATAAGTAGTTCAGTTCAAGTGTATTGCTGTTGATAGATTTGATTGAATAGTCGGTAACGATAAATCCCTGCATTGGATTCTGGAAAACAATCAGGAGGCTGTCAGCAGGGGTGCTTTTATGTGAACGCCAGTTGCCTACATGGCCATCAGTGTCTTCATAGGTTAGGTCTGGCAGCAGCTTCATTCTAAAGCTTCTTTGCGCATTCGTCATGGATTGCTTTTCCCCATTTTGAAACCAGTTGCTAAGCTGCCATTCAATACCATTAGTGCCAGCCAGGGTTGCTCTCAGCTCCTTTTCTGGATCAACAACATTTTTTTGACAGGATATTGTGATCAACACAATAATTAGAAAAGTGGTCCGTTTTAAAACTGTCGAAAACATATCTGTAGAAAATTTTTACTTGTTTCTGTAGTATTGCTACTACACCCGTTTTTTACGAGGGCGTAAAATTGCCTTGCGTTTGGGCTAAGTCTGCCCACGGTTTAGGCTATGATGAACACTTTTTCGGCAGCTGCCTTAAAAAAGAATTAGAAAACTTAAGTGCTGATTAAAACATGTAAATCAGCGTGTTGTGTAATTTTTGGATAGGAGCGGTTAGTTGTGGAGCGCTTGCTCTCTCGGGAAGGTAACCGTGAATGTGGTGCCTTGATTCAGTACAGATTCGCAGGTGATGCTGGCTTTGTGGAGGTCCAGGAATTGTTTTACAATAAATAAACCCAGACCATTACCCCGGATATTTTCAGTATTATCAGCTCTTTGGAAGGTATTGAACAGGTTTTTTTGGAAATACTTGGGTATACCAATACCATGATCTTTGACCTCAATCATGCACGCTGCATCAGTAAATGCAATATGTATCTCCGGACTAGGCTTATCGGGCGAGTATTTTAGGGCATTGGAAATAAGGTTGTCAAATACCTGCTTGATGAGCGAAGCGTCGTAGTGTATTGGAAAAGGTTCGCCCTGTGTGGTAATGCTGATTTTCCTGTTTTCGGATAGCTGGTTATGCTTATCAACCTTTTGTTGTAGTAACTCTAGAATGTCTCCAGGTTTCTTCTTTGCTTCAATATTGTTGTTTTCAATTTTGCCTACGGTAAGAACCTCATTAATCAGGCCTGTAAGGGTATTGATTTCGTCGTCTATTTCAGAAAGTTTGTCGTATACCACTTTTCTGATTTTGTCATCCAATGCATCTGTATAGAGCCTTAAGGCTTCAGCATTCAAGCTGATAATGGATAGGGGAGTGCGTATTTCGTGCGAAATCATGCTGACAAACCGGGTTTTTAACTGGTTAATCTGTCTTTCACTTTTTAGTGCAAGCATGATTTTTTCTTCCGCAGCTTTTCTTTCATCAATGGTTCTAGATGTTGTTAAAATAACTTCTCTGCCTAAATAGGCATCCCAAAGTAATTGGTAGTTGGTCTCCAGCCATCGATAATTACCCTTTTTTGTTTTGAAACGATAGGTAATTATATCAGCAGTCTTTGACTTTTTCTCCAGCATTTTAACGAATGCCAATTGGATGGCTTCCTGATCGTCTTTATGGAAAAAATCAAAGGGCGATCGGCCAATCATTTCTTCAGGCAGAAAGCTGGAAATCTGTTTAATAGATGGAGATACATATAAATAACGGCCATCAGTTTCATGAATACAGATCAGGTCTTGTACATGATTAGAGATCAGCTCATAGTCATGTTGCCTTTGTTCTTCCAGTGTAATATCACTTAGAGTGCCTGTTGTGCCAATAACACTGTTGTCGTCGCTGTATAACAAGCTGGCATATACACGAATCCACTTGATTTCTTTTGATTTGGTCACATACCTGATCTTGTGCTGGCAGTATGGTTTTTCCCGGTTGATCAGTGGAAGGAAGAGTTCATGATTTTTGGCAACATCTTCCGGGTGAAGAAATTCGAAAAGAGATCTGCCAATACATTCCTCAATCGTATAGCCCATAATGCTTTCCCACGCAGGATTCAAGAAAGACCAGTTACCTTCTTTATCTGTTCTGAAAACAATCTCGTTAATGCTATTGACAATTGTTTTGTAAAACTTCTCATTGGCTCTTGCAATCTGCTGCTCTTTCTTCAGCTTACGAAACAATACTTCATTGTCTTCATTGGCCACCTTACGCATATTGGCCAATTGCAGCATATCTGGTATGGCATCAAAAAAGGAGAAATCACCGATTTTTAACTGTAACTCATTTAGCTTTTCTATTTCAGTAATCAAAGGTGAGCCAATGAAAACGGCCGTATTGATTTCTGCAATATGAATGAATTGTCCACGAAAAATGATATCGCTTCTGTTTTTTACAGCCAGAATCACCAAAGTGTTTTGCAAGGCAACGATACCCTCAAAGCCATCTAAATAATTTGTAGGGCGAATAATACTCAGTACTTCTGAAAATCTTTTACCCTTTACATCCTTCAGTAACTTTTGTAAACTTCTGCCGGCTGAAATAATGGTGCTATCCGTTGCAATCACCACAGAGAAAGGAAAATTCTGCTCAAGATACTTGGCAGAAGCTAGGGAGATAATGTGTGGGTCGGAAGCGGATTTGGTTAAAGCCATTGTACTTTAAAAATAGCTTTTTCTGCTGTATGATTGGGCTTGTGTACAATGTCAATTTGAATTTTTTCTTTGTACAAATCGCCCAACGCATTTAAAAAGCCTTGGAAATAACCTTCCTGTGCAAATTGACCTGGATATTGATAGCTAATCAATATTGTCTTAGCGCTCATTTCTGCAATTTCCAACTTCATTTGATTCATGAATGGAAACTGAATATTGAAACGTGCAAATATCTCAGGCAGTTGATGCAATAAGGGCTTTAATCTTGTAGCACCCATCATCAGGCTATTTCTTAAAATATTATTGGTTGCCTTATACCAATAGTACCCAAAGCTGAACTGTACTTGGTGTATATCTTTCTTAGCAATATTTGCTGTACTGCTGGCTAGTTTCAGACAATAATCGTCAGGATAGGTATTGTTAGAAATAAAGTAATCCTCCTCAATACCTGCATGTGCCACTATCTTACGATAATCATGCTCACCATACTCACTGATCAACAGTTCTTCGATATTTTGGAAGTAAAATCCGTTCATGGTGCATTAATTAGAGAACAAAAATAGAACGGACAAAACGAGTAGCAACGCAGCTCTGCTGCATTCTATTGTGTTTGGCTCTTTTTCTATTGATGAATGATGAAATAGTATTGTTCATGCGTTGATTGCTCTTTTTTTGATCGTGGATTTTGTTACCTATCAAGCTTAATGTTGTCTTCTCCTTGATCTGTGTCCCTTCCCCAAACCTTCATAGCGCTTATAGGATTCAATCAGTTCCTGCATATAGTTATGCCATACAGTTTGATCGATTCCTTTCGGTACAGGAAGCGTTTTCCTCAATCCGTTACCTAATCTTCTGTTGCAATGCTTGCATACATATCGGGTAATGAGTTGATCGTCTTCAATAATTGTTTTTTGTGAGGTGTGGCCAAACAAATGGCAATAAAGCTTTGTCCAAAAACTTGGCTTTTTCTTCGTTAGATGGATATTGATGTTTATTGATTGTTCCATTCCGGAACAAAGTAGTCTCAATAAAAGGGGGAGTTGTGCAACGAAATCGGCATTGCTTGTAACGAACTCATAAAAATTGAGTTTTTGTTAAGTTTAGCCACAATAAAAGGAATGTATACAAGTTCCTGCCGCACTAGTTGATGAGATTAAAATGCAGCTCCCCAAAATTCTGGAGAGAAGACATTTTCAAATCCGATGCTGCCCATCGCTCTTCCTTGATCTGACTATGATGGGGCACAACCACGCATTTCATGCGCGCTGCTTTTGCTGCAATCATCCCATTAAAAGAATCTTCAAAGCAAACGCAGGCCAGCGGACTAACTCCCAGCTGTTCCGCACAGTTGAGGTATACCTGTGGATGCGGTTTGCCAAAATCCAGGTCTTCTGCAGATGCAGTAGCTTGTAGCAAATGACGAATATTGGCCATCTGAGCAACCAACTCAATCAATTCAACAGGAGAAGAGGTAGCCAAACCTATTTTAAATGACTTAGCCTGAAAAAAATCAAAAATGTATTGCACACCGGGCATAATCGTGCCTTTTGAGGCAATCAGCTGTAATACCAGGTCCACAATCTTTTTTTCTGCAATGGCTTTTTCGCTCTCCGGCATCCCGAAGTAGCGAAACCACCAATCCACAAACTCACGCGTTCTCAATCCTGTGGTGCTATTGTATTGCTCAGAAGTAAGATTGATGCCATAATTACTGAATATGGTTGCTGCAGCTTGTTCCCACAAAGGCTCGCTGTCAATCAATAATCCATCCATATCAAATATCACCGTACTCAGTTTCATGACCAGATTTTGCGCAAAAATAGTTGCTGCAACGCAAAGCGACGAAAAACCCGCAAATGATTGTTAATCAATGAATATGCTCGAATTCAATTTCATTCCCTATATTGCACATCACCTTCAACCAAAACTGTCTGAAATGACCTTAGTTGAAAGACTAAAGAATATCAGGGTTGTACGATCGCTTGTTTATGGAATTGTGGGGGCCGCTTCCTATCCCGGCCTGACCATGTTCAATAAGCTGCGCATAGAAGGCACCGAACATTTGCGTGACCTCCCCCGTAACAACGTGCTGTTCGTCAGCAATCACCAAACTTATTTTGCAGACGTCATTACCTTCCTCCACATCTTTTGTGCGATAAAATGGCGTAAAGAAAACCGATTGGGTATTCCTTATTACCTGTTGAATCCCTTTACCAATGTATATTTCGTTGCGGCTAAAGAAACCATGGATGGCAGTTGGGTAAGCCGACTGTTTAAAATGGCCGGCGCCTTAACCGTAAAACGTACCTGGCGTGCAGAGGGTAAGGATGTCAATCGTGAACGTGACGAATCAGATACCCAGAAGATTGATGAAGCTCTGAACAAAAGCTGGGTAATCACCTTCCCGCAGGGAACAACAAAGCCGTTTGCTCCGGGCAGAAAGGGTACGGCGCATATCATTAAAAACAACCAGCCAATTGTGGTGCCGGTGGTGATCAATGGTTTCTGGCGTGCCTTCAATAAAAAAGGTCTGGCGTTCAAAAAACGCGGCTCTCTATTAACCGTACGCTTCAAAGAACCCATGGTTATTGATTATACCTTACCTGTTGATGAAATTCTGGAACAGGTGATGGAAGCCATTGAGCAAAGCAAGAATTACATGCTTAAAGGCAAACACCACTTGATGAATATTATGGACAAATAAAAAATCCCCCGAATTGTTTCGGGGGATTTTTTTAGTCTTTTACAAAGAGTGCTTTCAATTCATTCGCATCTTCTGCTTTCATTTTACCGCCTAAAATCAACCTCACCTGTCTTCTGCGCATGGCGCCTTCGTACAAACGTTTCTCATCTTCTGTTTGTGGAATTACTTGTGGCACCTGACGAGGCTTGCCATTGGGGTCTAAAGCCACGAATGTGAAGAAAGCTTCATTGCTCTCGTATTTATACTGATGCAATAAATCTTCTCCCCATACTTTGATATGGATTTCCATCGAGGTATTAAAGGCGCGACAAACCTTGGCTTCAATATGCACCACATTACCCAGTTTAATAGGGTTCTTAAAACTCAGGTTGTCTACAGAGGCTGTCATGCTGGGTGCATTGCAATGCTTGCCTGCTGCAATGCCGGCGGCAATATCCATCCAGTACATCAAACGACCACCCATGAGGTTGCCGAAAGTATTGGTATCGTTCGGGAGAACGAGCTCGTTCATAATGGTGAAACTATCCTGCACATGTTTTGCTTCCATCCTGTAAAATTTGTGCAAAGATAGCCCGCTGCGGGAAAACGCCTTGTTAAGATCAGATTCGGATATGATCCAGCTTTTTCAGGTAATCAGGATCCACATCCACACCAATACCCGGTGCATCTGTTAATTGTAAATGCATGCCGTTGTGGTAGGTTACGCCGCCGATAACGGGATCTTCTTTATGGCCTAATAAACAGGTATCCAAATCGTAAAAACGAATATTGTCATGCGCCATGGCGAAATGTACTTTGGCTGTGAGGGCAACCCTGCTTTCCAACATGCCACCCATCATACAGGCTGTTTCATGCTGGGCACAAACCTGGTTGATTTTTTTGGCCTCATGAATGCCGCCACTCTTGGCAAACTTGATGTTTACATAAGAACAAGCATGCTGCTTGATGAGTCGCTCTGCATCATGATGCGTGAACACACTTTCATCGGCCATAATGGGTATGGGCGATTGCTTCACCAACTTAGGTAGCAAGCCATCGTTCCATTTACGCATGGGCTGTTCGCAAAACTGAATATGAAAATGCCCCAATTCTGTTAGCGCCCAAACAGCTTCGTCGTAAGTCCAGCCCTGGTTGGCATCAATGCGCAATTGAATCTCATTACCCACTGCTTTCCTGATCTGGCGAATGCGCTCTACATCATCCTTTGGATGCTTACCCAATTTCACTTTAATCATGTTCACGCCGCGCTCCAGAAAACTCATGGCCTGCAAAGCCATTTTATCGGGTTCATCAATACCAATGGTGAGGTCGCTCTCGATACCTTTTTGTTTTCCGCCTAAGTATTGATATAAGGGTTGGTTGGCTGCTTTGGCAGCGATGTCGTACAGGGCCAGATCAAAAGCACTCTTGGCTGTGTAATTGCCAGCAGTGTACATATCCAGTTCATGCAAGCGTCCTTCGATATCGTTTGCTGCTTTGTTCTTCCAGATGCCGGCAAAATCCTTGGCCATTTCAAAACAGGTGGCTTGTGTTTCACCTGCAATCATGGGGAATGCAGAGCACTCACCAATGCCGGTGATGCCTTCATCTGTATGAACTTTGATCAACAGGTTTTGTGCATAATGCATGGTGCCTGTTGCAATGGTGAAAGGTGCCATGGGAATGGAAAAGCGGTAGATATCGGTATGGAGTATGCGCATACACGAATTTCCCTACTTTATCTCAAAAAACGCTCGCATTTCTTCCAATAGGCAAAAAAGCTGTTGAAATAGCCCTGCACCTGCGGAAATAGCCAACTACGGCTTTCTTCCACTCCTTTGTAATGGCGGGTGGTAGGGTGCTCTTTGTAGAAAACCTGCTGCACTGGGTATTGTTCAGGCAGCAATGCCATCAAGTCTTGAAAATTACCGCTGAATACCTGAATACCCGGCACCTGTGCATGCGCCAGCTGTATGATCCAGTTCAACACTTTTTCGCTGATGGGATATGCTGCGAAATGATCAGGCTCTAACAGCAAAATGCGATTGGCTGCTTCACCCGCATACCAATTAGGATCGAGGTGATAGGTATTATACACCAATGTTGGCAGGTCTGCCACGATGCTTGGCGATTTCATTGATGGTAAGGGCGTAAGTAATTGCGGTTGTGCAGTTGCTTGCAGGATTTCTGGAATTGGCATATCCGCAAATGCACTATAATCAACATCTAAGAAACTATTGCGCTGTCCATGTCCTGTATATTTGTTGATGTTCTCCTGATTGGCATAATATTTCTTGCTGCTGAAACTGCCTGCCACCCATTGCCAGCTGAGGTGATTGCTCGCAATATCTCCATCCAGTAAATGATAGTACATCCATTGTGCAGGTAAGCGCCAATGTGCTTGCGCAATATTGGTGGTGAGCATGGCCGTATACATGCGTGCATGGTTGTGCATATAACCGGATGTATACAATGCCTGAATACTTTGATCAATGCCCGTAATACCCGTATTCGCATTGATGACAGCTGCCGGTATTTGATGAGTGCTGATGGGGCTCTGTTCATTACGCAGGTCTTGTAGAATGGCATCGCCCTTGGCCTGCCAGATGCGTTGAAAGAACTCTCGCCAGGCCAATTCACTGATGAGTTTTTCAGATGCTCGATAGCCATACTGTTGCAGGAGCATGTCTTTCAATTCGGGTAACTGAATCACACCGCGTGAGATATACGGAGAGAGTAATGTAACAGCACCACGCAGAAAATTCCTAGTCTTGGCATATTGTGCCGGACGAATATGGTTGATCCGTTCCTGAATAGAACTGGTGTCTACGGGAAAAATATAGTCAGGTGCTGCATCAAATAATGTAGCTGCATCATTGTCCTGATGCCATTTTCTATGCGCATTCATCTTTTGCTGATCTTGTTGAGGGAAATGTTTTTTTGTCTACTGCAACGAAAACGCTTCACCGATTCCTCGCGCAATGCACGATGCTTGGTGGCCCTGCCTTGCACACGCTTACGCCACATGCGAAAGCTGGATGCTTTCATGTTTCTGCGCATGAGGTTGATGACGGCCGCTTCGGGTATGCCAAACTGCGCTTCAATGGCATCGAAAGGTGTGCGGTCTTCCCAGGCCATTTCAATGATGCGGTCAATCAAGACTGCATCCAATTCATATGCGGATAATGCCTTTTTCATGGAGTATACTCGTGGTTAAAGCTTTGCCTTCGTTCAAATTTTTATAACTGATCACATCACAGAGAAACATGGTATGGTCGCCTGCAGGAATCATTTGTATGGATTGTAATTCCATCACCGCCAATGCTTCTTTGAGGATGTGATAATTGTTCCAGGTAGTGAGCAGTTGTCTTTTTTGGAGCCGACTGATTTTATCAATTGTACTACCACTCTGTTTGCCCAACTGATTCACCAATCGGTATTGGTCTTCATGCAACAGTTGCAATACAAAGGTTCCGGTTAATTCCACATTGGCCAGTGTTCTCGTACCTGCATACAATGCCACCATCATGCGTTTGGGTTGCATGCTTACTGCACTTACATAAGTACAGATATGCATATTGTCGGTAATGCCTTTGCTGCTCACAGAATAGACAGGCAAATCAACACGGTTCCATGGTTTTTTGCGGATGCTCATGACTTGTCTAATTTGGTGAGGTAATCATGGGCAATACGCAAATGATTGGCGCGTTTGGCTTCGGGCATTTTGTCAAAAGTTTTGATGAGCATGCCGAGTCTGGGATTTTGCAAAAAGAAATCGCGGTGTACATGCATGAAACGCCAGAACAAAGCATCCCAGATTTCCTGCCAACTGCCTTTTGGCCAGTTACCCATCTTCATTAAGTAATTACTGCCGCTGATATAGGGCTTGGTGGTGATGAGTCCGCCATCTGCAAACTGCGTCATACCATATACATTGGGCACCATCACCCAATCATAAGCATCAATAAAGAGTTCCATAAACCAGCGATACACTTCATTGGGGTCAAATTCGCAGAGCAGCATGAAATTGCCCAGCACCATTAAGCGTTCAATATGGTGGCAATAGCCGGATTGCAATACACGCTTAATCACTGTATCAACCGGAACAATACCTGTTTCGCCTTTCCAAAAAGCAGGTGGAATTTTTCTACTGAATTGCCAATAGTTTTTCGTGCGTTGTTGTTGGCCTGCTTTGTGGTAGACCAAGTGCATGAATTCGCGCCAGCCAATGATTTGCCGGATGAAGCCTTCTAATGAGTTGAGTGGAATATCATGCTTTGCTGCATATTGTGTCGCCGCGTCTATGATGGTATCCGGATTAATGAGCCCAATGTTTAACATCGGCGTTAGCACACTATGAAACAAAATATCTGCCTCCGGCACCATGGCATCTTCGTACACGCCAAAGTTTTTGAAGCGTTGCGCAAAAAAATCTTCCAGCCATGCATCGGTTTCAGCAAAATTGATGGGATACCAGCCTGCAGCAAATGGTTGCGCTGTACTGCCATAATGGTGCGCGAAATGTTTGTTCACATAGGCAATGGCTTCTTCGCGAAACGTATCCAGTTGAGGCATTGGGTATTTGGGTAAAACACCCTTGGCCGGAAATTTTTGTCGGTTCTCTGCATCATAAGTCCATTGCCCGCCCAATGGTCCGCCTTGTGCATCCAGCAAAAGCTTGCGCTGCTTACGTTGCTGAATATAAAATCCTGTTTGATAAAAAACCTGCTTACCATTCTTAGGTATGCTGGTCTGCTCCGGTTCATTGAGGAAATTCGGGTTGGGTAGGAGTGCCAATGCTATTCCATATTTTCTGCAGGCTGTCTGCATCCTGCGCAGCAGCCAATCATCGGATGGATTAATGGTATGAATGGTGGTATAGCCCTGCTGGTATAGTTGCGCAATGGTCTTGCGTACATCTGAGCATGCATCCGTGGCTGCTATGTATGCAACCTCATAGCCCTTTTCCTGCAGCATGGCTGCATAGCAACGCATACTGGCTCTGTGCAGGATGAGCTTTTGCTGATGAAATGGATATTGCCTGAAATACAGCCATTCTTCCAGCAATAGAACGGGTCTGGACAAATCCAAAGCCGGGTGTTGGCGAAAGAGTTGGTGCGGAAAAATCAGGCTGATGGCTTTCATGTACCGGATAAACAATTTACCCGTTGCAATGTTCTATTGCGAAACGAGACAATTTCATGGAAACACTGAAAGGAAAACGCGTGGTACTGGCCGGAGCAACCGGCGATATTGGTAAGCAGATTGCCCGTATGCTGGTGCAGAGTGGTGCACAGCTGTTGATCACCGGAAGAAATCAGGATAAATTGATGCAGGTAGCGCAGGGTATTGGGCTTGGTACAGATCGTTGCCATGCGGCTGATCTTAGCAGTTCTGCCGACATTGATGCTTTGCAGCAAAAAGCCATTCAAGTGCTGGGCGAAGTGGATATACTCGTGAATGCAGCTGGTATCGGCATTATCAAACCGATTGAGCAGCTGACAGAAGCCGAATTCATGCAGACCATCCAAACCAATTTATTGGGTGCGTTTCTTTTGGTGAAAGCATTTTTGCCCGGTATGAAAGTGCAGAAAAAGGGTTTGATCATCAATATTCCCGGCGTACTGGGTAAAGTGCCTATGGCCGGTGCAGCCGCGTATGCTGCCAGCAAATACGGTTTAACCGGTATGATGCAAAGCATCCGCGAAGAGTTGAAACGTACGGATATCCGCATCACCAACCTGTTTCTGGGTGGGGTGGATTCTGCTTTCTGGGACACGATTGACCTGCGTGTGCAGCGCGATAAAATGATTGTGGCCGAGGAAGCTGCCCGTGCCGTTTGGTTCCTTTGTCAGCAGCCCGCCAGCGGGGTAGTGAGTGAAATGGTCTTACAGCCATTCAACCACCAGGCGATATAGGTAAACAACTGATAAAACGCATTTTTTACTTCATGCATCTGTGCCGATATTCGCATAGAATTTATATCTAACGGGCCATGAATCTTTCCTTTGATAATACGGAGAACGCTTTTGCTTATAAGTCGGATAAAGCACTGAGAAAAGCGAAGTTTTTGTTTTCTACCATGCAATATTCCTGGTTTGTGAAGCTGGGCACTATGCTTACACCGGTATTGATCAAGGGAAGAATGCCTTTTATCAATAAGTTGGTTCGTAATACCATTTTCAGCCAGTTTGTAGGCGGCGAAACCCTGGAAGAAACCGCTACAGCGGGTGCCGTATTGGGCAAATATGGGGTACAGGTAATCCTGGATTATGGGGTGGAAGGAAAAGAATCTGAAGCAGGGTTTGATCATGCCATGGATCAATTCATGAAAGTGATTGATTATGCAGCTACGCAGCCCAATATTCCCTTTATCAGTGTAAAAGTGACGGGCATTTCCCGCTCTGCTTTGTTGCAGACCTTAAATGATGCACCCAGGTTAAGAAGTGGTATACATGACCATGAAGAAGAAATCGCCGAATGGGATCGTGTGCGTGAGCGTATGTACCGCATTTGTGCAGAAGCAGCCGAGAAAGGTATCGGCGTGCTGGTAGATGCAGAAGAAAGCTGGCTGCAAGATCCTGTTGACAGACTCACCATGGAACTGATGGAGGAGTTTAATACAGAGAAGGCGGTTGTGTATAACACATTACAACTCTATCGCCACGACAGACTGCGTTTCTTACACCTTTCTCACCAGATCGCCCGCGAAAAGAACCTGATACTGGGTGTGAAGTTGGTGCGTGGTGCGTATATGGAAAAGGAGCGTGAGCGTGCAGTTAAGCAGGGCTATCCATCGCCCATTCAGCCGGATAAAGAAGCTACGGATAAAGATTTTGATGCGGCTGTTACTTATTGTATCGACAATATTGAAACCATATCTGTGATTGTTGCCTCACACAATGAGAAAAGCAATCTGCTGGCTGCTGAGTTGATGCATAGCAAGGGTATTGCCCACAACCATCCGCATGTACATTTCTCTCAGTTATATGGCATGAGCGACAACATCACTTTCAATCTTGCAAAAGAAGGGTATAGCGTAAGTAAGTATCTGCCATTTGGCCCTATTGGTGATGTAATTCCTTATTTGATGCGACGCGCACAGGAGAATAGCAGTGTAGCCGGACAAACAGGCCGCGAGCTAATCCTGATTGAAAAAGAGCGCGCCAGAAGAAAGCAAGCCAATTAATTTTTCTGCAATTGTTTCAGTTGTTCAATGAGTAAAG
>Ga0315904_10007697_pt1 | contig 14422 bp, 14 predicted proteins | sample LakEriMetagenome_6_FD_203529 | JGI IMG/M metagenome (GOLD analysis project Ga0315904, IMG submission 203529) | Freshwater fungal communities from buoy surface, Lake Erie, Ohio, United States - Buoy 12 MA120 | ecosystem: Environmental > Aquatic > Freshwater > Lake | place: USA: Lake Erie, Ohio... | reverse complement strand
GGCTTTCAGCTTGGGACGAAGCATGTCTTGCCAGGGTTCGACGGGGCCGCCTTGGTAGCCTAGCGAGGGCTGTTTGGGAAGCTGGCGCAGGTGGTACTCCGAGGGAGAGAGGTGCAGTGGCTCAGAGATCAAGAAGGAAGACATCGGTGCGCTCTCCTGTGAAGGCATGGAAGGCCAGCCAGCGGCCATCCGGTGAGACATGGGGGTGGGGATAGGTGGCGATTCCCCCGATCTTAACCTGCGAGCTGTGACGGCACAGGATATCTAGTTTCGGAACACCATCGTGCCCCGCGCCTGAGAAATCCAGCTCCAGGAGGAGGTCGGACGTGAGTCCGCCGTTGAGCAAGATCGTGTTTCGCTTGGTGTGTGGGCACACATGGCCGTAGTGGAAGTCCGGGAAGACCCGCTCCCAGACCACCTTACCATCCTCGGCACGCACGGCCCCGATGTAGTGCCCACCGCCCGTCTGTCCAACCGGAGTGCCGGTCTTTCGGTCGCGGCCATGGTAGTAGATCAGGGTGCCATCAGGGCTCCAGTTGGTGTGCATCTGGAAACGGTTCTCGTTGCGGGGACGGCGCTCTTTCTTCTCTCCTGTACGGGAATTGAGGAGCCAGGCGCGCGTCGTCTCCCCGTTGTCGCCGATCCAGGAGTACTGGGGAGGGAAGTTCAGATCGATGAGCCAGAGGTCGCCGTGGATGGGACTGGGCTGGATGTGATCGCAGCCCGCCTTGGGTTCGTGATGGACGATCGTCTCCTTTCCCGTGGCAAGATCCAGTCGGATAAAGTCGGTGGGGATGCCGCCATAGTGTTCCGTGTAGGCACGATAGAGGCTCCCGAGTCCCAGCCGCTCCGTGATGCCTTTGCTGCGGAGCGAGGGTGAGCGCGTGAAGATCACGGAGCGGCCGTCGAGCCCCCCACAGACCGCCCGCACTCGGTCATCGCCCAGATCCGCCACCGCTACCGTCTGCTTACCCGTTGTCCCCTCCACCAGGAGAATCTGCCGTGCCGCGTGCACGACAACCTGATTAGTGGCCTGACAAAGCATGAACCGAAACGTGTCCTCTAGCTCGGGAGTCTTTGGCCAGCTGGCGAGCACGACTCCCTCACGGGTCTCCACCGAGAAGCGCATCAGCTGGTAGTGACCCTCTCGTAGCGAGGCGGTGAAGACGTGCTTGCTCTCTTTGTCAAAGCAGACATTGAGATGATAGAGCGGGGTCGTGTTCCACTCCCCTGTGGACGTGAGCTTCCAGAGGCGGCGGCCGGTGATAGGATCAAGCATGCTGTACCTCCCGCCAGGAATGCTGCGGGCGCCAATCAAGGACAGTCGCGGCCCGCTGACAGTGAACCAGAGAGCGATACGGGTTGTCGGCGAGGTAGCTTTCCTGATCCAGAGCCCAGGGCAGCTCTGGGTAGTAACGGGAGATGAGCTCCGCCGTGGGCAGTGGTGAATCGGTGTCGGCCGCGGTGAGTAGCAGGCACTCCGGCCCGGAGAGCGGGGCGGTGAGGGCCAGGACAGCGGCGCTTGCCACATCGCGTACATCCACATACGCTCCGTAGTCGCCAACCGCACGCGGGCCTTGCTCCGTGGTACAGGTGCGCCAAAAGGGGTACTCCTCTGGCCGAGAGACATAGACAGGGCGCAGGCTGACCGTCTCTACTCCATGGAGCATGTGATAGGTCTCGCAGAGCTTCTCACCGAGGTGCTTGGCGAGCTGGTAGGCGTTTTGAGGACACGACGGATAGTCATCCGTGAGCGGGAGCGAGGTTAGAAGCCGAGTGCCCGCGAAGATCCCGAGGGCCTGAACACTGGAGAAGCAGACCACGCGGCGCACACCCTCCAAGTGACAGGCTTCGAGCACATGGTGCGTCCCACGAAGCCCTACGGCAAGCACTTTTGCTTCCTCGCCGACAATATTGTGCGCGATCGCGCCCGCATGGATCACGGCATCGACCCCTGCAACCGCACTGCGAACTGCTGCCGCATCACAGAGGTCACCCGAGCCCTCTGCGGCGTCGAAACCACGGACCGTGTCGCCGCGCTCAAGGAGCTGATTGACGATTACCCGCCCGATCCGGCCACCACTGCCCGTCACCAGCACTGTCATTGCCATACAAGTTTTCCTCCTTCAAAGTGGATGCGTTGCCTACCCACTCTCACGCGAGCGGCCAATCCCTCTCCCTCGATCTGTAGTGCGGGGGCACGTCCACGCTGAACCGTGATCACGGCAAAGTAGTCGGCACTTCCGGTTGCCTGAATTGCCCCGGTGATGGTCTGCGGCTTGGGGCCGATAAAGGTGCAGGTTAGGTTCACCCCCAAGGGATCGCCCACCGTGACCGTGTTGCCCTCGACTTTACCAGTACCTACTTCGTCGGCGAGCTTCAGGTTCCAGGTGAAGTCGTGGGCTCCCTGGCTCTGGTCTACGAGTACAAGCAGGACGGGCACGCCACTGGCACCCGAGAGATCAAGCGCGAGAGCCCGCTGGACACGGACTCCGTGGTCGATGAACGTGCCAAATCGGGCAACTGTCGCCGTTTTTTGGTTCGTGGGTGGTTTCTCTCCACTGACCAGAGCTTGCAGATACACGGGCGTCATGTCCAGAGAGAGACTTGCCTGTCCGCTTTGGCTCGCACTCCAGTCGGTCGTGATCGCCCCCAGCACACTATTGTAGGCACCTGGATTCGAGACCATGGGGAGGGCCACACCAGGGCTTGGGTCTTTCTCCACCAGCGTGCGGGAACCAACCCACTGTTTGCCCAGAGCAAAGAGCTGCATGTCCCAGGTTCTGCCCGACCTCTCGTAGTGGCACCCCCGCTGGATGTTGCTCCGGAGCTGTAGCACCACCAGCGAGTCGTTCTTCCCCTCCCACGACTTACGAAAAATCCAGTGCCCCCCGGTTGGGTCGGGGGCGACCCAGGGCAGGCTTTTTGCAGGGGGCTTGGGGTCTGTCTCGAAGGGGTAGTTCATCAAGACATAGGCGGCATGGTATGCCCAGAAAATGCCGAAGGTCTGGTTGCCCTCCAGGCCAAAAGCATGGTCGTAGAGCCAGCGCGCTCCCGCCTTCATCGTGCTTGGCACCGAGACCAGTCCCAACGGCCAGAGCCCGGAGTACTGAAAGTTCCCTAGGTCGTCTGCGACGACCACAGGGCTCGCCGGGGGCTGCTCCATCCACTGTCCCAGGATCGACCAGTGGCCCCACCAACCCGCGAGAAGATCTCCGCCCAGAGCACTGCGATAGGCCTGGATCAGGTGCCCCGGACCGCTGTTCCAGGTCATGCGCTTGTAGTCCTGGCCCTCCAGGCACCAGCCGGAGTTGCTGGTACCGTTGAACTGGAAGTAGCGGCGCGTGTCCCGTGCGAGGCGGTGTATCATGCGCTCCAGCCCAGGAACCTCTTGGCCGTTGCTGGTTTTCTCACCGAGCAGGCAGAGCGCCGCAACGCCCGCACTGGGAGCCCAGACCCCCTGCTTGTTGTGCCAGGGATTGACGGAGTAAGCACCGACCCCCTCACCCGTGTAGAGGTTGATGGTGCGCTGTGCCAGGTTGTCGATCACCGTCTGGCGAAACGCGGGATCCCAGGCATCGTAGCAAAAGTCGAGCGTGACCGCGATGGACTGTGCCAGAGGGCCGTAGTGAATCTCCTGGCTTCCCCCGAGGTGGAGCATCCCCGCCAGGAGCTCTTTTGCTCTCTGTGCATGCGCCTTATCGCCCGTGAGCTGGTACACCAGCCCGTATCCCGCGGGAAAGTAGGGCGCGCACTTGCCATCCTTCACGTGTTGCTGTGGCAGCATCGCGAGGAATCGCTTCAGGATCGCCTTGCCCTGAGGGGTCTTGAGGCGCTTTTGTATTCGAGGAAGGTCACTCTTGCGGAAGATCAGCCGGGGGTGCTCCTGCGGCTCCAGTTTCTTGAAGCTAGGTGCGGGCTCTGACCAGAGTGGGTAGAGCTTTCCGGTGATCTTGCCCCGAACGTTGCTTTTGACGGGGCCTTCTTTGCCAGGATAGGCAAAAGTGCCCGTAAAGCTTCCTGTGTAGTGGTCGCCTTCTCGCTTGAGGGTCAGCTCATACTCGGCCTCACCTGCCGTCTTGGGAAACCACTTATCCGGGTTGAGGGCCAGCTTCACCCAGAGCTTGTCACCGTCTATTCGGACGATCTTCCCTTCATGATCGGCCCGGTTGAAGTGCACGGCGTAGCCCCAGACGGTGGGCTCAAATCGACCGTCACGGAGCGTGAGCTCTAGTTCCACGTCGCGTGTCTCGCGGTCTTCGGGCGTAGCGGGAATGATGCCTTCCACTAAAGTCAGAAGAACGGTACTTGCCGGTATGGCTCTCATGGTGCCAACGTCCCCCTCGTTTCTGCTGGCGCACCCACTGACTCCGCTCCGCATTGGCGCGCGTGCTTGGGTGTCAGAAACCACCAGCGCCCGTGACGCTCGATAAGACCGAAGAACTGTTTTTTTTCTAGTGCCATTGTAGCTCCTCCCCTTCGTAGCCTAGGGTGTAGCGCTCTTTTCCATCCGAGAGCGTCATGATGCCGTCCTTGATCGTGAGATAGGGGCTGTCGTAGACCCCACCCTTGGCCCAGCCTTCCCAGTGGATCTCCTCGCCATTGAGGCTTCCCATCGCGCGCAGGGCTTTTGGCTGGTAGCGTAGCTCCAGGGTATCGCCGGTGAGGGCACGGTAGCGCACGAGAGGGCCGTGAGCTGTCGTCTCCGTTTCGGCGAGCACGGCGCTGGCGAAGCGCTCCAGACTACCGTAGGTCTTTCGCTCTACCGCTTCCAGCGTATAGCCACCGTAGCTGTCGGGCGCGAGGGGGACAATCAGCACACGGTAGTCCTTGAGCTTCTCGTCGGTGGGCTCTCGCCAGGAATACCCTTTGCCCTGCGGATGAACGGCTACCAGCGCCTCGCCTGCCTCGAAGAACAAGACACCGTTGCGCTCAAGGGACTTGGTGGTACGCCGTGGGACAAAGAGCCAGGTCTCTGCGTCTTTGGGCGCGAGGGGCTCCACGCCAGGGCTCTGGTTTGGGCCGGTGCGCAGGATCAGAGTCCCGCGCTTCTGGATCGTCTGGTCGTAGGGGCTATGCCCTTCGGGATGACGGAACTTGGGCTGGCCTCCGCCAAAGACCAGCATACCTCTCTCATCCTTGCAGACCAGCGACCAGACCGTTTGTTGAGTCGGATTGTCAATCTGCGTCATCGCCACACTGCCCAGTGCGAAGCCAGAGGAGCAGTAAAAAGTCTCCTGAAAGACATTACGCTCCTTGGAGTGGTAGCTAGGGCGCGCGATCTGTGCCTCAAAGGGTAGAGGGACGCGCTTGCGGATCAGGTTACAGATCACGCGATTAGGACGGTAGGTCGTGGTCGCTTGCTGGATCGAGGTGATGAGCTTTGGATCCACGGGGATGGGTGTATCGGGAACCCAGGCCCAGGCATGAGCGTCCATTCCATCGCCCGAGAGTAGCGTACCGTCGCCCGGCCAGCCGCGCTTGATGGCACCCGCGTGCAGTCCGCCTAGCATCTTCAGGCCGTAGCCCGCTAGGTAGTAGTCCAGCATCGCCTTCGCCAGCAGGCGGGTCTTCGGGTCGGGGGAGAAGTCGTAGAGATTCAAGTAGGAGCGGAGCGAGTGAGGATAGTAGGTAGAGGAATCGTACTCGCCATTACCCACCGTAAGAATGGTCTGAAGAAAGCCCTGGAGCATGGTGGTAATTCGGCGGCTCGCCTCAGGAGCGGGGTAGCCAGAGATCTTGTTTTCGGGGAACCACTGTGCGTAGAGCAGGCCCGAGCAGCGCCACATGGTCTTGTGGTTCTCGGTGCCACCCGCCTCCACCGGTCCGCCCAGGAGCTCCCCGACCATCCCTACCAGGTCATGAGGTCTGGGCAGGGGCAGGTTCTCGCGAGCTCCATCGGAGGGGCGACGGCTCTCGCTGTAGACGGCAATGGCCTCACGAAAAGCCCTCTCCCACTCCGGGCCGAGCTTCTTTCCCACCAGAGGCCAGAGACGGCACCAGTTCGCCGCCGCAAAGTGATAGTGCTGGCGCAGGGTACCAGGAATGGTGAGAAAGGCGCGCAGGGCGTCATCGTCTTGACCGAGTAGCAATCGTGCAATCGCAGGGGGGAGGTCCTGTTTGAGGGGATCCCCACCAAAAGCGCTAATTCGCCCCTGGGAGTCGCGCTGCTTGGGGCCGAAGTAGCCGGTGTCGCCCTGCTTGTAGCGCCGCCCGGTGTAGGGCGAGACGATCTCTTCGCCCACCAGCGCCCAGGTGCGAACGGTCTTTCTCGTGTCGGGACAGACCGAGACCGCTAGGCACTTCTTGCCCACGTCGCGCGCCGCCAGGAGCGGTATCATCGGCGCGGTGCGCCTGCGAAACCCGGCTTCGTCGGTGTAGCTGGACACCTCCCAAGGGGCGCTCACTTGAGCAGACCTCGCGTTTTATCGAAGGCGATCAGGTTGGTGAAGAGCGCCTGTGCGCGGGGTGAGAAGTGCGCCAGAAAACCCGGGTCGTGCATCCACTCACGGGTGCTATTGCCACCGGTAGGCTCGTCTTTGGGCTGGAGGTTGAAGTGCAGTGTGCGCCGTCCCGCCGCAGGCGCAGACATACCACGATGGACTGCCATAGCATTCATGAGAAGCACGTCACCCGGCTGGCAGTACCCCACGACCTCGCCGGGGAGTGGCCCGGTGCCCTTGCGGATCACCGAGCGCTCTTCATCGGTGAGAGGGCGTCGGTGTGAGCCCGCCACGGCGCGGAAGCTATTGTCTGGCCCGAGAGCCGAGTTGAACTGGACATGGGTAGTCTTGCCCGTGGGGTCGAAGTAGGTCTCGTCGTCGCCGTCGCGGTGCCAGATCAGGTCGTAGGTCTCGCGCTTCGGACTCCAGAGCGCGTGCCCGCCCCAGAAGCGCATTTCGGTGCCCAGGATCGAGCCAATCGCATCGAGGAGTGCGTCGCTCCCCAGGTAGTCTGCAAAGGCTTGCTCAAAGAGAGCGGGCTGGAAGACATCCCCCACCCCCCAGATGTCGGTCTTGGCCGACGAAACCCAGCGGGTTCGGTAGAGCTCCGGCTCGGCGTAGACCTTGGCTATCACCCGCTCCAGTCCCTCCGCGAGGGGCGTGCGCAGATTCTCAGGGATGAGCCCCCGCACGACAATAAAGCCGATCTCCCGAAATTCGTCCACTTGTACTTGGGTAAGCATGCGTTTTCCTTTCAGATTGGGAACGTCCGGTAGCCCGGCGCATCCACCAGAGTGTAGAACAGGGCGAGCCCTCCGGAGATGGTATAGTCTCCGAGAACCAGCCCTAGAAAAAAGGGCAGCGCCCCTCGGTAGCCCTTCATGCCGCCATAGCGCAGGATCAGCGCCTTGAATATCCAGCCCAAGAGCATCGGGAACCAGAGCCACTGCATCGTCCACGTGCACGAGACAACATAGCCCACCGGATGGAGAGGCCAGCCGGAGAAGGCACTCCGCAGTGCCCCAAGTACCCATACGACCACCATGCCCACTCCCACCTCTCCGACGCGTCCCCAGTCGGTGGGCTTGGTACTGGAGATCCAGCTGCTGAGCAGGCGCCCAAACTTCTCGCCGGTATTGCCTCGTTGGAGCCCATTTTCTGCCCCGAAGTGGTAGTAGAGCGAGAGCTGGCTCACCCAGCCCGCAGCTAGCCCGACGATGAGAGCAAGGAGGAGTGCGAGTGTCAAGCGACGTGCGGTGAGAGCGGCGCTGGTGCCAATCTTAAGGGCCTCGGTTTGATAGGGCATCTGCGTGGAGCGATAGTCACTGTCCATCCAGAGAAAGCCTGAGAAGCTGGTGAGCGCCTCACGGTTCCAGTGCGCAGTTCCCACCGCCTCGATCAGAAATCCATTGACATTCATCGGCGGCCCATAGCCCCAAGGGACACCTGCCTCCGCACGGATTCGTGAGAAGCCAATCACGACAAGAAGAAAGAGCGTGAAGAACGCCAGTGCAAGAAACACGGGAAGCCCCACCCAGACACCAAAGCCCACCAGGAGCACCCCGCCAAGAGCGAGGCCGGTCCAAGCGGCGCGGTAGGAGAGTGCCTCATCCCCCTCCTCGATCAGGCAGGGCTCGCCCAGTGCCCGCTTGAGGGTTTCTTTCAGGTGTGCACGCGCCAGATAGAGTGAGAGGAGCGCCAGCCCTAGAAAGCCTCCCACACTCTGATCCCCGAAGCGGGGAGGCGCTTTCGTGTTCCAGAGGTCTGCCCCGATGCCCTCGTTGAGCCCCAAGGCAAACGTGACAATACCCACAAGCTTAATGAGCCCATACGATGCCCAGCAAGAGAAGGAGATCTCCAGGGAGAGCAGAAACGCCAGTCCGATGACAAAGGGGTAGAACGCCAGGCGGAGGTAGCCGATACCGGACCAGGGCTTACCCGCGGCGGTCGCGATGCTCTGCAAGTCGGGGAGGTCGCTGGGCTTAAGGGGGAAGAAGGGCAAGGTCGGGAAGTAGGTGTAGTGCAGCGCCGCGAGCCCCTGAAGGACGACAGGGACGGCTACCCCGAGCCAGAAGAGGCGGTTGCCCCAGAGCCGTAGCCGCATTCCCCCGACCCCACCGATACCGCCAAAGAGTTCGAGGGGGAGCTGCACCAGCGGGAAGAGCAGGCGCTCGCGCTCCACCCACTGTTTTCTCAATAGCACGGAGAGGCAGAACATCACGCCAAAGAGCACCAGCAGAAACGCGGACCAGGTGAGGATCGGGCCGATCCAGGTACCCAGGTGCTCTGCCCAAGCCGTCCGTCCTTCCCGAAAAGCCGTGATAGCCTTGGGGTCTGTGATGTGTAGCAGGGGGTTCTTGCCACCACTATCCTTGGCGACAATGCCGGGAATCAACCACTGCAGCATCCCAATTCCCGTGGGCGAGATCCCGACACTACCCATGATATAGACCACGAGTAGCTCCCGGCCCGTGAGGGCAAGCCGTGGTACGACACGCCATGCAAGGGTGTTGAGTCCGAGCATGACAATAAGGGCGAACATCACACACAGCAGGATTGAGGTGGAGATCATGTCTGGCCCCGCCGCCTTGATCTCGACGTACTGCGCCCAGGCAACCAGAATTGGGATCAGCACAAGCCCCAGTACCACCGAACGCACCGTCGGTGTCATCGTGTCACCAAGAGCTGCTGGGAAATAGCCTCGGCTAGCTCGCGCAGTCCGGCAGGCGTGGGATGGGCACCGTCCAGGGTATTGCCCGGTGAGAGGGTATAGTAAAGATCGATGAAGTGCCAGTTCTGGTGCTTGGCAAGTGCTTGATAGCTGTCTCGAAGCCGCCGGAGCAGCTCTGGCGATTTCTCCGAGAACCCTGCCTCTCTCATGCGGGGGGAGAGCGCGACGGGAAACATCGTCGGGGGAGCTACCAACACGGCCTCAAGGGAGGGAAGGAGCTTGTGTAGCCGTGAGATGAGCGTGATCAGATTGGCTCGGCACTCCGTGATCGTCTCCAAGCGGTGTCCACGCTCACGAAGGTCGTTGGCACCCAACTGAATCAGAATCCAGCCCTCTTTTTCTTTAGGAACCAGCTCACTCAAGCTCGCTGCTACCTCGGGCCAGCGTCGCAGATACGAGCCCGTGGACCAGCCAGAGCGCCCTTGGTTCAAGACATGTAATGTCGGATATCGAGCCGCAAGGAGCGCGGGAAAGGTCTTCTCGGAACCGACACCCTCTCCCGCCGTTAGTGAGTCTCCCAGACAAATAAGTACACTTTTCATGGGGCAACGTCTCGGTTTAGGGATTGGGAGGTGAGGTGGCGATCAGAACGACAAGGGTCTCGGTACCCGTGTTCTCGATGCCATGGACACACCAGGGTGGCAGGTAGACAAAATCCCCTTTTTGGACATCGCGCTCGTAGCGAGCGAAGGTCATCCTGCCCTTCCCCTCTAGGATCACGTAGGTCTCCTCTGTCTCATGTGAGCCGGGCGAGAGTAGCGCATGGGGAGGGATATAAAACATCACCAGCCCCATGTTCTTGGCGGGCGCGTTGGGGTTAACCGGGTGCACGACACGCACTCCGAGGCCGTGGCAGTTGGGATAGACCACAGGAACCCCTTCCTGCACGGTGACAATCATCGGATCCGGTGGTGTTTCCGGCCTAGGAATCGTGGGGGGAGCATCGCTCTGGTAGCCCTTAAACTCAGTTATCGTTGCCATGAATTCTTCCTTAAAACTCGCGGTGATAGCCTGCTGTCCAGCCCCCATCGACCGTCAGACAGTGCCCATTGATGTAGCTGCTCTCTGGCGCGGCCAGAAAGAGCACTGCATGTGCGATCTCCTCGGGCCGACCAGGCCGCCCCAACGGGATATGTGCCAGTAGCTTCTGGACGGAGTCCTTGAAGAGCCCATCCTCGCCATAGAATAGCTGCCGGGTTCCTTCGGTCAAAATGGAGCCGGGGGCAATGGCATTGACCAGGATGTTCTCTGGCCCTAGCTCTAGTGCCATCGCTTTGGTTAGGTTGATCACGCCCGCCTTCGCCGCCGTAAAGGCGCACTGGAGCCTGAGTGGCACTAGTCCCGCGACCGAGGCGATATTGATAATGCGCCCGCCTCCTGCCTGGCGCAGAAGCGGCACGGCTGCCTTGCTGACCTGATAGACCCCCGTTAGATCAACCGCAAGAATACGGTCCCATTCGTCCTGAGGAAACGCGTCAATATTCACACGGTGGGCCAGCGTGTTCACTCCGGCATTGTTGACCAGAATATCCAGACGGCCCTGTTCTTGCTCGATCTGGCGGAAGGCAGCGGCGATTTGTGCCGCATTGGTCACGTCCATGATAAGTGAGTGGGAGGTGGTGGATGGGGACACCTCAAGATCCGCGTAGTAGACCACAGCCCCACTGTCGGCGAGTCGATCGGCGATTGCCTGCCCAATGCCCCGGGCGGCCCCCGTGACGAGAGCAACCCTTTGTTGCAGGTTCACGGTCATCTACCTGTCGCCTCGCTTAAACTGCGGGAAGAGCTCGTCGTGGATGGCGCTTGGTTGAGCAAGGTGAACCCAGCGTGCCTCGCCGGCGGTATCGAGCATCAGCGGATAGAACATGCCCGCACCCGTATCAACATTAGATCCGCCTGCGGAGTGAACGCTAAGGTACTTCCGACCGAGAACGTGGTCCTCGTCGGTGTGGTAGTGCCGGGTGCAGTTCATCGTGAACATACGCCGACGTGAGCTACCTCCCCAGGCGGAGTGGTAGGTATCATGATTGAAGATCAAGAGATCCCCTGGGTTGGTTTCAAGTACCTCGACTCCCGGAAAGTCGCGTGGGGCGACACCGAACTGCTCCTGTGCCTTATTCGGATTGATTCCGTACTTGCGGACAAGATGATCTGCGTCCTGGCTGCCCGGGAGGACGCGAAGGCAGCCGGTATCGCGCCCAACGGGATCAAGGTAAAAAGCAACCTTGACGGCGAATAGTTGCCCCCAGTTGCCATCCGGGTGCCATCCAGTGTCCCCCGTATAGTAGTTTCCATCGCCGCTACAGTAGTTGAAATCCTCGCCCAGGAGGCCACTCAAGATGCCCACGATACGGGGATCGTCCAGGAGTGCGCAGAGCTTCTCCGTCCTCTCAATGGGCCCACCGAACATGGTACGCTTTGAGCCGTCGTGCTGCTGACCACCACCGACAGTCTGAATAGCTGTCTCAAACTCGCTTGTGATTTCCGCTATCTCCTCAGGAGTGAACAGCTCGCGAAACATCAGATAGCCAAAGGTACGAAAGGCGTGAACTTGCGCATTCGTTAACTGCATCGTTGATTCTCCCATTCGCCGGAATAACACTTGGTGAATCGTTTCACCAAGTGTCTGCGGCTATTATAGTTCCTCGGCAGGAGGTTGTCAAGTACCGATGTAATCTCTTGAGTTTTCTGTTTTTAGAGGTTCGTGCGCGTTCTTTGTCCGGCGCTGAGAGGAGCTGGCCTGCCCTAGCTGGCCTTTATGGATAAGTCTGAGCTTTATGGATAAGTCTGGGCTTGCCTCGCTAGACGGGAACTACAAGCAGCTCTATGAACACCCGGACTGGATCGCCCCACCAGCCCTGCGCGACACGTCGCCTCGCAAGAATGCTCTAGCGCAGAACAAACGGCCGGACTTACCTTTAAATGGCCCAGGAGGCAACCATCCCGACTTCGTGGATCAAGTCATGCTCCCGGATGTGAGAGCGGATCAGTTTGCCCTTCTGAACCTAGCGATGGAAAATCAGTCTAAAGTAGATATGTCTCAGGAGGGCACTTCATGACCGTCTACATGCACAAGGATCGCGGGCCGGAGAACTTTGGTTTCTGTGAGCCCATGCGGACGGGCTACTTTGGGCAGCTCTGGGAACCCCTTGCCAGGCTGGGGTGGCGTGGGAAGAAAGTCGATCCAACATGAAACAATCATCCTGGGTAACTCCCTCGGTTCGTGGCACGCGCATCCAGTACCATCTCTTTGAGAGCAAGGCCGCCAAGACCCGGGTGAGCTACCATCTCTACAGTCCCGCTGCCTACGACAAAGACCCCACCCGGCGCTTCCCCGTACTCTACTGGCTCCACGGCTCGGGGGGCGGCCTGCCAGGTATTGCGCCCCTGAGTGCCTTCTTCGGTGAGGCCATTGAGCAGGGAAAGATCCCGCCAATGCTGATCGTGTTCGCCAATGGGATGGCCAGTGGGATGTGGTGTGACTCGAAAGACGGCAAGACGCCCATGGAGACGGTCGTGATCAAGGAGCTCCTCCCCGAGATTGACCAGCATTTTCGAACCATCGCCACGCGCGAGGGGCGCATGATCGAGGGCTTCAGCATGGGCGGCTATGGTGCTGCCCGACTCGGATTCAAGTATCCCGAACTATTCGCGGCGATCTCTGTGCTCGCAGGTGGTCCGATGGACTTAGAATTCAAAGGGCCGCGTGCCACTGGTAACCCCGCCGAGCGTGAGCGCATTCTACAAAGTGTCTACGGTGGTGACATGGAGTACTTCAAGGCACAAAGCCCCTGGCGTCTAGCTGAGGCGAATGCCTCGAAGCTCAAAGAGCGCCTCAAGATCCGAATCGCGATTGGTGAGGAGGACTTCACCCTGCCTGCGAATCGTGTCCTGTCGGCTCAGCTCAAAAAAGGGGGGATCTCTCACCAGTTCACCACGGTGCCAAAGGTAGGTCATGACACCCTCGCGCTGCTGAAGGGGCTGGGAGACGCGAACACAGAGTTCTATCGTGGAGTATTCCAACAACCAGAAAGAAAGCAATGAACATGAAGAGTAAGATGATTGTCGGGCTGGTGGCGATGACGACGCTGGCCGCCCTGCTTCTTCTACTACGACCGGTCAAGAGAGCTGAGGCCAAGCGCCCAGCGGCGCTGACACCCCAAACCGTCGGGGTGGGGAAGCTCCTCGCCAATTTCTCCGCGAAGGCTCTTGATGGTGCCACGGTCTCGCTCACGGGTGCGAGTGGCACGAAGGCAACTGTCATCGCGCTCACCGGACTCGATTGTCCCGTGTGCAAGCGCTACGGTCCCGCGCTGGCCCGAATTGAGGATACCTATGCCACCAAGGGAATACGCTTTATCTTCGTAAATCCTGCCAAGACGGAGAGCGTCGCCCAGATGAAGGCAACGGTAAAGCAGCTCGGTCTCAATGGCCCCTATATCCACGACAAGAGCGGGGAGCTGGTCGGGCTCCTCAAGGCCACGTCCACGGCGGAGGTATTTGTGCTTGATGCCAAGCGAACCGTGGTCTATCGCGGCGCACTCGACGACCAGTACGGTATCGGCTACAGCAACAACGCGCCTAAACAGACCTATGTCAAGGATGCCCTCGATGCCGTGCTCCGCAATGAGCTACCCCCACTGGGCGCAACGGCGGCCCCCGGCTGTTATCTCGAACCCACCGAAGTGAAAACATCCGCTCCCGCAAGCACCTACCATAATCGCATCTCACGTATCGTTCAGACAAACTGCCAGTCGTGCCACCGAGCGGGTGGAGCTGCGCCCTTCAACCTGGAGTCCTACAGCGCCGTGAAAGACCGGGCGAAGATGGTGCAGTATGTCGTGGAGAAAGGGATGATGCCGCCCTGGTTCGCCGCTCCTGAAAAGAAAAGCCCCTGGAAAAACGACCGCTCGCTCACCCCAGAGGACCGCAAGGCGCTTTTAGACTGGGTGGCAGCAGGAATGCCCGAAGGAAACCCCAAGGACGCCCCCCTTCCCGTCAAGTTCCCGAGTAACTGGCAGATCGGAACGCCTGACGCGGTTTTCCAGCTTCCCAAGCCGGTGAAGGTCAAAGCAGAGGGTACCATGCCCTACCAGAGCGTGATCGTGCCCGTGGGCTTTAGCGAAGATAAGTGGATTCAGGCAATGGAGGTCAAGCCCACTGCCAAGCAAGTCGTCCACCATGTCCTGGTCTTTGTTGCCCCCAAGAGTGAGGGCGGCAGCAGACGTGGCAGGCTTAGTGATGAAGC
>Ga0315904_10007692_pt1 | contig 14428 bp, 12 predicted proteins | sample LakEriMetagenome_6_FD_203529 | JGI IMG/M metagenome (GOLD analysis project Ga0315904, IMG submission 203529) | Freshwater fungal communities from buoy surface, Lake Erie, Ohio, United States - Buoy 12 MA120 | ecosystem: Environmental > Aquatic > Freshwater > Lake | place: USA: Lake Erie, Ohio... | reverse complement strand
TGAAATACAGAAACGGTGCTATGCTGCCGGCGTAGGCAAGCACCCAAAACATGCCCATAAAGTGATTGCGAATCTTGCGACCCATGAAATACAGGAAGTTTAGGGTGACAATTCCGGCAAGTGCATTGGGGAGTCGGGCGGCAAATTCATTGACCCCAAAAAATTTCATGCACAAGGCTTGGAGCCAAATGAATAGGGGAGGTTTCTCCCAAAAAGGTTCAAATCCAATTTGAACTTTAGAATAGTTGCCAGAAACCAGCATCTCTCTTGCAGACTCAGCAAAGTTGAGCTCGTCCCAATCAAATAAATCAAAGCTGCCCAGCAAAGGCAGAAACAGCAAGGCTGCAGCAATACTGATGAGGATATGGAATTTAAATTCAGACTGCATGGTTGGAATGTAGTTTTACAGGGTGCAATCTGTGGTAATTTAAGGCATATAAGGCCAATAGCAGCAGTGCAATTGCTTCACCACCCAGCACATCGCGCAAGTAATGTTGGCCCAAATACATGCGGGAATATCCAACCAGGATTGCGCCCAAGGCGGCAAATACTTGAATCCACTTGCTCGGATGCATAAAACTAATAAGTCCAAAACCTATAAATGCGGCCGCGGTATGTCCACTTGGAAAGCTCAATCCACTGAGTATGGCCACCCCGTCGATTTGATGCATGTTTTCAATGCCCAATTGCACACGGGGACGAGGTTCTCGAAACCAGAGCTTAAGTCCGTTGATGAGCAACGCCTCTATTCCATAGGTTATCCCAGCCCAAAAGCCTGTGATGGGATGTTTCAACAAGGCCAATACCAATGCAAGTACAATAACAGGCCATTCTGCTATTTGAGTATAGTATTTGAAGAACCAGTCGAGCCATGGAGTATGGTGCGAATTAGCAAATACAGTTGCCATTTCAGGCTGAAAGAATAGCAATAGGATACCACCTGCAAGTAGAAATAATGCTGATATTAACCAAAACAGAGGGGCGCGGTTCACGGGTGGGCAAATATAGTATGCGGATCTTGAGATTGCATGCCTTTGGAATGTGGGTAAGTCAGCGGTAAGAAAAGCAGGCAATAATTTTGTTTTTCAGTTCAATAATGCTTTTTTGCGGGTCCATAAGAAAATTTAGTCCTAATAATCATGACCAAAGCCAAGTCGCCGAACAGAATAAAGTTGGAGTTGGAGTATCCGCTTCGTTCATCCGCCAATATTTTGTTTCAGTACATTTCCACCCCTTCAGGCTTGCAAAGTTGGTTTGCAGATCACGTAGAAGTTACGCAAGGCCGTTATACCTTCCGCTGGGAAGATGGCACTGAAACGTTTGCAGAGGTCATGAAGAATGTAACCAATAAGTACATTCGATTTGCAGTTCAAAATGCAGATAAGGACGAGTATTTGGAATTCCGAATTTCTCAGGATGATATCACAGATGATGTGGAACTTATCATTACTGAATATGTGAATGAAAGCGAAGAAGATATTGCCGCCAGTATCTGGGACAGCGCAGTAAATAGCTTGCGTCACATTATCGGCGCTTAAGAAGCACCGAGTTCACTTAAGGCCAAGTAGGCCAACAATCCACATCCGTTTTTAAGCGCAGCTTCATCCGCATCAAAAGATGGATGGTGCACTGAATGTACGATACCGCGATCTTCATTTCGCACACCTATGCGGTAAAAGCAGGAAGGTACTTCTTGTGAGTAATAGGAGAAATCTTCTGCTGCCATCCAAATATCCAATGGCATTACATTCTCTTCACCCAAATAGTGTTGGGCATTTCCAATGCAGCGTTCGGTTAAAGAATCATCGTTTTTCAGAAATGGATATCCCTTAACGATATTGAAATCCACGCTACCGCCCATGCTTTCAGCAATGCCTTCGGCCATTTTTTTCATTTTCTCATGTGCTTCTGCCCGCCATTCTTCATGTAAGGTTCTGAAAGTGCCTTCCATATGCACCACAGAAGGAATGACATTGGTTGCGCCTTGGGCGATAACCTTTCCAAAAGACAGCACAGAGGGTATCGTTGGGTTTGCATTTCTACTAACGATCGTTTGTAAGGCTACCAGGATATGTGCAGCAATCAGAACTGGATCTACATTGAAATGGGGCATAGCGCCATGTCCACCTTTGCCATGAACTTCTACATATATTTCGTCAGCGCTGGCCATGTATAAGCCTCTTCTGAAGCCTGTTTTACCTTCGTTAATGATGGGCATAACATGCTGACCAATCATGCAATCCACCTTGGGATTGTCGAGCACGCCTTCTTTGATCAGCAAAGAGGCACCACCCGGTATCTTTTCCTCGCCAGGTTGGAATACCAGTTTTATGGTTCCTTCAAATTCAGAAGTGAGCCCGCTAAGGATTTTGGCAGCTCCCAAAAGCGAAGTTGTGTGGAAATCATGTCCGCAGGCATGCATGACTCCTTCAATTTTGCTGCGATACGGTCTGCCGTCTTCTACTTCAACTATAGGCAGGGCATCTAAATCAGCGCGGAGCCCCACTACTTTTGAACTCGGGTTTTTACCTTCGATAAGGGCAACAACTCCGGTTTCAGCCATCCTTTTGGTTTGCAATCCAAGGCCTTGCAAGTAGTCCTCAACCAGGCGGGCTGTTTGATGTTCCTGAAAGGAAAGTTCTGGATTCATGTGGATGTTTCGTCGAATGCTTACCAATTCCTCATGGATTTCTTCGGCTTTTGACCTTATTTTGTCAATTATCGGCATATATTTTGCAATTCAAAAATTAGTGAGACCTTTGCAAAGGTAAAACAAGTGAGATCGATTCTATACTTAATTCTATCCAGCCTACTCTTATTGGGTTCTTGTGGGAAATTTTCCACCAAAGAACACTATACCCTTGACGCCAATTTTAAAAGCTTTTTTAATTACAGAAACGGGAGTGAGTGGCACTATTATGATCTGGCCGATACCAATTACAAAGAGGTGGTAACCGTTACTGGACACCTTCAGGGTAAAATGGTTTGGGATGCCTTTGATCAAGAGTTTATCCAATATGATTTGATTTCTGACAAGGACAGTATGTGTAAACTCAGGGCTGTTGCAGAAGCTGTAAATGTGTCGCGTGCTGTGCTGTTGGTTCAAGATACCAATTACAGACAAGCTGCAGAGTGGTACTATGCAGGTGGGAATTTTAGCGGTGTTGCCGGCAATGGAGATACTTTTAATTTCTATCCTACCTATCGCATGCAAGCAATAGATTATACTGATGTTATTGAGCTGATACCCCGCCGTCCTCGGTTGGATAAACGCATTTTTATAGCACGAGGTATCGGGATCATCAGAAAAGAGAAAGTATCAGGGCGGACCCTTGTACTGAAATCGTGGACGGTGCAGTAAATTCGTCCCATGATTGCCCCAAATTCCATAGAGCAACTTCTAACTGTTGCCGCCATTGAAGAGGTGGTAGGGGATTATGTCAGTCTCAAACGGGCTGGTTCTCGCTACAAAGGCTTGTGTCCATTTCATGATGAGAAGACCCCCAGTTTTGTAGTATCTCCAACTATTGGGATTTACAAGTGCTTTGGATGTCAAAAAGGAGGCAATTCCATCAATTTTTTGATGGAAATGGAGAACTATACCTATGTGGAAGCTGCCAGAAGTTTGGCTGCAAAGTATGGCGTAGAGCTCATCGAAACAGGTAAAGAAGATACGGATGCTTTTCGCGCGAGCCAAAAACAAAGAGAAAACATCCAAGTAGTTCTGGATTTTGCCTTAGACTTCTTTCGCACGAATCTTTTTGAAAGTGAAGAGGGTAAGAATATCGGATTGCCCTATTTCAAAGAAAGGGAATTTAGGGATGATACCATTGAGAAATGGGGCTTAGGTTATAGCCCGGAATCATGGGATGCACTAACTCGGAAGGCCACAGAGGCGGGTTACACACTAGAAAATCTGGAGCTGGCAGGCTTGGTGCGGAAACGTGAAAGCGGGGGCTATTTCGATCTGTTTCGCAATCGCGTAATTTTTCCCATATACAGTGTTTCAGGTAAGGTCATTGCCTTTGCGGGCCGCAAAATGACCAGTGCAGACAATTCTCCCAAATATGTCAACTCACCAGAAACCGAACTTTATAAGAAAAGCGACATTCTCTATGGTGTATTTCATGCAAAAAATGCGATTAAAGTAAAAAGCAAGGTATACCTTACTGAAGGATATACCGATGTTATTACCCTGAATCAAAACGGAATTGCCAATGTAGTAGCGAGTTCTGGAACAGCACTAACCATAGGTCAAATTCGATTGATACGCCGCTTTACCCACGATATTACTGTGGTTTATGATGGAGATAAGGCGGGTATTAAAGCTTCATTGCGTGGTATCAATCTCCTGTTGGCTGAGGATTTAAATGTTCGTGTAGTTCCACTTCCTGATGGTGAAGACCCTGATTCTTATTGCAGAAAACTCGGGGGCGAAGGGTTTCAAGACTATTTAGATACGTACGAAGAGAATTTTATATTCTTTAAGGCGCGCTTGCTCTTGGATGAGGTGAAGCATGACCCCATTCGTAAAACTGAAGCGGTGCGGGATATCTTGGAAAGTCTAGCTGAGATTCGAGATCCCTTGAAACGGAATGCACTGAACCGCGAATTGGCCATAATCTGCGGAATGGATGAAGCACTGCTGGCTCAGGAGCTGGCCCTGCTGGTTAGGGGGAAAAGTGTCACCACCGCCAAAGAAATTATTGAAGAAATCAGGCAGATTACGGATGCTTCCGGTATTGACCTGCCTCAAGAACCCTTCAATGATGAGGTTCAAGAACGCGCAATGCTGCGTCTTCTAATGTTGTATGGGCAACATGATTTTGATACCGAATCCAGTGTTTTCAAATTCGCCATTGAGGAACTCAAAAGGGATGAGGGAGTGGTGTTCAATGATCCTGTAACCAAGGAATTGATTGCGGACTTCAAGAGGATGGACCCTGAGAGCTATCCAGGTGTAAGTTATTTTACCTCACATCCCAATTCAGATGTGGTAAGCTGGGCCGCTGGCGTATTGAGTTCAGGCCACGAATTAAGCAAGGCATACGAAGAGAACTTTATTCATGTGACCCATGAAGCCGAAAATTACCGTCATGAACTTATTGGCATTTTTGTCCATTTACGACGGAAAAAACTAGACAACCTTGCCCATATGTGCCTCGATAAATTGAAAAATGGTGAAGGAGACCCTGAAGATATTATCATGGAATTGGAGTGGCTCAATAGCATTAGAACCCGCATTGCAGGAGAGATTGGGAATGCGGTGTTCACCATTGGTAGGGCATTGTAAGCGACTGGAGTTTTCCACCGTTATTTTTTAACATTTGGAAAATCCCGCGCTGCAAGGGGTAGTTTTGAAATGAGGTTTTGTGGATAAAGGTTTGTAAAGTATTGATTGTTAATTACTTGATATCGAAAATTGCACTTTGGCATAGTATTTGAAGATGGCGAGTTATGAAAAAACTGCTCACAGGTGCGATACTATTACTGGTACTTGCGGTCACGGCAGCCAACGTGAACTGGTCGAGAAGTCGCGCTGCTACCGAAGAGCCGGCAATTGAGAAGGATTCGGTTGTCATTACTGGTGATACATTAATGTTAGATTCCCTAACCTTGTCTCTCAAAGAAATTCCCAAAGCACAGCATCTTTATACTGTTGCGAAAGTTTCTGTAGGTCGCTGGGCAAAATTATTTACCGCTATCAAATTGGAAGAAAGCGGTGCAGATGGTAAAAACAGTTACTATGCGAGAGCTTACAATAACCTTACCGGCATGCGTTGGCCCGGAAAAGGACGTCAAACCACTGCTGTTTCTATTGGTAAAGGCAATTATGCGATTTTCAACCATTGGCATGATTGTATGGTAGATTGGAAGCTTTACATCGAACTTATGGATGTAAAGTTCCAAGAGAAATATGGCCGAGTGGCTAAGGACGAATTGGAAATGATTGACTTTATGTATGGTTCTTATAATCCTTACAAGGTTTGGAAGCAGCACATGTACTGGCACATCAACCATTTCAAATACAAATAATAGACTTTAAAGAGAATCCCTCTCCCATAAAAGGCTGCCTCTGTCAAGGTGGCCTTTTTTATAACTCTATAGGCACATCTACCGCACTATGTTTGTGTTTGTCTTCCTTGAAAATCAAACTGAGCACGGCGGCCATCAAAGACCAAAATAGGCAGAATGAAAAGATGGCGCCATAGTGATTCGGGAATGCATGGATAAGCTCGCCAGAGGCCAAGCTGCCAAATATAATTCCTGCTTCCAAGGTCATGAATAACATGCCTAATGCCCGGCCACGCGTAGCTGCTGTGGCGGTGTCATCCGCCCAAGCAAAGAGCCCCGGTGCATTGAATCCTTGTCCCATGCCATAGCAGGCCGCTGCGCAGAAAAATCCCGCATTGCCTGCATCCACCAATAAGAGTAAAAAGGCAATACTTTGAAGTCCACCCCCGATTAGGCTATTCTTTGTTCTGCCGATTCTATCCGATAATTTGCCGCTAAAAATGCGCACCATCAATGAGAAGGTAACATAAATAGACAGGAACAGACCTTTATTACTAAACCCTTTGGCCAATGTGATGTCTGGCATCAAGGTGAGCACTACACCTAACGGAACACATACGCAAAACATAATCACCGCGGGCTTCCACGAAGCTTTGTAAAACAAGTCTTTAAGTGAATGTACTTTGGTTCGGCCTTCTTTTTTGGTTTCTGGCAAGCTGGCAAAAATCACAATGGCCAATATGGCCAATAAGGCAGATGTATAGTACAAGGAAGCAACGCCAGCTGCGGCGATAATCGCCGCACCAAGAATGTATCCCGCTGCTGAGCCTATATTGGAAAACATTCCCTGCCAACCCATGGCCTCTCCGCGGCGGTTATGAGGCACTACATCCGCAGTAAAAGCAGTGAGTCCGCTGGGGGCAAATCCAGTAGAGAAGCCGTGCAAGGCGCGCACCATAAAGAAAAACCAAATTACCTGTGAAATAGGATATAAGACTCCCGCAATGACACAAAAGGCAGCGCCACCCAGCATAGACCATTTTCTCCCTAAATTATCGGTAATCCAACCTGATAATGGTCTTGCCGCAAGCGCAGAAAATGCAAATGCAGACAGAATCCATCCGATGTACCTTCCCCCTCCAATAGCACGCAGGTGATTTGGGAGCTCAGGCAATACCATGTTAAAAGAAAGGAAAAGGAGCAAGGCTCCCAGACACATTCTCCAAAACACGCCAGGGAAGCGCTGAGAAGGGTTACCCATGTTTGGCTACCAATGGAATTCTTCTTCCAGAGCCAAAAGCTTTCGTACTCACACGCAAAATAGGTGGAGCTTGATAGCGCTTATATTCGCTGCGGTTTACCAAGTTAATGATCCTGTCGGTTACCCCAGGGTCATAGCCCAAAGCTTTAATTTCCGCACGCCCTTTTTTCTCTTCAATATATAGGGTCAAAATTTCATCCAGTATAGGGTAATCTGGCAATGAATCGCTGTCTTTTTGACCGGGTCTTAACTCCGCACTTGGGGCCTTGGTGATAATGTTATCAGGAATCACTTCATCATTCCTATTGATATATCGAGCCAGCGCATAAACACGCATTTTAAACACATCGCCAAGTGGACTCAATCCTCCGCACATGTCACCGTACAAGGTGCTGTAGCCAACAGACATTTCACTCTTGTTTGAGGTGTTGAGCAGGATATGACCGAGTTTGTTGCTTATCGCCATCAGCAAAACCCCACGGGTTCTTGCCTGTATGTTTTCTTCAGTAAGGTCAAATGCCTTGCCCGCAAACACAGGATCCAGCACCTGATTGAATTGGTCATAAATATCAGCAATTCCAAGGGTATGCCATGTATTCCCAAGGTTTATACTCAGTTGTTCTGCATCGGTTACAGATCCTTCGGAGCTAAAGGCAGAGGGCATAAGTACAGGCAGCACATTTTCACTACCTAGGGCTTCTGTTGCTAATGCTTGCACTACTGCGCTATCTATACCACCCGAACTTCCCAAAACCGCTTTGGTAAAGCCCATTTTGCCGAAATACTCTCTTATCCCAAATACCAAAGCTCGATGCAAGGTTTCTATTTCATCATATTGAACAGGCTCGACGGGTGATTCGTAAAAGTCGCCATCTTTATATTCGATATACGCCAGCTTTTCACTGAAATAGGGGAGTTCACACACGGTTTTTCCAAGTGAATTGATGGCTTGGCTATCTCCTTCAAAAATCAATTCAGTATGCGCACCCACTTGATTGACATAGCAGATTGGAAGCTGAAAACGCTGAATATTTCCTTCAAAAACAGCATCTCTAACGCCGCCTTTCCCTACATGAAATGGCGATGCACTTGGGTGAATTATAAGCGCTGCACCTGCCTTCTTTAGCTGCTGTGCAGGACTGTATTTGTAATGAAAATCATTGTACACATCCCAAAGGTCCTCGCAAATCGCAATGCCGATTTTCACCCCCTTATATTCGATGATTTGGCAGTTTTCTTCTGATTCAAAATATCTTGCCTCATTAAAGATATCGTAAGTAGGCAATAAGCTTTTTTGTATGGTATGCGTGATTTCACCCTCTTGCATAAAACAAGCTACATTGTGCAATCTTCGGCCCGAAGCTGGGTTGCGCATCACACCGCCCACTACCGCTGCAATTCCTTGACAGCAATGAGCTATGGCATCCAAACTCTGCTCACACTGCTCAGTAAACCAGTCGTAATCCAACAAGTCTTCAGGTGGATAACCACAAACCGCCAATTCAGAAAACACAATTAAGTCAGCCCCTGCAGTTTTGGCTTCAGCTATGGAATCCGCTATTTTTTGTGTGTTGTGCTCAAAATCACCAATGGTGTAATTGAGCTGCGCCAAACAAATCTTCATGTACAGGCCTGTGCGGCTTAGAAGAAAACGCCCGCGTTGAGTCCTAGGTAGTTGTTTCTCCCTTTAACGGCATCATCCCAAAACAAATTGGTGAATCCATTGTCAAAACGCAAACCTAAGGTAGCGGTTGTTTTTCCGCTAATTCTAAACTCTACACCCACACCCAATACCATAGACATTCTTAGGGGTACTACATTGTCTTGAAAGGCACCGTTGCCATTCGCATCACCATTGAAATCGAGGTCGTCATTTGAGGCGCTGTTTGGACTATGGGAGTTGGTCCCGCTGCGGTAGAAGGCTTCATTGGTAGAAGTAGTCACGCGGTTTTGAATCATAAAGGAAGGACTCAAACCAAACTGGCCCCAATACATCAAATTGCCAATTTCAGAGGTGCGCAATTTTAAGGTTACCGGAATTTGAATATACTGCAGCTTGTAGTTAAATTCTGCATTGGTATAGGTTTGTGTAAGGCTGTTGGTAGTGTTGTGTAAGGTATCCATAGAGGCAATTTTACTAGGGAATGAAGTAACAATGGCCTCAGTAGAGAGCCAATAGTTCGGATTGCCACCAATGTTAAAATCACCCATCAGTCCGTAGGAAATACCCAATCCAGCGCCATTTGATTTTACACGTCCTTCCATAATGCGCACCCAACTAAAGTTGGGACTTGCCTTGAAACCAAAACGTACGGTTTTGAGAGTGTTGTCAGCCGCTGCGGGCATTTGTGCATTGGCGTTGTTGGTTATTCCTGATAATAGGAGTGCACCAAACAACAAAGTAGTGTTAATTTGCGTTCTCATAAACTGATATGCAAACTAAATCATTTTTGCGCAATACTGCTGCAGTTTTACTACTTATTTTCATGATTTTCGGCACGGGTTGTAAGCCCAAAAAAGACCGTCATAATCTGGGAAATTATAAACTACAGTATCACGATTTAACGGGCGAACTCTCGGTATATGCCGAAAAAGGAACCTTTACACTGCAGGATTTGGCAAGTCTTAAGAAAAAGCATGGTCGTGTATTTCAGTTATGGTTAAACGAAATTTTGGATTATTCGTCCTATGGCTTCACCAATGATACTATGGTGCACCTCGCATTGTCTGAGTTTATAGAAAGAAACAAACCCGTCTTTCGAGCCGTAAAACAGCATTATGCCAAGTATCCCGATTTGAATGAACGCATTACCGAAGCCTTCGCCACTTTAGATGAGGTTATTGGTGGGGTTAAGCAACCCGTCATTTACAACTACTTTTCTCAGTTTAGTAACTATAATACCTTCATTGATACTGCCAATGGGCGCACAGTAGTGGCTTACAGCTCAGAGATGTTTATGAATGATACTTTCGTGTTGTATAAAATTCTAGAAGTACCTGAGTTTTTTAACCGCTATAACAGCACGGATCAAATCCCTGCCATGTTGGTTTGGAATTATCTCAAAGGTCGCTTTGAGTCGGAACAATCGGGTAAAAAGATGATTGATGAAGCGGTGTTCCAAGGGAAAATATGGTACATCATGGAACAGGTTTTTGGAGAGGATGAACTTTGGAAACAATTTGGCTACACGGAAGAAGAGTGGCGCATGATGCTGGCAGATGAAGGTCAAATATGGCGAAATTACCTGAATAATGAAACCCTGTTTTCAACCGATTTTAATGAATACAAAAGATTCTTTGCCTACGGAAAATACACCTATGGTGGAGGCGTTCCTGAGAATTATCCGCCACTGCTCGGCAATTTTACAGGCTACAGAATTGTAAGTGCCTACATGGAAAAAACCGAAGCACCCATAGGCACACTCATGAAGTTAAACAATGGCGCTGAATTGCTGCGTCAATCCGCTTACAACCCAATAAAATAATGGACAAATTACACCACTATATCGCTTCAAGATTAGAAACAAACTACTTCATATCCCACATGGGATTGACATTGAGCAAAGTGGCTCCCATGGAGGCCGACATTGATGTGGAGGTTCAGAAACACCATCTGCAGCAGAATGGATTTACCCATGGAGGTGTTATTGCTACTTTGTGCGACGTAGCTACTGGCATTGCTGCTTATACCGCTGCGCCTGAAGGGAAAAATGTAGTTACTGCTGACCTGAAAATCTCCTACTTAAATCCATCAACGGCGCCCTTGGTTCGCGCCAAAGGAAGGGTTAAAAAGGCAGGGAAATTGTTGTTTTTCTGCGAAGCTGAGGTGTTTGATATTCTAGAAGATGGAGAGAAGTTGGTGGCAACGGCTACCGCAATTATGGTGGCTGTGGATATCCCATTGAGTAAAGACGCCAGCACGAGATAAACAGCTACAGCACAGGGTTTTGGGTTGTATGGCATAGCATACAGTTCGTGTACAATAATTTCCAGTAAACCCCGAACACGTTGTATTTTTGACAGCTCAATTTGAGGAAAAAATTACTCGCGATATCGTTATTTCTATTCTCTGTATCTGCATTTTCGCAAGTACATAAAATACATGGTCACGTCTATGCTGAAGAAACGCGTGAACCCCTTGCATTTGCCAATATCTACTTCGGGTCTACCGGCCGAGGAATGTACAGCGATTTTGAAGGGGTGTTTGATTTTAATGGAGAAGCATTTCCCAGCGATACACTGATTTTTAATTACGTAGGCTATCAACCAGATACGGTGTATCTGCAAACGGATTCAGCCAATCTGCTGGAAATAGAACTCAAGCGCAAATTGGTGCAAACCGGCGCTGCTGTTATTACTTCTAAAATAAATCCAGCACACAAATGGATTAAGCTGGCTCAGGATAACCGTATTCATAACAATCCGGATAAACTGCCTTTTTATGAATGTGAGACTTATACCCGCAATACTATTGCGGTAAATAATATTAATGACAAGTTAAAACGCGGCAAATTTGGTGCTGAAATAGGTAGTTTATTTGATACCATTAGCTACATCAGTGATGATAAAACCAAGTCATTATTGCCCGTTTTTATCTCTGAAGTAATTTCAGATTTCTATTTTAATAAAAATCCATACCTCTCTAAAGAAGTGATTAAGGCAAGCCGATTAAAAGGGATTGGCGTGCAAGATGGTACCTTTATTTCCCAAGTGCTGGGCAGCACCTTTGTCAATTATAATTTTTACCAAAACACCTTAGTTGTAGTTGATAAGGGTATTTTAAGTCCAATAGCGGAAGGGGGGATGGCGATATACAATTATAGCTTGGTAAATGTAGATCGCAGTGGGCCGCGTCGCGTATTTCAAATATATTGCGAGCCTAAGAATGAGAAGGATTTGGCTTTTAAAGGCTATGTGTGGATTGAGGATACTACGGGTGCATTGGTTCGTCTTTCCTTGGAATTAAACAATTCCGCCAACCTAAACTATATAGAAAAACTGAGGCTAACGCAGCAATATGTTCTTACTGATAAGGGAGCCTATTTCTGCAATTCTGCCCGTGTAGTAGTCGATGCCGCGGAGGTGAATACGAAAGCGGCAGGCATTGTAGCTACAAGCACCATAACTGCCCGCGATATCAATGTGCATACGGAGCATCCACCAAAATTCTTTGAGAGTAGGGTAACCATGGCTCCAGGCGCCCTGGAACATCCCGATAGCTATTGGGAAACCCACCGCCATTTGCCAGAATCTGCAGTGGAAAGAAGGATTGCCTCCAAAATTGACACCTTGATAAACCTTCCCAGAATTCGCACTTATGTAGATGTGGTGAATTTTCTTGTAGATGGATATAAAAATTTCGGACTTGTTGACTTAGGCCCATATTACAGTTTGGTGAGCTACAACCAAATGGAAGGGGTGCGCTTGCGTCTCGGCTTTAGAACGAGTACAAAGTTGAGCCGCAACTGGATTATTGAAGGTTTTGGTGCGTATGGACTTAAGGACCAGCGCTGGAAATACAGCCTAAAGACAGAAAGAATCTTAAACAGAAAACGTTGGACGAAGTTGGGTGTGCTCTACCGCCAAGACGTAGAACAAATTGGAATTACGGATAACGACAATTACAGCACAGGCTTGTTTACTGCATTTAATTTGCTGGGCAGCAATAACCTGAATTTCAACCGGGATATGCGTTTGATGTTCGGCACAGACATACGTAATGGATTGCGTGTAAATGTAACCTTGGGCAACAGATTGTATCAATTTCAACAGGTGGGCAATTACAATTTTGCATGGTATCCAAGCCTAGCAGATACTACCGTTTACCGTCAAGAATTCACCAACTCTACGATAAATGTCACCTTCCGCTATGCACCGCGCAACTATTTCTTGCAGAATGACAATCGCAGGGTCAATTTCACAGGTATAGGACCGGATTGGTATGGCACTTGGATACAAGGTATTGCAGGGGTATTGAATTCTGATTTTAACTACACCCGCATCATACTGGGGTTGAATTATAACAAAGTTTGGGGCACCATAGGCCGCACTGCATTTAATGTGGAAGGCGCACGTGTATTTGGCACCTTGCCATACCCATTATTGAATGTGTATATCGGAAACCAGAGCTTTGTCTACAACACAGGGGCCTACAATCAGATGCGCATTTTTGAGTTTATTACGGATAAAAGCATTTCAGGAAGTATGGAGCACCATTTCAATGGCTTCTTTTTTAATAGAATCCCATTGATTAAATGGCTAAAGTGGAGAGAGATTGTGGGTACCAAAGTGATTTACGGCAGCCTAGACCAACGCAATTTTACCCTCATTCCAACTGCCATTGGTGATTTTCCTGTAACAGGTTTTAAAACCTTCACTGACAAGCCTTATGCAGAGGTGAGTTTTGGTATCGAAAACGTGTTCAAGATCATCAGAATAGACGCCGTGTGGAGGCTTACCTACCGCAACGAACCTAGGGTTCGTAACTTTGGCGTCAAGGCCAGTATAGGCTTAGCTCTCTGACGCAGTTTTAACGTCGTTAAACTTATATCCTACACCGCGCATACTTTGAAAATGAACAGGCTTTTTAACGTCGTGTTCAAAATACTTTCTAAACGCTAGAATGAAGTTGTCAATGGTGCGGGTTGATGGATATACATTGTATCCCCATACCGTTTGCAAAATTTTCTCACGGCTTACTACTTGGCCTTTATTTTCAATAAGCAGCTTTAACAGCATTGCTTCTTTTTTGGTGAGCATGAAATCGCCCGCGACACCTTTGGCTTCAAAGCTTTCAAAGTTGATGTAATTATTGCCGAATTTGTATTCTACCAAATTGAATGGGTTTTCACTTTTAGGTGCTGCCCTTCCAATGAGTTTTTGAACGCGCAACAATAGTTCTTCTAAGTTGAAAGGCTTGGTTAGGTAATCATCACCGCCTTTTTTCAAACCTGTAATTCTATCTTGGGTGGTGTTCCTGGCTGATAAAAATAGAATTGGAACTTCTGTATTGGTCAGTCGGATGTTCTCTGTAGCGGTTAACCCATCCACGTGGGGCAACATCACATCCATAATAATTAAGTCGAAATTCTCTTCCTTAATGCGTTGAAGGGCATCAACACCGTCACGAGCATGAGATACTTTATAACCTTC
>Ga0315904_10007691_pt1 | contig 14431 bp, 13 predicted proteins | sample LakEriMetagenome_6_FD_203529 | JGI IMG/M metagenome (GOLD analysis project Ga0315904, IMG submission 203529) | Freshwater fungal communities from buoy surface, Lake Erie, Ohio, United States - Buoy 12 MA120 | ecosystem: Environmental > Aquatic > Freshwater > Lake | place: USA: Lake Erie, Ohio... | reverse complement strand
GTTATAAAAGGTAGTAACCCCTTAAATGGTGTCAAATACTACTAAGCCAGTAATGGTACAATTATACTGACTGTTTAGAATTCTCATTTTTCTTTTCGGTCGGTGTAATAGTTTACTAGATTATAAAGAATTAATTTATGGAAAACAAAGTTATTCAAGATTAAATAAAATAGAAAAACAAACAAAGGATACTGTAGATCCAAAATATTTACCAATACTTGATGAGCATTTTGAAGAAATATTTTCAAATAATGAATTAAATTATAATACTATTACAATAAAATATGCTAGTATAATGGATTATTATACTTTATTAAGAATGTTGCGAAAATTTGATAAACCAAAACATGTATCTTTTGGTTTTCAACAACATCAACCTTTACAAAAATATTGGCCACAACATAATATAATAGGTTATTTTGGTAGTGCTCACACTGAACTAATGAAAAAAGCATTATTAAAACTAGGTGCTGTAATTAGATATTCTTCACAGGAATCACCAGTGTTATCTATATCTAATATAGCATTATCTTATTTCAAACTTGATGACAGTACAAAAGCACTTTTTGATGAATTAATTACTTCTTCACAATAAAGGACTAAACACACCGTGAATAACCACTAAAAACTAACTAAATACATTTTTAATGTTTCTACACTTAAAAAACTTATGGCTACTATCCCTTAAACGGTTAATTTAAAAATAGTTCTATTGAGTTTTATAATAAAATATATGTAAAATAAATTGTGTTAAAACACCAATGACCGTTTAAGGATAAAATATATAATATATAATTTTAAGCTCAAAAATAAATAAAATAATTTTAACGATAATTTACTGTGTATTCAATCACATATTGATTTCAAATAAATTCCCCACTAGATTTCTGTTTAATTCCGATTCTGTTAACTTACATCCATTTACAAATTGCATTACCTTATCAATATTCATTTTATATAATATTGGTGTACATTCGTGATAATACCTATGAAATGCCACATTCAACCCATATTTCTTAGGAAAATACACACGCATTATTGAATCTTCACCTTCTTTTTCCATTTTTCTAACTATATCTACGGCCATAAACCGGCGACTTGCCCACGGCAAAACCATTAATAATAATGTTTGTGTGTCTAACGGTGTTTTGGTTAGTTTCGTCTCACCAAATGATACTACTAATTTATTTAAATTCATAGATTTCATTGGTGTCATAGATTTCATTGGTGACATTGGTGTCATATATTGTATTGGTTGTGATGTTTGCTTATTTGATGGCACTAATTCATTATAAATATCCCGCCATGTAGGAGCATAGGAAAATGAATATGACCAATCCCATGCAATACAACTATTAAAATAATAATGGAAATTCCATACAAGCGTTTTTAAATAACTCTGGGTTATCATAGATATATTTGCATTGGATGGTTCTAAATGAAAACATGTTTTATAATATCTATCCCGCCAACCATCAAGTTTGGGTTCTATTTCTTTTTCAATTTGCAAATATTGTAATGGATAAAAATCTACTAACATTTGTTGTCGTTCTCTTTCTGATTCCGCTTTATGTGTAGGAATACGTGCTTTCTGCCTTTTTACAAATAAATTCTCTACTGCTTCTTGTTCTTGTTCTTTTACTAAATACAATATATCACCTAACATTTCAGTATTTATATTCATATCTAGTGTAGATACTAAAAACAATTCCGTATGATTATGAATCTGCCAATAAGCACTTAAAAGTCGTTCAATTCCGCCTTCGGCAATGCTAAACCAATGTGTTTTTGGCATAAAATCATTACCTAATAACATACCTAGGAAAATATAATCATCTATATATCGGTGTTTTTTTTCAGGTGTATCAATTTTACAACATCCATATGTATCACCCCAACTAGTAATTAATGCCTCCTTTAACTCTTTTATATTCATAAATAAATATGGTTTTCCGGCATGCATACTAGCAACTTCTCCATACTGATCCGCCTCCCTAAATAAGAATATATTCTCACATTGTAATGTTAAAGCCAACATAATTAAATCATTATCTAAAGCATAAATAACTGTATTGTATGTAAGAGAATCAATATCTATATTTGATACATTCTTTTGCGATCGTATATAATGAATTATTTTATGTTCACCCTCACCTGGTATGCTAGAATCAGAAAATATAACACGTTTACGATATAATAACCCACCTGGAACTGCTAGTTCCGATAATTTCTTACGAATAGCAATACCTAATTCATACATAAATGTAGTTCCGGGGGTTATCATATTTGTATCTAAACAATTACCAACATTACCTATGAATTTTTCTTTTTCAATATTTGTTCCATATGTGGATAGAATTGCACGTGTACGATTACTTTTTGCAATACTATGAAAACGCCTTTCTCTCTGGTTTTTAATCTTACCAAATGGTGGTACACCGTCCAATGCAACATAAACTAATTCTAAATTTGGAATTATTTGACATAATGTTTCTAGATATTGAACTGTATACAGAATTAGAGTTTCTGGTGTTTTTATTTCAGTTGTTATTACTTGATAAATTGCAGAATTAAAATCAAAATATAAATGCGTTGGTAGATTATTTTCAATTTCCTTTTGAATTATATAAAATCCAGTTGGATTGGATACATCATTATGATGATATTGTTGAATGAGACTATGAAATAATTTTGGAACACCCATAATTTAAATTATATTTTTTATTATAAAAGTGATTAAATATATCATCCTAGCTTTATATAATTTCAATTTTATATTATCTTATAAATAGATAGAATAGAAAATATTCACATTGCATTAAAGAATTATTATGATTAAAAAAAAAAAAACAAATAGTGGTATTGGAAGCACTAAAAATACAACAAAACAAAATAACACACAAGAAAAACAAGATAATGTAATTAATGAAGTTGCTAGTATCCCAATTATACCTAAAATACTAAAAGCATCTAGAACAGTGAAAACTAAAAAAAACACAAAATCAATTGAATTACAGCTAGATAACATTGAAGAATATATATATAGTAATCGGTTCACTCACGTTTATTTATATAATAATATTGATAATGATTCTGTATTACAGGTAAGGGAAGCAATAGATTATGCTAATAAATCTACTAACAATAATAATGTTAAAATATCACCTAAGGGAATTGTATTACATATTAATTCACCGGGTGGTTATGTGACTGCGGGTATTGGTCTAATGCGGGTAGTATCACGTTCTCGGGTGCCTATTATTGTTTATATTGAAGGTATATCTGCAAGTGCTGCGACTTTTATATGTGTTTTAGCTAAGTATCGTGTTATTGCACCTCATGCATCATTTTTAATACATCAATATACCGGTGGTATGTTTGGTAAACACGAAGAATTAGATTTTCAAATGAAAGATAATAAAAAAATGTTTAGTTTAATGAAATCATTATATTTAAAACATACTAGAATACCTGAACAATATCTGGATGAAATTTTATCCCATGATTTATTACTAACACCACAACTAGCATTAGAATATGGTTTGGTAGATAAAATATTAACACCTATATCACCAGAATATGTAGATAAATATTTTTCAGTAAATCCTGAATATGATCTTAGTAAACATCTGCTAGATATCAAAACTAATTTTAATAACATATATTTATATGGTTCATTTGAAATGGAAAATACTTTCAAAGTTCCACTAGATATTGTTTCTAAAATATCTTCAATTATTCAAAAACAACCTACATTCTTATCTAGCCAACCTAAAAAAACTGATATCAACCATATTATTAGTAAAGGTGGAGCAAAACCCATAGTATTCCATGTTTCTGATTTAGGACAATTTAGTAATATCTATCATATTTTACCAATTGTTAATATTTTATCATTATCATTAGTTCCTACTATCTCTATAATTGATGGACCAATGTCTGCTATTTGCTTATTATTTACCATTGTTTGTAATAAACGATATATTTATCAATATTCATATGTTTCTATTGATTTTGTACATTTTAAAGATCAAGGGGTAAAATTAGCCGATACATTATATAATACTAAAATGTTTCTAAGTTTGATTCTAGAGTTACTTCGTAAATACACTAAACTACCAGAAGAAATATTAAAAAACATCTTCAAAACACGCTATATATTTTCTGCACAACAATGTGTTCAATATGGTATTTGTGATGGTATAATGCAAGAATAAATCATTCTAGCAGATAAATTTAATTATAACTTTTATTTCTTATTGATAATTATTACATATGCTAGAATGAAACAAAACATGTCACAACATTAAAAAAATAAAACATAAAAAATAAAAAGGTAAAAAGATGGTAAATTAGGTTAGAAGATAGTTTGAACATGCGGGTGCTTGTAATTTTGCTTGTTTTTTCTTATCCCTTAAACGACTAAAGGTGTCAAAACACCTAGGAGTTGAGGGATGCAATACAGTGTGAAACCGTAGGTTTTGCACGCTATCCGCATAATCAAGACCTAAGGATTTTTTAAAATCCTGGTCGGTTAAAGGATATCGTAAACCTTGTATTTTATTTTTTATTGTTTTATTAGGTATATCTAATAATGTTTTTTCCAAGTCATTAATAACATTTTCATTTAGATCAGGATAATTAAATTTGATATCTTCTAGTTCTTGTTTAGAGCGATTTTTTTGATGATTAGTAATATGAACTATATCACCAATATTAACATTTTCCTTTGCTAAATATTCTAATTCCTGTTTTTCTAATTCCTGACGTTTTTTATATCGGGGTGTATTTTGTATAAATTCTCTTCGAGGATCATTATTAGCATTAGATATATCATATTTGTAAAGGTTCATAGGATGATTCCATAATGTAGCATCTAATTCTTGCATATCTATATTGCTTTTTTGCATTTCTTTATACATAATCTTAATGGTTTTATTGGTTTCATTTTGGGCGTCATTAGTTTTTATTATGATATCTGGATTTTTACTTTGAATACCATTTTTTACTTCATTATAACGTTTTTTATCTTCATAATTATGTGATTTATTTGATATTAAATTTTGACAGTTTTTTGTTATGCGTTTATTATTAGGATCATAAAGCATACTTTTAATATGATCATTAGAATAATTCCAAACTAACAATTGGTCTTCAAATTTAAGATTTTCATAAAGTTTATAAAATAGTCTATCTAGCAAAACTTTGCTATTATCACACATCATCGCAATAAATTCTTTATCATCACATAAATCTACACTTTCTGTTGATTTAATGTATGATACCGTATTTTCTTTATTATTTAATTTCATAAAGTTATTATTATCTTGATGTGACCATATCTTCTTAAGTAATAAACAAATTGGTTCACTACTTTTTATTATTTCTATAATATCATCATTTGTAATAAAATTAATATTTTCATATCCGAATGGATATACAAAAGGTATATTCTTATCTGTTGTAATATTATTATTAATGGTTATATTGACATTATGCTGATTGTTCTGATTATTAATAGTTCCATTATTAATTTGTTCTTTTTCAATATGCGTATTGGTATTATTGGTAGTTTCTACATGAATATTACTAGTAGGAGTTTGATTTGCTAGAATAGGATTTTTTAATTTTGTATTAGATGATTTAGTATGTGGTTCTGGTTCCATTGTTGGTAAAAGCATAGGTATAGGATTTTCAGAATTTTTGATATTAGAATCAGGTAATGAATTTACATAATTATTAATTTGTTGTATATAAGCTACCTTATCTTTTTGTTTTCGATAAACTTTAATAAACTTAATATATTCTGACAACTTGTCCAGAAACACATCATTTTCATCGTTAGTTTCATTTGTTGATGATATAGTATTTTCTAGTGTATTTGGAGTGTTATTAATTAGAAATTCTTGTTTTATTTTGCATGTCTTACAATGACGATTTAAATTTTGTTTGTTTGAGTATATTCTTTTACAATCATTACATTCATATATGTTATTATTTTTATTGTCTGTTTTTTTTTTAATAAATAATTTACTATTATTTTTATTTGTATTAGTAGTACTAGAAGTAGTATTAGAAGTAGTATTAGAAGTAGTTTGAGTTGCATTATATAATATTTTACATCCTGACATATGATTTAAATGTCTAATTAGAAGACTAGGATATGTAAACCATTTACCACAAACACATGTCCTATCTCCCATGTTTAATATAAAAATCCTTTTGTGATGACTAGTATTATATTCTTAAATTGTATATTCTATAACTCTATATTCTAAAATTGTATAATATTTATATTTTATACTATTTTTTTCGTGCTAATGTCTAATTTTATAATTCAAAACAAGTTTATGATTAGTATGTGATCAGTCTATATAATTTCATATATACTGAAAATATTTTAAAAACGACCGCAAAATCAAGTTTCTGTTTTAAAGATTAAGACAAGCCAAAACAAGTATTAGCAAAAAATAGGATTAGGTAATCTATTTAGATTAGACACATACATTATCATGTTAATAGAGATTTAGAGCTATATTTTTATATCGGTAATACTCCCCCCTTATCATGTTTTTTGATTTTTGATTTTTGCACTTTTTTCCTTTTTTTTTGGATTTTTTTCTTATTTTTTTAATTTTTTACAAACTTGGAAAATTAGTAAAAAATGAATTTACACTCATTTTTATAATTATGTCACCAAGCTAGTAATATTCAAAATAAGCAGATTATCAACTTTTTTTTTTTTTGTAAAAAAAAAATACCTCTCTCTCCCCTAATCCTAGACATGAACTAATCCTAGACATGAATGATTAGGTAAAACTATCATCACACATTATGTACAATAAATGCACTCGTTTTTAATGTCAATAAAAACTTCGTAGGATTATACATGATTACACAGTCATTTAGAAAATAAAATTTTTATACAAATAGAATATCTAAAAACTTTAAAAACTTTAAAAACTTTAAAAAAATAAAAAAAAGAAAAAAAAGAAAAATTTAAAAAAATAGGAAATTTTAGAAAGGTAATAACATAATAAATAATAGCTCACTTCTGTATTACTATCAAGTATTGATATGATTAATTTACGGTATCGTTTCCCGTTTTAACAGTCAATTTACGTAATTACAAATAAAAAAGTTATAAATAATTTATCTGCTAGTATTCAAAAATCTAATATCTTGTAACTTGCTTATTGCTTATTGCTTATTGCTTATTGCTTATTGCTTATTGTTGATTACTAATTCTTTAGTAACTTATTAAAAACTTATTAATTTTCATTCTAGCATAACTTTAATTTACAAGTATTCATAAAAAATAAAAATAATTAAAATAAAAAAGTTATAAATAATTTATCTGCTAGTATTCAAAAATCTAAAATCTTGTCTTATTTCTTAATGTACTATTACAAAGTAATTAAATGTAAATTATTCTATAAGTATAATGTAAACACCATCACGATGTTTACCTAAATCAATATTTATTTTAGTTTTTAGTTCATCTAATGATTTATCTTTACCTTTCAAATACCATTTACCAGAATAACCAGCCTTAGTAATTATAGGACATTTATTTTTTATAGCTAAATCAATCATTTCTAGTTCTGTTTTAGTGCTATTAAAACCTAATCTCTCTATGTTATTACTACCAATTAAAATATCAGTTTTCTGGTAACGAGTCATTTTATTCCAATTCATTGTAATGATAACAATCAATATATATGTGTGATAGAATATATTCTATTAGAAAATTTTCAATTTTCATTTTTTTATATATTTAGTTTAATTTATTAACTATTTTATCAAGTTTTTCAAATAAACTACTATCATGATATTTTTTATTTTTATCTATTTGGTTTGCTTTTAACCATCCATTATGAATTACTATTAAAAACGTATTACTATTTTTTTTTAATATATCGTTTATGTGTATGCCCTGATCCCATCCTCTGCTAGGTTTTATATATTCTATATTTTCAAAAGCATATTTAAAATCCCACCAATTTATTGGAAATGCAAATTCTGGTTCTACAATGTATTTTTCCAAGTTCATTTTCATTATAAGACTTTCTAATGTTTTTGATCCACCTCCCCAATGATAACTTTTTAATCCAATATTTTTTTTCTTAGTTATTCTATTGTTTTTATTATTTTGTGTACTAAAGCTTGTTTTAGATTTAGATTTATTTAGTTTTTTCTTATCTAAATATTCATTTCTATATTTCAATGATTTTTCATACATAATACGCATTATTTCAGAACCGACAGGTGCTTTAATAAAACTATTAAGAACTTTTTTCTTTTTGCATGTGTATGGTGGGACTTTAATACAACTAGCAAATGCACCTTTTAAAATTGTTCTTTCTGCTACAAATATATATTCGTGTTGTTTATCATTTGGTATTTTTTTAATACATATTATATCGCAATCAGTCCATATTCCGCCACGCATATGTAATAATTTATATCGAAATAAATCACTAAATGGTGCAATGCTACCTTCATAATAAAATATTTCCTTTTTATCTAGAATCTCATTACCATCTTTAATTATAACACCTTCAGGAATATTATCAACTTTATCATATGTATATAAATGATATTCATAACCTGCTACCAAATATGATTTTATTGAATTATATTCAAAACGTGTTAATCTAGAACCAATCCATAATCCTTGTATAACTGGATTTACCATAATATTTTTTTTTTATTTTGTATTATTCAAGTAGGTCTCTAAAATATATCAATAAAAAAATAGTATTGTGTTGGGCTTATTATTTCATTATTTCTATCCTTTAATCGTTGAAAGATTCTTAAAATCATCTTTTTCGGTTATACGGATAGGTGTCTAAAAACCTATATCCGGTTAATAGATATTTCATTATCTAATGGGTTAGATATGTCATTTTCTAATGATATTGCATAAAATTGTCTTGTGATTATTCTATTAAGATAAATATCATCAAATGTATTAAATCCTTTTCTAATTTGACCATAATATTTATATTTATGTTTATCTGAGTCTTTATTAGTTGTAATTTCATGTTCTAGTTTACCTAAATAATTAGTTGGAAATATATATATCATAAAATTATCTGAAAAATATCTAGAAAAATATTCATTATAACAATTTATATTTTGGTTATGCTTATCTAAACTAAACCAATTTCGAAATAATTCATAATTTTGAAAAGTAATAAAATCTCTAATGATAATTATATTACTTGTTACTTTGAATGCATGTGTAAAAGATTGTCTACCATTATTCTTAGAATAAGAACATGACATACATTTACCATCTTGTCCATTTAACATTTTTGATATCTTATGTTCTTTAGGTTCATATGCTAGTATTATATCACCCGTCTTTACTTTATTTAGTAATTTATCACTTATCTTAATATTGATGCAAACTAGTTTTCCATTTTCAATTGACCATTCAATTCTTTGATGACTATGCTCTCTATCATCAGAACAATTCCAATAAAAAACATTAACCATCTTTACTTTCTTTACTTGCTTTACTTGCTTAATAGATTCAATTTTTTACAAAAGCAAATGCCAAAGCAAAAATAAAAAGACAGAAAAAACTAAAAGTAATAAATAATCAATTAAATTAAAAACATGGCAATACCAGCTAGGATATGTTTAATACTATGTCCGCTAATGTATCCAGTTTGCAAATAATATTTTTTATCATTATCTTCAAAATATTTTGCTAAAAGATATAATGCAAAAGGACATGACAATCCATTAATCCAAAATAAAAATACAAGCATATTTAATTGAAATGCTACATACATAGATAAATTGCTAGTTAGTAAATGATAATCTAATGATAATAAACCATGTAATAATAGATGTTCTAGGTTCAATCCGCTGTAATAATTTATTGTCCATGCCATACCAAAAATCATAGGCAATCGATCCCAATACAATGTAGTAATACTAGGTTTGCAATGAAAATATGTTGAACCAATGCCTATTCCAATACATATACTTCCAAAAATTATATTTGCTTGAATTATATGATAAACACCTGCTAGAATAAAAGTGAGATTAGAAATAACATCTCCAAAGTTAGGAATACTACATAAGCACCGTTTATCTGCAAAATTACAATATTTTATTTGATTATATGTTGTAAATTTATTTTGCATTATATATGATATACTAGAACTTATTCCATAACATAAAAGATATGATAGTAAATGTGGATTTTGCCAATCATGATATATCATAGCAATCAAGAGTGATAATTCTAAAACATACATTTTTTGTGTTTCTCGTGTTGTATCCTATCGAATGATTTACTTTTATATACATAATTGCCATAATTGCCATAATTGCCATAATTGCCATAATTGCCATAATTGCCATAATTGCCATAATTGCCATAATTGCCATAATTGCCATAATTGCCATTTTTATTTTATAAATAAATGATTAAAAAATTGAAATCTCTTATTAGTTGGGTTGATTTTATAAAACAATTTAAAGATTCAATTGCTCAAAAAGAGTATACTTCTGCAAAACATATTATAATAAAAGAAATGGCATCTTCCGATAACGAAGTTCAAGTTCAAGATGATCAGCATTCGATTTGGAATGGTCGACTTAAGACTAATAGTAAAGAAGCCAAGTTCTTTCTAGAATTTCTGGATGCACTTGGTGCTCGATTTGATGGTATGCCAGTTGATGATATTCTTCAGACATTTTGGGGTGAACCACGGGATGTATTAGAGAAGCTGATTAAGAAATCTAATAAGCATGAGAAGAAGGTTAAAGCTAAATTTGCCCCAGTTGATCTTAAGAAGCCATTAACAGCCAATCTTCTATTTCAGCGTGATTTTAGAATTAAATGTGATACTAATAAGATTAAGTTTGATTTAAAAGATTGCAATAATGCTTATAAGAATTTATCTGAAAAAGAAAAGACTAAATATATTCATGAATCTAATCGTTTAAAGGAACAATACAAGGTAGAATATGAACGTCTTCGTACAGAAGCTATTCGCAATGGTGTATTCCCAGCTGACAAGCCAAAGAAGCCTCTTTCTGGATATTTTAGATATTTACAAGAAGTTCGAGCTGAGATTACACAAAAGTATGTAGATGAAACTGACCGTAAGTCTGTTAATGCAAAGATTGTTAAGGAAGCCGCCGAAATGTGGAAGGCATTAACTGATTCCGAGCGTGAGCCATATGAAACTGCATATAAGACTGAGAAGGCACAATATGATATCATAATCAAGAAATGGGAATCGCAGGAAACAGATCGTCGTAATAAAGGTGTTGGTGCTAGTGCTAGTGCTAGTGCTAGTGCTGGTGTAGAAATTCCAGTTACAGTTAAGATTGAAACTTCTGGCGAAACTAAGAAGACCACAAAAGGAAAGGCTTCAAAGGGTACCACTTCGCCAGCAGTAGTAGCACCAGTTGATACTGAATTAAATGAAAGCGAAACTGAAGAACCCATACAAAAGGCAACTACCAAGCCTAAGACAGTAAAGACCAAGTAAATATTTGAGTTGCATATTTGCATTATAGCATGTAAATTTTTGTATTCATTAAAAATAAAAATTTTTTTTTATTTTTTATTTTTTATTTTTTATTTTTTTTTTATTTTAAAATTAGCTATAATTTATTATAAAAAGTCTTATTTGTGGGTATCCTTTAACCGGTTAAGAGATAAAATTAAATTTGATTATCAATAGTGTCTTGGACTGTAGTTTTGTTTGTTTGTTTAGTTTGTAATTACCGTTTGCATTTGGTATATATTTTCCATTTAATAAATAGGTTATAATATTAATAATAGTAATGGAGAATGATTCAGATATATTGAATATGAATGATGATATGTATAATATTTGTAAAAGTTATTTGCAATTATGTATGTGGTGTTCTAATAGATTAGAAGAAATAGATGCAGATGAAGAGTTAAATATGAATTTGCAATTAGTTAAGGCATCATTAACAGATTTAGACATTAATATAAATAATTTTAAAGATGCTGTAATGGATAAATTTAATCTAGCCGAAGAAGTAAGAGATCAAATAAGAGACCAAGTAAGAACTACTGCATTATTTCAAAATGCAAATTCTAATATAGATAATCAAGATAATCAAGAAAATCAACAATCTAAACAACAAATGCTAGCATTCTTTTTCTTATTTCTTATGAAATGCACTAATAATTCAGATTCAAGTCCATTTACAAATGCTAGAACTAAATTAAATTATTCTAATTCATTACGAGATGAACCAGATGTAGATTAAATCCGTATTGCATATCCTTCCAAAGAATACTAGATCCAGTACCCTTGGAAAGAAATTCAATATTAAATCCTTTTTACTTTTTTATAGTAATTTTTTATAGTAATATTGATATTGATATTGCTATTGCTATTGATTATTGCTATTGATATTGATAATTTGTTGTGTCTTGGTTGTTATCAGTACTGGAATGCGTATTAGATTGACTTTATAATTCCAATTAGTATATAGAATTTCTTATCATCCTCATAAACTTTACTACATATAATTATTATTACATATAACCATTATTACACTTATTATACTTATTACTCTTATACAATGGCATTTACTTTAGGTAATTCATATTGTTTTGATGATGTATTAATGGAACCATTATTTAGTTCTATTTCAACTCGTTCTAGTATATCTTTAGAAACGAATATTGCAACAAATGGTAGATCCCTAATACTAAAAACGCCTTTAATATCCAGTCCAATGGATACGGTTACGGAAACACAGATGGCAATTAAAATGGCATTATGTGGTGGTATTGGTATTATTCATCGATATATGTCTATTCATGAGCAAGTTGCACAGGTTGAAAAAGTCAAACGTTTTTTACAGTATATAATAAGAAATCCATATCGTGTATTACCAACAACTACATATAATGAATTGCAGGAATTGGTATTACAAAATGGAGTATCAACTTATTGTGTTGTTGATTCATTTGAAAGTAATAATTTTTTAGGAATATTGACTAAACGTGATATTGATGCAATGATGGAAGACCAACAACCCGCAATTAATAAAAATGTATCTCAGTATATGTCATCATACTCACAACCAAATTTTCAGGCTGTAATTGCAACAAATACGGAAGTAGATAATAATGCAACAGACTTGATAAATACAACAAAAAAATATATGCTAGAACATCGTATTGAAAAAATTCCTATTCTAGATTCAACTAATAAATCCTGTTTACTAGGGTTAATAACATTAAAAAATATTCGTCATTTGGAAAATAACCATTCTCGTGCATGTATTGATTCTACCGGGGCATTATGTGTTGGTGCATCAATTGGAATAGTTGGTGATTATATGGAACGTCTAGATGCATTAGTAAAAGCAAAAGTCGATATGGTATGTATTGATGTTGCAAATGGATATAATGAAAATGTGGCTAATGCAATTAGTAAAATTCGTACTAAATATCCTGCCTTAGTAATTATGGCCGGAAATGTTTGTAATAAGACCGGTTATGAATATCTTGCTAATCCACTGCTAGATATAGATTGTGTACGGGTTGGTATAGGTAATGGTTCCATTTGTACTACACGTTTAGAAACTGGAATTGGAAAAGGACAATTTAGTGCAGTATTAGAATGTTTTCAAACAAAGGTTAATAAGGGGTTGCAGACACATATAATTTGTGATGGGGGGTCATTAGGTAAAACGGGTAATAAGGTTAAGGCATTAGCATCAGGTGCAAATGCGATTATGTTAGGTAGAACATTATCATCAACTGAAGAAAGCCCGGGTAATGTGATATTTAGAAATGGTAAACGATTTAAGTATATACGAGGTATGGCTTCGACTATGGCAAATTTAAGTAAGCAGGAAAAAACAGTAAATTCGAATAAGAAATTAAAGTTAGATATAGCATCAGAGGGTGTAGATGGTGAACAAGAATTATCAGGAAGTGTGGCGGATTTAATAGAACAGATTAATGCGGGGTTGAAGTCTGGGTTTAGTTATCTAGGTGCAAGTAATCTAGAAGAAGTTCATAAAAAGGGTAAAAATGGAGAAATATGTTTTAACATAACAACATCTATAGGATTATCTGAAACTGGTATTAGAGTTCGAACCTATTAAAATCTAATCTAGAAATTGTTTTTTTAGTAGTATTGGCATTCCAAAACTTAATGGAACAAAAGTTAGCCAAAATATTACAATTGCCATTTTAGCTGTTTGATATTTTAGATCAGTATTAAGTCCTACAGCATCTGGATTAAAACCACGATTATATAATACATTGGTCATATATCCGGCACCATATAGAATAAATACTACAAAACACACATATAATAGACTACCAATTATTAAAGCAATTTTATTTACCATTTTTATTAATTAAATTAAATCTATATATAACATAGAAAAAAAAAGA
>Ga0315904_10007690_pt1 | contig 14431 bp, 14 predicted proteins | sample LakEriMetagenome_6_FD_203529 | JGI IMG/M metagenome (GOLD analysis project Ga0315904, IMG submission 203529) | Freshwater fungal communities from buoy surface, Lake Erie, Ohio, United States - Buoy 12 MA120 | ecosystem: Environmental > Aquatic > Freshwater > Lake | place: USA: Lake Erie, Ohio... | reverse complement strand
TGGCAAAGTATCCCTCCCTGTCTCCAGTGAGGGGATGAAACCCGAAATTCGGCGGCACCGCCAGCTCATCCAGGCTCTCTGCCGAGGCAATGAACGCCAGCATGCGACGGAGCCGGTCAGCCTCCATAAGCCCTGCTGGCTTCCCGGTTTCAGCAAACCTGCGAAGCGCCTTGTGGCGGATGCTTCCGATTTCCATGGAGGTGTAATCCCATACGTTACACAAAGAGTCAACAGGGGTGTAACCCCTGAGGCTACATCTTGGTCATTGGTGCAGCGGCTTGCAAAAATACGGAGTTCACACGCGAACCAGAGCGCTGATCATCGATGAAACGGTCGTTGTCGGAACAAACAACCCCAGAAATTCCTCGAAGATCGCATTCTGCATTCCGATCGGCAGCGCGAGGATGCGGTTGAGCCAGCGCTGGATCGGCCGAAGGTCCTCTTCGAGAATGCCGTCTTCGGAGACAATCTTGAGCCCGCTATGCCAAGACGCTGGAGACCGGTTGCCACCGTCTGTCGAAAATCATGCATTGTGAAGTGACCGGCCTAATAGCCGAGCTTCTCGTCCACGCTTGCTCTGATCCGCTTCCAGCCCTTCGATAGTCCGCTGACGCTGTTCGTATTGGTGACCTTCGATGTCAACAGGATCTGGGATTGCTTAAGGCCGGGTACGATACCATCGCCGAGCTCAATTTGACCCGCAGTCGGCGCCTTCAGTCCTGCGATCTTGGCGTCCGTCAATCCTACTTTGTTTGCCATATGCACCTGCTACCTTAGCTGGCTTTTTGTAGTCGATACTGGCGAACATTTCAAGAACAATACGGACTCTGAATCCCAGAATTCCGACATTTTTGGACACATGCGGACGTGCTAGAGCCCTCTGGTCATGGCCCTTAATCAGCGGGTCCTTGGTTCGAGCCCAAGTGCGTCCACCATCCCCCTTCCCACTCTGAGAGTCACCCCGCCGCGAGACACGCGTCGAGGGCATCGTGGAAGTGCTGCACGCGGCATTCCTCGTCGCTGAGCCAGACCGACCGGAACCCCTGCGATGACATGCCCTGCTGGACGCGTCCCAGCAGTGAAATGTCCTCGTCGATCGTCACCGTCATGGTCTTGCGACCCGCGAGAATATCCTCGTGGGTGAAGCTGTCGCGCGGCGGGCGGACGTAATCGGCCGGCAGCTGTCCGTTGAGCCGGAAATGGGTGCCGATGCGCGCCTCCGAGGGATCGCCCGCAGTGCCGCCCGGACTTTCCGACCCGTGGAAGCGCACCAGCGTAATCATGTCGAACATACTCCGGCCCGGATCTGCGGCATCGGGACGCGAGCGCATCAGCCACGCGCTCTCGGGCGTCACCGAGAGGATCACGTTGGGGAACAGGTTGAACTGCCACACATCGGTCAACTGGGCATCGCTGAAGCCGTCATAGGCCAGCCCCTGCTTCTGCGCCAGCGCCCGCTTGGCACGCTGCAGGGCGGGTCTGATCTCGGACACGCGGCCACGGAATGCCGCCGGATCGAACCCGACCGCCTCGAGCTGCATCGCCTGCATGTCGCTGGGAACATCGGAAGCCGGAAACCCCGAGTCTGTCACCCCGCCCTCGACATAGACCACCGTATGGCCGTGATCGAACAGCCCGATCGGGGCGGTGGCGCATTCGAACATGCGGCGATGGATCGGGTGGAGGAATGGGACATGATAGAGCTCGGCAAAATTGTCGATGATCGCCTTCCAGTTGCACAGGTGCGAGACGGTCTGGTCGTTGGTGACGTCCATCAGATCGAGCCGGTAGGCGTCGATCGCTTCATGCAAGGGGGCAAGGAATTCGGCCAGTGACAGCGGGCCCTGCGTCAGGCGCACGAAAACCAGGCCAAGCGCCTCCCCCACCTCGACCGGACGCAGTGCCAGCTTGTCTTTCGGGACACCATTGGAGAAGCGCGCTGCGCCCGGCACGCTCTCCAGTGCGCCGTCGAGGCCGTAAACCCAGGCGTGATAGGGACAGATGAATTTCCTCAGCACCCCCATCGGCTCGGTGACGAGGCGGGTGCCGCGGTGGGTGCAGGCATTGTGCATCGCGCGCAGGCGACCATCCGTGCCGCGCGCGATGATGATGCTCTCCGCCCCGATCTCGAAGGTGATGAACTGGCCCGGGCTGCGGACATCGAGGGCCACGCCGGCCACCAGCCAGCTGGTCGCCCACAAGGCGGTGCGCTCGCGCTCCATCCAGTCGGGCGCGACATAGCGCTCTTTCGAGAAATTGCGGATCGCGATCGGCGAGCTGTCGGGCGGATGTCTGCGCGAATGGATGGATGCCATGGGAACCTCCCCTCGCATGGACATAGGGCGGACAGGTCACGCCCGACACTGGCGTTTATCAGAGGGTAGAAGACCACATCGCGTGTGTCGCTTTAACTGCGACCCGTTTATGGGCGGGTTTTTGGTTGGAGCCCTAGTGCGTCCACCATCTCCCTCCAAACTTGCCGATTTCTGGATGGGCGCACACCATTATCGCCAATGTGTCGTGGGCACAGGGCCTGATCGAGCATTTGCGCTGGAAAACAACCTTTCGCTGCATGAGCCTTCTTGAAATCACATTACGATGTGATATTTGTGCGTCATGGACACATCACTCATCACACGCGTTCGCGATCTCGTCACATCGGGCATGATGACCCGCGCCGGCCTTGCCCGCGCTGCCGGCCTCCATGCCAACACGCTGCGCGATTGCGGCGAGCCGGGCTGGAACCCCACAGCCGAGACCCTCGCCAAGCTCGAGGCCTTCCTCGATGCCAACGATGAAAAGCCCGTCCTCGCCACCATCGAGGAAATCATCGACGAGGCGCGCAACGGGCGGATGTATATCCTGGTCGATGACGAGGACCGCGAAAACGAGGGCGATCTCATCATCCCCGCGCAGATGGCGACCCCGCAGGCGGTCAATTTCATGGCGATGTATGGCCGCGGGCTAATCTGCCTTGCGCTCGCCAAGTCGCGGGTCGATCTGCTGGGCCTTCAGCCGATGAGCCGCAACAACAAGGAATCGATGCAAACCGCCTTCACCATCTCGATCGAGGCAAGGGAAGGCGTCACCACCGGCATTTCGGCAGCCGACCGCGCGCGCACCATATCGGTCGCGATTGATGCCGCCAAGGGCGCGGACGATCTTGTCACCCCCGGCCACGTCTTTCCGCTGATGGCGCGCGATGGCGGCGTGCTGGTGCGCGCCGGCCACACAGAGGCGGCGGTCGATATCTCGAGGCTGGCCGGGCTCAACCCGTCGGGCGTGATCTGCGAGATCATGAACGAGGACGGGACCATGGCCCGGCTCGATAATCTCGTCACCTTCGCGCGCAAACACGATCTCAAGATCGGCACGATCCGCGACCTCATCGCCTTCCGGATGCGCAATGATCATCTTATCCAGCGCCTCGGCGAACGCAGCTTCGAGAGCGATTACGGCGGCCAGTGGCGGCTGATCACCTACCGCGACCGGGTCGCGGGCAACGAGGCCTATGTCCTCCAGAAAGGCCATGTCGTCCCCGGCGAGCCCACCCTCGCCCGCGTGCACCCGATTTCGGTGTTCGACGATGTGCTGGGCGCCCCCGGGCCGCGCAAGCGCACGCTTCAGCGCGCGATGCAGGCAATCGGGACGCATGGCTCGGGCGTGATCGTGATCCTCACCGGCCGCGTCGGCACCGGCGAATGGCGGCAGGACGAGGAATTGCGCAACATCGGCATTGGCTCACAGATCCTCGTCGATCTTGGCATTTCGGAGATGGTGCTGCTGTCGAACAGCCGCCCCGATCTTGTCGCGCTCGAAGGCTATGGCTTGACCATCACCAACTTCCATCCCATTCCGGAGTAAACCCATGGCCCGCATCCTTATCGTCGAAGCGCGCTTCTACGCCCATCTTAACGACATGCTGGTCGCCGGCGCGCGCGCCGCGCTGGAAGCGGCAGGGCTCGAGGTCGAGGTTTTGACAGTGCCCGGCGCACTCGAAATCCCCGGCGCCATCGCGCTCGCCGCCGAGGCCGGTCTCTATGACGGCTTCGTCGCCATCGGCGTGGTGATCCGCGGCGAGACCTATCACTTCGAAATCGTCGCAGGCGAAAGCGCGCGCGCGATCATGGCGCTGACGATGGATGGTATCGCCATCGGCAACGGAATCCTTACTGTCGAAAACGAGGCCCAGGCGCTGGTGCGCGCCGATCCTGCACAGAAGGATAAGGGCGGCGAGGCGGTCAAGGCAACGCTGGCGCTGATGGCGCTGCAGGATCGCTTCGGTCGGTAAGCGGCGCGGGTGGCCTGTTCCATTCTGGACCTTGCCCCCTGCTACGCAGTTTCCCTCTGTAGATTTCCATAAGCCATTAAAGCGATATCCGAGCAACTTCTGCTGTTGGTCGTCGGTCGCACGGGTTAGCAGGTTCGTGGAGCCAGCATCGGGATTTTACATTGGAAAATACACCTACTGCGGCACCGGACCTGTCCGTGCTGCCTGCGATTATTGTGACACTTAAAGAACAACTCGCCGCGCTTGATGCGATCGGCGCTCATATCGGTGCGGCACATGTGGATGCGGCGATCGAACACCTGCGGCTGAAGCTGGCGCGCCGCATGCTGCACTAATTTCCGCAAGGAAAAGAGCACCCTGCGTATTTTCCCGTAAAGCCAAAAGCGGGGCATGACGCTTCGGTGAACGCGTCTTGCATCGTAGTTGCGCCCTTCGCACAACGCAATTCGCAGGTCATGACTATGGCTGACTCCGCGCCGACCGCTGTGTCCAAACTGGTGCCGGAATCATACCTGCAGCCACTCGCCGATGAACTCGTGGCGATAGCCGCAAGGCTGCGCGATGTCGCCGCGGCACTGGCATCAACGCAGCGTTCGCAGCGGTCAGAGCGGCGCTATCTCGCACCAGCGCGGCAGGCCTATGCGCTGCGGCGCAAGCGCGCGGCGATTTTCGGCAATTCCGAATTGTTCGGAGAGCCAGCGTGGGACATCCTGCTCGATCTCCATATCGCCCATGCCGATGGCAAGCCGGTCTCGGTGTCAAGCGCCTGCATCGGATCGGCCGCCTCGTTCGCCACCGGACTGCGCTGGCTTGGTGTGCTGGCGGCAGAAGCGCTGGTGGTGCGCGAAAGCGATTCCGACGACCTCCGCCGTGTATTGGTGCGGCTGACCCGCGCTGGCATCACGGCGATGGAACGCTTTTTCGATGCGGTAATCAGCCCCGCCTAGCAGCGCCCGCCGAAGCAGCCGCGCCCGGCATAGGCTGCGCTGTCGCCCAGTTCTTCCTCGATCCGGATCAGCTGGTTATACTTGGCAAGCCGGTCAGAGCGCGCGAGCGAACCGGTCTTGATCTGCCCGCAATTGGTCGCCACTGCAAGGTCGGCAATGGTCGCATCCTCGGTCTCGCCCGAACGGTGGCTCATCACGCAGGTGTAGCGCGCGCGGTGCGCCATATCGACCGCTGCGAGCGTTTCGGTGAGGGTGCCGATCTGGTTGACCTTCACCAGCAGCGAATTGGCTAGGCCCTTGGCGATCCCGTCATAAAGGCGCGCGGGGTTGGTGACGAACAAATCGTCGCCCACCAGCTGCACGCTATTGCCGCTCTTGGCGGTGAGCGCGGCCCAGCCTGCAAAATCATCCTCGCTCATGCCGTCCTCGATCGAACGGATCGGGTAATCGGCGCAGAGCTTGGCGAGGTAATCCGCCATTTCGTCAGGCGAAAGGCTGAGGCCTTCGCCCGAAATCTCGTACTTGCCGTTCTTGAAGAACTCTGTCGCAGCGCAATCGAGAGCCAGCACAATGTCTTCGCCCGGGGTGAACCCTGCCTTGGTGATGCTTTCCATGATAAAATCGAGCGCCGCGCGGGTGCTGGCCAGATCGGGGGCAAAGCCGCCTTCATCGCCGACGCTGGTGGCGAGGCCCTTTTGGGCGAGGCCCTTCTTCAAGGTTTGGAACACCTCCGAGCCCCAGCGCACCGCTTCGGAGAGGCTGTCCGCACCAACCGGCATGATCATGAATTCCTGGATGTCGATCGGGTTATCTGCGTGCTCGCCGCCATTGATGATGTTCATCATCGGCACCGGCAGCAGGTGGGCTGAAACGCCGCCAAGATAGGAATAAAGCGGCAAGCCGCGCGCATTGGCCGCCGCCTTGGCGACCGCCAGCGACGTGCCGAGGATCGCATTGGCGCCAAGCCTCGCCTTGTTGGGCGTATCGTCCAAGGCGATCAGCGCCAGATCGATGTCGCGCTGGTCCTCGGCGTCGAAATTGTCGATCAGCAACTCGCGGATCTCGCTGTTTACCGCATCGACCGCCTTCAACACGCCCTTGCCGAGGTAGCGCGCCGGATCGCCGTCGCGCAGTTCGACCGCCTCATGCGCGCCGGTCGATGCGCCTGAGGGCACCGCCGCGCGGCCGAAGCTGCCGTCTTCGAGCAGCACATCGACCTCGACAGTCGGGTTTCCGCGGCTATCGAGAATCTCGCGGCCGTGCAGGTCGATGATGGCGGTCATGTTTGGCTCCGGCTGGAATGTGTTGTAGGAAGCTAAGTCACTCTGGACGGCATGATTCTGGGTCACCCCGCACGTCTTTCGCGTCCCTATGCGCGGGAACTCTCCGGCGCAAGCGCGAGGGCGGCAGGATGGCCCGGGACAATGGAGACAAGGATCATCATCATGGCAGACACCACCCCCTCGAAAACGCCCGCCAAGAAGACCCCCGCGAAATCCGCCAAGGGCGCCACCACCAAAGCGAATGGCCCTACCAAGGCCGCCTCACGCAAGACCGCCGCGACCGCCAAGAGCGCCGATCCGGTGGCGCCGGTGGCCGAGGCCAAGAGCCGCTTCAACGCCGCGCTTGAAGAAGCCAAGGCCGGCGCCACCGCGCTGCGGGCCGAGGCCGAGAGCCGGCTGACCAACGCGGGCGAACAGGCCAAGGGAAAGAGCACCGATCTGGTCGCCGATGTCAAGAATTACGGTGAACAGGCGCTCGGCAAGGCCGGCGAACTCGCGGTCGAGGGCAAGAAGAGCGCCAGCGACGCGATCGCTTCGCTCGGCAAGGTGGTAGGCGATAGCGCCCCGCAGATCGACGAGAAGCTCGGCGAGCAATATGGCGACTATGCCCGCAAGGCTTCGCGCACGTTGCAGGAAACCTCGGCCAAGCTCGATGCCAAGAGCGTCGAGGAACTCCGCGAAGATGCCCGATCAATGGTGCGCAAGAGCCCGGGCGTCGCGGTAGGGATTGCGGCGGTAGTCGGCTTCTGCATCGCCCGCATGCTCGGCGGCAAGCGCGGCTGAGCGGACCGAAACCCTGAGCCTTAACGAGAACCCGGCAATGCAGGACACCCAGACCGGCCAGCCCGCGCCACCCGCGGATGCTCCCGCGGCGGGCGTCGCTGACGGGGACACCGGCGCCGAGGATGCGCTGACGACGCTGCGCGACGAGATCGCGGTGCTGATCGATGACGCGCGCACCTATGCCGAGGCCGAGGCCACGTTCCAGAAGACCCGCGCGACGATCGCCGGAAAGACCGCCGGGCGCGCGATTGTGCTGCTGGTGCTGGCACTGGTATTGCTCCACATCGCGCTGATCGCGCTCGCGGTGGGCGCGGTGTTCGCGCTGGCGCCGCTGGTCAGCGTGTGGGGTGCGATGGCGATTGTCGTCGGCGCGATGCTGGCGGGCGTCATCGCGCTGGTGTTGATGGCGCGCAAGGACGGCGCGTTGCTGGCGGCGTTGTTTGCGAGTGACAGGGGAACCGTCGCATGACCGCCCTGCCCCCGCGCTTCATCGAGGACCGCGCACTGCGCGATGCCGCCCGCGCGGTGCTCGAGGAAGACGTCGCCCGCCTGCGCGACAGCCTCGAAGAAGAAGGCGTGACGAGCCGCGTGACCTCCAGTGTCGGCACCACCATCACCGGCCGTATCCGCGCCGGCGCAAATGACGTGCTCGAGCAGGCGAAGCAGGCCGCGAGCGATCATCGCGGCGTGCTGGCAGTGCTGATCGGTGCGATCCTGCTGTGGCTGATGCGAGGGCCGCTGCTGGCGCTGATCGAAGGTGAGGCCGAGGATGAGGCCGACACCGAAATTGAACCCGAAGATGCGATGGCCGGGGCAGCGGCGGAAGCACTGTCGCCGGACGCCGCAGGAGAATGATCATGAACGATGCCGCCCCCCTCGCCCCTGCCACCGCTCGCGATGCGCTACGCGCGCGGATCGAGGCGGCCGAGCGCCGCAATGCCGAACGCAGTCTTGCTGATCAGGCACGCGACGCGGCCGGTGCGGCGATCGATTACACCCGCGCCCACCCGCTCACGGTAATCGGCGGGGCATTGGCGCTTGGCCTGGTCATCGGGCTTGCCACCCGCCCCGGTCGCCGACTGGCGGGCCAGGCTCTCGGTGCCGTGGGTGCGGCCACCTCGGGGGTTGCGGGCAGCGCGACGGCGGGCGCGAAAAGCGTCAGTGTGGCGGGCGGCTCCAGGGTCGTCACAATGCTCAGCAACGCAGCGATGACCTATGCGATGAAGCTCTTCGACGAGGTGCTGCAAGGGGCCAGCGAAGGGCAGGACAAGATCGAGGAATTGGGCGACGAGGCAGCGAAAACCCTCAAGACAGCGACCGAAACCACCCGCAAGGCCGCCAGCAAGACGCAAGACCGCGCCACTCGCGCGGTGCGCGATGTGATCGGCAAGGTGAAGCGCTGAAGCAGGCTTGCCCTTGGCACGGGACACGCTAAGGCGCGCGCATCATTCCTCCCCAAGGGCTTACAACATGGCAGAAACCACTCCGAACCAGCGGCTCCACTTCGTTATGGGCGGCCGCGTCAAGGACCCGCGCGGGTTCGAATTCCAGGACCCGGAGAGCATCCACGTCGTCGGCGTCTACAGCTCCTATGACGCCGCGGTCGATGCGTGGCGCGCGCAGGCACAGCGCACGGTCGATGATGCCGAGATGAAGTATGTGGTGGTCCACATCCACAGACTCCTGACCCCGGAAGACTAAGACGCGCGGGCGGGGGCATAGACAATTCCTTCCGCCCGTTCCGCACCAGCGATGCCGAGGCGCTCGCGGCGCTGACACTTGCAGTGATCCGCGTAACCGACCTTAGCGCCTACACGCCCGAACAGGTGGCGACATGGGCTGCACGCTACCCCGGGGCGGAGCGGTTTATCGCCAGCGCGGCCAAGGGTGACACGATCCTTGTGGCAGTGGACGCCGAGGACGCCCCGCTGGCCTTTGCTCTGACCGTGCCCGACGGGCACTGTGATATGCTCTATTGCCACCCCGACCATGCCGGCCGCGGATTGGCTGCGGCCTTGCTCGCTGAAACCGAGATTTTCGCGCGCGGCGCAAATTACCTGCCTCTTCACCAAGGCAAGCGAACTCGCCCGCCCGGTGTTCAAGCGCGCAGGCTACACACTGCTCCACCGGCGCGACTTTGCCATTGCCCACGGGGGGTAAGAGATCGCGATCGACAATTACGCGATGGAAAAAAGGCTTAAATGAACTCGATCTTGTCGACGAGGTAGAACTTCTCGCCCGACGGCACAGTCACCTCGATCTCGTCACCCACCTGCTTGCCGATCAGCGCACGGGCGAGCGGCGAGTTGTAGGAGATGCGCCCCTTGTTGGCGTCCGCCTCGGTCTGGCCGACGATCTGGTAACGCACCGGCTTGTCGTTCTCGTCGAGCAGGGTCACGGTCGCGCCGAAGACAATCCGGTCACCCGAAAGCGTGGTCGGGTCGATGATCTGCGCGCGGCTGACCATGTTCTCGATATCGCCAATCATCGCCTCGACCTGGCCCTGGCGTTCCTTGGCGGCGTGATATTCGGCATTTTCCGAAAGGTCGCCGTGCGCGCGCGCCTCTTCGATCGCCTCGACAATCCGGGGGCGTTCTTCGCGCAGCACCTTGAGGTCAGCGGTGAGCCGCTCGTAACCCTCGGCCAGCATCGGGACCTTTTCCATGGTTGCCATGTCTCGCGTTTCTTCCTGTATGCTCTTGGCCCGGCCCGACAGTCGATGATCCCATTGCACATAGACCGCATTTTGCGAAAACGCGGGCCACGACGGATCACAATGTCGGGGAGGGCGAGGTCTGATCAAGGCCATAATAGTCCTGCAAGGATCGGACTTCAAGTTGCTCCGGCCCGACAGCGGCAATCGCGGCCGCGGCGGCCAGCGAGGCTGCGGCAGTCGTATAGTAGGGAACCTTGCCTGCAAGCGCTGCCTGACGGATCGATTTTGAGTCCATCAGCGACTGCCAGCCCTCGGTGGTGTTGAAGATCAGCGCGATGTCCCCGTCGATGATCTTGTCGACGATATGCGGCTGCCCCTCGGCCACCTTATTGACCCGCTCGAGGCTGAGCCCTTGCTCGGTCAGCCAGGTCTGGGTCCCGCCGGTGGCGACCACCTTGAAGCCATGCTCGATCAGGCCGCGCACTGCGGGCAAAATTACCGGCTTGTCGGTGTCCTTCACCGACACGAACAGCGTGCCTTCGCGCGGCAGCTTCATTCCGGCGCCGATCTGCGACTTGAGGAAGGCAGCCTCGAAGCTGGTGTCGATCCCCATCACTTCGCCGGTCGACTTCATCTCGGGGCTGAGCACCGGATCGGAGCCGGGGAAGCGGGCGAAGGGGAACACCGCTTCCTTCACCGACATATAGGGCATTTCGCGCTTGAACGGCTCGAACGAGCTCAATGACTCGCCCGCCATCACCCGCGCGGCGATCTTGGCGACCGGCTGGCCGGTGGCCTTGGCGACAAACGGCACGGTGCGGCTGGCGCGCGGATTCACCTCGATGAGATAAACCACCCCGTCCTTGACCGCGAACTGGATGTTCATCAGCCCCTTCACGCCCAGCGCAAAGGCCAGGGCCTCGGCCTGGCGCTCCATCTCGGCGATGATATCCGGCCCCAGCGAATAGGGCGGCAGGGTGCAGGCAGAATCGCCCGAGTGCACACCGGCTTCCTCGATGTGCTGCATCACGCCGGCAACCCGCACCTCGGTGCCATCGCAGACAGCATCGACATCGCATTCGATCGCATCGCGCAGATATTGGTCGATCAGAACCGGACTATCGCCCGAAACATTCACCGCCGTGGCGATGTAATCATCAAGCTGGGCCTCGCTGTCGATGATCTCCATCGCCCGCCCGCCAAGCACGTAGGAGGGACGCAGCAGCACCGGATAGCCGATCCGCGCGGCCACCGCAGCGGCTTCGTCGCGGCTGCGGGCGATGCCGTTCTCGGGCTGCTGGAGCTTCAATTTGCTCACCAGCTTGGCAAAGCGTTCGCGATCTTCGGCGAGGTCGATCGCATCGGGCGAAGTGCCGAGGATCGGGATGCCCGCATCCTCCAGCGCCTGCGCCAGCTTCAGCGGGGTCTGTCCGCCGAACTGCACGATCACGCCGACCAGCTCGCCCCTCTGTTGTTCGACCCGCAGGATCTCGAGCACGTCCTCGCCCGTCAGCGGCTCGAAATAGAGCCGGTCGGAAGTGTCGTAATCGGTCGAGACAGTTTCGGGGTTGCAGTTGATCATGATCGTCTCGAACGCCGGCCCGTGCCACTCTTCGCCCAGCGCAAAGCAGGCGTGGACGCAGCAATAGTCGAACTCGATCCCTTGCCCGATCCGGTTGGGACCACCGCCGAGGATGACGATTTTCTTGCGATCCGACGGCGCAGCTTCGCACTCGGGCTCACCGAAGGTCGGGGCCTCATAGGTCGAATACATATAGGGCGTGATCGCCTCGAATTCGGCCGCGCAGCTGTCGATCCGCTTGAACACCGGAAACACGCCAAGCTTGTGCCGCAGCGCGCGCACCTCTTCCTCGCTGGTCGCGCCGGCCATGGCGACGAGTGCATCGTGGAGCAGGCCCGAACGCTTGGCCTGGGTCTCGCCCATCCCGCCCGCCACGCCCACAGAACGCACCGCCAGCGTGGCGAGGCGCTTGTCGGAGAAGCCCATCGCCTTCAATCGGCGCAAGCCTGCGGCATCGCGCGGCAATCCATCGGCCTGCACTTCGCGTTCGGCAGCGATGATCTCATCGATCTGGCGCAGGAACCATGGATCGTAGAAGGTGACGGCAGCCACTTCCTCGACGCTCATACCCTCGCGGAAGGCCTGCGCGACCTTGAGCAAGCGGTCGGGCGTGCGGCGCGAGAGCGCGGCGGTTATGACGTCCTTGGCCTTGCCTTCGAGCTCAGGCACGCGGTTGAACCCGTCGAGACCCGTTTCCAGCCCCCGCAGCGCCTTCTGCATCGATTCCTGGAAATTGCGTCCGATCGCCATGACTTCGCCGACGCTCTTCATCGCGGTCGAAAGGTCATTGGCCGCGCCCTTGAACTTCTCGAAGGCGAAACGCGGGATCTTGGTGACGACGTAATCGATGGTCGGCTCGAAACTCGCCGGTGTCGCGCCGGTGATCTCGTTGGTGAGCTCGTCGAGCGTGTAGCCGACCGCGAGCTTGGCCGCGACGCGGGCGATGGGAAAGCCGGTCGCCTTGGAGGCCAATGCCGAAGACCGCGAGACGCGCGGGTTCATCTCGATCACGATCAGGCGTCCATCCTTTGGATTGACCGCGAACTGCACGTTCGAACCGCCCGTCTCCACCCCGATCTCGCGCAGGCAAGCAATGCTCGCGTTGCGCATGATCTGGTATTCCTTGTCGGTCAGTGTCAGCGCCGGGGCGACGGTGATCGAGTCGCCAGTGTGCACCCCCATCGGATCGACGTTCTCGATCGCGCAGATGATGATCGCGTTGTCCTTGCGGTCGCGCACCACCTCCATCTCGAATTCTTTCCACCCGAGCAGCGATTCCTCGATCAGCACTTCGGTGGTGGGCGAGGCATCGAGGCCTTCGCGCACGATCTGGTCGAACTCGGCCTTGTTATAGGCGATCCCGCCGCCGGTGCCGCCGAGCGTGAAGCTGGGGCGGACGATCGAGGGCAGTCCGGTGCGCTCGAGGATCACGCGCGCTTGTTCGAGCGTGTTGGCCACGCCCGAGCGCGCGCTTTCCAGCCCGATCGACGTCATCGCATCGCGGAACCGCTGGCGGTTCTCGGCCTTGTCGATCGCATCGGCCTTGGCCCCGATCATCTCGACCCCGTATTTCGCCAGCGTGCCATCAGCATCGAGCGCCAACGCGCAATTGAGCGCGGTCTGTCCGCCCATTGTCGGCAGTAGCGCATCGGGGCGCTCGTTGGCGATGATCTTGGCGACAATGTCAGGCGTGATCGGCTCGATATAGGTCGCAGCGGCAAACTCCGGATCGGTCATGATCGTCGCCGGGTTCGAGTTCACGAGGATGACGCGGTAGCCCTCCTCCTTGAGCGCCTTGATCGCCTGCGTGCCCGAATAATCGAACTCGCAGGCCTGACCGATGATGATCGGGCCAGCGCCAATGACGAGGATCGAGGAAATGTCGGTTCTTTTGGGCATCAGGGAAGAGGATCCTTGATCAAGGGTTTGTTGAATTTATCGATGATCTCGCGTCGCTGGGTGGCCGTCATCTCGGGAAGCGGCAGCTCGCCGTCCGCAAGCGCGTCCTCGCGATAAAAGCTCATGCTGACGAGCCGCATTCCGGCGCGCTGGCCTTCGCAGCCTTGACGGAGGAGATCGCGATAAAGGCTGGGCTTCCCGCGCACCTTGTAGAGTGACGGGTCGGTGACCCCAATGACCGCGCCCGCCGCAGTAGCGGGGGTGTCTTCCAGACGGTCCCTTTCACGCTGCATGATGCCGTCATCGGGTTTCGATCCCTCGGTCGACCCAACGAAGCGGTAGGTTCCTCCGCGCTTGCGCACCTCTTTTCCAAAGGCGCTCGCATTCTCCAACTTCGTGATGTCATAGGTATAGGCTGGCACCCAGATCCCCGGATCGTCGGCCAGCGGGTCGACCGCGCCTACCTTCAGCGCATGGCGCTTCATGCACGCCTCGACCGTTTCGTCGCCCTCACGCCAGTCCGTGCAACCTGCAAGCATTGCCATGGCAATCAAAGTGGCGATTATGGAGCTACCCATCAGCCTTCTCCTGCGGTTGGGGCCTGCGTGCCGTCATCGGGCGCGAAGGCAAAGATGATCTTGGTGAAGCGGTTCACCAGCGGCAGCACGTCGGGCTTGGAGGCCGCGGCGCCGAAGATGAAGGTGCAGTTGCGGCGGATGTCGATCAACCGGTCGCCATCGCGGGCGGTGATGTAGCTCAGCACGTAGTAGGAGCGCGGCGTGTTGCGGCGGCCGATCACGTCGAGCTGCTTGATGGTGTCGGTGTCGGTGCCGCTGGCGAGGCGTTCGCTGTCGATATAACCCTGCTCGCGGCGGGCCTCGCTGACGGCCTCGTGGCGCTTGGCGGGGTCGAAATCGGCTTCGTCGAACGGGCCTTGCGTGGCGGCAACGCGGCAATCCATCCGGCCGGCGACGGGGTAGCGCGAGCCCT
>Ga0315904_10007689_pt1 | contig 14431 bp, 9 predicted proteins | sample LakEriMetagenome_6_FD_203529 | JGI IMG/M metagenome (GOLD analysis project Ga0315904, IMG submission 203529) | Freshwater fungal communities from buoy surface, Lake Erie, Ohio, United States - Buoy 12 MA120 | ecosystem: Environmental > Aquatic > Freshwater > Lake | place: USA: Lake Erie, Ohio... | reverse complement strand
TGTACAACTTTGCGACGGTGGTCGATGACGCACAGATGCGGATCAGCCACGTCATTCGTGCTGAAGAACATCTGTCGAACACCCCGATCCAGGTGTTACTGCACGAGGCTTTGGGGAACGCACTGCCGCAATTCGCTCATGTACCGTATGTGGCGGCCCCTGGGTCGAAAGAGAAGCTCAGCAAACGCAAGATTGAAGCCTACCGGAAGAATCCGCAGTTCAAAAAGCTGTTTGAGAAGGCCGATGAAGTATTTCCCCAATTGGGGCTGACGGGCTCGGCGGCTCTCGATCCGGTGATGGTCGAATACTACGAGAAAATTGGCTACTTGCCGGCGGCCGTTTTGAACGCGTTGGGGCGCATTGGGTGGTCGCTCGATGACTCCACCGAAATCATGTCGCTCGACACCATGACTGCGAATTTCTCGCTTGACCGAGTGGTGAAGGCCCCGGCGGGATTTGATCCCGACAAGCTGTACAGCTTCCAGGGGCATTGGATGAAAGTGCTCCCCGACGATCAGAAGTTGGCGGGGGTTCTGCCTTACCTGGTGCAGGCCGGCCTGTTGTCCGAACCAGTCGCTCCGGAGCAACAGGCGTTTGTGGCCCAGATTGTGGCTGCTCTGGGGGATCGCCTGAAGGTGTTCAGCGACATTCTCGCGGCCCGGTCCTTCTTTTGTGACGACTATCCAGTCGACCAGAAGAACTTCGACAAGCGGGTCCGGAAAGAGGGGATCCCAGCCCAGCTCAGCTCGTTTGCCGAGCGGATGTCGGGCCTCGAGCCTTTCACGGTCTCGACACTCGAGCAGTTGCTGCCGGCGTTTTGTGAGGAAGCGGGTTTGAATACCGGCGATCTGATCCACGCGCTCCGGCTGGCGACTACGGGCCAGCCCGTGGGCCCCGGTGTGTACGACTGCCTGGTTTTGCTGGGGAAAGAGCGGTCGCTTGCCCGGATCGCGGCTGCGGTGAAGGGGTCGGGTTAGGCTTCCCGAAACCTGGGCTTGACCATGCGGGGAGAGCTCCGCCGAGAGTCGGCGTGCTGTGGTCCGCGGCGAAAACCGGGTGGTGTCGCGACCTGGTCTGGCGGCGCGCGGAATTGGTTTTCTGTCTGACACCTGCGAGTGAGGAATGATCTGATGCAACGCCGCCCCCTGGGAAAAACGGGTCTCGAGCTACCCGTTCTCAGCTTCGGTGCTTCGTCGTTGGGCCAGGAGTTCCGCGCCGTCGACATGAATGAGGCACTGCGCTCGGTTCGGGTTGCGCTCGACCTGGGGATGAACTTCATCGACACCTCGCCGTTTTACGGGCGGGGTACCAGTGAGTGCCTGCTTGGTTTCGCGTTGAGGGGAGTCCCGCGCGACAGTTACCTGCTGGGAACCAAGCTGGGGCGATACGACCGGGCACATTTCGATTTCTCGGCGAAGCGCGTGGCGGAAAGCGTGGATGTGAGCCTGCACCGGATGGGGGTCGACCACCTCGACATCATCCTCTGTCACGACATTGAATTCGTCGACATGCGGCAGATTGTCGAAGAGACTCTGCCAGCCCTGCGCCGCATCCAGCAGTCTGGCAAGGTGCGTTTCGTGGGAATCAGTGGATATCCGATGCACATCTTCCGGTGGGTGCTTGACCAGGCGCCGCTGGATGTCGTGTTGTCGTACAACCACTACACCCTGCAGAACACGATGTTTGGCGATCTCGTTCCTTACCTCGAGTCGCAGGGGGTGGGGATCATGAATGCCGCTCCGTTTTCCGCCCGGCTGCTGACGAACGCCGAATTGCCTCCGTGGCATCGAGCCACCCCCGAGGTGCGGTCCCTCTGTCGTCAGGCGGCCGAGCACTGCCGGACCCGCGGGGTCGACATCGCCCAACTCGCCGTCCAGTTTTCCATCGCCAATCCGGCCATGTCCACCTGTGTCGTGGGGTCGGCCAATCCCGCGAATGTCGAACAATGGGCCCGCTGGGCCAGCCTGCCTCTCGACCAGGCGCTGGTGGCCGAAGTGCGGGCGATTCTGGCGCCGATTCACAACTGGTACTACCAGGAAGGACTCGCGGAAAATAACGATCCTCTGCCAGCCCCCAGCAGTCGGGTTTGACCGCCGCCAGTTTCCGCGACCACACCGCTGCCGAGAATTCCTTCGCCCTTACCTGCCATGAAAGCTCTCTCCCTGGAAGCCCCGCTGCAGTGGCGGCGCTTGGACATTCCCGCCCCGGCGATGCCTGGACCCGGAGAGGCGTTGGTCCGGGTCGATACGGTAGGGATCTGCGGGACCGATCTCAGCGGATACCTGGGAAAAATGCCGTTTTTCAGCTATCCGCGGATTCCCGGTCACGAACTGGGAGTTGAGGTGGTGGCGGTGGGTTCCGGGGTGACCCAGGTGGCGCCCGGGGACCGTTGTGCCGTGGAGCCGTACATCAATTGCCAGCAGTGCTATGCCTGCCGGCGGGGGCACACCAACTGCTGCGAGAAGCATCAGACGCTGGGCGTTCACTGTGATGGGGGGCTGCGTCCGCAGTTCCTGGTGCCCGCCCGCAAACTGCACATCTCACGGCAGCTCTCGTACGAGCAGTTGGCGCTGGTCGAGACCCTGGCGATTGGCTGCCATGCGGTGAATCGTTCGGGGCTGCAGGCTCACGAATCGTGCCTGATCATCGGGGCGGGCCCCATCGGATTGGCGACGCTGGAGTTTGTGAAGCTGACCGGGGCGAAGACGATCGTGTTGGATATGCACCCGGGGCGTTTGGAGTTCTGCCGACGCGTGATGGGTGTGACGCAGACCCTGCAACCCTCTTCCCAATTGGAACAGGAGCTGCGCGATCTGACGGACGGACATCTGCCCGATGTGGTGATCGACGCCACCGGGAACAATCAGTCGATGTCAAACGCGTTCGGGTTGATCACGCATGCCGGGCGGCTGGTGTTTGTCGGCATCACCACCGACATTGTGCAGTTCAAGCATCCTCAGTTTCATCGGCCTGAGGGGACATTGCTCTGTTCGCGGAATGCGCTGTCGGCCGATTTCACCCGGATCATCCGGTTGATTGAAGAGGGGCGGCTGGACACCGGCCCCTGGATCACCCATCGCACCCGCTTCGATGAATTGATCGAGGTCTTTCCCTCGTTCACCCGTCCTGAGACAGGGGTCATCAAGGCGGTGGTGGAGGTGGGGGCATGAGCCCGGAGACGGTGCTGCAATTTGGCGCGGGGCGGTTTCTGCGGGCCTTCACCGACCGATTCATCCACCAGGCCAATGTGGCCGGTCAGAACGTGGGACGAGTGGTGGTGGTGCAGTCGACCCCGGGCAATCGGGCCGCGGCGCTCAATGCCAGCGCCACCGGTTTTCATGTGGTGGTCCGTGGGCTCGCCGATGGTCAAACGGTCGACCACGTCGAACCGGTGAATTCGGTTTCCCGGGCGATCTCGGCCGCCGAGTCCTGGGCCGAGGTGCTGGAGGTGGCTCGTTCCTCCCGGTTGCGTCTGGTGGTTTCGAACGCCACGGAAGCGGGCTACACGACCGACCCGGGGGACACGGTCCACTCGGTTCCCCCGGTATCATTCCCGGCGAAGCTGCTGCAGGTCTTGTGGTCGCGGTTCCAGGCGGGGCTTCCCGGAGTGACCATCATTCCGTGCGAACTGATCGAGCACAATGCCGTCGTCTTGCGGGGCATTGTTCAGCAACTGGCGGGCGAATGGAAACTGCCCCCGGCGTTTGGTGAATGGCTGTTGGGCGAGTGTGGTTGGGTGGAGAACCTGGTGGACTGCATCGTCACTCCCGCACCGGCCGATCATGTCCTGAACTCCACGGACCCGCTGCTGGTGACGGCGGAACCCTACATGCTGTGGGCCCTGGCCCGTCCCGCGCAAGGGAGGGCCGAAGTGTTTGAACATCCGGCCATTCAGTGGGTGAATTCGGTCGATCCGTATTACCTCAGGAAGGTGCGGATCCTGAATGGGCTGCACACCGCGATGGCGGCGAAATTCGAACCCCTGGGATTCGAGACGGTGCTGCAGGTGATGCGCGACAAGTCGGCCCTGCGCTGGCTGCGGGGAGTTGCCTATGAGGAGATTCTGCCGACCATTACGCAGCGCGTGGAAGATGGCGCGCTGTTCGCCGATCAGGTGTTCGAACGGTTCGCCAATCCGTTCTTGGCGCACCGGTTGGCCGACATCGCCAAGAACCATGAGGCCAAGGTCAATGTGCGGCTGCGTCCGACTGTCGCGGACTACCGCAGGCTGTACGGGCAAGCTCCGCGGCGACTGGCAGAAGTTGTGAAGGAAGCCTGACAGGCCGCCCACCGCGGTCGGACGTTCTGGTTCACTCCCCTGGAACCAGTCGGTCACAACTGGGGGGAGCCATCAGCAGAGGAACGACAGATGATTCAGTCGGCGGTGACCATCAGTCTGGTGGCTGAAGCGGCGGGTGGGCCGTTTGTGTTCTGGCACGACCTGCCCGGTGCGATTGCTGAAGCCCGCTCCCTGGGATTCGATGCGGTGGAGGTGTTTCCTCCCGCTCCCGATGCGGTCGATCCCCGCCAATTGCAGCGGCTGCTGGATGATCAGGGTTTGAAACTGGCCGCTGTGGGCACGGGGGGCGGTTGGGTGCGGCAGAAGCTGCACCTGTGTCTGCCCGACGCCGGCGGCCGGCAGCGGGCTCGAGACTACATTCGGGGAATCATCGATTTGGCGGGGGGTTTGGGGGCCCCGGCGATCATTGGTTCCATGCAGGGGCGCTGGGGTGAGGGGGTCTCCCGGGAGCAGGCCCGCGACTGGCTCGTGGAGGCGCTGGCCGAGCTGGGGGCACACGCGAATTCCTACGGTGTCCCCCTGTTGTATGAACCGCTGAACCGTTACGAGACCAATCTTGTCAACACGGTGGAACAGGGCCTGGAGTTGCTGCGTCCGCTGCCCGCGGGGCGGGTGAAGCTGCTGTGCGATCTGTTTCATATGAACATCGAGGAGGTCGACATCGCGGCTTCCCTGATGGCGGCGGGATCGCAGCTTGGACATCTGCACTTTGTCGATTCCAACCGGCGTCCCGCCGGGTATGGGCACCTCGACTACGGTCCCATCGCCCGGGCGCTGAAGTCGCTCGACTACGGGGGGTATGCCTCAGCGGAAGCGTTTGCCTGGCCCGACAGCAGCACGGCGGCCCGGCAGACCAGCGACATGTTCCGCCGGTTGTTTCGTTAGATCGCGCCGGAATGCGGCCAGCGGGTTGGGCCGGTGAGCCTTCTTCTTTCTGTTTGTGGAACCGACATGCTGAAGCACACGCTTATCCACCCTGAGATCAGTGCTGTCCTTGCCCGTGCCGGGCATCACGCGAAGATCCTGATTGCCGACGGAAACTACCCCGCCTCCAGCAAGAGGGGGCCCCACGCGCAGTTGGTGTCGTTGAATCTGATGCCGGGGGTGGTGAATTGCACCCAGGTCTTGCAGGCGATTCTGTCCGCAGTGCCGGTCGACGAGATCAATACAATGATGTATACCAAGGATGACCCGTACGCGCTCGACGCCGACCCCCCCGTGTGGGAGGACTATCGGAAAGTCATCCGGGACCAGGGGCTGAAACTGGACTTGGTCCCGATTGAGAAGTGGGAGTTCTACAAGGCCGTGGAGACTCCCGATCATGTGTTGACCATCCAGACCGCCGACCAGCAGCGTTACGCGAACATCCTGCTGTCGGTGGGGGTGAGGATGGACGCCTGACGGGGGGCAACCCCGGGAGAGATTGCCGTGTTGCGAGTCTGGCCGGGGCGTCCTTATCCACTGGGTGCCACTTGGGACGGACGGGGAGTCAACATGGCCCTCTACTCCGAGCACGCCACCCGGGTCGAGGTCTGTCTGTTTGATGAAGCGGGCTCTCCGGAGACCATGCGGGTGGTTCTGCCCGAGCAGACCGATTTTGTATGGCATGGCTATTTCCCCGACCTGCGTCCTGGGGCGCTGTATGGCTTTCGGGTGCATGGGCCCTACGATCCCCGGAACGGGCATCGCTTCAACCCGCACAAGGTGTTGCTCGACCCGTATGCCCGGGAGGTCATCCCCCTGACGCGTTGGGGCGATGAGATGTTTGGGTATGACGTGGCGGACAGTGCCGGCGATCTCACGTTCGACGCGCGTGACAACGCCACGCTGGCACCGCTGGGAGTGGTGATCGACTCGGCTTTCACCTGGGGCGACGATCGGCCCCCGCGTACGCCACCGCACAAGACGGTGTTGTACGAACTGCATGTGAAAGGGTTCACGCAGCGGCATCCCCTGGTCCCTCAGGCGTTGCGCGGCAGCTACGCGGCCCTGGGAAGCGCTCCGATTCTGCGGCATTTCGAGCAGTTGGGAGTGACGGCGGTCGAACTTCTGCCGGTGCATCTGCATCTGGACGATCGGCAGTTGGTCGACCGTGGCCTGAACAACTACTGGGGCTACAACACGCTTGCCTTCTTCGCACCAGAGGTGCGTTACCAGTCGCGTGGACCGGTCAGCAACGCGGTCCGCGAATTCAAGACCATGGTACGCAACCTGCATTCCGCGGGCATCGAGGTGATTCTCGACGTGGTCTACAACCACACCGGAGAGGGGAATCACCTCGGGCCCACCGTGTCATTCCGGGGGATTGACAATGCCGCGTATTACCGGCTCAATCCGCAGAACCGCCGGCATTATGTCGACTACACCGGTTGTGGGAACACCCTGAATGTTTCCAACCCGCGCGTGCTGCAACTGATCATGGACAGCCTGCGGTACTGGGTGCTCGAAATGCATGTCGATGGGTTTCGCTTCGATCTGGCGAGTACCCTGGCCCGCGAGCTGCATGAAGTGGACAAGCTGGGGGCCTTCTTCGACATCATCCATCAGGATCCGGTTCTCTCCCAGGTGAAGCTGATTGCCGAGCCTTGGGACCTGGGCGAAGGAGGCTACCAGGTGGGGAACTTCCCGGTGGGCTGGTCCGAGTGGAACGGCAAGTACCGCGACTGCGTGCGGCGGTTTTGGAAGGGGGAGGGAGGAATCATCTCGGAGTTCGCGACCCGCCTGTGCGGTTCCAGCGATCTCTACGCCTGGAGCAGCCGCCGGCCCCACGCCAGCATCAATTTCGTCACCTGCCATGACGGCTTCACGCTGCACGACCTGGTCTCGTACAACGAGAAACACAATCTCCGAAATGGCGAATTCAACCAGGATGGCACGTCGGACAATCTCAGTTGGAATTGTGGCGTCGAGGGGCCGACCGATGATCCCCGCATCCGACATCTGAGGGAGCGGAAAAAACGCTGTTTCCTGACCACCCTGATGATCTCTCAGGGCATTCCCATGCTGCTGGCGGGGGATGAATTCGGTCATACGCAGCAGGGCAACAACAATGCCTACTGCCAGGACAGCGAGATCAGCTGGTTGCAGTGGGAGCACTCTCCCGAGCAACAGGGGATGCTGGAATTCACCCGCGAATTGCTGGCCTTTTGGAAAGAGCAGCCAGTTCTGCAGCAGCGGCGGTTCTTTCATGGCCGGGACATCCGGGGATCGGCCAATTGCTCCATCGACTGGTACGAGCCTTCGGGGCTGCAGATGTCACATTCCAGCTGGCACACCGGGTATGCCAAGTGCCTGGGGATGCTGCTGCGGGGAAATGATCTCGATGTCGATGAGTATGGTGAGAGCATCTCGGGTGATACGCTGCTGATCCTGTTCAACGCCGACCACGAGCTGAATCTCTCCTTTACCCTGCCGGTGCTCGAACCGCGGGGGCATTGGCTTGTTGTGGTCGACACCTATCTGCCCGAGTGGCATGGCCGCAAGCGCTGGAAGGGGGGCAAGCCCTATCTGGTGCGGGCCTGCAGCACAGTGATCTTCCGCTATGTTCCCCCCTCCAAATCCGAGGCGGGCGCGACGCAGATGGCCAACGGGCGCGGAAGACCGCGCAAGGAACCTGTCGTTCCGGAATAGCTGCAATCCCCCGCCGCCATCCGCTGACGTATGATGGGGATCCGGCCTGAGGGTTCCTTCAGCGGCGCCAGGGATGCCGGGCATGCGCTGCGCGGTCTTCGACTTCGGTGACGGGGAAGAATTGGTCTCCCTGTCGCAGAAACAGAATCCTCCATGCCAGGTCGGACAGCGAGCGATTGGAGGGATCGGCCAGGAGGCGCTCCAGACGCTCGCGGCCTGCCGGGCCGTACTCCAGCAGTGCGTTCCCCAAGGGCCGCCAGCCCCAGTCACGGTCCGCTCTCTGAGTCCCATCGCCATAGCCCCGCAGAAATTCATCCAGCCAGTCCAGCGACTCCGCCCGTCGCGGATCTTCGGGAGGGAGCCGGGAGTGGGCCTGGGCGAGGGCGACGGCCGCCCGTGACTGAACGGCGGCGTCGCGATCGGCAGTCATCCGCTCGTGCAGCAGGTCGCGCACTTCGGCCGTCGCTCCAAAGCTGCTTTTGAGATTCACAAAGGCCAGTTCACGGGCATAAGGGCTGGGGTCGTCCCGGGCGATGCGGGTGAGCCGCTTCTGAACGTCCGGAGTGGCCGGCGCCCCCACCAGAGTGAAATAGTACAGGGCGAGTTCCCGGGAATGGACGGCCGGTGACCCCAACTGGGCCACCAGCGTCTGCTTGTCCTGCCCGGTGAGCCTCCCCGCCGAATTCAATCCTTTGAGGGCCTCAACGACCGCCCGGGAATGGAACTGGAAACCAGTCTCGGGGTCATTGGCCCGTTCCAGCAGGAGGGGAACCGTCTGTGCGTCGGGCATGGCGGCCAGGGCCAGTGCAGCCAGGCAGCGGACCGTCACCTCGGAATCGCGCAGGGCTCCCTGCACCGCAGCGCGGGTCCCCGGTTCGGGGTGTTGCGCAATGGTCCGCAGAGCCGTGCGGCGGACATACAAGTCGGGGTCCTCGACTGCCCGACTCAGTTGTTCAGCGGTGAGAGTCACCTTCGCTTTCAGAGCCCGAGTCAGAAGTCGACGTCGGGCGAGTCGATTGGGACTTTCCAGACTGATGATCGGTTCGTCGGCCAATTGTTCATCGGGCCAGTCGATCCAGGCCTCGTTGGGATGTCCGGCTTCAATTTCACGCCCCAGGAACATCACCCGGCGCACGCCAGGTTCCAGGTCGCCCCGGGTCCGAAAGGCCGAGATCTGGACGTGCTCTCCAGCCTGACGGGCGCGGGCGATGAGATCGCGACGGACCGCGTCGTCGGGAGGATTGAACAGGCAGATCTCATCGACAATTCCCCCGCGCAGCCATTCCTCGGTCGACCACGACCAGTTGCCTGCGGTGCGAACTCCGCCGTCGACATTCCATTTCATCGCCTGATCGGGCCGGGCTCCATCCACGCAGACGGCGATCCCGGGCCCCGCCGGCCCCAGTTTCTGTTTCAGCAGTTTCAGGAACGCGGTGACGTGACTGCCGCGTAACCGCCGCCAGGCGTCGCGGTCGAATTCCTCCCGGCGGATATCAACCCCCTGCTGGCGTTGGATTTCCTCCACAATGGGAGGACTGTAGCCGAATTCGTCTTCGTAGCGCTGCGAGAAGTTCTCGGCATAGGTCAGGAATGCTATGCCGTCATAGCCGCCCGCTTTGACATACCGGGCCAGTGTGGTGGCCAGCGCCTCCCGGGCCTCGGGGTAGGCGAATTCCAGAGGCCCACCCTGGTACCAGGTTCCCCAGCGGTTGACCGGGGCCCATTCCGGGTGTTGGACCCGCAATTGATCTTCGACAGCATAGGGAAAACCGGAGTAGCCCGCCGCCGCCTGCGAGCCATGGTCGAAGAGCCCGTAAGTCAGCCAGATGGTTTGTCGTCGGCGATGCGCCTCGGAGACCGCGAGGCGATTGGTCTTCACCCGGCGGTACTGCAGGTCGCGCCACCATTCCCAGATTCGGGCGAAGCCACGGTTCTCGGGCCGGATGAGGAATTCCTCTCCCCAGATCTCGTCCTGCCCGCCGCGCCACCAGATGCGGTCGACGGCATATTGCTCCTGCAGGCTGTCGAAGGCGGCGGCAATCGACACCTGCGAATCCAACGGGGGAAACTCCAGCAGATCCTGGGCATCTCCCACCGTGAAGTAAGCCGTGCGAGGATTTCCATCTGGAGGATTGGCCCGCAGGGAATTGCCGTCCGAGGCCGCAGCCCCCACGGCGAGCAGCAAAGAGAGACACCAACGCAGTCCAGCGGACCTCGGCATGGTACTTTCCCAAAAAAAGGGGAAACCGGAATCGAGAGAACGCGGGCCAAAGACGGGTGGAAAGGCCGTCGAGCGCCACGGCCCTGCCGCCCGCCTGTGCGTTCCTAAATGTCGAGCTCTTCGTCTTCGATGAGGTTGGCTTCCGCCATGATCAGCTGGTATCGCTGGGCCGGGTCTTTGCCCAGCAACTGGTCAAAGGTCTTGTCGGCTTCGAGTTGCGCCTCGATGTCGACCCGCAACAGGATCCGCGACTGCGGATTGAGCGTGGTCTCGGAGAGGTATTGAGAGGGCATTTCCCCCAGTCCTTTGAACCGGCTGATTTCGGGAGTGCGTTTGGCTGGCAGGGCGGCCAAAAACGCCTCTTTGTCGGCATCGGTCAGGGCGTAGTGGATCTCTTTGCCGACCGCAATGCGGTAGAGCGGAGGTTGTGCGAGGAAAACATGCCCGGTCCGGATCAATTCCCGCATATGCCGGAAGAAGAATCCCAACAGCAGCGTCATGATGTGGTTACCGTCGCTGTCGGCATCCATCAGGAGAATGATCTTGTGATAGCGCAGGCCGCGGATGTCGAAATGGTCGCCAATCCCGGTCCCCAGGATCTCGACCAGGTCTTTGAGTTCCTGGTTGGAGAGCGCCTTGGGGGTGGCCAGCGACTCGGTGTTGAGGATCTTCCCCCGCAGGGGAAGAACCGCCTGGATGCGGCTGTCGCGACCCTGCACGGCACTCCCTCCGGCCGAGTCTCCCTCCACGATGAACAATTCCGACTCCTGGGCTTTGGTCGACCGGCAGTCGACCAGTTTGCCGGGGAGCGAGCTGCGGCGGTTGGTGGGAGTCTTGCGGCGTACCTCGGTGGCGGCGTCGCGGCTCGCCATGCGGGCTCGGGCGGCGAGGACAATCCGGCCGATGATGGCGTCGGCGAGATTGGGATTGCCATTGAACCAGTTTTCGAGCGCCGGGCGGACCAGCGCGTCGACCTGCGCCGTAATCTCGGGATTGTTAAGCCGTTCTTTGGTCTGCCCCTGGAACATCGGTTCGGCCAGAAAGACCGAAAGGATGCCGACGATTCCCTCGCGAATGTCCTCGGCGGTCAGCTGGATTCCCTTGGGTGACTTGTTGTGGATTTCCAGATAGTTCTTCACGGCCTTGACGATGGCGGACCGCAGGCCCGCCTCATGGGTCCCCCCGGCATGGGTGCGGATTCCATTGGCATAACTGCGGATCTCTTCGTCGGTCGATTCGGTCCAGCGCAGCACCACTTCGATTTTGCCCGAGTCCTCTTCCCGCGCCGCGGAGAAGACCTGGTCGGCCACGGGTTTCTTGCCCCCCTCGGTGATCAGCTTTTGGAGGTAGCCCACCAATCCATCGGGGTGATGGTACTGGATCTGCTCTTTATGGGCTTCGTCGTTATAGGTGATAGACAGCCCTCCCTGAACATACGAGATGTCCTCAAGACGTTCCTTGATCAGGGCGGTGTCGAAGGTGGTCTTGCGAAAGATCGATTCGTCGGGGCGGAAGAAGATGGTCGTCCCCCGACCACGGAACGGCTTGACCTTCTGCAGGGTACCCACGGGTTTCCCCTGTCGGAATTTCTGAAACCACTCGAAACCGTCGCGATGGACGGTGGCGGTCATCTCGGTGGAGAGGGCGTTCACTACCGAAGACCCCACGCCATGCAGTCCCCCCGAGCGGGCGTAATTCTTGTTGGAAAATTTTCCGCCGGAATGGAGGGTTGTGAGGATCACCTCCAGCGCCGGACGCTTGAGCTTGGGATGCATGTCAACCGGGATGCCGCGTCCATTGTCGGCAATGCTGGCCGAGCAGCCATCTTTGTGGAGCGTGACGGTGATCTTGTCACATTCGCCGGCGAGGTATTCGTCGACTGAGTTGTCGAGGATTTCCCAGAGCAGGTGATGCAGCCCACGGGAATCAACCCCACCGATGTACATGGAGGGACGTTTGCGCACTGGCTCCAGTCCCTCGAGGACCTCAATGTCCTTGGCGGTATAACCGGATTTGGTGCTGCTCACATGTTCCTCCTGAAGCCCCGGGGTTCCTGAATCGCAAGCCGAACTGGCGACGTGTTCCCGAGAAAAGTGGGCCGTTTGGGACCTGCGTCTGGTCTCTGTTCAAATGAGACGGTATTGCGGGGAGGGCAAGTGGGTCACGGGGGCGGGCAGGGCTGGACTGTCGCGGAATGTTGAATCCGTGATTCGTTGCCCTGGGCGGGCGATAACAAACAACCCCGGTCGTCGTGCCTCCGGAGGCGTTCGAGGTGTGTCGCGGGAGCAGGAACTGTCGGCACAGTCTGCCAGCCTGTTTCAACCGGCGGGGTCTCACACTGTGGAAGGTGCGGGCTGTAGTGGAGAGGGTGATTGCCAATCATTCCACCTGGCGGTGGGGGTCGATCAACCCAGGGAGAGAGTCCCCGCGTCGAGTGCTTTGAAAGGATTCCATCGGAATGGCCACTGCGGCGCCGCACCAGATGCGCGAGCTTGCGACTGAATTCCCCACTGTGCCAGCCTGGAGAGTGGGCTTGGTCGGTGTTGTCGCGCTGGTTTTGGGATATGGGGCTGTCTGGGGTTACGAACGTTGGCGATTCGAGGAGTTTCCCGGCTATCTGCAGGCCAGATCTCAACTGGTGGTTGCGGGGCGTGAAGCGATCCTCGAATCGTTGCACATTCCTGCTGGCGCCGAGGTGCTGGAAGGGGCGCCGCTGGCCCAGTTGGCCGATCTGGAGCTGGAGAGACGCCTGCGGGAACAGCGGCTCGATGTCGAGACCCGGGAGCGTGATCTCGCCCATCTGGAGGCTGCCCGAGACAGTCGTATCGCCCAGGAAGTTCTGGAGCTGGAAGATCGGATTTTCGACACCCGGATGCGGGCGGCCGAGTTTCGGCGCCGGGTTGAGGCTGTGACGGCTCCCCCATTCGCCACGCATCGCTGGCCTACATTGGCCCATCCGCGGCGAGAGATGCCCTGGTGGACTCCGGAGCCGGCTCCCTGGCGGATGGACTTCAGTGACAAATCGAAGATTCAACAGATGGTCAACGAAGTGCCGGCTCCGGTCGATCCCCAGAAGGGTCATAACCAGCGGCTGGATCCTGCTTCCGCCGTGGTTCCGGACCAGTGGTGCGAGCAGCGGATCGCGGAACTCGAACGTCGAATCGACGAGATTCCGGAAAAGGTCTCCCGGTCCATGCGCATCGATACGGAACAGGCCCGTCTGCAATTTTCCCGTCAGGAGCTGTCGTTGCTCGAGCGTGAACAGTCGAAGCTGACGGTTCGTGCCCAGGGACAAGGCCGGTTGGGACTGTACCTGAAGCAGGCCGGAGAACGGGTGACGGCCCAGGAACCGCTGGTGCAGTTGTTTGATGAAGACTGTCCCTTTTTGCTGGTGCAGATTCCCAGCGAACGGGTCGCCGACTTCACTCCCGGCACCGAGCTGGAGCTGGTCTTCCCGGGTGACCGTTGCGGCTGGGGCCGCGTGGGTGAGATTCCCCCGCAGACTTCTCAGGCGACCGGGACCAACGGAGCGCTGGGAACCACGCTGGTGGATGTGCATGTGATTCCCATGGGGGGGCTGTGGCCCGAGCTTCCCTTCGGTTCGCAAGTGGTGGTTCGGCGACCCCGTTGAACCGCTGGTGGCTTGGGGATTTCGTTCCTGGCCGTTCCGCATGGCGAGGTTCTTTCCGGTAGTTCCCTTCCCTTGGAATGATGCCTGTGTTGCACCCCCTCGAGTTTCATCCTGCGGCTGATGTCGACTCCCGCGAGCCAGTACTGGGATTTGTCATTGTGGGAGGGCCGTTGGTGGGGGCCCAGGTTCGGGATCTGCGGCTGGCGAATGAGCTTTCCCGCCGCGGATATCAGGTGCATGTGTGGTGGGCTTTCGATCCTCCCCAAGAGTCTTTTTTGGATTCATCCATTCAAGAACATTTCTTGTTCAGCTGGTCTCGATACATGGCTCCCCGCTGGCCGGGTGCCTCGGATCAAATCGGGCGGATCGCACAGAGAATCGTGCCGGGCAAGATGCGGTCGTGGGCGGCGCAGCGATTGCCTGGAGTGATGGAAAGACAGCTGCGGCGGGTTCTCCGGGTCATCTGCCAGGGGGTGGAACAGGACGCGGGGCTGATCCGCCGGTTTGCCTCTGAGATCGAGGCCGCCGGAGTCACACACCTGCTTCCCAATCTGGAGATGCTGGCCCCGTTCGTCCGTGCGGCTCGGGACCAGGTCCGCTGGAGGCCCCGCTATGTGGTGACCTTCCAGGGGTACGAGGTTTACGCCAA
>Ga0315904_10007686_pt1 | contig 14437 bp, 4 predicted proteins | sample LakEriMetagenome_6_FD_203529 | JGI IMG/M metagenome (GOLD analysis project Ga0315904, IMG submission 203529) | Freshwater fungal communities from buoy surface, Lake Erie, Ohio, United States - Buoy 12 MA120 | ecosystem: Environmental > Aquatic > Freshwater > Lake | place: USA: Lake Erie, Ohio... | reverse complement strand
CTCCCAGACCCCGCCCCCGTCCTCACTCGCTCCGGGCCCGGTCTCGTATCAAGGGCGCCTGACCGATGGCGGCGCTCCGGCCAACGGGTCCTACGATTTCCAGTTCCTCCTCAAGGATGCCGCCACCGCGGGCACGACCGTGGGTGAGCCCGTGGCGCTGACATTGACGGTCCAAAACGGGGTGTTCTCGGCCTCGTTGGCCTGGCCGCCCCTGTCGTTCGGCGGTGCCGCCCGCTGGGTCGAGGTGCGGGTCCGGCCCACGCCCCCGCCGCCCTTGGGTTCCCAGACGCCCGAGGCCGACGCCCCGTACGCCGTCCTCGAGCGCCAGCGCATCCACGCCGCGCCCTACGCCTTCCGATCCCTGACGGCCGCCACGGTCGATGCCGTGCCGGTCGAAAGCCTGCCGCCGTCGGTGGCCCTCCTCGATGCCGGTGCCAAGTTGCCCATTGGTCTCATCCCCGACGGCATCGCCCGGACCAACGCCGTGGTCGACTTGGGTGGGGCATTCCAAGCCGCCCTCCAGGCGACCAACGCCGCGAGCCTTGCGGCCATCTCGGCGCTCGACCAGCGCCAGACCCAACTCTCGAATGCGGTCACGGCATTGCAAGACGGCCAAACGAGCCAGGCGTTGCGCCTGACGGCCTTGGAAGCCCGCCAATCTTCCCTTTCCAATCTGGTGACACTGCTCACCAACGCCGTGGCGGTGCTGGGCGGTCAGGTGGACGTGCTCACCCAGACCAACGCGCTGCTCCGCCAGTCGCTCGAAGTCGCCGCGGCCCCGACCCGCTCGGGCTGGATGGCCGCCTCGACCTTGCCGGCCGACCCGGGCCTCGTGACCAACGGCTTCGCGGTGGTCACCTCCGTGCCGGCCCCGTCGTGGGCGCCCATTTCCGCTGCCAGTATGCCCACGCCCCGCTCAGCGGCCGCATCGGTCTGGACCGGGCAGGAATGGATCATCTGGGGCGGCAAGGTCGCCGGGCAGCAGCCGTCGGCCAGTGGTGCCCGCCTGCGGCCCGACTTGGATTCCTGGACCGAAATCACCCAGTTCGAGGCACCGACACCACGCAGCGCCCACTCCGCCGTGTGGACCGGGACCCAGATGATCGTCTGGGGCGGGTTCGGACCGGATGGCGCATTGAACACCGGCGGGCGTTACACGCCTCAGCCGCAAGGCTGGTCTTCGGTCTCGACCACCGGGGCGCCCTCGGCGCGCAGTGGACATGCCGCTGTTTGGACCGGCAGCCGCATGATCGTCTTCGGCGGGCGCAATTCGGGTGGGTTTCTGGGTGATGGCGCCTCTTACAACCCGGTCGCCGACCAATGGTCGGCCCTTCCGGCCACCGGGGCCCCGAGCCCCAGGTCCGGGGCCACGGCATTCTGGACGGGTTCCGCCCTCGTGGTGTGGGGAGGTGATGGTGAAACCACGACTTCAAGCACCGGTGCGGTGCTGACCTTCGCTCCGGATGGCACGGCGGACCCGGCCGGTTGGCAGCCCTTGGCCACCGCTTCGGCCCCCTCGGCCCGCAGGGCGGCCTCGACCGCTTGGGATGGTCGGCGACTGTACGTCTGGGGCGGTCAAAGCGCGTTGGGAGCGGCACTGTCCGATGGCGCCGTCTGGGATTCTCCATCGAACACGTGGTCCGCCCTGGGAGCTTCCGGTGCGCCCACCGCCCGCTACGACGCCGCGGCCGTGTGGACCGGCGAGGAGTTCGCCGTCTTCGGCGGTTCGGGCCAAACCGGTGGCCAAACCGGTCCGTTGGCCACCGGGGCCGCCTGGAACCCCACCACCGGCACCTGGCGCGCCTTGCCGTCGCAGGCCCCCGCCTCGGCCCGTTCGGCCCCGCTTTCCGCTTGGACAGGCTCGCAGTGGTTGGTCCACGGCGGCCTGACCGCCACGGGGGCTCCATTGGCCGATCCCCAGCGCCTGGAGGTCCGTCCGCCCTGGTTCCTCTACCGCCGCAGCGCCCTGCCTCCGCAAACCCCGCCGCTCACCCCGCCGCTCACCCCGCCATGATCCAGACTCCGCCTCTTTTCCGGCACCTTCCCGCCTTGCGGCGCGTTTGGGTGGCCCTGCTGATGGCCCTGACGTCCGCCCTGTCGCTGTCGACGGTATCCACGGTGTCCGCCCAGTGGATCACCCAGACCAACCAGCTCAAGGCCGGTTGGAATGCCGTGTCGCTCTTCGTCGACGCCAGCCACGCCCCGATCTCCGACGTGATGCCCTCCGACGGATCGATCGAGGAGGTGTGGCTCTGGAAGCCCTCCTCCACCCAGCAGTTCATCGACAGCCCGCAGGTGCCCACCGGCACGGGCTCGCAGTGGACCAAGTGGACCTTCAACCTCGGGCCCTCCTCCGACCTCAAGCTCCTGATCCCGAATGCCTCCTACTACGTGAAGGTGAAGGACTCGTTGGCCACCTACAATTGGGGTCTCAAGGGCAAGCCCGTGGCGCCGCAGTACGCCTGGACCAGCTCGGGCCTGAACTTCATCGGGTTCCCGGTGCCGGATGGCAACATGGGCTACGAGCGCTTCTTCCAGCCGGTGCCCTCGCTGCTGGAGACGGCCGAAATTTACCGCTCCCCGGGCGGGGCCTTCGGCACCGGCAACCCGTCGCGGGTCTTCGACACCGCCCGCACGGTCTTCAGCCGCGGCGAGGCCGTCTGGATGCGCGTGGCCGCGGGCTACAACAAGTATTTCGGCCCCTTCGAGGTCAGCCTGTCGGGCAACCGGTCCATTCAGTTCGGCAAGTCGGGCACCCAGGCCAGCTTCCGCATCCGGAACCAATCGCGTTCTACCAACGTTATCACTCTCCAGATGCTGCCGTCCGAGGCGGCCCCGAGTGGGCAGACGGCCATCGTGGGCCTCCCGCCGTTGATCCTGCGGGGTGAGCTGGATGAGTCGACGCTCAAGTACAACGGAATCTCGCTGACCGCCGCCGAAGGCACCAACGAAGGCGTCGGTTTCACTTGGACCCTGCCGCCTCAAGGTCGCCCCGGCTCCGATATCCAGGTCGTGCTGGGCTTGGCCCGCGACTCCATGCCGGGGCAGGCTGGCGACTTGAGCGCCTGCGTGCTCCGGTTGACCGATGCGGCCGGCTTGCTGCAGGTGGACCTGGGCGTCGCGGCCACCAAGGCCGCCAGCACCGGCCTGTGGGTGGGCGAGGCCCGAGTCACCCAAGTGGTGCAATACCTCAAAAACTACGAGCGCGACCCCGTGGGCAACCCGGTCGTACGCCTGACGGAAGACGAGGGCGCCTACTCCGTTATGGTCACCAACGAGGTGGTCGGGGGCGTGAGCCGGCCCTTTCCGATGCGCCTCATCCTGCACAACGACGGCACCAACACCGTGCTCTTGCAGCGGGTCTTCCTGGGCATGAATCCTCAGACCAACGCCATTGTCACCACGCAGCAGCGTTTCCTCGACCCGGCCCAGCTCGCCTCGGCCCGGCGCATTTCGGCCGCCCACTTGCCATGGTCGTCTCAGAATACGCCCTGGCCCATCACCATCACCAGCAACGTCTATCGGATGGAGATCAACACCCCGTATGACAGTTCCTCGGTCAATCCCTTCATCCACCAGTACCACCCCGACCACGACAACTTGAACGCCTCGTTCACCCAGTTGCTGCCCAAGGGTCGGGAATCGTACTCCATCCTACGGACGGTGTGGCTCAGCCCCCAAGCGGCCGGATTCGATTACCAGAGCCGCACCACCGGATCGCTCGATCTCAACGGCGTGTACGACGAAACCATCGAGGTCGGTGGTTCCGGCGCCAATACCCGGACCTTCCGGGTCCTCGGCACCTTCACTCTGAACCGCATCAGCGACATCCCGACCCTGACCCGTTGAACGGGCCCCACCCTTCCAATCCCTTTCGAAAGCCACCCCCAACCCAAGAAGTTATGACCCAGTCCTCCCAGAGCCAGCCCTTCCTGCGGATTCACGCCCGGCCCACGGGTCGCAGCAGGATGGCGGCCTTCCTCGCGCTGTTGCTTGGAATCTTCGCCGGCCACTCCCCAGCCCTGCAAGCCCAGAACGGCTTCCCTCCGAGCCTGATGTCCTACCAAGGCTTCTTGGTGGATGCCAACGGTGCCGCGCTGGCCCCGAACAACCCTCAGAATTTCTCGGTGGTGTTCCGCATCTACGGTTCCTCGTCGGGCACCGATAGGCTGTGGACCGAGGCCCAAACCGTGACCATCGACAAGGGCAACTTCTCGGTGGTGTTGGGTGAGGGTGGAGTCGAGGGCAGCGAGATCAGGCCGGATTTGGCGACCGTCTTCAATTCCAACAAGGCTTCCGATCTGTACCTCGGCATCACGGTCAAGGGCGTGAGCAATTCGGAGATCCTGCCGCGCTTGAGGCTCCTCACCTCGCCCTACGCCTTCCTGGCGCGTACCGCCAACAGCCTTGCCAGTAGCGACGGGGCTGCCCTCATCAATTCGTCGGAGGGTCGCCTGCGTATCGGACAAGCGCTGCAAAGCACCGGGGGCAACAATCGCGGAGCCAACGCGGTGGACCTTCAGGTGGCCCGGGTGACCACCTCTCCGAGTCAGGTGGCCAGCGGCGTGACCAGCGTGATCTCAGGCGGCCAGAACAACACGGCCTCAGGCGAGTTGTCGGTGATCGCGGGTGGCAGTGGTTCCACCGCCTCGGGCCGGGGTTCGGTGGTCGGTGGAGGCGAAAACAACACGGCCTCGGGCCTCTTCGCGACGGTCCCGGGCGGCAGGAACAACCTCGCCAGCGGTGAGAATGCTTTCGCCGTCGGGCGCCGGGCGCGGGCGACCCATGCCGGCAGCGTTGTCTTCGGGGACAACACCGATGCGGACAAGAACTCCAGCGGCGACAATCAGTTTCTCATCCAGGCGTCGGGGGGCGTGGGCATCAATGCGGCTCCGGCCTCAGGTGCGGCTCTCACCGTTTCGGGCGAGGTCAACGCCACCAGCGCTAGGTTCGGCACGATGAACGTGGCCAACTTGTCTGCCACGTCAGTCTCGGGTTTCGGCACCGTGCCCTTGGGCGGCATCATCATCTGGTCGGGAGCTGAGAACGCGGTCCCGGCCGGGTGGGCCCTGTGCAATGGGCAGACTTCAAATGGTCGAACCACCCCCAATCTTCAAGGCCGGTTTGTTATCGGACCCTCGTCGGGTCGGGGCGTCGGCTCCACCGGGGGAGCCGAGTCGGTCACCCTGTCCGTAGGACAGTTGCCGGCCCATAACCACCGGGTTTCGGGCAGAACCCAGGATGCTGGTGGACACGCTCACAGGTTGCCTTGGAATCGAACTGATGACGGGAACGGACGGGGTGCCCCAAACGAAGATATCCTCGGTCTTTGGGGTGACTCCCCAACCGTAACATGGAGTTCTCGGGTCACCGATGTGGAAGGGAATCATTCGCATTCCTTCGATGTGAACTCCGCTTCCACCGGCAGCGGGCAAGCCGTCAGCATCATGCCTCCGTTTTACGCGCTGGCCTACATCATGCGCGTCCAGTAATCGCGGTCTCACCCTCGGTGAACTCCCAAGAGACGAGACTGTTGCCATGAAACTCATCCCGCTATTCCGGTTTATCGGATTGGTTCCGGTGCTGTCGGTGAACCTGCTGGGCCAGGCCTTTCCCAAGGAACCCTTGGAAATCCGACAACTCTCAGCATCGGTCAATCTCAGTTCCGTCCGCGGAGTTCCGCTGTCCAACGTCCGGAACAATCCTGCGGGTTCAGACGGCCGGGCCCCGGCGATCGGCAGCCAATTGCCACCATTTCCTCCCGGGGCGCCGACGACGAATCAGTTTCGGTCGGTGATGACTTTCGGCGGCGGAGTCCGAATGGGTGGGCCTGGCACTACCCTGAATCCGAACCAAAGTCTCGTCGCCAATGCGGTCAGCCTCAACCTCCCTCGCTTGGGAGGGACACGACCCACGCATGTGCTTCTGCGGGCACGCGTGGGTAGCCCGGTGGTGGCCCGTGGGGTCGACTACCTGTTCGGTTCGATCATCCCGGTACCCGATACCGACGAATTCGGCACCTTGCTGTCCTCCCGTAACCTCCGTCCGGAGGATTACTGGGCCGCTGAGCCCCACAGCACCAACAATCATGCCGGTGCCCCGTATTACTGGAGCCCGAATGCCCGGGTGGTTTTCGCCACCAAGCCGGGCGCGGTGGAGATTGCCTGGAGGAAGGTGCAGGGGGCCAGCACTGCTCCGGGAACGACCGCCAGTCCGACGAATTCCGTACTGGAGGTCGGGCAATACTACACCCTCTTCACCAAGAAGGTGTTGGTCTCCGGTTCCCTGATCAAGCCCTCCCGCACCATCTATTGGACGCAGGGTGATTTCACCAAGGTCGGCAAGCCAGTGTCGGTCCCGGGCAACCGGGTCTCGGACATCGAGGTGGCCTACAACGACCAGGTGCCGGCCCGCGTGGCCAAGGAGTACGAGGGAAGCCTTCCCGTGGTGCCCAACAACGGAACCAATGTCCTCCAGGAAACCCGCACCCTTTGGTTCGACCGGTCCACCTCCCAGATCTTGGCCTACAATGTCGAGGGTCGGGTCTTCGTCGAACTGCTGGGGGACGCCAACCCCGACAAGCGGAGTCGTAGGCATTTGGGCTTCGAAATCGTGGACATCCTCCAACAACCCACACCGCAGACCCTGGTGGTGCATCTCGGTGAGCGCCTGTGGCCCTACGGTGTTGCCAGAACGGTGAGAACCAATGTCTTCGACTTCGCTGACGCATCGGCGGGTGGTGCGGATTTGATCCCCGATGTGCTGCCCAAACTGGGAGACCGGTTCATCGAGGTCAATACACCCAGTTCAGGTCAGGCCCAGGAATTGTTCGCCATTCGCGAGACCAAGAACCAGAACGACGCCTTGGTGTATTGGATGGAGGAAGGGGTCGAGGGCCTGTTATGGCCTCGGGTGTTCTCCCGCTACACGATGATTTGGCCCACCGACGTCACTGACTACAGCCACTACTTGCGACCCACGGTGACGTCGGCGGCCGAAGCCAAGACCACCGGGGTGCCCATGGATGCGGCCAATGCACCAATCTTGATGTATCAGGATACTCCAGAGCAACCGCGCGCCTTCCTGGAGCCGGATCTGACCTTCTACTCCCACCTCACCTCCGCCTACCCAGCCCACCGATCCCTGCTGCGGTACACCCGCGGCAGCCAGATGCTCTTCGAGCGGGTCTTCTCCTGGTTGGATGCCAACCTCGTGTCCACCAACTGGAACGGCACCGTGGTCACCAACCTGGTCGCCTGGAATGCCGCCACCCGCAGCCTGGCGTTGCCGGCCACCCTCGCATCGCCCCGATTCGAGGCTCGGACGGTGGATGTCGGTCAGCGAGTGTTGGCTCCCACGGGGGAGATCGGAGATGGCGGCGGTACGAATTATCTTGCGGGCTTCATCCGCTCCGGTCGCTCCTACCATCCGGGGGCCTACAAGAACCCCTTCGCCAGTGGCTTCGACGCGGCCAATCGGGGGGCGATCATCCCCGTCAACGCCATTCCCGGGGCCAACACCTTGGAAGTCTGGTGGTTCCGTCGCAACGCGACCTTGGCCCGTGCTGGCTTGAACACCGTGGCATGGCCTTCCGTGTTCAGTCGGTACACGATTCAGTACCCCACCAATCCCAAGGAGATTGTGCTGGCCAGCAACGCCGGCACGGGAGGTCTGGACAGCCTTGTGGCCAAGGGATCGATTTACTACGAGAACGATCCTAAAGCCATCGGCTACAACCCCAATGAAGAGCACGCCTTGATGATCGGCGGCCAGGGTTGGGCCTTGCGCGACGACCTCAACATCACCTCGGGCGGCAACTTCTCCTCGCTGCCGTTCGTGCTCATCGACCATACCGGATCGGATGGACGGCCCAGCATGGCCGTCTTCAGGGTTCTCCGCGAAAAGCCCGAGGCCGGGCTGCTGTTCGACTACGTGGTCGAGGCCGGACGCATCCTTCAGGCACCCATGCCACTGCCGCTGCTGCCTCCGCCCGCCGAGGGCGAGGGAGTGGATCGCGTGAACTACAACAAAGAAATTCTCCCGCTGGCGGGTCAGGGCAACCTTCCGGTCAACTGGTCGGAGTCGCGGGATACCAACGGCCCCTTCCGTCACTACAAGTCCTTCAGCATCCGGGATCGCAAGGACTCGTTCTGGGTGTACCGCGGATTGCATCAGGAGCCCAACCTCCAATCGGGTAAGTACAATCCCAGCAGCAAGACCTTCACCGCGTTGCCGCAGGCCACCGCCATCGTCGGCCGTCCGTTCAAGTACTACATCCATGCCTCCCGCCGCGCCGAAGGCCTGGTGGTGAAAGCCTCGGCCAGCAACTCGTTGCCCGACTGGATGGTGGCCGATGCGGATGCCGGTGGTGTGTTCTTGGCCGGAACGCCTTCCAACGATTCGGTTATGTCACGTCGATCCTACGATGTGGAGGTCATCGACGTGGGCCTCGGTCTGACCAACCGGCACGCGGGTTCAGCGGCCTTTTCTCTCGCGGTCCAGACCAGCGGCACCGGGGTGACACAGGCAGCCCTGACCATTGCCGGCCAGACGGTGGACAACCAACCGATCGTCTTCACTGGCCGTCCGCCCTTCTTGGCCGATCGGTCTTCCGATGCCAACAGCTTCCGCATGCGCTTCTACTACAAAACCGAGGAGGGTTTCGCTTGGCCGAACCGGCCCGTGGTTCCGGTGGGCACCATCGTGCCGTACCTTCGTCCCCGCGGGGCGGCAGCGGGAACCTTCAACGGTGATCCGGATGCCAAAACGACCGCCTCCTTGGACATCGTCTATCGCCCGGCTTGGCCGGCCCTGCCGCCGATCCTTCAGCCGGGACAGACCCTCACCGGGCCGATGAATGGGCTGCCTGCGATCCGCGGTCAGACCAGCGCCGAGGTGCTCTACCAACAGTCCATTGCCACCAACATCACCTTGGCCAAACCCAGCGCGGTGCTCATCGATCCCACCCGTGCGAAGACCGCCTCTCTGGCTTCCGTCGAGTTGACGAGGCTGCCCTCCGGCATCCTCACCGAGGCCAACCAAGGGCTCACCTACTTCCCCAACCTGCCGCCGCACTTGGCCTCCCGGGTGTACTACGACCCCAACGTCGGCAGGGGCGGTTCCCTCGTGCTGAAGGGTGAGTTCAAGGACGAGCCGGTGGGCGAGAAGTACCTGCAGCTCAATGTCTTGAGGGGCACGGCGGCCAAGCAGGACCTGCAGTCGGTGCTCGACCTCTGCCCGGCCTCGCCTGCCGACGAGAAGTCCAAGTGGGATAGACTGGTGAACGGGCTGACCGCTGTGGTGGACACCTTCCAGGAGAACCCCAACGTCCCTGGACAGTTCGTTCCCGACCCGACCCAACGGACGAATGTCACCGTAGGCAACATGGTGCAAATCTCCAGCAGCGAGACCGCGGTGGACTCCTACGCCCTGAGCGCCTCGGGACCGGGTTATGGCATGGTGTCGGTCATCGTCGGCAATGGGCGAGCGTTCACGCCCCCGGGCGAACCGGTGTCGGTGCACGTGCTGCGCGTGGCTGGTGGCTTGTGGCCCGGCGAGTTGAAGGTGATGCCCTCGGCCAACCCGCTCAACGAGTTGCTGACACTGCAGCACACCCCGGACTTGGCTGGTCGCTTTGGTGAATTCGAATACGAATGGCTCATTGGTGCCCCGGTCGATGGGGCTCCGCCGCCGATGGACGACAGCATGAGTAAATGGGGACCCCTGCAGCCCGCTCCCGGCCTGCCCCGATACACCTTGGGCGGCGCGGGTGTGCAGGTCCTTGCCGACAACTATTTGACGATGCGGTACCGCTCGACCAATACGAGTGACCCGTTCATTGGCCAATGGTCTCGCTGGACCGAGCCACAACTGGCCGAGGGTTGGATCAAGCGTGTGTTGGCGGGGATCAACCCGTTCCAGCAGCGCGTCAAGGACCTCTACAACAACGCGGTCAATACCGACGTCAGCGTCATCAGTCAGGCCGGTCGCCGCTGGGAGGGAGCCATCGCTCTCAACCTCAAGAACATCAACAACTCCGGTCTCGTGGAGATCTACGAGACGGTCCTCCGGCGCGGCCGCGAGCTGAGCATCGATGCCGGCATCAACTACGGCCCTGCCAACGATGCGTTGCTCCTGGTGGCCGGCTACCTCAACGACCTTTACTCGTTGCTGGGTGACGAGGCCGCGGCCGACGCGGACAATCCCACCATCGCCACCGGCACCGGGGGAGCCACCGAAGGCAGCGTCGCCACCGCCAAGTTCAGCTTTGCCGGCCAGTTGCCATCGCTGCTCGAGGAGGAACTGGGTCTGCTTCGAGGCCGCGACGATTTCATGCAACCGGGCGTCCAGACGGCACCAGCCTACAACCGCCTGTATTGGAATTTCACCCGGGGCATCAACTCGGGCGAGGTCATCTACACCGAGAACTACAACATCAAGGACCTCAACACCGATGGTGTGATCGATGCGGCCGACGCGGCCAAAGCCTTCCCTCAAGGCCACGGCGACGCCTATGGCCACTACCTGACGGCCCTCAAGGGCTATTACGGCCTGATCATCAACAACAAGTTCGACTGGGTGCCCCGCACCGAGGCGGTGACGATCCTGGGCAAGGCCATTCAGGTGGACTACGTGGATGAGCGGAAGTTTGCCGCGGCGGCCGGGTCGGTGAGCCAAACCGGCCTGGAGGTGCTGAAGCTGGTCTTCCGTCAATCCTACCGCTCCGGTGATGCGGTGGGTTGGGACCGGTTCGGCGAGACCCGTCAGAACACCAACCGGGCCGTGACCACGGTGCGACATTGGGGCCTCGACCACTGGGCCAGCCGGGTGGGCCAGGGAGCCTATCTGAACTGGGTGGTGGGCAACTCCATGCTGCCCGAGGTGGATCCCGACCCGACACACGAGGGCATCCAGAAGATCGACCGGACCACGGTGCCTGAGCTGGGCCAGTTGCCGTTGATCTACCGCGAGGTGCAGCAGGTGCTCGACAATGCCGAGGCCGGTCTGACGCCGCTCGGCTTGGCGCGGGATAGCCTGGCGCTGGACATCAACCCGAATGTGGTGACTGGAGCCAATCCCAAGGGCCACTTCGAGCAACTGTACGACCGGACCGTGGGCACCCTGGAGAACGCGGCCATGGCGTTCGAGGAGGCGCGGACGATGTCCGCGGCACTCCGTTCCGAGGGCGACTCCCTCGAGGACGTGAAGGCCAAGATCCAGGACAACGAGCGGGCCCTGACCACCAAGCTCATCGAGATCTATGGCAGCCCATACACCGACGACATCGGGCCGGGCAAAACCTACCCTCAAGACTATGTCGGTCCGGACCTCGTGCATTACGTGTATGTGGACATGCCGGAGAATCTGTCTCCAGAAGAGATCAGGGGTGGAACCAACGGGATCGCGATCAAGATCCTAGCCCCCCCCAGCTCGTGGCAGGGTCTACTTGTTCCGGATGAATTTGACGATTTTCCGATACAGGAAACCAACACGATCTTCGTGACCGAGGGTGGGTTCACGCCTCGTCCCGACGACTGGTCAGGACGGCGAAAGACGCCGGGTCGCATTCAGCAGGCGATTTCTGGAGTGATTGCGGCCCAGTTTCAGTTGGCCAATGCAGCAGGGGATGCTCAAGGGGCATTCAGCGGCATGCAGTCTACTTTGGATCTCTACAAGGCCAACCAAGCAACTCAGGGGGAAATTGACGAAGCAAAATTGGGGCTGTTGATCGCGGACCAGACGGTGAAATCCATTCTGTTGGCGAATGACATGTTTGAAATCTTCTCCGAAACCACGAAGGAGTCAGCCATCCGGTGGAACAAATCCATCAAAGAAGCATTGCCCCAATCGTTGGTTGCGGGTCTTGCTGCGGGTGGTGATCTGACATCGGGCGGGCGAGCTGCGATTGAAGCGGCCGGCGGTGTCATCGTGGAGGTTCTCGACAAGGTGAAGGCGGCGCGATTGGCGGTTGTGAAATCGCTGCAGTTTGCTTCAGAGACATCGGCTACCTGGACTGAATACGGGTTTATTGCTCCTCGTGAAGGCCTCATCGAGACGAGGCAGCAGCTCAAAGATCTCGCCGATCAATTGGGAGATGCCCAGTCGAAGTTGACCACGATCTCTCAACGTCAGCGCGAGCTGTACGACGCTCAGATGAAGCTTCGGTCCATTATTGCTGAAGGTGAGCAGCTTCAGGCCGACCGCCAGGCATTCCGCATCCGGTCCGCGGCAGCCATCCAAGGCTACCGCACCCGCGACGTGGCCTTCCGCCTCTTCCGCAACGAGAAGCTCGACCGGTATGAGACCCTGCTGGATCTGGCGTCGAGTTACTCGCTCCTGGCGGCCAACGCCTACGACTACGAAACGGGCCAGCTCAACAGCCAGAGCGGCAAGGCATTCGTCGACCGCATCATCCAGGCACGGGCCTTGGGTGTGGTGCGCAATGGCCAACCGCAGTTCACCGGCAGTGCTGTCGGCGATCCGGGTCTCTCGGGCGCACTGGCCGAGATGAATGCCGATTGGCAGGTGCTCAAGGGACGTCTCGGGTTCAACAACCCCGATGCCTACGGCACCACCGCCTCGCTGCGCACCGGCAACTTCCGGATTTTGCCCGGGACCGATGGCGACACGGCGTGGAAGGACGTGATGAACCGCGCCCGTCGCGACGACGTCCTGCAGGACGTGGATGTCCGCCGCATGTGCATGCAGTTGGACCGTGGCGACGGTCTGGCCGTGCCTGGCCTCGTCATCGAGTTCTCCACCACCATCGCCGATGGCCTGAACCTCTTCGGCCAACCGCTGGCGGCCGGCGACTCGGCCTTCCACCCGAGCGCCTTCGCCACCAAGATCTTCGGCCTGGGCGTGGCCCTCGAGGGCTACAAGGGCATGGACAATCCGTTCCCCAACACCGGAGCGGTCAGTGGTTCCGGGGCCGTTTCGCCGGCCGATCCGAACCTGGCCTTCATGGATTCGACCGCGATGGCGGCGACCCCCTACGTGTACCTGATCCCCGTGGGTCTGGACTCCATGCGCAGCCCGCCGCTGGGCGACCAGAGCTCCATCCGGACTTGGGCGGTGCAGGACGTCACGGTGCCGATGCCCTTCAATATCGGCAGCTCCGACTTCTCCTCCAAACGGCTGTGGCAGAGTTCGGAGTCCCTCACCGAGCCGCTCTTCTCGCTCCGCAAGCATCAGGCCTTCCGGCCGGTGCCGACGGCGGCGGTGTTCACGCCGAACATCTATGGCAGCGGCGGCGGGTTGGCCCGCTCGCAGTTCACCAACTCGCGCCTCATCGGCCGCTCCGTGTGGAACAGCCAGTGGAAGCTGGTCATTCCCGGCCAGACGCTGCTGAACAATCCCTCGGAAGGTCTGGACCGCTTCATCCAGAGCGTGAAGGACGTGAAGCTGCATATCGTGTCCTACTCGTACTCGGGCAACTGAACCACTGCTGACCATGCGATTCCTGCGCCATTTCTTCGTTGCCGCCGTGCTGGGCGTGCTGGGGCACCAGGCCCTGGCCTTCCCGCCACTGCCGCATCACACCGTGTACGGCGTGGTCCGGGACGAGTTCGGCAACCCGCTGATCTCGCCGGGCACCGAGCTCACGCTCGAGACCCTCGCCGGCACCGCGATCACCACCACCGTGGTTCCCGGCCTCGATGCCGGGGTGAACTACCGGATCGAGGTGCCTGTGGATGCGGGACTGACCTCGGATCTGTACCGGCCCACGGCCATGCTGCCGGCCGCGCCCTTCCGCATCCGCGTCAAGATCGCCGGACGGACCTACCTGCCGATCGAGATGAAGGCCAACATGGCTCTGCTGGGGCAGCCCGCGCAGTCGTCGCGGGTGGATCTCACGCTGGGTGAAGACACCGACAACGACGGCCTGCCCGACGCCTGGGAACGTTCGGTGATCGCGGCCGGCAAGCTCGGTTTCGGCATCGACGGCCTCAAGCCGGGCGCCCGCTTGAACGGCAACTCCCTCTCGGTGATGGATGCGTACCTCGCCGGCACCTACGCCTGGGATCCCAAGGACGGGTTCCGGCTCGACATCGTCGAGTTCTCGCAGGCCGATCCGGTCCTCGAGTTCGTCGCGCTGCGCGGCCGCAGCTACACGGTGTCGGGGTCCGACGACCTCCAGAACTGGAAGCCGTTGTCCTTCCGGGTGCAGGGGGCCTCTTCCGACGCGCCCCGATCGTTCTACCAGACGACCCAGCTCCAGCGGGTCCGGGTGGTGGTGGGCGGCGATGCCGACGGGGCGGCGCCGAAGTTCTACAAGCTGCTGGTGAAGTGAACCGGCGATGAGCGGCGCAACGCCCAGGGCAGTGGGACCTGGATCGCGATCCCGGTCCGGTGCCTGGGCACTGGCGGGGGGCGTGATCGCAGCTCTGATGATCGTGCTCGGCCTCCGGCTCGGCCAGGGAGGCCGGCGGTCTCC
>Ga0315904_10007682_pt1 | contig 14441 bp, 11 predicted proteins | sample LakEriMetagenome_6_FD_203529 | JGI IMG/M metagenome (GOLD analysis project Ga0315904, IMG submission 203529) | Freshwater fungal communities from buoy surface, Lake Erie, Ohio, United States - Buoy 12 MA120 | ecosystem: Environmental > Aquatic > Freshwater > Lake | place: USA: Lake Erie, Ohio... | reverse complement strand
AGGGAGAGCTCGATGGGATTGCGGATGACTTTGCCGAAGAAGCTGATGCCGACGAGGCTGCCCGGGGACGGGAACCATTCCCAGCGGGTGTCGAAATTCATGATGCTGGAGAGCTGGAGATCGCGATTGCCGACGAAGAAGTCACCGGTTTCGATGTTTTGGAAGGCGACGGGGGAGATTTCTTTGAAGGAGGGGCGCGCGATGGTGCGGGAGATGGCGGCGCGGAGGCGGGTGTGCTCGGTGATGTCCCAATTGACGGAGAGCGCGGGCAGGAGGTGCTGGGTGGTGATGTCGGCGCGGCTGCGGCCGGTGAGACGCGGGTCCGCCTGGGCGGCGGGATCGCCAGTGAAGGCATCATTGAGCAACTGCACGATGGCTGGATCGAGCAACTGCTCGTCCGAAAGCAGTGACTGGCGGATGCGCTCCTCGGAATAGAGATAAATGGGCGTGGCCTGTACTTTGAGGTCCGTGGACTCGAGGCGTGCGCCAAAGGTGACATTCAGCCCGGGCAGCAAATCGAAATCGAGTGCGGCATGCATGCTGGCGAGCATTTGCGAGGCCTGATAGGTTTCCGGGGCGTTCTGGCGGTAAATGAAGAGGCGGCTGGCGACGTTGTTGTTCGCGCCGTTGTTCGGGATGCCGTCGAGATCCACGCCGACGGGCAGATTGCCGTAAAGGAACTGATCGCCCCAGGTGTCGCCAGGGGTGCCGGGCTTGGAGGGATTCGGGAAGACGGTGTTTTGCGCGCCGCGGTTGTAGGTGAAGGAGTCGGCGCGGTAGTTGCGCGTGGAGTAGTCAAAGAAACTGCCGAACTTGAGCTTGGCTTTCAAATCAGACTCCTCGAAGAGGTCTGTGACGAAGTCGGTGCGGAGAGAGTAGCTTTGATCGTAGAGTTCACGCCAGTAACGCTGGAATTCCGGCACGACGGGATTGCCTGGGATGGGATTGTAGTTCCCAGAGTTTAAATCGTAGATGCCGCGGACGAAGCGATGATCAGGCTCCAACTGGGAGGAGGTATTGTAAGAGAGCCCCCAGGAAAATTGCAGGTCGCGGCCGAGGGTGTCGAGGTCATGCTTGCCGGTGAGCTGCATGACGCGGAGGTCACGCTCGGTGTAGGCGATGGTTTCGCGGTAGTCGCGCTCATCCGGTCCGAAGGCGTTCTGGTCCGGGATGCCGAACTGTAGCGTGGAGCGGTCCTCGGCCACGCGGTTGAAGAAGTAGGTGGCGACGATCTGGTTGTTTTTGTCTGGCTGCACGCCAGCGGAGACGAGCAGGCCCGCACGCATGGTCTCTGTGCTATTCATCACCTCGGAGATGCGCCGAGTGACCTGAACTTCGCCCGTGCCGGGATCGAAGAGGTAACGTGCGATGGTGTCGTCGTCGTTGTGGAGGTATTTTTTGCTGTAGTCTGCGGCGATGGTGATGCCGGCGGGAGCGCCCATGAATTCAAAGCGGTGGCCGATGCTGGCCTCGATGCTGTGATCCATGGGAGGGGCTTTTTGAATGGTGCCGAAGGCCTTGGAGAGCGTGTCATTCGCGCGCTGGCGCTCGAGGCGCACGGGGGTGTCGAGGCGGCTGACGCCACTGAGGCGGGCGAACTCGCCATTGCGGATGAAGTCCGGCAGCGCACGTGATGGTGCGGTGCCAAACATGCCGGTGCCACCGCCCTGGTAGGTGAGGAAGTTTTTGTTTCCGGTGGCCTGCGTGTTGTAGCTGGTGCCGTATTTGAACTTCACGAAGTCCTCGTCCGGCACGGCTTTCGTAAAGATGTCGATGGTGCCGCCGGTGGACTCACCATTGAGCTCAGGGAGGAAGGTCTTGGAGGTGCGGATGTCCTGGATGACGGCGGCGGGGAAAAGATCGAGCGCGACAGCGCGGCGGTCCGGGTCGCTGCTGGGCACGCGCAGGCCGTTGAGGCTGACGACGTTGTATCGGTCATTCAGGCCGCGCACGACGACGAATTTGCCGTCGGCGACGTTCACGCCGGTGGTTTTGGCGACGAGTTTCGCCGCATCGCTGGCACCGGTTTGGGCGATGAACTGCGCGCCGAGGACCTCGGTGAAGCTTTTCAATTCCGCGCGCAACTGCATGGGCTGAGCGGCGATGGTTTCGACGATCTCCTCCGCCTCCACGGTGAACTCGTCGAGCTCCACGACCTCGCCTGTAAGGCTGATGGAGCTTTCGCGGACGTTGTCCGAGGAGATGACGATGCCGCCTAGGCGCTCTCGCACAAAGCCCTCGCGGCTGGCGAGCAGGGTGTAGGCGCCGGGAGGGATGGCATTGATGAAAAAGGTGCCGTCTTCCGCGCTGGTGGCGCTGTAGGAGGTGCCCTCCAGCACGAGGCTGACGCCGGAGATCGGCGTGAAGAAATCCGCGTCCTGCACGGTGCCGCGCAGGCCACCGCTGGCCTGCTGGGCAGACAGCATGGCTGGCAGCAGCACGAGGAGCGTGCCGATGAGTGCAAAGAGGCGGAGAAAGGGCAGGCTGGATCGCTGCATCATGGTGTGCCGACGGATTCCAGTTGGAGGATCTGGGCGAGTTGCTGGTAAACGGCATCGCTCATGGGCAGGTCCACCGCTGCGTGGACCAGACAGCACTCCACCGCCGCGTCTGCGGCCACGCGTGGGTGTGGATGCTTCCGGCCGGCGGCGAGCATGTCGATCAGCATCTGGTCACGCTGTGCAGGCATGTCCGCCTGGTGTGCGGCACGTGCTGCTGCGGCCAATGCGCGCGGCACATCCGCGATGAAGACTTTTTCCAGTGTGGCCCGTGCGTCACGCGCAGCCTGGGCGGCGAGATCTTTCTCACCCCATTCGAGCAGCAGCGGCACCGCGTCTGCGAAGTAGGGCCCTTTCCACTCCGCCTGTACAGGATAGGCAGCTGCCTGCGCGAGGTAGCGGCTGATGGCCTGCCGGGCGATAGGGCGGTGCTTTTCCTGTGTCCACAGCACGCGCGCGAGATCGAGCAGCAGATGATGGGCACCTGGGTGATGAGACTCGGTGCAGAGCGGGCCGACGAGATCTGCAAAGGGCTTTACCTCGTGCTCCGGCAGGGATGGCAGGGCTATTTCCAGCGCGGTGAGGGCAAAACGAGCGGCCGCGAGGGGAGAGACGGCCTCCTGTTTCAATCGCGCGCGCACGGCGTCCGGTGTGCGCGGTGGTGAGGGCAGCTTTCCTGCGCGCAGCCAGGCGGTCTCGGCCTCCAGGCGCGTGTCCGGCTCCAGCACGGTGAGTGTGGTCATGTCCGCCGCTTCTTTGCCAAGCAACCCGCGTGTGATGACCACGTCACGCTCCGCATCGCGACGGCGCACGCCGGAAAGGCGCGGGACGTTTTTTTCGACAGTCATGAGATGGCCACGAGCCTCCTCCTCACGTCCCTGCTGCGCGCTGGCGAGCATCAGGCGGGTAAAGCCGGACTCATCACCGAGGAGGCGCATCTTTTCCGCGAGGAAGAGCGCGTCATCCGGCCTCTCCTCACGCAGACAAGCAGTGACGAGGTCTCCGAGGCGCGTGGTGTAGGCCGTGACATCACTGGCGAGGAGATCGGCGGCGCTTTCTGCGAGGCGCAAAGCGTCGCGTGCCGGCCGTGCCGTGCGCGGCCGGATGTGCCTCTGCGAGTCCTTCACCAGCTCCTCAATGAGGGCTGCGGCAGGCTTTTCAGCCGTCGTTTCCTGGGCAGGAAGCCAGGCCGGCAGACTCAGGGCGAGCAGGGACAGTCTTCGGATGTGCGTCGAAAAAAGCATGGGGTGACGCGGCTGTATTGCGGCGAAGAATGCCTTCACGAAATGGCTTTAGAGTTACAAAACGGTAACTCCGCGGCACCCTAAACAGGGTCCAAGTATTCAAGCGCAACGAGTTCGTCACAGGAGAGACTCGTTACCCAGCCGCTCTCGTGTGAATCGGTCAATGTGCCGAAGTCTTACTGCGGAATCACGCGGTAGTGCACCGGCGTGCCGGCGTAGGTATAGCCGCTGTCGGCCACGGTGATCTGACCCGCGGTGGCATTCGTGTCAGCCGCGCCGCCATCCTGCACGGCGGTGAAGGGAGCCCAGGCCTTGCCATCCGTGGAGCGCTCCACGACGTAAACGACCGCGTCACCAGCCACGGTTTCAGTCGTGTCCGCTGCGAAGCTGACGGAGACGGTGGTGCTGGCCACGCTGAGCGTGAGCACCGGGCGGTCCACATTGTCATCGGTCTTGTTGATGAGCTCCACGGTGTGGGACCAGGTCCAGCCAAAGAGCCAGTTGTTGTCACGCATGGCACCGCGGTGGCGCACCGGGGAGAAGAAGTTATTCACGCCGCTGCGGATGGGGTCAGAGCCGATGTCATCACGAGCGACGCTGTCCGCGCTGGTGTTGTCGATGAGGCGGGGGTCGAGGCCGTTTTTGATGGCGTGACCTTTGGCGCGGAGCTGGCTGATGACCGTGCTGCTGAGGCCGATCGTGTTGTCGCCGTCGCCACCGAGGCTGACGCTGCCCACGTTAAAGTAGAGCGTGTCGAGCACGTCGCCTTTCGTATCCACCGGAGTGGTGGTGTGGTTCGCGATGAAGACAGCCGGACCATGGATGTCCTCGGTCACACCACGAGCCCACTGGCCGTCCGCACCTTTGAGGATGTGCATCGCGCTATCCTGGGCCGCCGGAGTGGTGCTGGCACCCTTGTTGCCGATGAAGGTGAAGTTGAAGGCCCAGGCATTCGTCTGCGGAGTCACGCGGGAGTTGTCCGTTTCAGAGCCGTCCCACTCGATCATCTTGTCACTCACAGCAGCCAGATTGCGGCCGACGGAGGTGCCGTCCGTGCCATTGCCCCAGCCGGAGCGCAGGTAGCTCTCGTTGTCATTGATGGCAAAGAGGTGCTGCAGATTGCCGGAGAAGCCGAAGTCGCCGTCGAAGCAGTCATCACCATTGAGCACGGAGGCGAGGTAACGGCCGTTCGCATAACCACCGAACCACTCAAAGCCGTCATCCGCGTTCTGCGCCACTTCCTGGAACTCGATCACCGTGCCGCGGCCCATGCCGCCCATCGTCACACCGTTGATCTCATTGTTCGCAGCGAGGTTGAAGCCGCCGTAGCGATGGGACCAGAAGCGGATGACACCGCTGTTGTCGTTTTCATCCACGCCGCCGAAGAAGCCTGGGTTGAACGTGGTGCTGGGGGAGAAAACCGAGCCCGCGCCGTCCGCGTCGAAGGCGGTGGCGAGCGTGACGGTGGCATTCGTGAGGCCTTCGATGAGTGCGAAGCCCGTGCCGTTGCCCGTCGCCGTGGTGAACAGCGTCGGGTAGGCGATGGTCTCGCTGGTCACCGCGCCTGTGGTGTTGTCCACGCCGCCATGAGTGGTGCCGTTCCAAGTCAGGGCGTTGGTGTCGCCGTCACGGTCGTAACCGATCGGCGTGCGGCCGAGGATCACGAGGCCGCCGGTTTCCTTCGAGTGCGCAAAGGCGTTTTCGAATTCCGGGCCGTCGATGGCGTAGTTCAGCGGGGTGATGCTGACGGGGCCGCCGCTGCCCGTGACGCTGACCGGGATGGTGTTCACACCACCGGGAACATGCGGATCGTCAATCGAGGTGAAGACGATCGGATCGTCCGCTGTGGCATTGCCCACGATCTTCGCACCGCGGGTGACGATGATGGAGCCGGGGCTGTTGGTGAAACCGGTCACCGTCGATTCCGCACCGCGGATGATGGTGCCGGGTTCGACGGTCAGCTTTGCGGGAGGGAGCACGTACACGACTTTGGTGACGACATACACGTTGTCACGCGTCCAGCGCGTGTCCGCAGTGATGTCCGTGGCGACTTCGACGATGGCGGCGTTTGCCGCAGCGCCAAAGCCCAGCGCCGCGACGGAGGCGGCGAGCATGGATTTGGAAAAGAATTTCATAAGTGAGTGAAGGTGGCCTGTCAGGCAGGCCGGGAAGTTGGGTTGGGTAAGATGAGGTGGACAAACCGGACGCGTCTTACTTGCGACGGCGGCGGAACATCACGCCAGCCACGCCAGCGAAGGCCAGCACAGCGCGGGAGGGCTCGGGGACGACTCCCACAGCGGCGAGCTGGATGGCTGGCGCGCCCGTGCCGGGAAGAGTAGTGGTGCTAATGCTGCCGATGTGAAGGGTGGCGGCATTGCTGTCGAAGAACGTCGAGGGGTCGAAGTTCTGCGCGTCCTGCCAGAAGGAATCGGAGAAGATCGCTTGCTGCGTGGCGGCACCGGAGGTGGCAGCATTCATCACCCAGGCATAGACGGCGCGGCCGGCGATGTCCGTGGTGTTGGTGAGGTCGATGCCCGTAGTGGCGTCGTAGGTGACTCCGCTGTAAATCGTCGCGCCGCCCGTGTAGGTCAGAGGAGCGTTTTCATCGCCGGTGAACTCGAAGAGGCCGGGATTGCCGCCGTAGGTGAAGGGACCAGTGGTGCTGACGATCTCAATGAAGGCCGCCTCAAGCTGGGATTGCGTCGCCGTGGCGAAGTTCACCGCGTTGAAGGTGCCGAAGCGGATGGTGCCGCTGTTGAAGGCGGTGGTGCCGTTCACCTGCACGAGGCCGCGATCGATGCCGGCAGCAAGAAAGCTGGCCGCCTGGGAGGATGCCGCGAACGCGAGGAGGGCGATGGAGGAGAGGATGCTAAGTTTCATGATGATAGATGGGATGGAAGGATGTTGTTGGGGGTGGAGAATTATTCAGCGAAGGGCTGTTGAAGCGTGATTTCGGTGCCGCCGGCCTTCTTGCTGAAGAGGACAGCCTTGCCTGCCTCGATCACCGCTGCGCCTTGATTGGCACCGGAGGGGGCGGAGACCAGACGCCACTGATTGGTGGTGCCGGTGCGGAAGAAGTAAGCGGTGAGCACGCCAGCGCTCTCCAGATAAACGATGTCAGCGGAGGCCGAGGTGGAGCCGCCGGTGATGAAGTTGCGCAGACCGCTAGCGTCCAGGGTGGTGGAGACGGTCCAGGGATTGTTAACGATGTTGAAGGCGCTGTTCGTCACATCCGCGGAGTCACGGCCGATCATTTCATCGCCCGTGATGCGGATGTTGACGGGATTGCCGCCCGTCTTGCGTGCCACGATCAAACCGCGGTTCGGCAGGATCACTACACCATCTTGATCCGCGCCGGAAGGCGTGGAGACGAGGCGCCACTTGTTGGTGGTGCCGGTGCGGAAGAAGTAGGCGTTCAGCACGCCCGCTCCGTTGTCCACATAGACGATGTCCGCGCTGGCGGAAGTGCTGGCCCCTTTGAGGCCGGCCGTATTGGCCGCGCCAAAGATGGTGCCGAGGGTCTCCAAGCGGTAGATGACAAACTCATCACCCACGTTCGGAGCGGTGGCGAGGGCGGCCGTGACCTGCTGGCCGGTCTGCGCGGTGATCTGCGCGGAGAGGCCGTAGGCATTGGTGCTGCTGCCGGCAGGAGCGGTGGCTCCTGCACCACGGTGGTCGTCACGGCTGGTGATCTTGATCGCATGGGGCGTGGAGATCACATTCGGAAGCGTGGAGGGTGTCGAGGTCAGCGTGAGGTTGCTGCCGGAGACGGCATTCACCGTGCCGGAGGCGACGATCTCCACCAGAGGCAGCGCCATGAGCGTGGTCTGGTTGACAGGTAGAGAGACGTCGATGACGCCAGCCGTGCGGCTGACGGGGAGTTTGTCGGCCTGAGCCATGGCGGAGCCGGTGGTCAGTGCCACCAGGGCCAGGAGGCCGAAGGTTTTTTCAAGGGCTAGCTTCATGCGGTGTGTGTGTGTCGGGTTGGGTTGTGGATGGAAGATGGGAGCAACTCCGCGAACGGAGCGCGGCACGCTTTCGCCGATGCCAAACACGAATCCATTTTTGCATGGGAACATGTTCGTAACCTGCGGAGCGGATGCCGTGGATGAGTCGAACCTCCGGCCTCAGCGACAAACTTTGTGTGGCGACAATTCTGTGACTTTCGGACGTCTGTCCGCGCCACTTACTCCGCGCTCTTCGGCTGCAGCGCCTCGAGCTTCTTCGCGAGCTGCTCGCGATAAATGCGTGCGGCGTCCTGCTTGCCTTGGCTTTCGTAAAAGCGGGCGATGCTTTCCAGCTCGCGCGTCTCGGCGATGAGCATCTCCTTCAGGCAGGTATAGGCCAGCGCGGCACGCTCGCTCTGCGGATAGCGGGAGAGAAACCAGTTCAGCGCGTCCTGTGCGGTCTGGCGGTGGCGCGGGGCCTCGCCACGCATCGTCTTCCACTCCTTGTAGCGGATGTAGGCCATCTGGCAGGCGCTGTCATCGGCGAGCTCATGATTGGGATGCTCCTCGATGAAGTCCTCATGCATCGCATGCGCCGCGGCGAGCTCCCCGTTGCGCTCCAGGAACAAAGCGAGGGTGTGATGCGCGCGCGCGCCGACATCGCTTTGCGGACCGTTTTTGTAGATGGTCTGCAGCATCGCGGAAATCGTGTCCCGCATCGTCTCATCAGGCTTTTTCTTCTTTTCCTGAGTCGTCAGGCGTGCGCGGCGGTCTTCCTCCTGGATCATGCGCGTCACCAGCTGCATCTGCCCGGCGTGCGCGCGCTCAAAATGGCCGGGGAATCCGGTGATGAGTTTTTGCAGTGCATCAAAGGCCGGCTGCGGTTCCTCCAAGTGCTCGCAAATGCGAGCGATCTGCCACCAAGCCTCGCTGGCGGGCTCTCCTGTCGGATAGAGCTTCACCAGAGTCTGGTAGCGCTCCAGCGCCTCCTCGGCATCGCCGTTGTTCACGGCCTGGCGGGCACGCAGGAGCAGTTTGTCCGTGATTTCATCCGCAATGGCTGCGTTTGGCAAAAGAGCCGAAAAAAGCAGCAGCGCGGTGCGGATGAAAAAAAGCTTCATGAGGGCCTACTCCTTCATTTCCGGCAGCGGAAGCGGCAGCGCGCCAGCGGCGGCGGTGGCCGTCGATGTGGCAGGCGTGATCGTCCATGGCTTGTAGGTTTTGGCGAGCTGGTCGCTGCTGCGCTTGCCATACGTCATGCTGCCGGTGTGCACGGTGACCTTGTCATGGCCCCAGGTGTTCTTCACGCTGACTTCAGCGCCGGGGTAAAGGTTTTCGACGAGGCCGCTGTTCGGGCCGCCAGCGTCCACGTGCGGCACGCTTCCATCATCCACGATCGTGTAGTCAAAGCTGACGATCTGGGAGCCTGTGTTGCGGAATTTCACGCTGTGCTGCACGATTTCCTCATCGACGACCTCATTCACCGCGCGCCAAGTGATGGGAGTGCCGGGCAGGGCGTAAGGTTCAGATTGCATCATCGTGCAGGAGCTGATGAGCAGGAGGGGAAGGGCGGTGAGCAGGCTTTTGAGCATGGGATTCGGAAGGGGAGAAAAGTTGGGGAAGGGGAAAGGGATCAATAGCGGTAGCGGAAGCCGAGCAGGTAGCCGTCCGACTCAAAGCCCGTCATGTTGTCCATGTCGCCGAAGTGGAAGTCGCGATATTCGGCAAAGATGCTCATGCGGTCCTCCCAGGACCATTCGAGACCGGCATACCAATGCCAGGCGTTGATGAATTCATCGATGTTGAAGGGATTCGCCGCAGGCGCAAGCGCGCCGCCGTGATTCTGCTGCGAGTCCGAGCGCGCGGTCGCATTGCGGAACCACACCTGGCCGCCGCCAATACCCGCGCCGACATACGGTTTGAAACCCGCGAGCACCTTGCCCAGTGTGGGAGAGCCAGTCATCTCCCCGAAACGTCCGCGGTAGCGCCACAAATCGAGCGAAACCGAGCCACCGAGCGTGAACATGAGCGAATTCATGTCCGCCTGATACGAGGTCACATCATTGGTGACGGCGCCGCCGTTGAAATTGCCGATGCCGCCGGCCAGCGAAGTCTGGCTGAACGTGCCCTCAAAGCGGGTGGAGAGCATCACCGGCCATTTCTTCATGCGCCAGCTCTTGCCGATCTCGATGCCGAAAATCGCGCTGCCGCTCACATCTTGCAGCGGGAAACTGCGGCCCTGGATCGTCACATTCGCCTTCTGGCCGAAGGATTCGCCAGCATACACGCCGACGTAGGGGCCGAAGTTCCGTTTTTTAAACTCCGCAGCGCCTTCCTGCTTCTCCGCGGCGACTTGTTTGAGGTCCAGTTCGGCGAGCGCGGCAGTGAAGGGCGTGATGAGGGCGATGAGCAGCAGGGGTTTCATGGCGCGGGCTTTTAACCAGCACGCGCGGGCGGGGAAACAGCCGCACGGTTAACAAATCGTAACATTGATTCGATCCCGCCCGGCGCTGATCCGGCGATTCTGTGACATGCGCCTCGCGATCCTCCTCACCACGCTCGTCACTCTCACGCTCCCGGCCCAGGAGGCCAAAAAGGAGCTGCATCCGGAGGTGCTGCCGCTGCCGGAGTTCAGCGAAGTGCCCGCGATCGAGGAATTCGACATGAGCCGCACACCGGACCTGTTGCCGCCCGTCGGCGCGCTGCCAGACCCGGCGCTCAATCAGGTGCCGAGCGTGCAGGACATCATCACGCGTGACTTGGGCGGCCTCGTGGTCGATTCGCTGCTCAGCATCCGCGTGTGGGATGCGTTTGGCGGCCAGCTCGCGTATGGAGCAGGCTTTTACGCGGACACGCGCGGCCTCGTCGTCACCGACATCGGCCTTATCCATCCGGAATTCGCCGGAAAGATCGATCACATCACGCTCACCTCGCCAAACGGCACAAATCAACGCGTGGAGGGCTTTTACACCGCGGATCTGAAAACGGGTGTGGCGCTGCTGCAGGCCGAGGTGACGAACACCGTGCCTCTTTCGTTCGATCCGGAGGCAGATCTCTCAAAGCCGCGTGACTGCCACATCGTCGCGGTGAGTGAAAAACGCGGCCTAGTGCTCGCCGCGGCGAAAATCGAGGCGGACAGCGCCATCACCGCGCTGGGCTGGATGCCGGTGAAGGGCAGAGAATCGCCCGGCGCGGTGGGATCGCCCGTTTTGGACGAAAAAGGCCGGGTGATGGCCATCCTGGGCATGCAGGTGCCTTTGAAGAACTGGATGAACTACGCGCTGGATGCGGACTGGAGCGCGCTGGAGGTGCAGAAGCGCGGTCGCAGGCTGCAGCCGCTCGCCGCGCTGCCGAAGATGCCCACGATCGTGAATGTGGTGCGCAGCACGGCCTTTCAGGATGCGTTTGAGACGCTGCAGGCACGTCGTCTGCAATCCGCTCTGCCAAAGCTGCTGCGCCTCACTCAGGAATACCCGCGCAGCGCGGAATGCTGGGCTCTCCTCGGCATTGCCGCCACGCATCTCGGCGGCAGCACGGAGGCTCTCAACTGCCAGCGCAAGGCGGTGGCGCTCGATCCCCAAAGCGGACTCTACTGGCAGCAGCTCGCGCTCGCGAAGCTGCGTGACAAAGACATCCTCGCCACACCCGGCGGGCTGCGCGAAGATCGCGAGGCGCTGGAGCTCGCCACGCAGCAGCAGCCGGAGGACCGGCTCGCGTGGCTGCTGCTGGCCGTGCGCTGTTTGCAAGACGGTGATCTGGGCATGGCGCAGGATGCACTGCAGCGTCTCATGCTGCTTAGCCCTGGCTATGCGCAGGCGCATTACCTCATGGCCTATGTGCAGGGGAAGAAGCGTGACTATGCTGGTGCAGAGCAATCCATCCGCCGTGCTTTGAACCTCGATCCGCGCTCTGCGGAGGCGTGGTATTACCAAGGCCTGCTTTCGGAGAAAAATGGCGACGCAGACACGGCCATCAAAGCCTACCAAAACACGGTGAAGCTGAATCCTAAGCACAAACATGCCGGCATGAACCTCGCGCATGCGCTGAAGAAGACCGGCCGCATGACGGAGGCCCGCGCGGCAATGCAAGAGCACCTCAAAGCCACCAGCAAAACGGCGGCGGAGAAGAACTGAAGGCTCAGCACGCTTTGGTGCTGCCCGGAATCGTCAGCGTGATCCTGGCCGAGCCATCCTCCTGCCAGAAAGACTGGATGCAGCCCTGCGCCAGCTCCACCACGCGCCGGGCCACGAGCAGCTCCAGCTCACCGTAGCCATCCGTCGTTTGTGGCACGCAGCAGGCCGCTCCGCCTGCCTCATCGCATTCGGTGGATGCGATGAGGGTCACACCGCTTTTTTTCCAGACGACTTCCAGATGAATGCGAAAGCCGCGACCAGGCATTTTCAGCAGGGCCTCCAACAGCTTGATGAGCACGATCTGCCACAGCCGGCGGTCCAGCCGCAGGCAGCAACTGCCAGCGGGCACGTGATGCGTCACCGCGACCTCCCGCGCCACCAGATCGGGCGCGAGCTGCTCCACCGCGACCTCGATGTTCCGCAGCATGAGCGGGGCATCGCAATTCCAGACCTTGTCCGCAGGCTCCAGGTTTGCCACCGCGTTCATGTCCTCCAGCACATGCATGAGACGGCGGCTGTGCTTGTCCATGACCTCCAGGCAGCGTGCGAGCTGCTCGCCACCTTTGACCACGCCAGACTTCAGTGTCTCGATGTAGCCTTGGATGAGGGAGAGAGGTTTGCGCAGCTCCAGCTCCGCTTGATGCAGGAATTCACGCACGGTGTCCGCCTCGGTGGATGCGGCGTGCAGATCCGCCGGTGCTGCCGCGGTCGCGACCGCTTTCATGCCGCGGTTTCCTTTCCTGCTTTGGACACAAAGAGATAGCCCTGCTTTCTCACGGTGCCGATGTGCACACCGTGATCGCCCAGCTTGTCACGCAGGCGCTTTACATGCGTGTCCAGCGTGCGGGAGTGCGTGTCATCCGCGTAGCCCCACACCGCGTTGAGCAATTCGCTGCGTGAATGCACCACATCGGGATTCGACATGAGATAGGACACCAGCTTCAGCTCGGTGGAAGTCAGCTCCGCGAGGCGGCCCGCGACGGTGAGCACCATGTTTTGGCGGTCCACCACGAAGTCTCCCACGCGCAGCTCATCCGTCATCGCGACTTTTTGGGAGCGGCGCAGGATGGCCTTCACACGCAGCACCAGCTCGCGCGGGCTGAAGGGTTTCGTCAGATAATCATCCGCGCCCATCTCCAGGCCGTTGATGCGGTCATGCGCCTGCGAGCGCGCGCTGAGCATGAGGACCGGGATCGTGCGCGTGCGCACATCGGTGCGGAGTTGTTTGAAGACCTGCCAGCCGTCCATGCCCGGCAGCATGATGTCGAGCACGATGAGCTGCGGTTTGTCCCGTGCGGCGGCCTCCAGGACATCGAGTCCGTTCGTGACGGCACAGACTTCGCAGCCCTCATTGGCTAGGTGGAGGCTGACGAGGTCAACAATGTCCTTTTCGTCATCGACTATCAGGATGCGGCTCATGTTCGGGATGCCACACCAACGTCACATTCACCCACGTGACAAAACGTGTGATGTTACGATCTCGTCGCAAGCTGCCGCTGCTTTACTCGCGATGCGTTTGATCGATGTAGGCGGCCAAGCTGGGCAGCATCTTCTCCAAATCGGCCCGAGTCTCCTCGTAAGCGGCGCGCCCCGCGCCAAACGGATCGCTCACATCCTTGCCGCGCACCGCGTCATCCGCCGCGAACTCGGAGACGAGATACACCTTGTCCAGATGCTCCGGAAAGGCGTCCTCGATCGCCGCGATGTGGCTGGAGGACATCGCAAACACATGCGTGGCCTCTTTGAGCATCTTCTCGTCGAGCATGCGGCTGGAGAAATCCTCCCGCATCAGGCCTTTGTCGCGAAGGATGGCCGTGGTGTGCCGGCTGGCTGGCATGCCCGGTGCCGCAGCCACGCCCGCGCTGGAGACCTCGTAATCCGCGCGTCCTTTGACCAGATCACGAAAAAGAGCCTCAGCCATCGGGCTGCGGCAGGTGTTTCCGGTGCAAACAAAGAGAACGCGTTTCAAGCGAGCCAGTCTCGCCGGATGCGGTGCTCTTGTCAAAGCGCGCGTCATTCAGCGTGCCGCACGTGCACGGGACTTTTCCCAAGCGCCGCGTCCGGCCGCACGCGCCTCCGCCTCGATCGCGCGCAGGTGGTTTTGAAATGCATTGGCCTCACGCCCGTCCGGCAGCCGCGCGCCCTTCGTGTGGATGCGGCACAGGCCCTCGCGCACCAGTCTCTCCGCCAGATGCTCTCCGTTCGCCAAAATTACGAAGGCGTAAAAGCGATCGCCTTGATACACGCGCTCCCAGTGTGTGTACACCGTGAAAGCGCCGGAGCTGAGCAGTTCCGCCGTTCGTTCTTGGGCGCGCTTGCCCGTTTGCAGCGTCTGCGCCGTGCTGATGCCGCCAAAGTAGGCTGCTTGATCGCGCAACCGCTCGCGCACGAGGTCGTATTCGCGTTTCTCCGGGCAATCGACGAAATACAGACGAAACACCTGCGAGCCGCCCGCATGCGCGATGTGAAAACTGTCGCCATCATTCGAGGCATGCGGGACGAGGCGCGGGCTCTCCAGCATCTGCGCCATCGGCGCAAACTCGGGCGCGTTTTTTCGATCTTTGCCCGCATCGTCGTCGCCAGAGATGAAAATCTGGCAGGCGATGAGGATCGCCACGG
>Ga0315904_10007679_pt1 | contig 14448 bp, 10 predicted proteins | sample LakEriMetagenome_6_FD_203529 | JGI IMG/M metagenome (GOLD analysis project Ga0315904, IMG submission 203529) | Freshwater fungal communities from buoy surface, Lake Erie, Ohio, United States - Buoy 12 MA120 | ecosystem: Environmental > Aquatic > Freshwater > Lake | place: USA: Lake Erie, Ohio... | reverse complement strand
AGTTGTCATCACTCGCGACGGGGTGTCCGAAAGCCACGTTTCAACCGATCCGCTGGGAGAATTTGAACGACTGGTGACCTCGTATCAGGCCCCCCATCTGCCAGGGCTGCCCCGCTTCTGTGGCGGTGCCGTCGGCTACTTTGGCTACGACGTCGTGCGGTACACCGAGAATCTGCCCCAAGCTCCGGAGGATGATCGCCAACTGCCCGACCTGGCGTTTGCCTTCTACGATCGGATGGTGATTTTCGACCAGATCCGCAAGACCATTCTGGTCGTGGTCAACAGCCGTACGACAGGGGACGATCTGCGGGGACTCTACGACCGGGCGTGTGAAAGAATCGACGAGACCTGTCGGCAATTGCAGCGTGGGACTGCGAATCTGCAACTCACCGACATCAATGTGCGGGTGGAACCGAAGATTCCCTGGAAGTCGAATTTCAGCCGGGAATCGTTCGAACAGGCGGTCTCGAAGTGCCAGGAATACATTCGGGCCGGCGACATTTTCCAGGTGGTCATCAGCCAGAGGCTGCAACTCGAAACCTCGGCCCGACCGATTGACATCTATCGGGCCCTGCGGATTGTCAATCCGAGCCCATTCATGTTTCTGCTGCGGACACCGAGGGTCAACCTGGTGGGTGCGTCCCCGGAAATCATGGTGCGAGTGGAAGAGGGGGAAGTGACGATTCGCCCGCTGGCCGGGACCCGACGGCGGGGCCAGACCGAGGACGAAGACCTGCGTCTCGAACAGGAATTGCTGGCCGACCCCAAGGAGCGGGCTGAACACGTGATGCTGGTCGACCTCGCCCGCAATGATGTGGGACGGGTCGCCCAATATGGCTCGGTCACGCTCTCGGATGTAATGAAAGTCGAGCGTTACAGCCACGTGATGCACATCACATCCAATGTGACCGGGCAACTCGCCCCGGAGCGGTCGGCCCTGGACGCCCTGCGGGCGGGACTGCCCGCAGGCACAGTCTCGGGAGCCCCGAAGGTCCGGGCGATGCAGATCATCGACGAAATCGAGCCGCACCGGAGGGGCCCGTATGCAGGTGCTGTCGGATACATGGACTTCACCGGCAACATGGACACATGTATCGCACTGCGAACACTGGTGATGGTCGGGCAAACAGCCTACGTGCAGGCGGGAGCCGGGATTGTGGCGGACAGCGTTCCTGCCGAGGAATACCAGGAGACTCTCAACAAGGCGAAGGGTTTGCTGACGGCCATTGAGATTGCCCAGTCCCAACTCTGACCCCTGCCTTGTTCCTGCGGGACAGGGGGTTTATACTCCTCCGCTTCCCGCCGGATCCGTTGCTGGCCTCGGCGGGGTGTCCAGGAAGTGACGTTCTTACCCGTCAGGTTGTTGTCATGGTCTACCGTCCCCGTACCAAGCTCGTCAAAGCCCGCAAGGCCAAGCGCTGCCCCAAGTGTGGCGTGCTCGTCCAACGCCGTGTCCGCTGCAAGGTTTGCCACAAGGCCCAAAAGGCCTGAGGATCGGCGGCTGTTCTTTGGGTGGAATCCGTTCGCCAGTCGTCATCGGTGAACGAACAGACTGGGCCCAGTGATCCCAATTCCCGCGGACCCGTCTGGGTCCGCTCTTTTTTTGCGCTCGTGGTCCTCGACAGGTCGCGTCCCGAGCCACTTGGGCCCTCCATTTCCCTGCTGACCGGTGGAAAGCTGAGCTTTCATCCGGCCCTGGCCCCGACCGAAATCTCAGTTGGGACCATTGGACCGCCGGGGAGCGTGCTGCGTCCCTAAGGCCAGAGACCTAGCCTCCTCCGCGCTCCACGAGGCTTCTGCCGCCCCGGTTCTTTACCAGGCGGGGCATTTCTCAGCTGTTGAGGAATCGTCTAAAATCCAGCGGGCGTGCCGGGTGACGGTCTTTCGGCAGCCCCTCGATCTGCCTCTGTCCCGTTTGGCCTGCCTCCCGTGAACGCACCCACCCGCCCTGCCCATCCCCCGGCCGCCGCCACCCCCGCCACCGTCCTCATGCGGGATGGATGGCACTGCCTGCACCTCTACTACCGAATTCGGTCCGATGTGCAGCGGATCAATTCCAATTTGCAGCGGAGCACGCTGGGAAGGCTGAGCCGGTCCGTTCAGGGATTCTTTTTCGACAAATCAAGAGCCGCCGAGGCGGTTCAAGAGTTCTGTCAACTTCTTGACCCGCAACGTCCCGGTGCCCCCACCCGGTTGTGCACTTCGGTCGTCATGGGACACAAAGCCGATTTGGCCATCCTGGCCATGGATGAAAATCCGCTGCTGCTCGACAGCTTGAAGCATGCGATTCGCGACAGCCGTCTCGGATCCCTGTTCGAATTGGTCTACTCCTACGTCTCGATCACGGAGATTTCGGAGTACGTTCCCACGCTCGAACAGTACGGCGACCGCCTCAAGGCGGAAGGGAACGATCCAGCCAGCCCCACCTTTGCGGCCAAGCTGAAGATGTATGAAGACCGCGAAGTCATCATGCGAAAGCAGCGGCTCTTCCCCGATTTCCCGGACTGGCCGGTCCTCTGCTTCTACCCCATGAACAAGGCCCGCGACCCCCACGCCAATTGGTACACCCTCCCCTACAGCCAACGGATGGAGATGATGACCGAGCATGGCAAGAGCGGCATGAAGTTTGGCGGCCGCGTCATGCAGGTGATCACCGCCTCCACCGGCCTCGACGACTGGGAATGGGGTGTCACCCTGTGGGGCAAGGAACCCGCCTTCATTAAGGAAATCGTCTACACCATGCGGTTTGACGAAGCCTCGGCCAACTATGGCGAGTTCGGGCCATTCTATCTCAGCTACATCATGACCCCGGAAGAGGCCTTCCGGCACCTGCAGGTGAAGGCCGACTGACGGCCTCACTCACATCCCACCCCCTCCAAGGGTTGCGGCCGCATGACCTGCCACTCCCCTGCACCGTTTCGGATCTTTGTTTCCGAATACGTGGCGGGGGGAGCCTGGCCCGAGGGGATTCCCGAGGGGAGTCTCGCCCGCGAGGGGTCGGCCATGCTCCATGCCATTGTGGAGGACCTGGCGAGCCTGCCAGGAGTGGAGGTGCATACCACCTGGGACCAACGTCTCGGTCTGCCCCCTTGGAGTCGGGCAGGTTCGGCCACGAGACCCTCAGCCCTGCTCCGGGTGTCGGAAGTCCAGGGCCCATCCGAAGAATGGGAACAGTTTACCGAACTGGCCTCTCTCGCAGACGCCGTGCTGATCATCGCTCCGGAATTCGATCAACTGCTCGAGCGAAGGAGCGACTGGGTCGCATCGCGGGGAATCCCCCTGCTGGGCTCCAGCCCCGGGGCGGTTGCCCTGTGTGCCGACAAATGGAAACTGGCACTCCACTTCGAAGCGCTTGGCATTCCGACGATCTCCACGAGCCTGTGCGACCCGGCCGGCGAGCCAACGACCGAACCAGGCTGGCCCCGTGTGATCAAGCCCCGGTTTGGAGCTGGTTCGACTTCGACGTTCCTGCTCCATTCGCCACCAGAGCAGACAATGCTCGCCGGGCATCTCGCGGACGAACCGTTGTTGAACGCAGCCATCGTGCAACCGTTCGTCCGGGGGGAACCGGCGTCAGTGGCTGTTGTCTGCCGGGGAGATGGCCAAGGCTGCCTCCCCTTGCCACCGGCCCGGCAATGCCTCAGCAGCGACGGTCGTTTTCATTACCTCGGGGGGGAACTTCCCTTCCTCAGCCCCATCGCCGCTCAGGCACAGGAAATTGCCCGGCTCGCCTGTCTGGCAGTTCGCGGCCTCCGTGGGTTTGTCGGAGTCGATCTGCTCGTGGATGAGGAATCGGGCCGAGTCACCGTCGTGGAGATCAACCCCCGGCTGACGACCAGCTATCTCGGTTACCGCCAACTGTTGGCGGATGCTGCGGACTCGGAGGGGGTCGTCCCGGGGGGGAGTGTCCTGGCCCGTGCATTGCTCTGGCCCGAGAACGCCTCCAACCCGCTTCGCTTCCGGAACAGTCCGACACTGCGGTTCCAACCTGCGCACTCTTGACACTCCTGCGAACGTCGGCCGTTCCCGATGAAAAAACGGGAGCAGCCAACGCGACCGCCTCGAGGTTTCTCTCCAGCCGGAAACCGATCATGACCTCACATTTCGAAGCCAAACCATCCGGGGCGCCAGGACCTGTCTCGTTTTCAGCAGCTTTCCGTGTGTGGATGGAGATTGCCGCCCTGAGCTTTGGAGGTCCCACGGGACAGATCGCTGTAATGCACAGACTGCTGGTGGACCGGCATCGCTGGATCAGCGACCGGCGGTTCCTGCACGCCCTCAATTACTGCATGCTGTTGCCCGGGCCGGAAGCTCATCAACTGGTGACGTACACCGGCTGGCTGCTGCACGGTGTGCGGGGAGGATTGACGGCCGGGCTGCTGTTCATCCTGCCGGGTGCGCTGACCCTGTTGGTCCTGTCGGCTCTTTACGTGGAGTTCCAGCAGACGCCGCTGCTGCAGGGCCTGTTCTACGGGCTGAAGGCGGCCGTTCTCGCTGTGGTGGTGGAGGCGGTGATTCGCATTGGACGACGGGTGCTGAAGAATCCGGCGATGTATCTCCTTGCCGCCCTGGCTTTCGTGGCGATTCGTCAGTTTGGAGTGCCATTCCCGGCGATCATCGTCGCAGCGGCCCTGGCGGGTTTCGTGGGAGGATTGGTCAACGAGCGGTTATTCCTGGTGGTGGCCCCGCGCCAATCGGCGGCCGACGCTGCCCGCGAGGCCGAGTACCTCCTGTCGACACACAGTCCTCCCTCAGGACGAAACCCAACCCTCGGCTCATCGCTGGCCACCAGCGTCGTCTGGTTGCTGATCTGGTGGCTGCCCGTGGGGCTGTGCTGGCTGCTGTGGGGCCAGGAGAGCATCCTGGTCTCCGAGGGAGTTTTTTTCAGCAAGACCGCACTGCTGACATTCGGGGGTGCGTATGCCGTGTTGCCCTATGTCGCCCAGCAGGCGGTTGAATCACACCGCTGGCTTTCGACGGGTGAAATGATGGATGGTCTGGGCCTCGCCGAGTCCACCCCCGGTCCGCTGATTATCGTGTTGCAGTTTGTCGGTTTTCTGGCGGCATATCGGCAACCAGGAACGCTCTCTCCCTGGACGGCAGCCCTGCTCGGTTCGGCAATCACCACCTGGGTCACCTTCGCCCCCAGCTTTCTCTTCATCTTCGTCGGAGCACCGTGGATCGAGCGATGGCGTGACAACCGCCGGCTGAGCATGGCGTTGTCGGGAGTGACTGCGGCTGTGGTCGGGGTGATCCTGAATCTCGCAGTCTGGTTTGCCGTGCAGACGCTGCTGCATTCAGGACCGACTGAATTGCCAGGCTGGCCAGGCACTTCACTCGGTGAACTGGGAACGCTGGATTGGGTCGCCCTGGGGATTGCGGTGGGAGCCGGTGTCGCCCTGCTGCGGTATCACGTGGCGCTCGGCTGGGTGTTGTCAGCCGCGGCCCTGGCTGGTTGGATGGGATGGAAAGCCTTCAGTGAGATGCCAGGGGGGATGTCCATCCCACTCTGATGGAAACCGACGTTTCCCTGGCCCTGGCCAATCCGCCGCATCACTGAGACCGATTCCGGTCTCAGTGATGCGGGCGATCCCGTTCAGGATGCCGGTGGCTGTCCGGGATCACTCGGCGGCCAGCGAAACGCAGACGATTTCCCGATCATTGCGGACAAACACGCAGCGGTTCGCAAAGGCGGGATGGGTCCAGACCACAGGCCGCCCGAACGCGTCGCCGGTCGCCTCGAGCACCTTGGCGCGGCTCAATTCCTCATAACCCTGGGGGGTGAGTCGGGCGAGAATCAACTCGCCGCGCTCGTTGAACAGCACCCATTTGTTCCCCGTATCGCCGTGTCGCACCAGGAACGCGGTGGCATGCGGGGCGGGCCGATCATTTGTCGTCGCCTTCAGTGATTCCCACAGCCGCTTCCCGGTCTTGAGATCCACAGCCCTCAGATGGCCCGAGTCGCAGTCGCAACCGTAGATCACACCGTCGGCAATCAGTGGTGTCGCATTGGCACAGTAGACCCCCGTGGTGGTGGTTCCTTTCCAGACTTCCGAGACCGCCGTCCCCTGCTCATTGAATCGCAGCGCGGCAGCGACCTTTCCGATGCCACTGGCAAACAGCAGGTCGCCTGATTTCTGGGGAATGTTGATCGACATCTTGTACTTGGGAGCCAGGGGATGGGTCCAAAGCACCTTGCCGGTCTCGGGATCCAGGCCGTTGAGATCGTCGGCGGTCCAGATCAGCAATTGACGCCGTCCCGCATGCTCGATGATCGATGGGGGGCAGTAACCGGGGTCACTGGCTGTGAGAGACTTCCAGAGTTCGGTTCCGGTGTGACGGTCGAGGGCAATGGCAATGCTGCCGACCCCACCGGCGAGACAAAGGAGCTTGTCTCCGTCAACCAGCGGATGCCCGCAGAATCCCCACCAGGGAGTCTCACACTTGTAGGTGTCGTTGAGGTCCTTGCGCCACACCATGGAACCATCGGCCACCCGTGCACAGAGAAGGTCCCCCTCGGCCCCGAGTGAATAAACGAGATCCCCGGCCACCGTCGGAGTGACCCGGGGACCGCCGGCATATGAGATGTTGTAATCGACCTGGGTCTCAATCTTCCAAACTTCCCGACCGGTGTCGCGGTCGAGGCAGAGCAACCGCTCCACGCCCGACAGCTTGTCCCGGGCTCCCGGGTTGTTGGTCCCCCGGCCATCCGGGGTGACGAAGTCCATGACGAAGACACGCTCACCGGCCACCGAAGGCCCTGCATATCCAGCGGCAATCGGGGTCCGCCAGAGCACGCGTGGACCAGCCTGAGGAAACCGCTCCAAAGTTCCCGTTTCCCGCCAGACACCATCGCGTCCCGGTCCCATCCACTGCGGCCAGTCATCACCACGGACAGTGGAAACGAACAGCAGGCCGCACAGCAACAGAAGAACTGGAGGAATCCGCATGAGAACAACATCCACGAGACCAGGACACATTCCAGCCGACAATCGCCCGGAAGTTTGGGGCTGGTCGGCAACGTTCGAAGTGTACCTGTCAGGCGGTCCGAAATCGATTTTGGCATTCCGTTCACCGATCGCGTCACACATTTTGTCAAAGTCATCCCAGTCGCTTCGACGACCTCCTCGATCGAACTCATGAATCCAACGCTCGGGGCGGGCGATCGGCCGGAACGACGAACGGTGTGTTCTGGAAGAAGGCAACAAATTGAGCCGCTTCACAATTCATCTCGGCCTGAATCGCAGGCCGCAGCGGAGCGACACAGCGCGGGAACTGTGTCGCTCCGATCGGCGAAACGGGATGGGACGCCAGGAAGGGAGGGGGGACCCGTTTCTCAGGCGGGTCGGCAGGCAGACCAGGACCAAGTTCCCGCGAGATCCTGATCCGAAACCTGCTCAACGCAGACGCCGTGCCATTGCATGAGGCGAAGCTGCGGTTTCTCTCAAACTCCTCATTTCTGTGGGGTTCCCGGACATGGAGTCGACGTGACGCCGGTCTTGAATCGGCCTGCCTCCGGCAAGACTTACAAACCCCGGGAATCTGGTCTCCGCAGTATGCGGTCACAGGACTGGGTCAGACTCGCACAATCTCCAGCCGAACATCGTGGCCTCAGCCACATGTCAAAATGGGCAATTTGAAACCAGTTTTCTGGTTATTCCGGTTGTTCCACGCGCACCCGATGTATTGGGTTTCCCGGTTGTAGGTCGTCGAAAACCTTGTGTACGCGTTCGGATCGTACTGACCTTTTCTGGAAGGATGCGCCATGTCGACCTCCAAAACCCTGAAGACTCGTTGGTTTCTGCCGGTCGTCACATTCCGGAATTGGTCCGCGGAGTCTGCTTCCCGGATGGCTGTCTCCAAGTCGGCTTGGGCACTGACCCTGGCTGCCGCGGGAACTGTGGCCGGGTGGTCGACGGCGATTCCTCTGGCCCGAGCCGAGAATCCCGCCCCCCAGTCCGCCACGTCTCAGGCCGCCCTGCGGGAATTGCTGACACAGGCCGATGTGGAAGGACGGCGGTCGGCGGTCCTGGAGATGGCGGCTTGCAGTCCCCTGCCTTCGAAGGCCGCCGATCTGCTGCTGGAACCTTTGCAGGACAGCGATGTTGAGGTGCGGGCCCTGGCCGCGATGTGCCTGATCCAGAACAGCCAGCATACCGATGCCGCCCTGCTGGTCCTCAGCGATCTGCTGGACTCGGAATCTTCGGAAGAGCGCTGTCTCTCGGCATTTCTCCTGGGACACGCGACTGAGCAGCAGGACTTTGTCGAGTCACGATTGACGAGGCACCTCTCCGACGACGATGCCGTTGTCCGGATGCACGTGGCGGAATCGCTGCTTCGGCTGCGGACCGGAAATGACTCGGCGACGAAAGTGCTCGCCGATTCACTGGTCAGTAGTGATCCCGCCTCCCGGGCCTTTGCGGTTCACGCCCTGGGGTCTGACACGCATACGCCCTCGGCAACGATTGCTTATCGGGTTGCCTCGCGACTGGCAGACGACGATCTTGACGTCGCCGCAGGCTCGGCGCTGACCCTTCTGGTCTGGACCCATGGCATGGCGCAGCCAGCCGAGGGGGCCGTTGTTTCCGAGGCACGGAGCGAACAGATTGACCGCCTGCTGGGTTCGGAAACTCCCGCGACTCGCCGGGCGGCTGCCGTTCGCCTCATCGAGGGTTCCGTCGACAACTCACGCATGAGGGAATTGTGCCGGCGACACCTGCGGGACGACGATTCTCTCGTCCGGGCCTGTGCGGCCCTGGCCCTGTGCAATTCACAGGCCGACTCGGTCGCGGTCGAAACGACACTGGTGGGACTGCTGGAATCGCGATCACTGTCTGACAACATCGTTGGACTGGGGACCATGGGACGCTTCCCGAAGGTTTCGCGCCCGATGCTCGATGCGGCCCGCCGCCAGCTCGATGCCGAGCATGCCTGCACGAGAACCCTCGCGAGTGCCGTGATCCTCAAGTCGGCACCGCGGGATGCGGCCGCCCTCGACGGTCTCTCAGCTGAAATCCGGGAAGGAACTCCCGAGGGTCGGTCTCTGGCAGCCCGCACCTGTCAACTGGTCGACTGGCAGAAACATGGCTCCCTGGTCGAGGCCCTGAAAGCCGCGAGCCACGACTCCCACCTCCGAACCCGTCTCGCCGCCGGTGATGTGCTGGCTGGTCGCAGTGCGAATGCGGAGATCCAGCGGGTGGGTCACACAAAATAGCAAGCGTCCCTCGTAGCCCGCCGTCGAACCAGACCGGCGGCGGGCGCGGGGGGGGTCTTTCTACTTGTCGTTGGTGAAGCTGAACTTCACGACCGACTGAAACAACTGCAGCTCGATGGTTTGGGCGTCTTCATCAACCCGGTAATCAATGAAATGCAGCGGCTCATCACTCCGGCTTTCCTCGTAGAGAAGTTTTCCGGTACGACGATCCAGGCTGGTCATCAAGAAACGCTGTTCCAATCCATTTCCTCCGCGACGCGGCTCGAAGACATGCGAGGCGAACGTCACCAGGGGGAGCCCGGCCGGCTGCTGGGGGTCGAATTGCTGCCGCTCCACCACAGCACTCCAGAGACGTTTTCCGGAATCCCGTTCCAGCAGGTGCACCGTCCCATTGACGGTCATGTGCACATTCTGGGAATGGCGGACAATCGTCGGCCCGTTGGGAAGGGGCCGGTTGGCCATGACGAGGTAATGGTCTCCGGTACGCACCACCTGCAACTCGGTGGCGGGATCTCCCATCTCCAACTCGTTCTCAAACCGGATCTCTCCCCGGGCGAGATCCACACAGGTCAACCGTCCCATGGGATCGAGGACCAGGGCCTCTTCCCCTTCGACCTGGGTCACGAGGCTACCCGGGGGAAATTCGCGGCTCCACACATCTTCACCGGTCGTGAGATCGCGCAGTGCCAGTACCTGGCGATCCAGCGGACGGCCCCAGACCACGAGACGGCGACCACGGGGAGTCAACCACCAGTTCGCCGGGGGCAGGCGAACCGTCCCCCGCGCCGCACCATCCCGCATGCCGTAGACCTGGGCCTCATGCGATTCGGGCGGGACGACCAGTAGTTCCTCATCGTCTCCAAACAATCCTGAGCCGGGTGTAATCCCCTCACGCGTCCAAACCGGCTGTCCCGTGTACGGATCGAGTGCCGAAAGCCGACGGCCCCGAAGGATCACCACCTGCCGCTGGCTGATGGGGCCCACGACGGCGGTGTTGTCTGGTCCGAGGGGTGCGAAATTCATGCGGGCCTGGGCGGGGGCCAACCCGCGCTGAACCATGATGGCAGCCGAGGCCTCAATCAGATTCTGGTGCCAGAGCCAGCGTGGTGCGGGATCCTGCGGGGTCCCCAGCAGATCGACCGCCAGCAGATCCTTTCCGATCAGAAGCAACAGCAGGTGATCGCGAACCCAAGCCCGATTGAACTGTGCGTTCCCGGCCCACAGGGGGGTCTGCAGCGCCAGTTTCCACACAGGGCGCCCATCGGGACCACGTGCCAGGAGTTGCTGGTCGCCTGTTCCCAGTTCCAGCGTGATGTCGCTGAGGAACGGGCCACGGGGTCCATCAAACGCCACCGGTTGCGTGCGGCCGATCGCGACGGGCCGGGTGCCGGGCAGTCGCTCGACGGTCACCTTTCCCGTTGGCCAGTCGTGCTGTCGCCTGGTCAGCCGCTGAACATCTTCCCGCATCTGCCACTCCGCCGACCGGTCCAGTGCCACCTGGAGTCCCGGTTCCCCACGACGCTGCCGGGCCTGCAGATTCGCGACGAGCGGAGCGACATCCCGGGGTCGATCGGCTCTCAGAAGCAGTTCCCCCCATTCGGCCCAGAGTTGGCCCCCTTCCGATCCCTGGCTCTCCGACAAAACCCGGGAGAGCACCAGTTCCGACGACAGCCAATCATCACCACGCAGCACCTGGGGCGAGGCAGCCAGCAGGGGAACGGGCTCGGGCAGGAGGTTCCCGAACAGCTCCCAGAACTGCAGGCCCTGTCGGCGATCTTCCGACTGAAACGCCTCCTGGAGGGCGTCCCGCAAGGACTGCACCATCGGCTCACGGACGGACGGGTCGGCGGCCGCAAGAAGACGTTCGGCCGCCAGTGAGAGTTGCCGATCACGGCGCACCAGCAGCGAGGTCGCCACCCTCTCGATGGGAAACTCCGCCCCCTGAACCCTGGCAAACGCCAGAAGTTGCGCAAGTGATTCGGGCAGTCGCTGCATCCGCTCGTAACCCAGCGCCAGCAACCAATGCAATCGGGCGCGGTCCGCCGGACTCTCCACGAGGGCTTCCGCACGCGGTCCAAACTCGTGGTACCGCTCGAAATCGGTTCTCAAACCCTCCAGCAGAGCCGACAGCAGCAGGTTGCGAGCTTCGGCATTCCGTGGGGCGAGGGACACCGCCCGCTCCAGGTCCGCCAGGGCTCCCGGAAAATCTCCCCGCTCCATCCGCATCTGTCCGCGGACCGTCAACGATTCCGGGTGATCGGGGTCCCGCTCCAATTGTGTCGTGACCTCCGCCTGGAGCGCCTCGACCTGGCGATAGGCGGCAATCGTGTCAAACCGCTGAGTGACCACACTGCCTCCCGCCAGCACCAGCGTCCCGGGCACATTGCCGGCAAACGACCGCGCCCGCGACAGGATGCGACCATCCGCCACATCGACCGACACGACCTCCCCCGTGACCAGCGGCACCAGGTAACTGTGATCGACGAGGCAACCACGCCCCGCGACAGGGGAAAGCAACGTCGGGCTGTTCCAGGCAGGCGTCCCGTCCGTGAGGTGAATCGCCTGCAGGAAATTCCTGCCGACAATCACGACCCGGTCATCGAGAATGCCTCCCACAAGGAGGGCACCTCCCCGGGGAGATTTCCACAACAGCTTTCCCGTTGTGGCATTGAGGCAGATGATCTCGTCGGTGTCACGAGGGGTGAAGATCGCTCTCTCACCCTGCACCACCCCGCCATAGTCCAGCCAGGTCGACTGATCGGGAATACGGCTGGCGTTCCGGGCCATCTGCTGCTGCAGGATGATCATCTGCTGGCGGGGACCAGGTGCCTCGGTCCGCGGTCGGAATCGATGCCGCCAGAGCAGCCTCCAGCGGGTGGGATCGAACGCCGTGACAAAATCGGGCCCCGTCGGACACAACAGCACACCAGCCGCGACGGTGGGAGTCAGGCCAACCTGGTATCGCGTTCGGTCGAACCCACCCAGATCGGGTTCATCCCCCCCCAGGGGCTGCACTGTTCGCAACTCGCCCGACTGCGGCTCCACGATGGCCAATTGCGGTGTGGAACCGAGATCAACCAAGGCGTAGAGGAGTCCCTGCCAGGGGAGCGGAGCCCCGAGAAAAAACGCACCCGCGAGAGGATCGCGCGAGTTGTCACGGGGCCCGCCGAGTTCCCACAGCAGCCGTCCCGACTTTGCGTCATAGGCCAGCAGCCGGTTCGAAGGCGCCTGGTTTGGCCCCATGCGACCGGGCAGCATGACGTTCGTCAGACCAAGGTCATCGACGACAAAGACACGCTCACCGTCAGAGGTGATTCCGTGGAAGTTTCCATCCACCCAATAGCGCTGGGCGACCAGTTGTTCGGCCGCGGTTCCCTGGGTCTGATTCGACTGGGGAAGTCCCCCCGGGCGCAGCAGATCGAGCAGTTCCCGGTCTCGCTCAGTCGTCCGCCAGACTGGGGCCCCCGTGCTGCGATCGAAGGCCCGCAGATCCAGCAGGGTCCGCACCACCACGAGGTCCCCCACAATCAGGGGCGAAGCGAGTGTGATCTGGGGAGCATTGTCACTTTCGGGCCGAGCCTGCTGCTGCAGGTCGGCATGAATCTCGCGCAGTCGCCCCTCGAGCGAGTTGCGCTCGTAATCGGCCAGGAGATCGTACCGCCAGCCATGATTGAGGTAGGGGCCACCGCCAAATCCGACCTGGTTGTGCTGCTCGTCACCCCGGGGATTCAGCCAGCCTCGCCTCTGGGAATCGGCCAGTGGCAGGCTGCGGGCCGCCACCCCCCGCAACCACTCGGCCCCAGCCCCCATCCGGGGGCCCGCAGCGACACTCGCCAATTTCCAGGTCGACTCGGGATGCTGGCCCCGAAGTTCTTCCAGCACTGCGCTGGCCCGGGCGTCGTCTCCACACCGAAACAGCGCCGCGGCCCATTGCAGCGACAGTGCGGGCTCCCACTGCCGGGCTGCGCCGGGCTGTTGGTGGAGGTACTCAAAACAGGTGGCCGCCTGGCGTGGACGACCAACTTCCCAGGCCTGAACTCCCTGGCGGTAGAGGGCCTCCCGACCGGCCGCTGTCAGCAGAAACCGGTCAATGACGGGATCCAGAGGCTGGAAGCGGGAACCGAGTTCGTCCAGCAACTTCTGGGCGATCGGTCCGTATTGGGTCTCATAGGCTTCGAGCCCTTCGGCGGGGAGTGCGGCGAGCATCTGCTCGGCCGCCCGCTTGGCACTGGTCTCGCCCGGGCCGATGCTCGGCAGCACGCAATACTCATCGCGCGGATTGTCGAGGATCTTTTGAAGCTGCGCGACCCCCTCCGCATACCGCTGTTCTTCCAGGGTGCGGGCAGCGGTGGTCAACCGCCGGGTCAGCTCACGCCGACTGAGCCCATCGTCGCCATCCGTCTCCCCGGCCGAAGTGCTCGCCGGTTCCTCGGGAGCCTGAAAGGCCCACAAGGTCCCGTTCAGTCCCACCAGAAGCAGGAAACACCAGACCGCCAGTGTCCGCATCGGCTGCAACATTCATCACCTTCCTGCGAACCTGATCACCTGGCGGAAGCAGTCGGCATCGGCCAGGATCACCGATTGTTGACGTTGGCAGGATACCCGGTTGTCGGGGTTGGGTCATCTGCAACCAGACGCGCCACACAACCCCGGCACCGGCCCAAGTTCTCAACCCCGGTGAATGACGTCGGGCCCTTCGGTCCCGGCCGTTTTTTCGTAGTAACCATCCCCCGCCTTGCGATACTGGGTGAACCCCTTCGACTCGAGGTTGGCTGGCTTCAGCAGATGACCTTTGCCCATCGAGTGCGAAACCGCCGAAAGAATGCGTTCGCAGGGAACCCCACACTGGGGACACCGGGAGAGGGGATCCTCCCCCATGGACTGCATCACTTCGAAACGTCCTGCGCACTGGTCACAGGATCCACTGCACGGGGCATATTCGTAGATGGGCATGGCTCAGGCCGATCAAGAGTGGGAGACGGTCAGACGACTGCCGTCATTATATCTCTCGACCAGCCCACGCGGGACTCTTCCGCGGTTGCGGGTCCTGTGTTTCGGGCCTTGATAGGTGAGTGCCGGGCGATGGCCCCCACGGACCCGCACACACAACAGACTCATCCTCCAAGGCTCACGTGGCAAGGCTCAAGTGGCGCAATTGTGGCAATGGCCACGAACCAGGATCTCGGTGATTTCCCCAATCGATTCGGCACTGCTCTTGAGGGCGGTGGGGATTG
>Ga0315904_10007678_pt1 | contig 14448 bp, 15 predicted proteins | sample LakEriMetagenome_6_FD_203529 | JGI IMG/M metagenome (GOLD analysis project Ga0315904, IMG submission 203529) | Freshwater fungal communities from buoy surface, Lake Erie, Ohio, United States - Buoy 12 MA120 | ecosystem: Environmental > Aquatic > Freshwater > Lake | place: USA: Lake Erie, Ohio... | reverse complement strand
GCAGCGTTGCCGAACACGGCGTTAGCAGTTTTGCTACCCCGGCGCAGCGCTGACTCGTCGACGACGTCATCATGCAGCAGGGTGGCGGTATGGATGAACTCGATGACCGCAGCCAGTTTGTAGCGCTCTTCGCCGCGATAGCGCCAGGCATTCGCCATTAGCAGCACCAAGGCTGGGCGAATCCGCTTGCCACCGGCACTGATGATGTAGTCGGCAATTTGCTTTACCAGCGGAACCTCGGAGTGCAACTGAGCCCGCAGGGCGGCATCCACCGCACGCATGTCATCTGCGATCAGGGTGAGTGGGTTGCTAAGGGCGGGGGCGGCTGCTGACACGGGTTGCTTTGGTATGGGCGGGACGGGCACTGATTATACGATGGCAACCCGGGTTTTGACCCTGAGGCTAAGTCCATGTATAATTTGAAGTTTTCCCGATTTGGCAAGCCTCGTGCGGGCCAGGCCGGGTGAGGCAGTATCCCGACGTGCAGACGCGGCGGGCGTTTCCCGAAAATTTATCGATGAGGTTCCCATGTACGCGGTCATAAAAACCGGCGGCAAGCAATACAAAGTTGCTGCTGGTGAAAAATTGAAAATAGAACAGATACCGGCAGACATCGGCTCCGAAATCACTCTGGATCAAGTGCTCGCAGTGGGCGCTGGCGAAACCATTAAATTTGGTACGCCGCTGGTTCAAGGTGCCAAGGTGCTGGCGACGGTAGTGGCGCATGGTCGCCACGACAAAGTGAAGATCTTCAAGATGCGTCGACGCAAGCACTACCAAAAGCGTCAGGGCCATCGTCAGAACTACACTGAAGTACAAATCGTCTCGGTCAACGGCTAAGCCAACCAGACTTACTACCGAATCAGGAGCATCAAATGGCACACAAGAAAGGCGGCGGCACTACGCGTAACGGTCGCGATTCCGAGTCGAAGCGACTTGGCGTGAAAGTCTATGGCGGTCAAAGCATCAACGCAGGCGGCATTATTGTTCGTCAACGCGGCACCAAATTGCACGCGGGTGAGAACGTTGGTATCGGCAAGGACCACACGTTGTTTGCGCTGATCAATGGCACGGTTCAGTTTGTGACCAAAGGCCCGATGAAGCGTCACTTGGTGACGGTCGTTCCGGCCTGAATCGCAGGCAGTTCCTCTCAAAAGGCTCTGCCACATGCAGGGCCTTTTTAATTTCTGCGGAATGCACAACGTTCAATCATGAAGTTCATCGACGAAGCCCGAATCGAAGTTGTCGCTGGTGACGGCGGCAACGGCGTAGCCTCGTTTTGTCGTGAAAAATTTCGACCATTTGGCGGGCCGGATGGCGGCGACGGTGGACGCGGCGGCAGCATCTACGCCATTGCAGACCGTAACATCAACACCTTGGTGGACTACCGTTACGCCAAGCTACATCGTGCCAAGCGCGGCGAGAATGGTCGAGGCGCGGATTGCTACGGCAAAGGAGCGGACGATATTCATCTACGTATGCCGGTCGGCACCTTGGTAACTGATTTGAACGATGGCGCGATCATCGCCGACCTTACCGAGCATGGGCAGGTAGCATTGCTGGCGAAAGGCGGCGAAGGGGGTTGGGGCAATATTCATTTCAAGTCATCGACCAACCGCGCCCCACGCCAAAAAACCGATGGCAAAGAAGGTGAGCGGCGCGAGCTGCATCTTGAGCTGAAGGTCTTGGCCGATGTGGGTTTGCTTGGCATGCCCAATGCAGGCAAGTCGACCTTTATTGCGGCCGTGTCCAATGCGCGTCCAAAGATTGCTGACTACCCATTCACGACGCTACATCCCAACCTGGGTGTGGTGCGAGTCAGTCACGAAAAAAGTTTTGTGATTGCCGATATCCCCGGCTTGATTGAAGGCGCCGCCGATGGCGCCGGACTTGGGGTGCAGTTCCTGCGTCATTTGCAGCGCACCGGTTTATTGCTGCATATCGTCGATTTGGCGCCTTTCGATGCGAATGTCGACCCCGTCAAAGAAGCCAAGGCGATCGTCAAAGAATTGAAAAAGTACGACCAGACCTTGTTTGACAAGCCACGCTGGCTCGTCCTGAACAAGCTCGATATGGTGTCTGATGAAGAGCGCGAACAGCGCGTGAAAGATTTCGTCAAGCGCTTCGGGTGGAAGGGGCCGGTGTTTCGCATCTCGGCTTTAACGCGCGAGGGTTGCGATGCGCTGGTGACAGATATCTACGACTATCTTGCGACCCAGCGCCAGCAAGTGCAACGCGCCCAGACTGGTATCGCTGAAGAAGCGCTCGGCATCAACACCATTGATGCCGATGATCCTCGGTTCAAATTACATACCTGAGTTTTCCAATCACCTCAGTAAGCCTTCTCATGTCTTCCGTCATTCAAGCGGCACAGCGCGTCATTGTCAAAGTGGGTTCTTCGCTCGTGACGAATGAGGGCAGAGGATTAGATCATGCCGCGATCGCAAAATGGGCTGATCAAATTGCACAGCTACGGCAAATGGGTAAACAGGTGGTGCTGGTAAGTTCTGGCGCTATTGCAGAAGGCATGCAGCGACTGGGGTTTGAAAAGCGACCCACGGGCATCCATGAGCTGCAGGCCTGCGCCGCAGTCGGACAAATGGGATTGGCCCAGATTTATGAAACCAGTTTCCGCTCGCATGGGTTGCGCACGGCACAGGTGTTGCTGACGCACGCAGATTTGGCAGATCGCGAGCGCTACCTCAACGCGCGTTCGACATTGTTTACCTTGCTTGACTTGGGTGTGATCACGGTGATTAACGAGAACGATACCGTGGTGACTGATGAAATCAAGTTTGGCGACAATGACACGCTTGGGGCTTTGGTCGCCAACCTGATCGAAGCGGATGCGCTGATTATCCTGACTGACCAGAAAGGCCTCTACACTGCCGATCCGCGCAAGCAGCCAGATGCCGAGTTTGTGCATGAAGCCACAGCCGGCGATCCCAAATTAGAGACGATGGCGGGCGGAGCCGGTACCGGCATTGGTAGCGGCGGCATGTTGACTAAGATACTCGCAGCGCGCCGTGCCGCAAGTTCTGGCGCCCATACGGTTATCGCCTGGGGTCGTGAAGACAATGTGCTGGTACGCCTTGCGCAAGGCGAAATGATTGGCACCCAACTCATTGCACCAACTGCTCGGCTGACAGCGCGCAAGCAGTGGATGGCAGATCATCTCAAGACCGCAGGTCAGTTGGTACTTGACGTCGGCGCTGTACAAAAGATCGCGCGTGAGGGTAAGTCATTGCTGCCCATCGGTGTGGTCGGTGTGGCGGGTGAGTTTGGACGCGGCGATGTGGTCACTTGCGTCGATGGCGAGGGCCGTGCCGTCGCGCGTGGTATCTGCAATTATCCCAGTGCAGAAGTGCGCAGAATTCTGCGCAAGCCATCGTCAGAGATTGCAGCGATTCTCGGCTACGTCGATGAGGATGAGCTGATTCACCGCGACAATCTCGTTCTTCTCTGATTGCAATTCACAGAGTTGCTGGATCGAGGCTTTGGTCGGAATGACGAGGTTTGAATCTCGCCGGTCGTTAGAGGGTCATTCCGGCGGAGGCAGGGTCCAATAGTTTCGCGCTTTAACGAAGTGGTTTATTGCGGCGAATACGATCGACGATCGTGGCTGCTTTGCCTGCTACCGCATCGCCATCACAGAAAAACTCCCGGAACAGCGTTGTCTGATAGCTATTGGCCCCAGCGCCTGATATTCGGCGCCACTCTGCATCAGGCAAGGCATTCCAGCTACCATCAGGGCGGCCCGTCGCAAACAGCTTACGCTCGGCCGTCTTGCAACGGATACCTTCATAGCTGATATTCAGTGCGCCGCTAGGGCTGGTGATGACGCTGCTGTAACGCACGATCTGGTCATCGCCAACGCTAACTGACTTCGCGTCAATGGCAAACGTCATCGATGCGCCCGCACCTACCGTGTAGCGCAGCAGATCGCCGGATTTGGGTGGGGCAGGCAGCGCGAGCGCGCTTTCCTCTTTCGGTGGCGCCTTGTTCTCATCGTCGCTGAGCAGGCCGGCATACACATTTACGGACCAGCAACAGCCTAGCACCAGCAAGAGCTGGCAGCGCGTCAACATGTTCATGGACGGTTGGGTTCGCTCAGGTTGATGGGTGGATCGATGCTCGGATCGATGATCGCGGAGGCACCCGGCCCGCGCGAGTGACGTTTGCCTGCTTGCACCGGACGCAGAAAACGCGATAACTCCTGCAGCGCTCTCATGTAAACATCACGCTTGAACTCAATCACTACATCCAGTGGCACCCAGTACTCATGCCAGCGCCAAGCGTCGAATTCAGGATGTTCCGAGATACGCAAATTGACATCGGTATCACGACCGATCATACGCAGCAGGAACCAGATTTGTTTCTGGCCGCGGTAATGTCCGCGCACCTCACGCTTGATGAAATGATCAGGCACGTCATAACGTAACCAGTCGCGTGTGCGGCCTATGACCTTGACATGCTCGGCGCGCAGTCCGACTTCCTCTTCCAGCTCGCGGTACATTGCCTGCTCCGGCGTCTCGCCGTGCTTGATGCCGCCTTGCGGGAATTGCCACGAATGTTCACGCACCCGCTTACCCCACCAGACTTCATTCTGGTGATTCAGCAGGATGATGCCGACGTTCGGGCGATAGCCTTCACGGTCCAGCATGTTCCACCTCGAATAGTTTGCGAGCGGCGCGTTGCGGTCGCGGCTGCGCTGAACAATTCCACATGGGGGAGGATGGACGGCGCTAGGGTGCTGCGATCCGCGCGGCGCAAACCCGCGAATACTTTAGAATTGCATCAGATTATAACCCTCTCTTTTTAAAAAAATTTTTCTCATGCGCGCCTCCCGATTTTTTATCTCTACCCTCAAAGAAGCGCCCGCCGATGCCGAGATCATCAGCCACCAGCTGATGCTGCGCGCTGGCATGATTCGGCGACTGGGCTCCGGTATTTACAACTATCTGCCGATTGGCTTGCGCGTTATCCGCAAAGTGGAGCACATTGTGCGCGAGGAGATGGACCGCGCCGGCGCCATCGAGCTGCTGATGCCCTTGGTGCAGCCTGCCGAGCTCTGGCAAGAGACTGGCCGTTGGGACAAAATGGGGCCGGAACTGCTGCGTTTGAAAGATCGTCACGGTCGAGACTATGCAATGCAACCGACGTCGGAAGAAGTCGTCACTGATATTGCGCGTAGTGAGATCAAGTCTTACCGTCAGTTGCCTGTCAACTTCTACCATATCCAGACCAAATTTCGTGACGAGCGTCGGCCGCGTTTTGGCCTCATGCGTGGGCGCGAGTTCACCATGAAAGATGCCTACTCTTTCGATCGTGACGTCGAAGGACTACAGCGCTCGTATGCGATGATGGTTGAAGCCTACACGCGAATTTTTCAGCGCTTTGGCCTGAGCTTCCGTGCGGTCGCTGCTGACAACGGCGCAATCGGCGGTTCGGGTTCGCAGGAATTCCATGTGATTGCCGATACCGGCGAAGATGCACTGGTTTACTGTCCCACTTCCGACTATGCCGCCAATATTGAAGCGGCTGAGGCTTTGCCACCAACGACCCCGCGTGCAGCGCCAACCCAAGCGCTCACGAAAACATCCACACCGGGCAAAGAGCGCTGCGAGGATGTGGCGCAGCTTTTGGGCCTGCCGCTGACGCAAACAGTGAAATCCATCGTGCTATCGGTTGAGCAGGACGAAGGCCGTCGTGAGATCTGGTTACTACTGCTGCGCGGCGATCACGAGCTGAATGAGGTCAAGGCCAGCAAGCTGCCCGGTATTGGTCCTTTCCGTTTTGCCAGCGAAGCAGAAATCCTTGAGCACTTTGGCTGTAAGCCAGGCTATCTCGGCGCGATTGGTACCGCGAAGCCAGTCAAGGTAGTGGCAGATCGTAGCGTCGTCCTCATGAGCGATTTTGTGTGCGGCGCGAATGAGGAAGGTTTTCACTACACTGGCGCCAACTGGGGTCGCGATCTGCCCGAGCCGTTGGTCGCCGATATTCGCAACGTCGTGGCTGGCGATCCTTCGCCAGACGGCAAAGGTGTGCTCGAGATTCAAAGAGGCATCGAAGTAGGGCATGTATTCCAGCTCGGTACGCGCTACTCGGCGGATATGAAAGCAAGCTATCTCGATGAAAAAGGCCAGCCGCAACTCATGCAAATGGGGTGCTACGGTATCGGTATCACGCGTATTCTGGGCGCTGCCATCGAGCAGAACTTTGATGACAAAGGCATCATTTGGCCAGCATCGATTGCGCCGTTTGAAGTCGTACTCTGCCCGCTTGGTTATGATCGCAGCGAGACCGTAAAAGCTGCCGCGGATGAGCTGTACACGGCCTTGCAACAGGCGGGCGTCGATGTGATTCTCGATGATCGTGGTGAGCGCCCCGGCGTCATGTTTGCCGATTGGGAGCTAATTGGTGTGCCGCATCGCGTCGTCATCGGCGAGCGCGGACTGAAAGATGATCAGCTCGAGTACCAAGGTAGGCGCGACCCGAGCGCGACCAATGTGTCGCGCGCGCAAATGACCGACTTCTTGAAGGCGAAACTCGCCTGATCACCATGCGCAGCAAGCGCTTGCCAACTCAGGCGGCCCGCTGGCTAGTGGGGTGCTTGTTGTGCAGTGTTTGTGCGATTACGCTGGCCGGCAATCAGAAAGAAGAAGCGCTGGCCGATGCCGTTCGGCTCGCGCTGTCACGCGCGATTAGTGATCCACGTCCGCCAGCACTCGGGTTCGCCAGTGACGCCGATCGGGACGCATGGCGCCAATGGTCGGCGGTGATGTCAACGCGTCTTCAAAGCCGTATGCCAGACGCTATGGTGCGCAGTGAGTTTCTGCAAACCGTTTGGTACGAGTCGCGTCGCGCCGGCTTGGAGCCAGGTTTGGTATTGGGCCTGATTCAAGTGGAATCCGGATTCAGAAAATATGCGATCTCAAGTGCTGGTGCCCGAGGTTACATGCAAGTCATGCCCTTCTGGACGCGAACCATCGGCGACGGCCAACCCGCCAAGCTATTCCAGATGCAGACTAATCTGCGTTATGGCTGTTCGATTTTGCGGCTCTATCTCGATCTGGAAAAGGGCGATCTATTCCTCGCGCTGGGCCGCTACAATGGCAGCCGGGGCAAGGCGGAGTATCCGAATGCAGTGCGGGCCGCCTGGCGACGCTGGCAACACTAGACGTTCTTAAAGGATCGCTGTCGTTGTTGGTGGCGACTTGTCATACCCCATGTACTGCCTGCGGCGCCCCCGTCTAGCCATCGACTCATTTAGAACGTTTATCTGAGTGTCGCTGGCTGTTTTGGTGGCCCCTGCCGTACGTTGAACGCTTTTTAGGAGCAGGTGATGAAGAAGCTGATGTTTGTATTGGCGCTGGCATGCGTGTCGCCAAATTTAATGGCGAATATAGGCGCTACCACCCCCGCCGCCAATAAAGATAATACCGACTTTGTCGCAGGTAGTAAGGCGATTGGTCGGCGTGACTGGAAGGCCGCCGTGGAGTCATTTACCAAGGCGGCGCAAACTATGCCGGGTAATGCCGACGTCCAGAATAACCTCGGCTATGCCTATCGGCACTTGGGTGATCTCGATAAATCTTTTGCGCATTACAAAGAAGCACTGCGTATTGACCCCAAGCATCGCGGTGCACATGAGTACATTGGTCAGGCATATCTGAAGGCAAAACAGCCTGAAAAAGCGGCTGAGCATTTGGCGGCGCTGGAGTCGATCTGTGGCAAGGGCTGCGAGGAGTATCAAGATCTGGCGCGTGCTATCGAAAAATACGCAAAATCAAACTAGGTACCGATTTCGCACTGCCGGCGGTTTTGCTGCTGGCACGGCCTTAAAACAAAAACGCCCGCACTATTGCGGGCGTTTTTGTTCGGTCCCTGAAGCTTACTTCAAGTGGCCAGAGATGAGTTTGGTCATCTCGAACATCGAGACAGTCTTCTTGCCATTGAACACGGCTTTCAGCTTGTCGTCGGCGTTGATGTTGCGGCGATTAACCGCATCTTGCAGCTTGTGCTTCTTGATGTAGTCCCAAACCTTCTTGGTGACATCGGTACGCGGCAACGGGTTTGCGCCAATAACGGCGGCCAGTGCTGCGGAAGGTGTCATCGGTTTCATGAAGGCTGCGTTCGGCTTGCGAGCAGTGGTCTTCTTCGCTGCTTTCTTGGCGACTGCTTTTTTGGCAGGTGCTTTTTTCGCTACAGCTTTCTTTGCTACGACTTTCTTTGCTGCAGGCTTCTTGGCAGCGACTTTTTTCGCAGGCGCTTTCTTGGCAACCGTCTTCTTCACGGCTTTCTTCGCTGCTGGCTTTTTCGCAGCAGGCTTTTTCTTCGCTGCCGCTTTTTTGGCTGTAGCCATTGATGAACCTCCTTTACATTCGTGGTCAGAAATTGCGCTAATCAACGCAGCGCCAATGGTCTTAGGGTTTTGTTTCCGATGCAAGTGTTTTTTAGGGGGAATCGAATGATTTTTCCCTCTGAAGCAGAGCGAAAAATCATCCTCAGCGGCAGGATCAACACGACGTTTCGCCGCCCAGGCGGTACAAGGGGCGGGCAGGGCGTTAGCGCATACCGGGCAGCATGCCCTTCATGCCACGCATCATTTTCATCATGCCGGCACCTTTGAACTTCTTCATCATCGACTGCATTTGGTCGAATTGGCTTAGCAGCCGGTTTACTTCCTGCACCTGAACACCGGCACCGGTGGCGATTCGGCGTTTGCGCGAGGCCTTGATTAGCTCGGGTTTGGCGCGTTCTTGTGGGGTCATCGCGTTGATGATGCCCTCCATGCGACGCACCTGTTTCTCGGCTTGCCCCATATTGGCGCTCGCCGCAGCCTGCTGTAGTTGCGAGGGCAGCTTATCCATCAGACCGGACAGGCCACCCATCTTCTTCATCTGTGAAATTTGCGCCTTGAAGTCATTCAGGTCGAACTTGCCACCGACCTTGATTTTCTGGGCAAGATCCTGCGCAGCAGCGAGATCAACCCCTTTCTTCGCTTCCTCAACCAGCGCGAGGATGTCGCCCATGCCGAGGATGCGGTTCGCCATGCGAGATGGGTCAAACGCTTCCAAGCCGTCCAGCTTCTCGGCGACCCCAGCAAATTTAATCGGTTTGCCGGTGATATGGCGTACTGAGAGTGCGGCGCCGCCGCGCGCGTCACCATCCAGCTTGGTGAGCACAATTCCAGTCAGTGGCAGGGCCTCATTAAAAGCGCGCGCGGTATTGATCGCGTCTTGCCCCAGCATCGCATCGACCACGAATAGCGTCTCGATTGGCTTGACGGCTGCGTGCAGCGCGCTGATCTCGGCCATCATCATCTCGTCGATGCCAAGCCGACCTGCAGTATCAATCAGCAGGACCTCATGGTGGTGTTTCTTCGCCCAGTCGACCGCAGCGAGCGCGATATCAACCGGTTTTTGTGACGCTTGCGAGGGGAAAAAGTCGGTGCCTACTTGTGCGGCGACGGTTTCCAGCTGGCCGATGGCAGCTGGTCGGTAGACGTCGGTCGAAACGGTGAGTACTTTTTTCTTTTTCTGTTCTTGCAGATACTTGGCAAGCTTACCGACGGTCGTCGTCTTACCTGCGCCCTGCAGACCCGCCATCAAAATAATTGCCGGTGGCTGCGTCGCAAACGAGAGCTGCGCAGCGTCGGGTCCGAGATCGGCGCCCATCAGCTTGGCCAATTCATCGTGCACCACGCCAACCAGCGCCTGGCCAGGGGTGAGCGATCCGATCACCTCTTCGCCGAGCGCTTTTTCTTTAACGCGCGCTATGAAGTCGCGTACTGCTGGTAGCGCGACATCCGCCTCCAACAAAGCGAGCCTGACCTCGCGCAGCATGTCGGCTGTATTCGCTTCGGTCAGACGCGCTTCGCCGCGCATGGTCTTGACCACTTTCGACAGCCGCTGGGTGAGATTATTGAGCATGTAGATGAGTAGGATGGGACGAATGTCGCGCTAACAAAAGCGCGTTGCTTGCAATAAGCGTTGCTACCTGATTTTACCTTAGCGCCTTGGCAGATCACGGTATGCCTTGGTGTACACTCAGGGCATGCAAGTCTTCGTGATCCTGGCTGCGGCTCTGCTGTATTTAATCTGTGCACTGTTACCGGAGCAGCGCCGACGGGTCGTGGCGATCGGTACCGTGGCCGCATGGTGCTTGCACGGATTCGCACTCGCACTGATTGCCATCGAGCCGAATTTCTTACGCATGGGTTTCGCCATCATGCTCTCCGCTGCTTTATGGCTATCGGTCGCTGCCTATTGGCTGGAAAATCGCCAGCGTGCGGTCGATGGTTTGCGTCGGCTGGTGCTACCGAGTGCTGCTGCGGTTGCCGCCTTACCACTCGCATTTCCCGGCACTCTGATACCACTGGCGGATAAGACGCCCCTATTCTCTTGGCACATCGTGTTATCGACACTGGCCTATGGCTCGCTCACGATTGCGGCGTTTCAGGCAGTACTGATGGCGATGCAGGAGTCGCGGCTACACGCACTGACCGCACCGGCGATGCATCGGGGTTGGTTTCTTGGCGCCATTGATCGACTACCGCCGCTGCTGACCATGGAGCGTTTGCTGTTTCGCATGATTACCATCGGCTTTGTGCTGCTGACGCTTACCATGTTGTCGGGCATTTTCTTTTCCGAGCAAGTATTTGGTAAGCCATTCCGTTTCGAGCACAAGACGGTGTTCACCCTTTTGTCCTGGCTGCTTTTTGGTGCCTTACTGACCGGCCGCCAATGGCGAGGCTGGCGTGGTAAGACCGCCTTATCCTTTGTGCTAACGGGTTTTGCGACGCTCTTACTGGCCTATGTCGGTAGCCGCTTCGTCATGGAAGTGGTGTTGCACCGGAGTGTGACGTGAAATACGTCCTGTTAGCGCTACTGCTGTACTTGGGCTGGCGCTGGTACTTGAGCAAAAATTCACCGTCCGCATCGCCGCCGCAGGAAGCATCAGCGGTAAGCGAACCATCGCCCGAGGCGGGCGAATCAACAGAAAAAATGGTGTCCTGCGCCCACTGCGGCATCCATCTGCCTTTATCCGAATCTGTCCAAGGGGCAGCAGCGCTGCATTTTTGTAGCGACGAGCATCGCTTGCGTCATTCCGAACCCTGAGCTTTTCGCCTCGAACTCAATATCGGCGTTTCTACTGGTGCGTTGCGGGCTTGGCCAAGATGTACAGCAGTCGTCGATTGGTGAATTACGTTAATACTCGCTGATCTGTTGCATTCATCGCGCACCTAGGTGCGCCGAACGTCTCATTCGCTTACCCTTGCGCGTTTCGTTTTCTGCCGAGTGCATGTTGCGCGCCACCTCTGCATCCCCCTCTGCGGTATCCCGTTTTCGCCTGATTGGCGAGGCGCCCTCTATGCGCGCATTGCGCGAACAGATTGTTCGGATTGCAAATAGCGAGGCGGCAGTGGCAATTGTCGGAGAGTCCGGTAGCGGCAAGGAACTTGCCGCGCGTGACCTGCATACCTACAGCCAGCGGAGTGCGCATCCCTTTGTTGCGGTGAACTGCGGTGCTATTCCGGAGGCACTGATGGAATCGGAGTTTTTCGGTCACCGCCGCGGTGCATTTACCGGCGCTCACGAAGAACGCAGCGGGTTTTTTCAGGCGGCGCATCGCGGCACCTTGTTTTTAGACGAAGTGGCCGAATTGCCGCCATCGATGCAGGTGAAGCTATTGCGTGCACTGCAGGAGCGGAGCGTGCGCAAGCTCGGCGGTCAGCGCGAGGAAGCGGTTAACGTGCGGATAGTGTCGGCAACCAATCGTGATCTTTCGGATGCAGTACGGCGTGGGGAGTTTCGTCAGGACTTGTACTACCGCTTGCAAGTGATTGAGTTGCGTTTGCCACCGTTGCGTGAGCGCCGGGAAGATATTCCGCTGCTGTGCGACGCTATTTTGAGCCGATTAGCCGGAGATGGTCGGCCTCGGCTATCCGCGCGCGCAATGGTGCGGCTGTGCGCCCATGATTTTCCCGGTAACGTGCGCGAGCTGGAGAATATCCTCGAGCGCGCGCTCGCTATGGTGCCGGATCAGACAATAGAAGCCGAAGATTTACAGTTTGAGCCTGCGCTAAGGTTGTCGAATGCGCTTGCGCTAGCGGCATCTGGTGTGAGTCCTGATCACGCAGATGCGGCCTTGCCACTGTACTTGCCGGCCCACTTGCGCATGGTGGAGCGAGCCCTGCTCAGGCGGGCTTTGCGACAGGCGCGTTTTCATCGCGCGCAAGCCGCGCAACTGCTTGGGATAAGCTTGCGGCAATTGAGATACCGCATGCAACGACTGGCCATCCATGAGTACGACTGAATCTAGCTACCCTATTGACGACGCTGGCTGGTGCCGCAGGGCGCGGCGCGCCGAGTGCAGCAATTTTGACGCGCGCCCTGAAGGTGCCGAGATCAGCTTGCTGGTAGTGCATAACATTAGCCTGCCGCCCGGCGAGTTTGGTGGGCACTACATTGAAGATCTTTTCGCGAATCGGCTTGATTGCGACGCCCACCCTTACTTTGCACAGCTCAGAGGGCTGCGGGTTTCTGCACACTTTCTGATTCGACGCGACGGCGAGTTGCTGCAGTTCGTGTCCACCCATGATCGCGCTTGGCACGCGGGCGCGTCGAATTTCAATGGCCGTGAGCGTTGTAATGACTTTTCCATCGGGATCGAAATGGAAGGTACCGATAGCGACGAATATTGCGATGCGCAATATGCAACTTTAGCGGCGGTCACAGCTGCGCTTTTGCGTGCGCACCCGATCACTAATGTGTGCGGTCACCAACATATTTCGCCTGATCGCAAGACCGATCCCGGGCCTGGCTTCGATTGGATGCACTTTCATGGTGCGCTCGCGGCACTGCAAAATCCGGATCAACTCGCCACGTTTAAAGCAGGTCAGGTGGTAAGTTTTCCTATCTGATTTGGTCCAAATACCGGTTGCAACTTACCTGCTTGGGCACTACAATTAGTACCTGCTTGCCGCTAATCCACTAGATATAGTGGCAAAGCGTTCCAACTGATCCGACCAAGCATCACAAGTGCCACCGCTGTTTTTCGGAACATTCCGAGGCAAATCGGGATTGGTCGGAGCCCACCGGCAGTAAACATTTTTCCAAGCTAGGCCAGCATTTTCAGGATGCGCGGCATCTGATTGGGAAAAAAATCGATAACAGTGCCGGGATATCACCCGGCATAGCTCAAACCACCGGATCTTCGAATCCGGCGTTTTTTTCAGGAGGCGCAGTGCTTACATCCCAGGATACTTCCGGCAAGTCGTTGCCCGAGTTCGTGCCCGTCGCTCCCGCGCTCGCGCCCTCCACAGCAGCTCAGACGGCTGCGCTGTCTGATTACCGGATCATCCGGCGCAATGGGGCGGTGGTCGGTTTCGAGCCCTCCAAGATTTCCATCGCGATGACCAAGGCTTTCCTCGCGGTGAATGGGGGACAAGGTGCGGCCTCAGCGCGTGTGCGCGAATTGGTTGAGCAGCTGACTCAGGGCGTGGTTGGCGCAATGATGCGTCGTCAGCCTGCCGGCGGTACCTTCCACATTGAGGACGTTCAGGATCAAGTCGAGCTCGCGCTGATGCGCTCGGGCGAGCATGATGTGGCACGTGCTTATGTGTTGTACCGCGCCAAGCGGCAGGAAGAGCGTGCGCAACAGCAGCAGGCTAAGGCTGCGACCGAGCCGCAAACCGCCATACAGATTGATGTCGACGGCCAGCGTGTCGCGCTCGATCACGACAAGCTGATGAAAATGATCAGTGCCGCCTGCATCGGCTTAGAGCAGCACGTTGATGCTGACGCAATACTGCACGAGACCGTGCGTAATCTGTACGACGGCGTACCGGTTGAAGAGCTCTATAAGTCCGCCATTCTTGCTGCGCGTGCGCTGATGGAAAAAGACCCGGCCTACAGCCAGGTGACCGCGCGCCTGTTAATGCACACGATTCGCAAAGAGGTGTTTGGTCGCGAAGTTGCGCAAGCCGACGCGGGCGAAGCCTACATCGATTACTTCCCGCGTTTCATCAAGCGCGGTGTGGAAGCCGAGCTGCTGGACGACAAGCTGTCGCAGTTTGATTTGCCCAGGCTAGCGGCCGCGTTGTTGCCAGAGCGCGATCTGCAGTTTGGTTACCTTGGTCTGCAAACATTGTACGACCGCTACTTCCTGCATGTGCAGGGCACGCGTATCGAGATGCCGCAGGCGTTCTTTATGCGCGTCGCCATGGGTTTGGCGCTGAACGAGATCGATCGCGAAGCCCGCGCTATTGAGTTCTATCACCTGCTGTCGAGCTTCGATTTCATGAGCTCGACACCGACTCTGTTCAACTCGGGTACGCAGCGCTCGCAGCTTTCGTCGTGCTATCTGACCACGGTAGCAGATGACCTCGACGGTATTTACGAGGCAATCAAAGAGAATGCACTGCTCGCCAAGTACGCAGGT
>Ga0315904_10007677_pt1 | contig 14449 bp, 9 predicted proteins | sample LakEriMetagenome_6_FD_203529 | JGI IMG/M metagenome (GOLD analysis project Ga0315904, IMG submission 203529) | Freshwater fungal communities from buoy surface, Lake Erie, Ohio, United States - Buoy 12 MA120 | ecosystem: Environmental > Aquatic > Freshwater > Lake | place: USA: Lake Erie, Ohio... | reverse complement strand
CGACCGAAGGTGAACGCAAATATATGGAAGCCAACCGTTTCGAACAATTCGGAGATCGGGTGACGGCACTCGATAAATACAAAGCCATTGTGACTTTGCTCAAGAGCGAAGAAAAAGATCGTGCCTTTGTCAATCTTGCGCGGCGACAAATCGCCAACATCGAATCGCAACCTCCGAGCGCGGATGAACTACGAAGATTCCTTCAGGAAAGATTGGACGAAGCGGACAAGAAGTATGCGAACGGTGATCTGCTAGGCGCTAAGCAAATATGGGATAGTGTTATCAGTTTGTACAATGGGAACAAAGAGATGTTATCGCTCGTGGAACGAGCACAAGGCAAACTCAACAAGATTAAAGAATAAGATGCTATCGATTACCTCCTCCATTATCGCGCCCGCAAATCCTTTGTGGCGAAAATGCGTTAACCTCTTCATGTTGGTCGGTTGCATTTTTGGTTTTGCGATGTTCGGATGCCAACCTAACCCTGAATCGAACAATGCTTCCTTGGGTAATGAGACATCCAAGAAGGCAATTCCTGACGGCGGCACTATAGCGGCCGAGGAACTGACCAAGAATAACGGAAAGGAGTCAGAAGCTAGCAAAAAAATCGAGAGCAACACTGAAAACAAGAACAGAGCGGACGTGCCCATTGCAGACTCAGAGGAAGAAGCGAAACGATTGATCGCTGAGTGTGTAGCAAACTATGGTTCGCTAAAGTCCTATGAAGACGACGCGATACTTCACCTTTCTATCCCGTTAGAGAAAGATCCCGTTTTAGTAAATCAACCGTTGAGGATTGCGTTCGAAAGGCCCAATAAACTCGCATGGAACGCTAGGGCGTTGCGATCTATGTGGACGACGCAAACCTTTGAATCGATCGTTGGCGATGGATTGACCGCAATCTTTGACAATCAACGTGTCGTTCGGCCATTGCCTGATTCCATCGATCTAGATTGGCTTTTAGAAGATCATCTGTTCCCAGTGCTGTCTATTCCCAACGTCGGGACTCCTTTGGCTGTTGAATTGTTGTTGGCATCCAAGCCGATGCAGTATTTTTTTGACAAAGGCAAATTTGCAATGTTGTCAAAGAATGATTTCGACAATGTTTCTTGCGATCGTGTCGAGATCATTTACAACGAGGGACGATTTGTCCTATGGGTAGATCCAACTCGAAAGCTCATTTTACGCCAGGAATTGCCGATCGAAATCATCCTGGCAGCGTCACCGCCAATGCCGCCTGGATTTGATCGAACGAAGATTCGATTTTCAGTCGATCTGATCGCCGCCAAAGCAGACAGCCAGATCGATTGGTCCAAATGGAGTTTGCCTCGGAAACCAACCGATTTACTCGTTCGACGATTCATTGAACCACCCCCCCGAAACAAGCCCAAATCGCTAGGCGAGTTACTCTCGCCGGTTCTTTTGAAGGACGTCGACGGTAAAGAAGTGTTGGATAGCGCTGCGAGGAAAACGCCGATCACTTTGCTTGCTTGGATTGACAATTCCAATGCGAGTCGTTCGTACGTGGATGAGATTCGTGCATTAGAACGGGAGTTCTCGAATCAGGGGCTGCAAAGCACTTGTCAAATCATTTTGGTTTCGAGTTTACCAGCCGACAAAATGAAGGTGGCGATGCAGGCGTGGAACTGTGACTTACCGCTCGCATTGGATACGAAGAACGAATTGCAGAAACTATGCGGAGTCTCCCTGACGTTTGCCAATGTCGTGATCGGACGCGACAACAGACTGCATATGATTTCTGAGATACCAAACTTTCGAGTGTTACCAAATGTCGTTCAATCGCTAAAGGAAGGCGTCGACGTGGCAACGCGTGAAATCCAGGATGCTGTTCATGACGAGGCCCGATACGCTTCACGTTTGCACAGAAACATACTGGATAAAGATCAGATTGAAAACATGGAGCAGATGCATCGAGAGATTGCTCCGTTTCCGATGATGAATCACGATATGGAGAGAGACTGGGCTCTAAAGCTAGAACAGCCATTGGCCGCAGCAGGCGGTGAACTATACCTCCCGCATGTCGCTCCAGATGCCACTATGGCGGATGATGTTTTTGCTAAAAGAGACAATGGTTATCGCATGATGACGGGGATTGATGAAAGCGGAGGTATTTTCACCGTCGATCAATCAGGAGAGAAGTCTCTCGTCTCGAGTATCCCCATTGAATTGGCAACCAATGCAGTGCGAATTCACATTCGACCCGACCCATGGACACACGGGTGGGTGGCTGTGATTCCGGAGGGGTTGCCGCGATTCTGGTTCTTTATGGCTCCAAAAAGGACGACAGGAGCATGGGTACCGACCGAGGCGGTTCAGATCAAATTGGACGAGGGAGAATCGATTGAGTCTTCTATGTGGGCCACGAAGGACGGATCACCGATTTTGTGTATGACGACAAACAAATCGAGGTTCAGGATGTTTGAGCCAACGACTCAGAAATTAACCAACTCGAAACTCGAGTCGAATGTGGTATCGATGGTGGGTGTCATCCCTCAATTGGATATGGACGCGAATTGTGTAGGCTGGAGTTCGCTCTGGTCCGATTCCGCCTTGGACCCGCTGGCCGGCATGTCCCTAAACAGCCAGACGCAGCAGCTAATGTTTCGTCCCGAGTTTGGGAACTGGGTTTGGGGTGTAGGACGCCAAGGTCCGAATCTCGTTGCATTGCGAAAGCTTGAATCGGGTGAAACAGGTTCGATCCAGTTAGATAGATCCTACAAGCCTTTGTTTAGCACTGCTTTGTCCGTAAGGCCCGAACAATGTCGGCTTCTATCCGCCGCGACCGTCGATAAGAACCAGTTCTATTGGTTGGCAGCAGCCCCCAACCGAGTTCTCCACTTGCAGACAAGGGATGGTGGTCTTCCCGACCAAATGTCATTTGGCGAAAGAGTATTTGGAGCTACTATTTTGCCATACGGTTCGAAGCTCAAATTGATTGTCGCCTTGGAAAAGGAAGTGAGTTGCTGGACATTGAGTCCCAAGTCCCCTAGGTAGTGCGTGTCATTCGGGAGATTTATGAACAACGACAGCATTCATGCGTTTTTCGTTTATGGAACGCTCAAGAGGAACCATTTACGGAGTGGCATTTGGCCGAAAAAACCGGTCTGCATCCATCAGGCAACGGTGGCTGGCGATTTATACGACTTAGGGCCCTACCCTGCAGCATGCGACGGAAGCGGGAGGATTCTCGGGGAGGTTTGGGAGATTTATCCCGGCGACATACAGGAGACTTGCTCTGTTTTGGACCGAATCGAAGGATACGACCCAAGTGGGACGTCCAACGAGTACGTACGTGTCGCGGTACATGCGACGATCTTCGCTGAATCTGGACAATCCGGCACGATCGCTGCGTGGATGTACCATGCGGCGGACTCAGGACGTCTGAAATACGCCAGGAAAATACCGGTTACCCAGTATTTTTATGGGAGTTTCGTCGCCGAGTGGCCGGATAGTTTGTCGCGTGTTCCCAACTCGTTTGCCGAAGAGTGAAAATCTAGCCCCGATTGCTCAATCGAGCTAGGATTCGAGGTAGTCAAACCTATACAATGCAACATCATTGAACAGCAAAGCCACCGAACAATTCGAATCTACGAATTGCCAACCCTTTATTGATAACCGATACATCGATCATGTTTACGACAAACCCTACAGCAAACCCTACAGCGATTTCTACTCGACGTGCTTTGGCTCGAAAGCAATTGTTGGCAGCTCTCGCCACAGGCTCGGTTCTTCTTGCGTGGGATGGTGCAGTTGCCGTAGCGCAAGACAAGCCACAAAAGGGATCTGGGGAACTTGTCATTCCTGAATCGAAACCGGGGGAAGCGGATTTTGACAAAGCGATTCAAATGAGAATCAACGTCGACTCCTTGGATAAACTCAATGAGATTGTCATCTTGGTCGACTCCGCTATTCGAAAGGGTCTGTCGCCAGCGAGCGATGAAGCCGCTAAAACTTTTTTGGCGTCCGTTCTGAAGCAACGCGTAGAGTTCGGAATCCGAGATCTCCAGGAATCTCGCCGCTCGCAAGCTCGTGTCAGCAAAGCGTTGGGTGAGTTTATTGAGGATTTGTCACGATCGATCGAGTTAGATCCTTCCCTGATAGAAGCTTATGTGATCAAAGCGGCGATCCTTCGAGATCGACAAGAGTTTGGGGAAGCACGTGACGTATTGAGCGACGGCATCAAGGTAATGGAGCCAGTGCTCAAATCGAAGCCGAAGAGCTTAGAGGTTCGCGAAAAGCTTGCAAAGCTTTATGCAACCCGCTCATTGATGCAAGAAGAGACAGATGACCAGATTGCCGACATGGAGAAGTCGTACGAGATCAATCCCAACGACGCGGATATCTTGAAGCGATACCTGTTGCTGCTGCAATCGCAACAAAAATTCGACAAGGTACTTCAGACGCTGGAAAAGGCTCTGGCAAGTGAACCTGATAACATCGAATTTATCGCGAGCAAGATCACGATTCTCCTCCAGAGTGGAAAAATAGATGACGCACTCGCATTTAGCACCAAAAGCATTGATGCCGCAACCGACGACGAGATCAAAGCGACTCTATTGCGTCAGCGAGCTCTCATTCATACTTCAAAGGAGAACGCGGACGCAGCGAAACAAGATTTAGATGCTTCGTTGGCTCTCATCAAAAACAACGTTCCAACCATGCTGCTTCGAGCCAGACTCGCGGTTGGTACGGGGGATTTTGAAGGGGGTTTGAAAGACGTTGAAGCAATCCTTGAAATCGAAGAGGACAACGCGGACGCCATTCTTTTGAGAGCCGATATTGCTACGGACAGCGATCGATACGCCGAAGCCATCGACGATTACAAATCGCTCATCAATCGAATTCAACCTGGTCCACTCCGCGAGGAACTGCAACTCAAGCTTGGTTTAGCCTACTGGCGAAACAACAATCACAAACAGGCTCTACGAGTGATCGATCAGGTTACTCGAGCGAACGACGGGAATTGGCAGGCTTATCGGCTTCGAGGTGAAATTCTATTGAGCCAAGGCGAACATGGAGATGCGGTTTCTGCTTATGAAAAAGCTGTCCGCATGATGCCCGAAGCAGTCAACGAAGACATTCGTTCGTCGCTCTTGAACAATCTATCTTGGCTACTCGCAACCAGCCCGGAGGATGGGGTTAGGGATGGCGAGCGCGCCTTGGAGCTGGGGCTAAAGGCATGTGAGCTTACTAATTATGCCGAAGCGCATATTCTCAGCACATTAGCAGCGGCTTATGCCGAAAAAGGTGATTTCGAGAAGGCGATTGAGTTTGCAACGAAAGCTGTCGATATCGGAAAGAAAGAAGAGAGCGAGCAACTAGAGCAACTGGAGGGCGAACTCAAGAGCTACCAAGAAAAGAAACCTTGGCGAGAAAAGCAAGAAGCCAAACCAACGACGAATAAGCCAGCGATTCCTGCCCCTTCTGGTGCAGGCACTTGATGAATTTGGATCGGTTCCTGGATCGATCCGAGCACGACTCCTTCGAACGAGCATGTCAGAAGTACCCGAATCGAGCGATTAGGCTTCGAGATGACCGGTTAGATCGCATGCTTCCGTTCAGCTTGGCTCCCGTCGATTGGCATCCGCGCGGGCGTTGGGTGCTGTCGGAGCAAGGTAAGCATCGTGATTCGAGTATGCCGGCAACGTTGAACGCAGAGGGCGATTCGGTCCGCCCCGCTTCCTTCTTGAATTATGCCGTTGGCGATTACTACATCCAAGACGCTGGCTCCTTATTACCGATCGCATTGCTCGATCCGAAACCTGGTGAATGGATCTGTGATTTGTGCGCAGCACCAGGTGGCAAAGCTTCAGCAATACTGGAAAGTATGAGCGGCGAAGGTTTGCTCGTTGCGAATGAGTCGATCCGCTCACGGACAGATGTGTTGCAATTCATGCTCAGCCGAACGGGGCATGCAAATTACATAGCTTCATCCTATGACCCCAAAGATTTAGCAGAGTTGTTACCGGAGACATTCGATGCGGTCCTGGTAGACGCACCTTGTAGCGGTCAAATGCTTGTGGGAAAGGAAAAACGCAGCACGAACGCTTGGACAACATCGCAAATTGATCATAGTGCAAAGAGGCAACATCGCATCCTCGATGCCGCTATCCAACTCGTTCGGCCGGGTGGAAGAATTGTCTACTCTACCTGCACCTTTGCGGAGGAGGAGAACGAGTCCCAGATGGCCAGAGTCCAGAGACTTTATCCGGACTGTTTTAAACCCTTGAGTGCACCCGAGCTCGGTGCATGGAGTTCCCCAGTGCAAGAGGGATGCTATCGGCTTTGGCCACATCGCGATCGATGTGCGGGTGGTTTCGCGGGCGGTCTGCGCCGTACTGAGAAGCCATTGGATTTTGCATCCACTAACAAGAGCAAGCCGCAGCGAAATGACCAGCATCCTCGAGGGCATAGCAAATCGGAAAGGTCCGCGATCGACGAGTTGCACTCCTACGGTGTCTTTGGCGCTGAGGTCGAGCAACGATTATGGAATTCTGGATTGTGCATTGCGAGTGCCCAGGTTTGGAAACTGCTCGATCGTCGCCCATGGCTAGGGATCCCGTCACCAGGTTTGTACAACAAAGGCAGCCGTTGGTTACCATCGCACACATTAGCTTTGTTACGGAGTCAATACTTTCAACCCCATCAATCGCAGGACCTTTCCTCGGAGCTAGCTACGCGATTCGTTGCTGGCGAAGCTATCCAGCATGCGATTGACTCTACGGCACACGTCGACAGGCATGGTGCTACTGGATGGGTCGTAGCGTCCTGGCAATCGCAATCGATCGGCTGGGCAAAATCAACTGCGAATCGCTGGAACAATCATCTGCCCGCATGGGCCGTCCAAAACAATATCAGTCTGTCGGACCACTAAGTGCCTGCTGGAATACCGCTTTCGCGACATTCGCTTGCTGGGATCTTGCCTCGTGACCAGAGTGTTCGTTCCACCATCACGCGTAAGAGTTTCTCTAGGCTGGATTGAGCTTCGGCCGATTCTAAAACTCCGATCGCTCTAGCAATTGCTTCGAGAGTACAGAGATGCTGCTCATTTCGCTGGACTCGCAATCGATACTCTGACGGCGGTCCAGGCATCAACTTCACATGCTGAATTCGTGCGATGGCAGGCTCGTGACGAACGAATCTCGATGTTTGCCGCCAGCTAGCATCCGGAACAATAAGATTCACCGGACTGGAAAGCTGCGACACGAAATCCGGCGTGAGCTCAACGGCTCGCGGACTTGGGAACAGGAGCAAAGAAGCTCGCCCCGACTCAACCAATCCCTCCGTTTTCATCCTGCCATCTTTTCGACCGTGAATCCTTACTTCACTATGGACAAGTGCTTTTGCGGCCAAACGTGCAGTATTGGAGGTAAGCACTTCTTCGCACGTATGCATCAAAACAATCAGTCGTGTACTGAGCTCAATACGTGGAATCCAAGCGCAGAAGCACAGCGGTTTGCGAATTTCACAACCTGGACATCGATGAGGTGCCAATAACGGACGCATGAGGATAGAGCTTGATTCTTTATAACTACTTTTTTGTTTTCTCAGACGGATAAAGTGTTTGAGGATTGTCTGATTGACCCGCAGGGCGACGCGCAGTGGGCGACGCGCCACCGATCTCCATGTTAGCCTTGTCTGCCAATGCTTGCAGTTTTAAAACGATCTCGGGATGCTTGGACGCGACGTTGGATTGCTCGCCGATATCGGCGTCAAGATTGTACAATCGAGGATTGATTTCAGCATCTCCTTTTCCTTTCATCCCCATCGACTCGGGTTGGTTGGCGATTGCGAGTTTCCACGGTCCTTGTCGCACGGCTTGAAGGTTGATTCCAGCGAAATAGTAGTGGGCTTCGCGTTTCGACTCCTTGGATGTTCCGAAAAGAAGGGAACTGATGTCGCGACCGTCGATGATTGGTTCGGCGGAGGCTTTTGCTCCAGCGATGGAAACACACGTTGGCAATATATCGATAGTGCCAGCAACTGCATCACAAACCGAGCCTGCAGGGATCTTCCCAGGCCATCGCGCGATCGTTGGAACGCGTACACCGCCCTCCCAAGTACTCCCTTTTCCACCACGCAAAGGCCCTGCGATTCCACCATCGCTACCCTTGATCAACCAAGGCCCATTGTCACTGGTGAAAAGCACCATTGTGTTCCGATCCAGATTTAGCGACTGGAGGGTATCAAGCACTTTACCTACACTCCAATCCACCTCTTCGACCCAATCGCCGAATCGACCATTTGCAGATTTTCCTCGAAATGCTTCACCTGGATAAATCGGAGTATGTACGGCTGTATGCGGCATGTAGAGAAAGAACGGTTTGTCTTGATGGTTTCGTATAAAGCGAGTCGCTTCGTCGGTGTATCTTTCTGTGATCTGACTCTGCTTGTCATCGGTCAAAAGCTCTGCGACCTGGTCGTCCCTCAATAATGGTACGACGGACTTTCCGGTTTCGGTCGACTTGCGCTGCATGTCGTTGGAGTAGGGTATTCCAAAATAATGATCAAAGCCCTGTTTCGTGGGAAGGAACTCAGGTTGGTCACCCAAGTGCCATTTTCCAATACACTGCGTTGCATATCCACGTTCTCGTAAACGTTCGGCGATAGTGAATTCGGCTGGATGAAGTCCATTGCGATTCGCAGGACCGAATACGCCAGGAACCGAAACTCGCACTCCATAACAGCCAGTCATCAATTGAGCACGCGAAACGGAACAAACCGGCGCCGCATAAAAGCTAGTTAGCTTCATCCCTTCGCTCGCCATTCGATCAAGATTGGGAGTCTTTTGCTTGGTAGCACCAAAAGGGCCAATGTCTCCGTAACCTAAATCGTCAATAAAGATGACGACAATGTTGGGGCGCTCACTATCCGCAGGAGGCGCGAAGGCGGATAGATGCCGAACACCAGGCAAAAAGTTAGCGATCGCAAGCAGGAACACCATCATCCCCCAAGGAGAGCGTCCAAGTCGGAGATGGAGGGAATGAAGAACAGCCTGAATGTGATGCGTCATAAATGGGATCTATCCGGGAAGGACGGTTCTGGACGCGGAAGTCCAGAGAGAAGTACCAAATCGTCGAAATACGAATCGAAAGTCCCATGATACTCGATTTCAACTGAACTACGAATCGAACTCCCATGAGGATTATCGATCCCAATCGCTCGCCAGGTTCCGGTCCTCGTCAAAGTCCGATTCCCCTCCGCCGATGAAGCCGAATGCGTCGGTTGGCTCTAGCGTCCAAGGTGGGAGGAAAAACAAAGAAAGCGGAGAAAATCTCGTGGCGTCAGAGCATCATGATTTGTCGGGATTCTAGGTGGACGGCACATGGAATGTACCTACAACTTTGATTTTTGTCGGCTCTGTCTTGACTTCTCTCAGCATAGCGTTCCGTACTATTCATCGTTGTAGATCCGCTACTTGACTATGCAAAAGCGTTAGCGCGTTTGTTCTCCAAAAGAACGTTGCAAAACATCTGGCCGAAGAGCACCCCAACGCCATGATCGCCCAGTTTTGAGATTCACAACCGTTAGCATCGCTGGACTAAATAACCCTGGGTCTACTTTGTAAAAATCGAAATCATATTTTTCGAAAGTCGTCGCAAACGGTTGTCCAAAGTCTTTGGATGCACAACTAGGAACCTTGGGACCTAATTCCACTAGCTGATCGTCTTCCGATTCGACCCAAAGAGTTACATGAGACCCATACAAAATAGCGTCATTTGTCCTACCAATTCCGCTAACGAAATCGATCGCTGGCGGCGGAAGTGGGGCAGTTCCATGTCCACCGACGACCGACTCGAGTTGAAATCCTAACTCAAATAGTTTGTGTAGGCTCGTCTCAATCGACCTAGCTACCACTTGGAGTGTGCCTGCAATCGAGCGTGTCGGCGCAACGCACAAATACACTTTGTCGGTAGGCACTTTGCATTCGTCGGCAATGAGACTTGCAATCTCCATCGAGGGGATCGAGTCGCACTCCAAAACCCCCACCGCGACGGAAGAGTCATCCGCTATACCTAGAGATTCCAGCACGGGCTCCCGCCCACGTTTGGTTCGCATGGGCCCTGAACCCATGGCAAAAAACTTTTCGTGTTTTATCGGCCAACCGGCGTATTGTGCCCCCATGCATGCCTGAAGCGGATGTTCCGTATAGACTTGAATCGAAGGCCATGGACCCAACGAGTAATCCGCTGGGTGCACGGTAACCTTTGCCCGATCCGCCATACATATTCTGGCGAGATTCTGGCCGGCCAAAATACCGCCAGACACATGAACACCAAAGTCGATGACCGTTGCGCCATTGTCCAAGGATTGGCTTGATATCCTCCAGGCATCGGCATGTCCGATCGCTGACTTGCAGATACCGTATGAAAGTTCGTTCAAACGAACGTTTGATTTTTTGTCCATGTTGACTATCGGTTCTAAAGATGGATCGCTAGTGGGAAAATCTCGTTGCTGGCATTAGCCTCTCGAAGCAGACCGGCTAATCTCTGGACAATCTCTGGGTGAGTAGCAGACATGTCCCTCGTTTCCGATGGGTCCTCTGAGATGTGATAGAGCTCCCATGCACCTGGCTTCTTCGTTGCAAGTCCGACGCGGACGAGTTTCCAATCTGCATCCTGAATCGCGACTTGTCCGCCATACTCCGGGAAAATCCAAATCATTGGGTTCTTTCTTTTCCAAGCAGAAGTTTTGTTCGTCAACTTACTCCAAAAACTCTCGCCATCGGACTCGATCGGAGGGGAGAACTTAACGGCATCACAAAGCGTTGGAAACCAGTCGGCAAAGTAGGTCGCACAATCCGTAACGGCCCCAGCTTCAATCACATTTGGCAACTTTGCAATCATCGGAACGCGGATTCCGCCTTCATAAACGCTCCCTTTGTAGCCTCGCAAGTTACCCGTGCTTTCAAAAAAATCTATGTCAGCGCCCCCGATATGAAATGAAGCTTCTTTCGCGCCTGGATGCGTTGCTCCGTTGTCGCTCGTAAAGATGACCAAGGTGTTGTTCGTCAAATTATAGGTGTCCAGTGCCTTAAGAACACGACCGACATAGCTATCGAGATCATGAACCATAGCGGCGTATGCTGCTCTCGGACGTGGATGAGGCAAATACCCATTCCCCCCGCGGTACTCGAGTTGATCCCATTCAGACGGGAACTTCTCATACGATGCCTTCGGAGGATGCATTGCAACATGTGGCTCAATGAATGGAAGGTAAAGAAAAAATGGGTTGCTTTTGTTCGCTGTGATAAACTTCTCTGCTTCTTCGATCATTCGATAAGGTGCATAAGATTCACCGATCCACTCTTCGGCAGTGATTTTGCCTTCAGGTCTTTTTGCATGGCCTGGTATGACTTTTGTGTTGAGCGGAACTTTGTCATTGTTGTGCCAGAGAAAAGGAGGGTAATAGCTGTGTGCAACAGATTGGCAGTTATAGCCAAAGAACTCTTGAAACCCTTTTTTGTCCGGTGCACCCGTGCTTCCAACGGGGCCCAGTCCCCATTTGCCGAAAGCACCGGTAGCATAGCCAGCCTCTTGAAAACGATTTGCAATTGTCAATGCAGAGGAGGTAAGCGGGTATTGTCCTTCGGTGAACTCCGGAAACTTCGTTTTCGCTTGCAAGTTTCCTCGAATCTCGGCGTGCCCCAAGTGCTTGCCAGTCATAAGCACGCATCGCGATGGCGCACAGACCGGTGCTCCGCTATAATGGCGAGTGAATCGCATCCCCTCGCTTGCAAGCCGATCTATGTTTGGAGTGGGGATCTTTTGTTGACCGTAACATCCTATGTCTTTCCGTCCCAAATCGTCCGCAAGAATGAAGACAACATTGAGCCGCTCGGCTTTTGCATTGGGAGGTTGGCAATAGGCCATTTCGGGCATAAACATGGCGAACGCGACGGCTGCGGCGAGGCACAAGAATTGGATCGCGGCACTTCGTTTTCTCATTCAACATCCCTTCAAAAGAATACCAACAGCTTTTCCACCAGCATTGCGAACCGGACTTCGGTGCACGAAAAAATTTGTCCGACCGTTTCGAGCGGAGTTTACCTAATCTTCATCATTCGCACCGAGCTTTTTTGGATCCGTTTTCACTTCGGAATTTGACTTGAGAGCTAGCATTCTTACAATCCCCACCTGTATCACACAACGAGGGTGACGCGACAAGCAAGTGCCGTTAATGGCGTGCGAATTGTCAGCAAGTTAGCGCAACGGAGCGATAAACCCCATTTTCGTGATACTCTGACGGGATGGTTCCCGATCAGATGGAAACTAGACCGCATGCACGATGGCAACCGGGATAGACTCGCATGGTTAAGGAATTCGCGATGAAATTGACGCACGACGTGGCAAATAGCGACCAATCCGTCTCGAGAAGGGTTGTAGCGTCTCTCCGACAAAGATTGGGGGCACATCGTATGGATCTTTGGTTCGGAGCCGATGCGAAGTGGTCTGTTTTAGGCCATAATATGATCGGGATCGAGGTTTCGAGCCAATTCGTAGCGGACTGCATTTCTCGCATGTTCCGCGCTGAGATACAGCAAGCCATCGAAGAAGTTGCGGGTTCGCATGTCGGATACCGAATTTCAGTTGCTGCGGATGTGTCCGAAAAAACAGAATTGGACTCAACCTCGCGTTCCGCCACCGTTGTTTCCGTTTCGTCAAATACCGTTGCATCAACACCATGCAATGCAGCGGTATCCAATCAGTCAGTCACGTTTGTGCCAACGCTTCCACTTGCCAGCGATAGAATTCGAAAGATCCGTGACGAATACCGAGCGCCGTCGAGCGCTGCTTCGGTCAAGGCTCATCGTGGAGCTCCTGCAGCGATTTCGGAAGAACGCAATGATCACGTGACGAGCAGGACTGAGCTGGAAACGGGCGTTGAGCGTTTGTCGGAACTAAGGCGAGAGAACGAGCGACGTTGGGATCAGTTTATTCCTGGACAACACAATCGTTTAGCGTACACCGCGGCTTCGATGGTGCTGGAGCGACCAGGTCAGATTAGTCCATTGTTCCTTCATGGGCCACATGGATCAGGAAAATCGCACTTGGCCATTGGCCTAGCCCATCGTTTGCGGACGATGCATAAACTCCGTCGTGTTCTCACGTTGACGGGCGAGCAATTTACTATTGAATTCACCGAGAGTGCTCGTGGCGGTGGTTTCGCTAGTTTTCGTCGCAAGTATCGAGATGTCGAAGTCCTTGTCATTGACGATTTGCAATTTTGCTTGGGCAAAACCGGAACGTTGGCTGAGCTTCGGAACACAATCGATATGCTACTGCGAGAGCATCGACAGGTGATCTTGGTCGCGGATCGTTCTCTCAATGAGTTGAACGGATTGACGGCCGACTTGCATGCTCGCTTGTCCGGCGGGATGGCTTGTGGATTGGAGCCCTTGGATCCAACGACGCGATCTCGGTTGCTCATGCAATTGTGTAATCACCACGGTGTGCAGCTAGGGGAATCCACCGTAGAAGAGCTTGCATCGCACGCATCCGGTGATGCGAGAGTACTCCAAGGAGTCGTACATAGACTTGTTGCACAGCAACGAATGAGCGGTGCTCCTCTCGATCACGAACAAGCGATCCGATGTACACTCGATCTACTCAGGATCTGCCAACCTGTCGTTCGCATGGCCGACATTGAACGAGCTGTTTGTGATACCTTTGGATTGGAAGAAAAAGTGTTGCGAGAAAAGACCAAGTGCCAGAACGTCAGCCAGCCTCGCATGTTGGCAATGTTTTTGGCGAGGAAGTACACTCGCACCGCTTTATCGGAGATCGGTGAGTTCTTTGGAAAGAGGCAACACTCTACCGTGATCTCTGCTCAGAAAAAGGTGGAGAGCTGGCTGTCTGACGACGAGTTGATTCATTGCGGACGAGGCAAGATGTCGGTCAAGGACATCCTCAAGAATCTCGAATCAACACTCCGCGTAAGTTAACCCGACAACTAGAGCGTTCTTCAATAGGCCAGACCGTTAGATCAGCTCATCCAATTCGTGAACGAGCTTGCTAAATTCACTCAAAGCGATTTCGACTGGTTCGGGTTGGTTCATATCGACACCTGCTCCCTTGAGCAGATCAAGTGGATCTTTTGAACACCCGCCCTTTAAGAATCCCATGTAGTTTTGAAGCTCTTGCTCGCCACCGTTGAGAACTTTTCGCGACAACGCGATGGCTGCGGACAGGCCTGTAGCGTATTTGTAAACGTAAAACGCATTATAAAAATGAGGGATGCGAAAACACTCAAGCGACAGTTCGTCGTCGATGGAAAAGCCAGGGCCAAAGTACGCTTCGAGCAATTTTCGGTAAACCGACTTCATCGATGCGACGGTGAGTGGCTCACCCGACTCGGCCATCTCATGCGTGATCTTTTCGAATTCGGCAAACATCGTCTGTCGGACAATCGTCGCGCGAATACTATC
>Ga0315904_10007674_pt1 | contig 14449 bp, 22 predicted proteins | sample LakEriMetagenome_6_FD_203529 | JGI IMG/M metagenome (GOLD analysis project Ga0315904, IMG submission 203529) | Freshwater fungal communities from buoy surface, Lake Erie, Ohio, United States - Buoy 12 MA120 | ecosystem: Environmental > Aquatic > Freshwater > Lake | place: USA: Lake Erie, Ohio... | reverse complement strand
CCTCCGGGCATGATCGATCAGCTGCGTCCGGGCGTTCCGGTGCAGCGTCCGATGCCTCTGCCTCCGGGCCTGAGTCGCCCGATGCCAATGCCACTCCCCCCCGGCCTTAATCGGCCTATGCCTATGCCGCTGCCTCCGGGCGTCAATCGGCCCATGCCCGTGCCAATGCCACCTCCGGGGTACACGCTCCCTCCGGGCATGGGTCTGCCTCCGGGCCTCAATCGTCCGATGCCTATGCCTATGCCGATGCCTCCGAAGGGTGCGGTCAATCGTCCGCGCCCTGTCGGCAAGCCTGTGAACCCGCGCTTCAATCAGATCATGCCATTCCTGCGCTGATCCCTTAGTGTCTATACTGTACGGATACCCCTTGTATGGGGTATCCTTCTATAGACTCTTTTACGTTTAAGAGTCTTCTATCGGATGTATGAGTCTACCGGATGTATATATAATATATATATACTACACTAAGACTCTATGAACTACTGTGTACACTGTGTACACTGTGTACATACGACGGCACCCACAGCTACGGGGAGGTAGCTTTGAGTTTGATTGTTCTGACGTGGCAGTCGGTCTGCTCCTCCTCACGTCAGTGCAAGGGCAGGGTTCGTCAGGGCTGTTCTCCCCAGCGCCAAGGCTGAGCCCTGCCCACCTATCGAGGCACCATGGGAAAATACGACCACATCCTTGCCAAAATCTCCCAGCTGCCACTGGCTGAGCAAGAGGAGCTTCTCCGTGACCTTGAGGAGCTAGAGCGCAAGAAGAAGATCGAAGAAGCGCAATTGAACTTTTTGCCCTTCGTCGAGCAGATGTGGCCAGCCTTCATCGCTGGCAGGCACCACAAGATCATGGCAGATGCCTTCGAGCGTATTGCCAATGGCACCCTCAAGCGTCTCATCATCAACATGCCGCCTCGACACACCAAGTCGGAGTTCGCGTCCTACCTCTTCCCGGCATGGTTCATGGGGAAGTTTCCACACAAGAAGGTGATCCAAACCGCCCATACCGCGGAGCTTGCAGTGGGCTTTGGCCGTAAGGTCAAGAACCTCATCGATGGCACCGACTATCAGGCAGTCTTTCCTGCCACAAAGCTGGCAGCAGACTCCAAGGCATCGGGTCGATGGGCAACCTCCAAGATGGGCGAGTACTTCGCTATCGGTGTCGGTGGTGCCGTCACGGGTAAGGGCGCTGACGTCCTCGTGATCGACGACCCTCACTCCGAACAGGAGGCAACCATGGCTGCCTTCAACCCGGAAATCTATGACAAGGTCTACGAGTGGTACACATCCGGTCCTCGTCAGCGTCTGCAGCCCGGTGGTGCCATCATCATCGTTATGACGCGGTGGGCAAAGCGAGACCTCACTGGGCAGATCATCAAGCGATCCACTGAGCGTCAGGGTGTCGATGACTGGGAGGTCATTGAGTTCCCCGCCATCATGCCGTCGGGTCAGCCGCTGTGGCCGGAGTTCTGGGCTCTTAACGAGCTTGAGGCCATCAAGGCCGAAATCCACGTCGGCAAATGGAACGCCCAGTACATGCAGAATCCCACCTCCGAGGAGGGGGCACTCATCAAGCGTGAGTGGTGGCAGGAGTGGACAAAGGACGATCCTCCGCCGTGTGAGGCGATCATCCAGTCATGGGACACCGCGTTCCTCAAGACGCAGCGCTCAGACTACTCGGCATGCACCACATGGGGCATCTTCTACCGAACCGACTCCACCGGGGCACAGATACCGAATGTGATCCTCCTTGATGCCTACAAGGAGAAGCTCGAGTTCCCAGAGCTCAAGCAGAAGGCCAGAGAGAAGTACTACGAGTACGAGCCTGACCAGCTTGTGGTGGAAAAGAAGGCATCCGGTGCCCCCCTGATCTTCGAGCTGAGGCAGATGGGTCTGCCAGTGACAGAGTTCGTACCGAGCCGTGGCAACGACAAGATCGCCCGCGTCAACGCGGTCTCTGACCTTTTCTCGTCGGGCTCTGTGTGGTACCCCCCAACAAGGTGGGCTGAAGAGGTCATCGAGGAATGCGCTTCATTCCCGTCAGGCGACCACGACGACTTCGTCGATAGCACCACTCAGGCACTCATACGCTTCAGGCAGGGCGGTTGGATCAGGGTAGACACGGATGACTGGGATGACGACGACGGGCATCGGGAGCCTGTGGAGTACTACTGACAAACCGAAGCACTCGAAGGAAATACTCGAGCAGCATTCCAAGCTTCAGGCAAGATACGACTCAGCAATGGGCAAGTCTGGCGGTGTCCGTGGTAGAGCCGGAAGAACACTTATCGAAGAAGAAGAGGTCGCAAGGTCAAATTTGCGCGCTTTTGAACGCGCTCATGGCTTGACACCCAACACCTAAGTCGTATGGTCTCAGTACGAGGGAGCGCGCACGGAACCATCGGTTTTGTATTGGTCGAGGATCGGACTGCGCTACGGCTTATCATCCATCATGGCGCTCCCTCACAACTCTTCCTTCTCTCGGTGCTTTTCTGCTATAGTGCCGCAAACCTTGCAGGGGAAACACCATGGCAGTCGATAAGCCTCTCGTCCCGTTTGAGATCGAAATCGAGCCCGAAGAGCCGATGGAAGACATCGAGGATGCTGAGGGGTTTGAGGAGTCAACCTCAACAGTCACACCAACAGAGGATGGCGGTGTGATCATTGAGTTTGAGTCGATCTCCGTGGAGCCTGAGTACGAGGAGGTTCCTCACGGCGACAACCTTGCAGAGCTCATTGATGAGTCTGATCTGGAGTCCATGGGCAGCGAGCTTGTCGGAGACTTCATGTCCGACCTCCGCACCCGAGATGACTGGGCCATGGCCTACGTCAAGGGTCTGGACCTCCTCGGCATGAAGGTCGAGGACCGCACCCAGCCTTGGGAAGGTGCCTCTGGCGTGTTCCACCCGATGCTGACCGAGGCCGCGATCCACTTCCAAGCGCAGGCCATGGGTGAGATTTACCCGGCGTCTGGCCCAGCCCGTACCAAAATTCTCGGCAAGATGACCACCGAGAAGTTCCAGCAGGCCACTCGCGTCGAGAATGAGCTGAACTACCTCATCACCGAGCGCATGCAGGACTACCGCGAGGAGACGGAGCAGATGCTGTTCCGCCTGTCCCTTGCTGGCAGCGCCTTCAAGAAGGTTCACTACGACCCCGTCCGCAGGGTTCCGAAGTCCACGTTCGTCCCGGCAGAAGACTTCGTCGTCCAGTATGGCATCTCAAACCTGTCCGACTGCGAGCGGTACACGCACGTCATGCGGAAGACCAAGACCGAGATCATGAAGCTGCAGGCGAGCGGCTTCTACCGCGACGTGGAGCTCCCTGACCCGTCCCTTGAGAAGAGCGACATCCAAGAGAAGTACGACACTCTTCAGGGCGTCGAGGATACCAGCAACGGTGATGACCGATACATGCTCCTCGAGATGCATGTAGAAATGGTCATGCCAGAAGGGTTCAACGATGACGATGACATCGCACGTCCCTACGTCGTCACCATCGACAAGTCTTCCCGCACCATCCTGTCGATCCGCAAGAACTGGTACGAGGATGACGGTGACAAGCAGAAGCGCATGCACTTCGTGCCGTACTGCTACCTGCCCGGTATGGGGTTCTATGGCATCGGCCTGATCCACCTGATCGGTGGTCTCACCAAGTCAGCCACCTCGATCCTGCGTCAGCTCATTGACGCTGGCACCCTTGCCAACCTGCCCGCAGGTCTCAAGGCCCGCGGCCTCCGCATCAAGGGTGACAACACACCGCTTCGTCCGGGCGAGTTCCGTGATGTCGATGTGCCGAGCGGATCAATCCGTGATTCCATCACGTTCCTGCCGTACAAGGAGCCATCGAGCGTCCTGTACCAGCTTCTGGCAAACCTCGTCGAAGAGGGCCGTCGCATCGGTTCTGTTGCGGATGTGAAGATCAGCGACATGAACGCTCAGGCACCAGTCGGCACGACCCTTGCACTCCTCGAGCGCAACATGAAGGTCATGTCCGGCGTTCAAGCTCGCGTCCACGCGTCGATGCACAAGGAGCTCCGCCTCATCGCTGGCATCGTCAAGGACTTCATGGATGAGAAGTACGAGTACGATCCGGATGGCGACTTCAACCGCCTGAAGGACTTCGACGACCGCGTCGATGTCATCCCGGTTTCTGACCCCAACGCGGCCACCATGGCCCAGCGTGTCATGCAGTACCAAGCCGCACTGCAGATGTCTCAGCAGGCACCACAGCTCTACGATATGGGCAAGCTGCACCGGAACATGCTGGAGGTGCTTGGCATCCAAGACGCAGCCGACATCATCAAGCTTCCGGGTGACATCAAGCCGAAGGACCCCGTGAGCGAGAACATGGCCATGCTGAAGCAGGAGCCCGTAAAGGCATTCCTGTACCAAGACCATGACGCCCACATCCAGACCCACATGGCTGCAATGCAGGACCCAAAGATTCAGCAGATGGTCGGTCAGTCGCCGTTTGCCTCTGCGATCCAGTCGGCCATGGCGGCTCACATCACAGAGCATGTTGCGATGCAGTACCGCAAGGAGATCGAGAAGCGTCTCGGTGTCGAGTTGCCGCCTGAGGATGCACCGCTCCCAGAGGACGTCGAGGTCGAGCTGTCCCGCCTTGTCGCGATGGCGGCTCAAAAGCTCATGCAGCAGAATCAGGCAGAGGCGCAGCAGGCAGAGGCCGAGAAGCAGGCTCAGGACCCGCTCACCCAGATGCAGCAGAAAGAGCTGGAGATCAAAGAGGCCGAGGTCATGGGCAAGCTTGAGATCGAGCGAGCAAAGCTTGAACTCGATGCTGCGCGGATGGAGGGGAACATCGACGTTCAGCGTGAGCGCATTCGCTCCGAGGATCGACGCGAGGGTGCCCGTATCGGTGTCCGCGTTGCATCTCAGATCGAGGACGCCAAGCGTAACGACAAGAACGAGGGCATCCGCCTTGGCATCGATATCGCCAAGCAGCTCACCACCAATCCCGGCGGAGGTCAGTCATGAACGGAGACTTCGTCGAAATCCTCCTGCACCGCACCGGAGAGCAGAAACGTTCAATTGAACTTTTTCTCGCGGGTGGCGGTGCGAAGTCATACGAGGACTATTGCCGCGCCGTCGGTGAGTACTCCGCCCTTCAGAAGGTGGAGGACGATATCAAGGACGTCGAGAAGAGGTTCCTTGAAACGTGATGTGAAATGATCTAGCGTGTCGTTGTCGGGCTGAGCAGCAGGCTACGGTGGGCCTTAAAACCACTGCTGGAGAAGAAATGTACACCGACAAGACCATAGCTGGCGACGATGTTCGCGCCAAGCTCCCAGAGCCAAAGGGCTATCGCATTCTGATTGCGATCCCGGAGGTAAGCCAGAAGACCGAAGGCGGGGTCTTTATCCCCGATGAGCGCCGGAACGCAGAGGAGACTGCGTCCCTGATTGGCTATGTCCTGAAGGTTGGCAGCGAGGCCTATGCCGACGCCAACAGATTCCCCACTGGCCCTTGGTGCAAAGAGGGCGACTTCGTCATTTTCCGTTCCTACTCAGGCACCCGCTTCAAGGTGATGGGCAAGGAGTTCCGTCTCATCAATGATGACACCGTAGAGGCTGTCGTCGAAGACCCACGGGGGTATAGCCGCGCATGAATACTCAAGCAGAACAGATGGAAGATGATGACGACTTCGAGGTCGAGATCATCGATGACACGCCGGAGCCTGATCGCGACAAAGCGCGACGTCCTGATGGTGCCGAGCCAGATGTGCCTGAGGATGACGAGATCGCCTCGTACTCCGAGTCCGTGCAAAAGCGCATCAAGAAGCTGAAGTACGAGTTCCACGAGGAACGCCGTGCCAAAGAGGAGGCTTCACGGCTCCGTGAGGAGGCGGTCGCCTTCGCTCAGCGCGAGTACGAGGAGAAGCTTCGCCTTCAGCGCATGCTGCAGGAGGGCGAGGGCGTCCTCGTCAATCAGGCCAAGCAGCGCCTCTCCATGCAACTTGAGCGGACCAAGGCCGAGTTCAAGGTCGCCTACGAGCACGGCGATGCCGACGCCATGGCTGATGCACAGGCCAAGCTGACGGAGCTGAAGAACGAGGAATACCGGATCAACTCATACCGTCCGGCCCCCAGACAGCAGCCACAGCCCCCGGCTCCGCAGCCGCAGAGGCCGACCGTCCAGCCGCCCAGCGGCAAAGCTCAGGACTGGGCGCAGAAGAATCCTTGGTTCATGCGGAGTGGCGATGAGGACATCACTGCCCTCGCCATGGGCGTCCACGAGAAGCTTGTTCGCTCGGGAGTTGCGCCAGACACGGATCAGTATTATTCTCAGATTGACGGTGCGGTTCGCCGCGCCTTCCCAGAACGGTTTGCCGACGCCTCAGAAGGGGTGAAGCCACAGCGGCGGCAGGCTGGCAACGTGGTGGCCTCAGCCGGACGTACATCCGGTCAAACACCACGCAAGGTGGCACTCACCTCCACTCAGGTCGCACTCGCCAAGCGACTTGGGCTGAGCCCTCAACAATACGCGGCGCAACTCTTGAAGGATGCATCCAATGTCTGAACGTACCCCCAGAGCGCTCACAACTCGTGAAGGCGGAGAACGTCGCAAAGGATGGCAACGCCAATCTCTCCTCCCGACCCCCGAGCCCCGTGACGGCCTTAAATTCCGTTGGGTTCGCACCTCCACACTGGGCAACGAGGACAACAAGAACGTCTCTAGCCGCTTCCGCGAGGGCTACACCCCTTGCTTGGCAAAGGACTTCCCCGAGCTGCACATCATGTCTGACCACAACTCCCGGTTCCCTGAGAACCTAGAGGTCGGCGGGCTTCTCCTGTGCAGTATCCCCGTAGAGCTCGCAGAGGAGCGTACCGACGGGCAGCTAGATCAGGCTAAGGCCCAGATGGATGCCGTCGATAACAGCTACCTCCGTGAGAGCGATCCCCGAATGCCCGTGCTTCGGCCCGAGCGTTCAACAAAAACCACATTCGGCAGGGGATAACCCTCCGATCACTGAAGGAGAGAACCAATGGGTTCCGTTAATGCACCCTTCGGTCTGCGTGTGACTGGCCGTCTCGACAATGGCTCGCTGGAGGTTTTCCGCCAGTACCCCATCGCCTCGGGCCTCGCCGTCAACATCGCCGCCGGAGACATCGTCAACCTCGTTGACAATGGCACCTCGACCACGATCACCAAGCAGACCGGAACGGGCGACACCTCGACCGATATCGCGATGCTCGGCGTGTTCGTCGGCTGCTCGTACACCGACCCCTCGACTGGCCAGATCACGTTCTCGAACATGTGGCCGACCGGGACCGTTGCATCGGACGCTCTGGCGTTCGTCGTTGACGATCCGCAGGCGCTGTACGTCGTGCAGGCTGACGAGGCTATCACCAACTCGCTGGACATCTACGGCAAGAACGCCGCGATTGTGCAGGGTGCGGTGAACACCACGTTCAAGGCCTCGCGTGTCGCACTCGACGCGTCCACCATCGGCACGGACGCCAATCTTCCGCTGCGAATCATCGACTACGTCGGTGGCCCCCGCGGCGACGAAGCTGGCACCACTTACCCGCTGCTGGTCGTCAAACTCAACTACACGCAGCTGACCGCTGCTGTTGGCGTCTAAGGAGGGCTGACACATGGCTATTTCACGCGCACAGGCCCTTAAAGAACTCCTGCCGGGGCTGAACGCCCTCTTCGGTCTGGAGTACGGCAAGTACGAGAACGAACACGCTGAGATTTACGAGACTGAAACCTCGGAGCGTTCGTTCGAAGAAGAAGTGAAGCTGTCGGGCTTCGGGGCTGCCCCCGTCAAGCCGGAAGGCTCCGCGATCACCTACGACAACGCGCAGGAATCGTTCACTGCTCGTTACAACCACGAGACCGTGGCGATGGGCTTCTCCATCACCGAGGAAGCCATGGAGGACAACCTCTATGACTCCCTGTCGGCTCGCTACACCAAGGCGCTGGCTCGCGCCATGGCGTACACCAAGCAAGTGAAGGCTGCTTCGCTGCTGAACACGGGCTTCACCACCTTCACCTCGGGTGACGGCGTGACCCTGTTCAACACCGCGCACCCGACGGTTGCTGGCGGCACCAACTCCAACCGCCCGTCGGTTGACGTTGACCTAAACGAGACCGCTCTCGAGCAGGCTGTGATCGACATTGCTGCGTTCAAGGACGAACGTGGCCTGCTGATCGCCGCTCGCCCGCGCAAGCTGATCGTTCCGCCGTCGCTGATGTTCGTGGCTACTCGCCTGCTGGAGACTGAGCTGCGTGTCGGCACCGCCGATAACGACCTCAACGCACTCAAGTCGAATGGTTCAATCCCGCAGGGCTACCGCGTCAACCACTACCTGACCGACGCGGACGCTTGGTACATCACCACGGACATCCCGAACGGCATGAAGCACTTCGTGCGTACCGCGATGTCCACCTCGATGGACGGCGACTTCGACACTGGCAACGTCCGCTACAAGGCCCGCGAGCGCTACTCGTTCGGCGTGTCGGACCCGCTGGGCATGTACGGCTGCCCCGGCGCGTAAGCAAACGGACACCGTGATGAAGGGGGGTGGCTTTGGCTGCCCCCCTTTTTTTTGCGAAATGCTCATAGGGTGTATAAGCGCGATGGGTTCTGATTTATCGACCCTTATTGACACGACGCCGCCAGCAGACTTCCCAACAAAAGTTCATTGGAACTTTTTGCCCCATGATGTACAATTCCATCAGGGTAACATCAGCCACGCAGACAGGACGCCCAACCTGACGATGCACAGACTGCGCGGCGAATCCTTGTGCAAGGGGTACTATCATGGCTTCTACCACCTTCTCCGGTCCCGTGACCTCGACCAACGGCTTTGTTGGCGCTGTCACTGGTGCCGTCACTGGCAACGTCACTGGCAACGTCACTGGCAACGTATCGGGCGACGTGACCGTCACCAGCTTCGTTAAGCTCACCGCCATCGCGACCGCATCTCTGCCTGCAGCTGCCGCTGGAAACGCTGGTCAGGTTCGCCTCATCAACGACAACGGCGCTGGCAACAACGAGTACTGCCTCGTGATCTCGACTGGCTCTGCTTGGGTCACTGCTGTCGGCGCAGCCCTCAGCTAATAGGAGGCCCGCATGGCCGACGAATATGACGTAAGCTCTAAACGCCTGACGGGCACAGGTGCGGCTGCAATTGGCCGCGCTCGCATCCGTCAGGTTGTGGCGACCTTCTCCGGCGCAGGCCGGATCACGATGACATCCGGTGACGGCGGGGCGACCAAGATCGACTTGGACTTCGCTGCCGCAGGCACATATGATATCTTCATTCCGGGGACGGGGGTTCTGTTCGACGCGGACCCATATGTGGCAACCGCCACAAACCTCACCGCAATGACGATCTTCTGGTCGTAAGGAGAATAGAATGGCTCGGGAGCTCTCATCCATCTCTCGGTTCGGGCTCACCGAGCCATTCGAACTTCAGGTTGGCCGAGGCCAGATTGCTGGGCACAGCGTCGTGCATGTCTTCGGGCACAACCCGGACGTGGACACCACCGAGGTGACGATCTGGCCAGCCCTCGGACTTTTGGTTCATCCAGCTGCGCCCACGATCATGAAGATCAGCTCCTCAAGCGCTGATGATACGTCTGCCGGAACCGGGGCCCGCACAGTCTACATCCTCGGCATCAACGGCGCTGGCGGCTACGTCTCCGAGACGGTCACTCTGAACGGCCAGACAGCGGTCAACACTGTCTACGAGTACGACGCGATCGAGACCATGAGCGTGGCGTCTGTGGGCTCTGGCGGCGTGAATGCGGGCATCATCTACGCGGGCACGGGGACGGTCACCGCGGGCGTCCCTGCAGTGCCGTACAGCGCGATTGGCATCGGGGACAACGTGTCTCTTGTTGGTCACTGGACCTGCCCGACTGGATACACCGGATACCTTGTGTTCGGCAGCATCACCAGCGGAACGACAACCGCCAACCAGTACATCACGGCCCGCCTCAAGCTTCGCGCTCAGGACAACATTGTCCGCACTGCCGCGATCACCACCCTGCACTACGGCACCTCGGGCTACGATTTTGCATACCCCGTCAAGATCATGGCGGGCGAGTGCATCACAGCTACTGCCGAGGGTTCGGGCAACAACAACGACGTTTCGTCGTACTTTCAGATCGTTCTTGTGAGGGATGCCACCTAATGGCCAAGTCACCAGCATGGACCCGCAAGGAGGGTAAGGACCCAAAAGGGGGCCTCAATGCCAAGGGCAGGGCGTCAGCCAAGGCTCAGGGCATGAACCTCAAGCCTCCGGCACCGAATCCAAAAACAAAGAAGGATGCAGCGCGGCGCAAGTCGTTCTGCGCCCGAATGGGCGGTATGCCCGGTCCAATGAAGGACGAAAAAGGTAAACCAACACGCAAGGCGCTCTCGCTGCGCGCTTGGAACTGCTGAGGAGGCACCCATGAAGGGCAAGACTGGCCGCACCGCGACCACCATCAACAAGGCTCCGTCAAAGCCTAAGAAGACGTACACAACCGCCGCTGGGGCGCAGCAGTATGTGCGGGGGAATAGCGACAAAGAGCGCTCAGCAAACATCCAGAAGCATGCCCTTTCGAGCGTCTCAAAGTTCGATACCCCGCTTTTTGAAAACCTGAGTGCCGCCAGCAACGCAGATGCGTCCCGCTCAATCAAAAAAACTCTTGGGCCAAAAGAGGCGAAGAGCAATACCACAGTGAAGTCGTTTGACAGGTATGAGCGCAAGTGGATGGACCGTTCCAAGGCGCTTGGGAAGAAGTGAGCGCGCCATGCCACTGAACGCCAAAGGCAAGAAGATCAAGGCCGCGATGGCCAAGCAGTATGGCAGGGAGAAGGGCGAACGCGTCTTCTATGCCGCTGAAAACAAGGGCTCTATCAAGGGCGTAGCCAAGAAGGAGAAGAAGAAATGATGGGACGTATGAACATGGGCAAGCAGATCGCAGAAGCTCCGAGTTCCAAGGGAGTGAAGAAGATGCTGGGTGGAGGCATGGCTTCCATGACCCCAAGCATGTTCGGCAAGGGAAACAAATCGGGTCGCGGCCCTAGTCCCGCTCCCGGCGGGGCTGCAGCTGGCTTTGGGTCGGCTCTCGCGAAGCTTGGGGCCCCGAAGGTTGGGGCATCTGGAGCGACCCGCCGCATGGCCAAAGGCGGCAAGATCGACGGATGCTGCATGAAAGGCAAGACCAAGGGGAAGATGGTCTGATGGCAAAGAAGACCACCCCCAAGGTCGAGGCCCAGATCGATACCTCCGCCGTGGAGGCTTCGGCTGAGTTCCCCCCCTGCGCCCAGTGCGGCAATCCGGGCGACTGCGCCCGCGCATCCAAGTGCGTCCGGGGGTTTAAGTAGCCATGGGTCGCACCAACGAGAAGCTGTGGGAGCAGTCCAAGGCGCAAGCCAAGGCCAAGATGGGTGGCAAGCACTCAGCTCGCGCAATGCAGCTCGCTGGTAAAATCTACAAAGAGAAGGGCGGCGGTTACTCTGGCGAGAAGACTGCCGCCCAGAAGTCCTTGTCAAAGTGGGGCAAGGAGGACTGGGGGACCAAGAGCGGCAAGCCGTCAGGCGAAACCGGAGAGCGGTACCTGCCCAAAAAGGCCCGTGACGCCCTGAGCCCTTCGGAGTATGCTGCCACCACCCGAGCCAAGCGTGAGGGGACCGCCAAGGGCAAGCAGTTCGTGGCACAGCCGAAACGCATCGCGAAGAAGACCGCGAAATTCAGGGACTAAACCATGGCCGTCATCGTACCTGATCTGCCGGAGCTCTTTGAGGAAGCCTTCGAGAGGGCGGGCCTCGAGATGAAATCAGGGTACGACCTGAAGACCGCACGTCGCAGCCTTAACATCATGACGTTGGAGTGGGCCAATCGCGGCCTCAACCTCTTCACCATTGAGTCCGGGACGCAGGTTCTGACGCCCGGTACGGCTCACTACACCATGCCGACAGGCACCATCGATCTGATCGAGCATCAGCTTCGCACCGGGACCGGAGCAAACCAGACCGACACGTTTCTTGAGCGCATCTCTGTGTCCACCTACGCCCAGCAGACCAATAAGCTGATCACTGGCAGGCCGACTCAAATCTTCGTGCAGCGCCTCTCCACGTCCACGCAGGTGACGCTGTGGCCAGTGCCTGACGCGACCATGCCGTACACGCTGTTCTACTACCGCCTGAAGGGCATCGACGGCCTCGCATCTGGTATTGGCGCAGACACCACGATGGTGCCACCACGCTTCGTTCCTGCGCTTGTGGCAGGCCTTGCCTACTACATCGCAGCCAAGAAGCCTGCGTCTCAGGGCCTGATGCCTGCGCTCAAGCAGGAGTACGAAGAGCAGTTCGCTCTCGCTGCTGATGAGGACCGCGACCGCGGTTCGGTGTCGTTCGTGCCAATGAGCCCGTGGAGCTACTGATGGCTTATGCGAAGGGCAGCAAGGCGTTTGGATTCTGCGACAGGACTGGTCGCAGGTATCCCCTGAGCGACCTCGTCTATGAGTACCAGAGCGGCCAGCGCACGGGCTTCCGTGTGGGTCGTGACGTGCGTGACCCTGACCAGCCACAGAACTTCCTCGGGAAGGTGAAGGTCAACGACCCGCAGTCGCTCTACGATCCACGCCCCGACACCGCCATTCTTGAATCGAATGCGCTGTGGGGGTGGAACCCCATTTGGAATCCCGCGCAGTACATGATATCGTCTGTAGGAACCGTGACCGTGGTCACAACTGATGGAGAATGACATGAAGTCTAAGGTCATGGGCGTGGACGCCGCAAACCGCCGGAAGAACTCGAACATCAAGGTTACCGCGTCCGGCGGGGCAAATCCGGGTGCCAACTTGAAGCCGATGAGCAAGCCAGCCCCGATGGGGGGTGCCGCGAGTGGGGTTTCTAAAGGGGTTTCGGGTGCCGTCGCTGGGGGTGGAGGTAAGATGCCCCGCCCGCAGCCTCGCCCTGATAGCAAGATGGCTCCCAAGTCGAGCATGCGTCCTCGCACTCGCAGCGACAAGGAGTTTGAGGACGAGGCAGATGCTGCGGCTGACCGCGCCATGAAGCACTCGCAGCCTCCGACTCTTGTGTACAAGGCGGCTGGAGGCAAGGTCAAGAAAATGGCCATGGGCGGTCCGGTTCACAAGATGCCCGACGGCACCATGATGAAGGGCAAGGCTCACGGCATGGCCGAGGGCGGCAAGCTCAAGATGGTGGAGAAGGGCGGCAAGAAGGTCCCCGCTTTCGCCGCTGATGGCGTTGGAAAGATGATGGGCGGCGGCATGTGCCGCGGCATGGGCGCTGCCAAAAAGGGCGGCAGCTACAGCAAGGGCGGCTGATAGATGAACTACTCGGAGCTCACTCAGGCGCTGCAGGAGTACTTGGAGACTCAGGAGGCATCCTTTGTCTCCAACATCCCCATGTTTGTCCGGCAGGCCGAGGAGCGCATTTATCGATCCGTTCAGATTCCTGAGCTCCGCAAGAACGCCACGGCTATCACCACGACGGGCAATCAGTACCTTGCCCGTCCATCTGACTTCCTGTCGGTGTTCTCTCTGGCTGTCGTAGATGGCTCTGGGAACTACAGCTATCTGTACGACAAGGATGTCAACTTCATCCGCGAAGCGTACCCCGGCCCGACCACGCAAGGGCTCCCGAAGTACTATGCTCAGTTTGACGGCGATCAGACCGGGGTCACGGAGGGAAACTTCATTCTAGGGCCGACCCCGAACTCGACCTATACCGTCGAGCTTCACTACTACTATGACCCGCCGTCGATTGTTGCCACGGGCACGTCTTGGCTCGGAGACAACGCAGAGGCAGCCCTTCTGTATGGCGCTTTGGTCGAGGCGTACACATACCTCAAGGGCGATGCTGATATGCTGCAGAACTACAGGGACCGCTACGCAGAGGCGATGTCCCAGCTGTTTGGCATTGATGTGCGATCCAAGCGCGACGACTATAGGGACGGCCAGATGTCTGGAGCTTCCGCCTGATGTTTGTTGGAGCCGCCTCCCCCGGTGCTGTTAGCGTGATGACCTCGTCAAACGGCGGTCACAGCCCGGAGCAAATTGCTGAACTCTGCGTTGAGCGTCTGATACGAGTATCGGACACGGCTCCACCTGAGATCGCCATGCAGGCCAAGGCCTTCCGCGAGCAAATGTTGGCTGTCGTTCTGCACTATGCTAGGATGGCCGCAAGGGAAGACCGCGAGTCGGTCATAGCGAAACTAGAGCAGGCCGGGTCGGCTGATATGGCTCAACAGATCAGGAGACTTTGAGATGGCTTTCACTGGCAACTACATGTGCACCAGCTTCAAGGATGAGCTCCTAGAGGGTGTCCATGACTTCCGCTCCTCCGGCGGCGATACCTTCAAGTTGGCGCTCTACACCAACTCTGCCAGCTTCACCGCAGCCACCACTGCCTATACGGCCACCAACGAAGTCGCCAACTCAGGCACCTATTCCGCTGGT
>Ga0315904_10007672_pt1 | contig 14450 bp, 11 predicted proteins | sample LakEriMetagenome_6_FD_203529 | JGI IMG/M metagenome (GOLD analysis project Ga0315904, IMG submission 203529) | Freshwater fungal communities from buoy surface, Lake Erie, Ohio, United States - Buoy 12 MA120 | ecosystem: Environmental > Aquatic > Freshwater > Lake | place: USA: Lake Erie, Ohio... | reverse complement strand
CTTGCCGCATTGCCGCGCCTGCCATCCCGCCCGCAATGCGCGCTGACCGATGGGACGGAGATCACAGGGGCCGAAGTGGTCGCCTTTGCCGCGCGGCATGGCCTTGATTACGGCCCTGCCTTTCATACTCTGCAAAGCGTGACACGGAATCATGGCACCAAGGGTGCCTTGGTGCGTCTCAGCCTGCCGGAAACTGCGCCGGATCATGCCGGTTTCATCCTGCACCCGGCATTGCTGGATGGCGCGTTCCAGGGTCTTTTTGGATTGCTGCTGGGCCAAGAATTCAGCGCTGACGAGGCCGTTATTCCTGTTCGGATCGGCCGGCTTTGTGCCCGGCGCGATGCCGCGCCGATTGCCTCGGCGGAAATCATCCCTGGCCGGCGCGGCGCCAGGCTTTTCGCCGCAAGCCTGACGTTGCGCGATAGCGCCGGCGGGATCACCGCCATCATCGAGGATATCTGGTTCCAGCGCGTGCCAAGACCCGGGCGGGAGAAGCTGGAAAACCTTACCTTCCGGCTTGATCCCGCACCCAGCCTGCCCGTGGAAGGTGCGGCTGCGGAAATTGATCTGACGCCAATCATCGCCGCCATTCGCGCCCAGGATCAGACAGCGTCACTGACCGAGGCAGGGCTTTTGCTGGAAGCGTATCTGGCCGCGCTGGTGCTACCGGCGCTGCGCGACAATGCGGCACCGGCCAGCAACTATCGCGCCGCACTTTGGCGTATCCTGGCATTGGCTGGGGCAGCGGAACCCGAGGCCGAGGGCTGGAAGATCATTGAAGATCAGCCCCTGCCGCCGCCAGAGGCGATCTGGCGCGCAGTGCTGAACGAGCAACCTTCACTGGCGCTTGACTTGGCTTGGCTGGCTGAGGCCGGAGAGCAGATTAGGGCAGCGTTGCAAGGTGAAGCGATCATCACGGCGCCTCCGCCGGCCTTGGGCGGTGCGATGCGCGCGCTCACCGAACCGCTACTGACGGGTCTGCGCAGCCTGGCAGAATCCTGGCCGCAACATCGGCCCCTCAGGGTGCTGGAACTCGGTGCGGGCGGCGCACTGACGCGCGGCGCCCTTGCTCTGCTCAGCAAAACTGGCCTCAGCATCGCCTATAGGGCGATCGGAACCGCCCAGGCCGGCACCATGGGCAATATGTCGGAAATGATCGCCCTCCGCTGGGAGGATTGGGAAAGCCTGAAAAGCGCGCCGAAGCCCGCGGATAGGGCGGATGTTGTGATTGGCTTGGCGCCAGCGGCGCTTGCACGGACGGGGACCGCGATTCTCGAAGAGCTCATCAACCAAGCGGCACCCGGCGCCGCGCTATTGCTGGCCGAGCCTTCACCCGGTGCCATTTGGAACGCCACCCTGGGGCAGGATCACACCTGGTGGCGGGACGATCCGGAAGGCGCCTTGCCTGACGCTGCCGTATGGCGCACCGCGCTCGGTGTAGCGGGGTGGCAGGGGGCGGACGTCGTGGCGCTTGGGGCGGCGCCCTGGCCTGCCCTGCTGCTGTCCGGCCAAAATCCAATAGAAAAATCCACGGATAGTATCGGTATCTTGCCAGGACCCAGCGTGATCTTCGCCGATGCCGAGGTTCTATCGCTGGCAGAGGCCGTGGCGGCAAGGCTGACGCCAGCAGGGCGGCCCACCATCCTGCCACTTGGCGATATCTTGCCCCCCAAGGCGCTGCGCGGCGCCGATATTCTGGCGATAACCGGCTTGGCGGAACCCGCAACGGCCCTTGCCCATCTGACCAGCTTGGCGGCGGCTGCCGAGGGCGCAGCGCGCCGGATCATGTTGGTGGCTGCAGCCGAAGAAGCGCGCGCGGCAGCACTGATGGGGCTTGGGCGCGTATTGGCCAATGAAATGCCTGGGTTGAAGCCAAGCCGCGTGACGATTGCGCCGGGCATGACGCCTGAAGAAGCGGCCCATCGGCTACTGGTGGAATGGAATGGCCATGCGCCGGAGGTGAACCTCTCATCAAGCGGGCGCTTCGTTCCTGCCTTGAGACCCGGTTTGCCGACCGCAGTGCCGGACTTTCCGGCGCGTCTTGCCATTGGTCAGCCTGGGCAATTGGCCAGCCTTGTCTGGAGGCCGCTCGGTATTCTTCCAAAGCCCGGCCCAGGAGAGGTCAAGCTGCATATCACGGCTACGGGCCTCAATTTCCGCGACGTGATGTGGGCGCAGGGGCTTTTGCCGGAAGACATGCTGATGGATGGCTTCGCGGGCCCAAGCCTTGGCATGGAATGCGCTGGCATTGTGGAAGAAGCCGGGGCTGGGGTTGGGCTCAAGCCGGGCACCAAGGTATTCGGCTTTGCGCCCGCTGCCTTCGCGACCCATGCGCTGACAAGGGCCGAAGCCTTGCAGCCGCTACCCCATGGCATGACGCCTGAAGCGGCGGCCACCATTCCGGTTGCCTTCATTACGGCAGCTTATTCCCTGGAAACCTTGGCGAGGCTGCGGCCCAATGAACGCGTGCTGATCCATGGCGGTGCAGGCGGCGTTGGCTTGGCTGCTTTGCAAATCGCCAAGGCCGCTGGCGCCCTGGTGGCAGCCACCGCTGGAACGCCGGAAAAGCGCGCCTTCCTGCGCCAGCTTGGGGCTGATCTGGTATTGGATAGCCGTGATGCCGGCTTTGCCGATGCGCTCCGCGCTGCCTGGCCTGATGGCGTTGATGTCGTGGTGAATTCGCTTGCGGGTGAGGCGATGGAAAGAAGCCTTGGGCTGCTGGCGCCCTTTGGCCGCTTCATTGAATTGGGCAAGCGCGATTTTGCCGAAGGCCGGCGCGCTGGGCTTGGCGCCTTCCGCCGCAATATCAGCTATTTCGCCGTGGATGCGGATGCCCTGCCGCGCGCGCGCCCTGCCTTGGCTGAGGCGTTGTTGCGCGATATCGCCGCACGGCTTGCCGATGGCACGCTGCTACCTTTGCCCTATCGTGCCTTCCCGGCCGCGGAAGCGGAAGCGGCATTTCGCCAGCTTCAGGCATCGTCCCATATCGGCAAGCTCGTGATCAGCCCGCCGCTGGAAAGCAATTCCAGCACTGCACCGTGGGAGCCGGATGAGGGCGGATGTTATGTGGTTTTGGGCGGCACGCAGGGCTTCGGGCTGGAATGCGCCAAGTGGCTGGCGGCGGCGGGAGCAAGGCGCATTGCACTGGTTTCCCGCCGTGGCGCGGCCACGCCCGGAATGGATGCGGCGCTGCGCGTTCTGGCGTCACTCGGCGCCCGCGCCAGCGCTCATGCCTGTGATGCAACGGATCGCGAAGCGCTTGGCGCCGTTCTGGCAGCGTTGCGTGCAGAAGGCGCGCCCATTCGCGGAGTGGTGCAGGCAGCGGCCGTTTTCGCCGATAGCGCCGCAGCGCGACAGGATCAGGCGAGTTTCGCGCGCGTGCTGGCGCCGAAGCTTCTGGCGGCAGAGGCTTTGGAAGCACAGACCGCAGATGATCCTCTGCATTTGTTTTTGTTGTTCTCCTCAGCGACCACAGTTTTCGGTAATCCCGGCCAGGCGAATTACGTCGCCGCCAATGCCGCTTTGGAAGGGCTCGCGCGCCGTCGCCATGCCGAGCGCAAGCCAGCGCTTGCGGTTGGGTGGGGACCGATCACCGATGCCGGTGTGCTGACGCGCGAAAGTGCCGCGGCGGAAAAGCTCGAACGCCTGAGCGGTGCCAAAGCCATGGCAGCGCAGGAAGCGCTGGCCGCCCTGCCAGCCCTAATTGGCGCAGGCGCGCCTGTGATCCATTTGGCGCGTATGAATTGGGCGGGCATGCAGGCCGCACTGCCGATCCTTGCTGAGCCGGCCTATGCGGCACTCGGCGCCAGCATGGTGGTGCGCGATGCTGATGGCGCGGCTCTGCGCGCGAGGCTGCTGAGCCTGCCACCAGATGCGGCGCGGGCGGAGGTGCTTGCATTGGCACGCGACGAAATGGCGCGCATTCTCCGCCTGCCGCCGGAAGCGGTGCGCGTGGATCAGCCATTGCCAGGGCTTGGGCTTGATTCGCTTGGTGGCATTGAATTGCGCATGGCTTTGGAACGCCGGCTTGGCATCAGCGTGCCACTCACCGCGGTGACCGAGGATTTGACGCTGGCAATTCTGGTGCAGCGCGTTTCAGGCGTATTGTTCAAGGAGGATGTGGATATCGCGACGGCCGAGGCATTGATGGAAACTCATGAACCGGCAGCCGTGAAATGAGCAGCGGCTTTGGCCTTTCCGCCACTGCGCGTGCGGCGTTGCTGGCGCGGTTGACGCGGCGGCGTGAGGATGCGCCAACACCAGAAGCGCCGCGCGGATTTCGCGAATTGCCTGGTCAGCGCGAAATGGCGCTGATCCGTGAAGCGGCGGCCAGCCTTGAATTGGAAAACCCCTTCTTCCGCGCCCATGAAGGCGTTGCTTCCGCCCATAGTGTGATTGCGGGGCGGGAGGTGATCAATTTCGGGTCCTACAACTATCTCGGCCTGAACGGTGATCCGCGTGTGCAGGCAGCCGCCAAGGCGGCGATTGATCGGCATGGGGTTTCGGCTTCGGCGTCGCGCATGGTCTCGGGCGAAAGGCCTTTACACAGTGCGCTGGAAACAGCACTTGCGGCGCATTACCAGGCAGAGGCAGCGCTTGTGTTTGTTTCAGGCCATGCCACCAATGTCACGGTGATCGGGCATATGATGGGGCCGCGCGATCTGATTGTGCATGACGCAGCGATCCATAATTCCTGCACGGAGGGTGCGCGACTTTCCGGCGCCAAGCGGATTTCCTTCGCCCATAATGATTGGCGCGCGGCTGAGTCCGCCCTTGCCGATGCGCGACGCGGCGCGCGGCGCGCGCTACTGGTGATCGAGGGGCATTATTCCATGGATGGTGATATCCCTGATCTGCCGCACTTTATTGAGATCGCGCGCCGCCATGATGCTTGGCTGATGGTGGATGAGGCACATGCACTCGGCGTGGTCGGCGCGCATGGACATGGCGTGCATGAGCATTTTGGTATTGACCCAAATGAGGTTGATATCTGGATGGGGACGCTTTCCAAGACCTTATCGGCCTGCGGCGGCTATATTGCCGGCAATCATGAATTGATTCATTGGTTGAAGCATTCAGCACCGGGCTTTGTCTATTCCGTGGGTCTGGCACCCGCCTTGGCGGCAGCTGCCATGGAAAGCCTCGCAATTTTGGAAGCAGAGCCTGAGCGAGTGGCGCGTTTGCAGGCAAATACAGCGCTATTCTTGCAGCTGGCGCGGGCGGCCGGCTTCGATACCGGGACGGCCACGGCACATGCCATTGTACCGGTGATCCTGGGGTCTTCGATTGCGGCCGCTCGATATTCGCAGAAGCTGCTGGAACGCGGCATTAATGTGCAACCGATTGTCTATCCGGCGGTTGCCGAAAAGGCGGCGCGACTAAGGTTCTTTCTGTCAAGCGAGCATGGTGAGGAGGATATCCGCAACACCATCGCTGCGCTGATGGCCATTCGTGCGCAGGCAAAAGAGTAAGCCCTGCAAGGCGTCAATACACTGAGCCTGGCGCTCAGGGCCATATTCAAACCAGCGATTCCATCAACACGGATTTTGCTTTACCCTTACAAAGGATGGCGTCATTAGCTGCCGCGCCACTTTCAGGAGAACACGCATGTCCAAGGCCTTCTTTATGGTGCGCGCCGTGGTGGCAGACCCGGCGGATCGGCCCGCTTTCGACACCTGGTATGAAAAGGAACATCTGCCCGATGCGCTGGCGGCCTTTGGCGTTGCCCATGCTTGGCGCTGCTGGAGCAAGACGGACCCATCGCTCCATTTCGCCTTCTACGAATTCCCAAGCGTGGCGGCGGCCGAGGCGCTGCCGGGCTCCCCCGCGCTTTCCGGCATGATCGCGGAGTTTGATCGGGTTTGGGGGAGCCGCGTCACGCGGTCTCGCGAAATCCTGGAATTCGCTGGCGAGTTGCGGCGACCCGCCTGATCAGCGCTGGGACAGAGCTTCCGCGAGGCGCGCGCTCGCTTCGCGGATGCGAGCCTCACTTTGCGCGAAACAGAGGCGCAAATGGCCCTCCCCGCCGGCACCAAAGGCCGCGCCCGGCGCAATGCCAACCCGCGCCGAATGCAGCAGGGATTTCGCGAGAGCGAGGCTATCCGTGCAGCCTTCCACCTTCAGGAACAGATACATCGCGCCATCCGGGCGCGGCGCGGTGATACCGGGCACGGCAGACAGCGCCGCATGGGCGATATCGCGCGCCTTCAAATACCGCGCGCGGGTTTCCGCGATGAAGGCATCACCCTTGTCCAAGGCAACCACACCCGCATGCTGGATGAAGGTGGGCGCGGATGACATGTTGAATTCATTGAGCTTGCCGATCGCATCCATCAGCGCCGGCGGTGCCACAATCCAACCCAAGCGCCAACCTGTCATGGCCCAGGATTTGGAGAAGGAATTGACCGAGACAACACGGTCCTGCTCATCGGCGATTTCCAGAAAGGACGGTGCGGCATCGCCCGCGAAATAGAGCCTTTCATAGACATCATCGGCAAGAATCCAGGTGCCGGTCTGGCGGCATTTGGCCAGGATCGCGCGCTGTTCTTCAGCCGTCAGCGTCCAGCCTGTCGGATTGCCGGGGCTGTTCAGGAATAGCAACTTCGTTTCGGGCGTGATGGCCGCCAGCAATTCATCCAAATCCGCGCGCCAGATACCGTTCATGAGGCGAAGCGGCATGTCGGTGACTTCCGCGCCCATCACCCGCGCAATGCCATCCATATTGGGCCAGGCGGGGGTGGGGATCACCACGCGATCCCCTGGCGAAAGCAGCGCCTGCGCCACCAGCATCAGCGCATTGACGCCCGATGCCGTGACTGCCACGCGCGCTGTGCCGACATTGCGATGATTGCGCTGAAGGTAGGAAGCGATGGCTTCCCGCAGCGGTGGGATGCCTGGGTTGGGCGCATAGAAGGTCTTGCCTTCATCCAGCGCCAGCTTCGCCGCTTCCCGCACGAAATCCGGCGTGACCGTATCCGGTTCCCCGAACCAGAGGGGAATGACATCTTGCATATAGCGCCCAACTTCCGAGACCTCTCGGATCAGGGAGCCAGGAATTTCAGCAAGGGCGGGGCGGGGGTTGGGTTCGAAGCGCATGGGGCGCCTTTAGCGTGAGGCGCGCGGCTTGGACAGGGTGAAGTTTTAGGTTCGTCGCCCCAGGGACACCGCCTTGTCTAAATCCGCGACCGCATTCGCCTGGTCTCCCCGCAAGGCATGGGCACGCCCACGGTTCTGATAGGCTTCAGCATTATTGGGATCAAGCTGAATCGCCTTAGTGAAATCGTCAATCGCGGCGGCGCTGTTGCCTTGCGCGAGGCGAAGGGAACCACGATTGACGTAGAAGGACGCGACATCCGGTTTGAGTTGAATAGCGCGGTTGGAATCCGCCATGGCGCCCGCATTGTCATTCAAAAGGCGCTTGACCATGCCCCTGAGATCATAGGCATTGGCATTATTGGGCTCAAGGCGGATGGCCGCATTCGCGTCATCCAGCGCGCCAGTGAAATCACGTTGCGTGATTCGGATGGCCGCCCTGAGGGAGCGTGCATTTGCGCGATCCGGGGCAAGGCGAATGATTTCGTTCAGATCCTCCTGAGCGCCGACAATGTTGCCCTGGCGCATCCGAAGTTCGGCGCGGGCGGCATAACTCCCGACAAGGCGTGGGTTCATGCGCAGGGCAGCATCACAATCGGCAGCAGCACTTTCAGATGCATTCATGCGACCCTTCACGATGCATCTTTCGGACAAAACCTCAGGAAATTCGGGACGCAACCTGAGCGCCGCATCAAAATCCGCCAAGGCAGCAGGAAGGTTACCGGTTTGCCGATGGATAGAACCGCGCATCGCAAGCACGGCAGCCATTTGGACATTATTGCCTGTGGCTGTTGTGGTCGGCAAGGATTGCTGCTGAGCGCAGCCCGCCAAGGAAATAGCCAGCGCGACGATCAAGACCCGCATATCAAGCTTCCGATCTCTCTTTCTTCGGTGCAGCCTCTCATTCCCGTATCGTGTGTGTCAATCATTCCGGAACCGAGCAATCCTTGGGTTCCAAGGGCCTTTCGGCCCTTGGCGGGTGGGTGCGGGAGGGCAGAGCCCTCCCGTTTCTGTTATGGTGTCGCATAACCACAGAGAGGTTGCCCATGTCCCGCGATATCCTAGGCTGGCGGAAGCTTTTTGGTGTGATGGGGCCTTCCACCAATACGGTGGTGCAGCCGGATTATGACATGCTGCGCCCGGCAGGTGTCACGAACCATTACAGCCGCATTTTCACGCCTGATTCCGATGCGGTTTCCAATGAGAGTTTTCGTGCCGGCATTGCGGTGATCAGCGGCAATACGATGGATGCGGTGCGGAGTGTGATGACATGCCATCCGGATTATCTGGTGATGGGCATGTCGGCGATCACGTTTTTTGGTGGGCGGAAGGGCGCCGATGATTTTGTGTCGCAGGTACGGGATGTATCCGGCCTCGGCATCAGCATTGGCAGCCATTCCTGTACTGCCGCCTTGAATGCCTTTGGTGGCATCAGGCGGATTGCGGTGCTGACACCTTATTGGCCGGTGATGAATGCGGAAGTGGCGCGCTATTTCATCGATATGGGGTTTTCGGTGGTGCGTGACATTGCACTGCAATGCCGCAGTTGGACGGGTATTGCGCAGGTGACGCCAGCGGAATGTGTGGCGGCCTTGAAGCGGCTTGATGGTGATGATGTGGATGCGATTGTGCAGGTGGGCACCAATCTTTCCATGATCCGCGTGGCGGCGGCGGCGGAGCTTTGGTTGGGCAAGCCGGTGCTGGCGATCAATGCCGCGACCTATTGGCATGCGCTGCGTGCCAATGGCATCGCCGAAAAGCGCGAAGGTTGCGGGCGGATTTTTGAGGAGCATTGATTGATGTCCACCGATAGCCTGCCCGAAATCCGCGAAGCCGAAGCCCCACCGGCGATTGCCGCGATTTATGCGGCGTTGAATGACGGGATTGGCATTGGCCAGGTCAATCTGATCTGGCGCCATGCGGCGGCCCTGCCAGGGGTGCTTGATTGGCTTTGGGCGCAGGCGGCGCCCGCGCTTGCGTCTGGCGCGGCGGCAGCAGCGCGGGATGGGATTGCCGCTGCGATTGCGCTGCCAATACCCGCCGTATCACCGAAGCCGCAGGATCACGCGGCGCTTGCGGCGGTGGTGGAGATTTACAATCGCGGCAATCTGACAAACCTCGCGGTACTTTCGGCCATTTTGCTGCGTGCGCAAGGCTTGGCGCCGGGTGAGCGCCTTGCCCCCGCGCCGCGTGGCGCGATGTTGCCGGCGCCGCCGACCTTGCCACGCTTGGCAGCCTTACCAGCCGCGCAACAGGCGCAGATACGCGCACTCACGGTGGCGCATGGGCTATCGGATGCGGCGGTGGTGCCGAGCCTTTATCTGCATCTGGCGCTATGGCCGGAATTCCTGGCGCGTCTGCCCGAATTGCTGGCGCCTTTGCAGGCTGATCGCGGTTTGGTGCGCGCGCGTGACGCCGCAGTGGCAGCCGCGCGCCATACCGCGCCGGGGTTGATCGCTGCTCTTGGCGCAGCGCCAGCGCCACCGGCGCGCTTGCCCGAATTCCTGACGCGGCTTGAGGTTTTTGTGCGAGAGGTCATCCCCGGCATGGTGCCGGTTGGTCTCTTTCTCCGGCGCGCCCTCGCCACAGCACCATCGGGCAGGAGTGACGATGGGTTCCGCTTCAGATAGCCAAACCGCGTCAGTTGCGGCCCTCATCTCTGGCGGACCATAATTCCTGACGCGCATCCAATAAGGCCCGCCTGGTGCGTGGCAGTGCCGGCGGATCGCCGAGAAGGTTGAGCGTTCCCTGCCCGCCCGGGGTGAAAAGCGGCGTGCGTAACGCGTCTATGGCGCCGGAGAGGCTGCGTCGCGCAAAGGCGGTGCGCACCAAAGTCAGGGCATCAATCACTTCCTGTGCGCGCGCATCAGGGGCAACACCAAAGGCCTGGCGCCATTCGCCGCGCGCGCGCGGCACAGCGATCTGCGCCATGGGCAGTAGGACATTCCAGCGCGGCCCATTCGGCAATTCCACCGCCAGGAATTCTAAACCCTGGATCAGGCGCGCCGTTTCCCAAGGCTGACCAGTCAAGCGGCGCGGATTGGTCAGCATATCGGCGCCTTGCTCGATGGAATGGCGCGCAGCATCGCCCGTGATGAAGCTGCTGAAATCCGGCAAGCTTGCGGTCTCAGGCGGGCCAGAACAGGCGCCCAAGCCAATCAGTCCTCCGAGAAAAACGCGCCTATCGCACTGCATCCTGATATCCTTCCAAAAAAGCCGCACAGCCTATCGCAATGGCATTCTCACGCGGCATGGCGGGCGCCTTGATAACCCATACAGCATTTGATGAGGGAAGGCGCCTTAAACTAGCGAATGACAAAACCGCGCCCCGAACGCCGCTCAAAACTCTGCGAAATCAGTTCCTGGCGCGCATCAATCATGGCGCGGGTGGTGCGCGGCAGGGCGGGTGGGTCAGCGAAAAGATTGAGCGATTCCTGCCCGCCCGGGGTGAAAAGCGGCGCGCGCAAGGCGGCAGGCGCAGCGGCGGGACGTTGCTCGGCAAAGGCAGTGCGGAATTCCGTCAGGTTATCAATCACCTCCTGCGCGCGGGCTTCTGGCGCGATGCCGAAGGCCTGACGCCATTCGGCCCGCGCTGCCGGCAGGGTCAACTGCGCCATGGGCAGCATTACATTCCAGCGCGGCCCATTCGGCACTTCAACGGCGAGGAATTCCAAAGCCTGAACCAGGCGCGCGGTTTCCCAAGGCTGCCCCATGAGCCGGCTTCGATTGGTGAGCATATCAGCGCCCTGCTCAATGGAATGGCGCACAGGATCGATTGAAACAAAGCCGCGAAATTCAGGCAAAAACGCCGTTTCCACTGGCGTGGCGGCGCAGGCGCCAAGCCCGAGTAGCCCCAGGAAAAGCACGCGCCTGCTACTCATCATGAGGCTTCCTTCCATCATGGCCCCGCACAACCCTGTGTCCTTTCTGACAGCACTGTTGGGCCGACGCCTTGATCCGGATCACGGCGCCCGCCCTTGATACGCGCTTACAGGCTGACCGCCTTGCCCTTTTCCGGCACCAGCACCTTGGCCTTGGCGCCCACCATCTCAGCCTCAAAGCCCGAGGCATCCGGCAGCAACATGCCGAAGGTCGCGTAATGGCAGGGAATGGCGGTGGTGACATTGCGCAGATACCGCTTCACGGAAAGCGCCGCCGCACGCGGTCCCATGGTGAAGCGATCCCCCACCGGCACCAAAGCGACTGTCGGCGCGTAAAGCTCATCAATCAGCGCCATGTCGGAAAAGATATCCGTATCACCCATGTGATAGATGGTAGGCTCGTGCTTGTCCTTCGGCGTCACGACAATGCCATTCGGCAGGCCAAGACAATGGAATACGCCATTGGCATCCACCTCAACCGAGGAATGGAAAGCCTGGGTCAGCGTGACGGTAAACTCGCCCTGATCCGTGGTGCCGCCGGTATTCATGGGATCAAACGCCGCGACACCCTGCTTGCCGAGCCACATGGCGAGTTCATAATTGGTGACAAGCTTGGCGCCGGTGCGTTTGCAGATGGCCGCCGTATCGCCGATGTGATCGGCATGGCCATGGGTCAACAGCACATGGGTCGCCCCCGCGCTTGCTGCTTCCGGATCACCGCCAAAGGCAGGATTGCCGGTGAGGAAGGGGTCAATCATCACAACCGACTTGCCGAATTCAAGCCGGAAAGCGGAATGGCCGAACCAGGTGAGTTTCATTGCTTTTTTCCTTTTGGTTTCAGGTGAAAGACATGCGGATGGTATCCGCGATCATGGCGGGCTTCGCCTCATTTTCGATTTCAAGCGTCTGGCGCACGGTGATGCGATGCGCGCCGGGCGTGCCATCTTCCACCGCGACCAGGCTTTGGCGCAGCCGGATGCGCGCGCCGGCCTTGACCGGATTGACGATGCGCACCTTGTCGCTGCCGTAATTGATGGACCGCGTAGGCCAGGAAAGCTTGTAGATGCCAGCGCCGAGCTTGGGCAGCAGCGACAGCAGCAGATAGCCATGCGCGATGGTCTTGCCGCCGGGCATCTCGCGTTTCGCGCGTTCCACATCCACATGGATCCATTGATGATCGCCCGTGACCTCGGCGAAGCGATCAATCAGATCCTGCGTCACTTCCAGCCAATCACTGACCCCCAATTCCTGCCCGATCAGCGCCCTGAGCGCTTCCGGGGTTTCGACCATGCGCATTGCGACCCTCCCTTAATCACTTCGGCGTAACATCGGGCGCGGCGCGTCAGGGATCAAGCCGGGCTATCGGAAGTGGGCGAATTGCGGCCTAATCGGGCCATGACCTTGCTTCCCGGCAGCCGGGGTTTCGTGGTGGCCATGGTCACGGCGCAAATCCTGACCCAGATCGGCGCCTTCACCCTGCCCGCATTGTTGCCGGAGATGATGGCGCGCTGGTCGCTTTCCGCCACGGAAGCGGGTTGGCTGATTGGGGTTTTCTTCGCGGCCTATGTGCCGGCGGTGCCGGTGCTGCTTTCGCTGACGGATCGCGTGCCGGCCAGGCGGATTTATCTGATCGGTACGGGCGCCACGGCGGCAGCGCATCTGGGCTTTGCATTTTTCGCCGATGGCTTTTGGGGCGGGCTGTTCTTTCGTGCGCTCGCCGGGATTGGCTGGGCGGGGGCCTATATGCCGGGGCTTAAAGCCATTGCTGATCCGCTGACCGGTGTGGCGCAATCGCGCGCTGTTGCCTGGCATGCGGCGGGGGTGGGCATCGCCGGGGCGGCTTCCTTCGCGCTGGCCGGGCTATGCAATGCGCTGATGGGGCCTGGGTTTGCCTTTCTGGTAGCGGGGCTGGCCGCCACTGGCGCCTTTGCCATTGCCATGCTGATCCTGCCCGATGCGCCACCGCCCAAAAGCGTCGCGCCGCGCGGCTTGCTGGATTTCCGCCCGGTTTTTGCCAATCGCCGCGCCATGGCCTGGATCGCGGGCTATACGGTGCACACGCTGGAAATGGCCGTGCTGCGCGCCTGGGCGGTTGCCTTCCTGACCGCGAGCTTCCTGATCCAGGCGCCACCTGCCTGGCTGCCTGGTCCCGCTGTGCTGTTCACCCTTGCGGGGTTGGTCGGCATTGCGAGTTCACTCGCCGGGAACCGCCTGGCCGAGAGCCTGGGGCGGGACAGGATTGTGGCGATTGCCATGCTCTCGGGCGCCGCGCTGTCGCTGGTGGCGGGGTTTGGCTTTGGGGCCTCGCCCTTTGTGGTGCTGCTTTTGGTGTTTTTGTGGAATGCGGCGATCTATCTGGATAGCTCGGCGCTGACGGCGGGCACGGTGCAGGCGGCGGACCCGGCGCTGCGCGGCGCGACAATGGGGCTGCATAGCATGCTGGGCTATGCGGGCGGGTTTGTCGGGCCTTTGCTCGCGGGGGTGATGCTGGATTGGGCGGGCGGCGATGGTGTGGCCGCCTGGGGCATCGCCTTTGGGCATGTCGCTTTCATCATGCTGGCGGGGTTTGCCGTGCTGCGCTGGTTGGGGCGCGGCCAAGATTCGCCCGAGGCTCCCCGGTAAGCTTCCTGCCAAAGCGCTGCCTTGCAGGCGGAATTACCCGGCCCTCGATAGGGTTTCGGGCATGATTCCGGGCGCCCCTAGGGGATTTAAGGAAAAAAACCGGGTCGAGGGGTAGATTTCGCTTGCATTCCTCCGACACAGGGCATAGAACGCCCTCAGACGCAGTACGCACGTGCCTCTGGCCCCCGGCCCTTCCGGCCAAAGGGTTTACGCAACGACGTCAAGCGTTCTGGCAACCCCGTTCGGGTCCTCCCGAGCGGTTCTCTCTGGTCGCTGGTTCGTTCGACCGTTTCGTTAACCTTGGGCCGTCGCCTTCATGGGCGGCCCCTTTGGAGCCTGGAGGGTGCTGCGATGACACCGAAAATCGCACGCTTTTTGCGCGACAACGCGCCGGCCACGCCATGCCTTGTGGTGGATGTGGATCGTGTCGAGGAAAAGTACCGCGCCATGCACGCGGCGCTGCCGCTGACGCGCATCTACTACGCAGTGAAGGCCAATCCCGCCGCGCCGATCCTGGAACGATTGGTGAAGCTGGGATCGAGCTTTGATGCCGCTTCTTTTGAAGAAGTGCAGGCGTGCCTGAATGCCGGCGCACGGCCGGACGCGATTTCCTATGGCAATACCATCAAGAAGGCTTCCGCGATTGCGGCTGCCCATAAGGCTGGTGTTTCCATGTTCGCCTTCGACAGCATCGAGGAATTGGAAAAGCTGGCGCGCCATGCGCCCGGCGCGCGGGTTTATTGCCGCATCCTGGTGCAGAATGAAGGCGCGGAATGGCCGCTTTCGCGCAAATTCGGCTGCGAATTGGAAATGGCGCGCGACCTGATGCTGAAGGCTGGCGATATGGGGCTCGAC
>Ga0315904_10007670_pt1 | contig 14452 bp, 21 predicted proteins | sample LakEriMetagenome_6_FD_203529 | JGI IMG/M metagenome (GOLD analysis project Ga0315904, IMG submission 203529) | Freshwater fungal communities from buoy surface, Lake Erie, Ohio, United States - Buoy 12 MA120 | ecosystem: Environmental > Aquatic > Freshwater > Lake | place: USA: Lake Erie, Ohio... | reverse complement strand
TGGCATTAATTCGCTGTATAAAAAATCGTTTATTGCTTTCTCACGATTTTGTTTTGCGTTGGCTAGTTTTTTGTTTCGGTATGTTGCTCCGCGCGCAGAGTTGCATGTCTTGCATGCTGCAACGTATCCGTCTTCTATGCTTCCGCCTTTGTCTGACTCGACTAGGTGGTCTAGTTCTGTTGCTGTGTTTCGTTTGCACCAATGGCATAGCGGTGAGTCGCGCAGTAGCTCTGCTCGTGCTTGCTTGTAGATCGGTGTGTCTTTTTCTTGTCGTTCGCGTGTCATCTCACGCGCTTCGCTTGTGCTGACGCGGCGCTTGCGCGCCTTGTCCTCGGTAGTTGTGTGTCATGTGTGTTGTCGGGTTCATGTCTGTGCTTTCTTTGTTTGTTAACTGTATGTCATCTGCAGGTCAATAGATGTGTGAATGCTCCACCCACCAGATTGCCCATCCTGGTTCCCTTTGCATTCAGCTGATTATGTTTACAGCTCGCCTCGATGCTTTGCCCGTTTCATTTCGTCTTGCATGATTCGGGGCGCACCGATCTACCCACGTTTCCGTGTGTCACCAACTGCCGTGCGAATGGCTTAGGTCGTGCTACTAGCCGATTTTTACTGTCTGGGATTGCTGAGAGTGTAAAGAATGTACTCCATGTCGCTGGGCTTCCATACCGCTGCATGACATCCAGCCATCTCACAAGCGTTTAACCAAATCTTTTGTCCAGGCGTCAACTTGCCTTTTTCTGCTTTTAACTCAATAACTAACGGCCGACCGCCTTGGAATGGGTGCACCATGAACAGATCAGGGAAGCCTGCATCGCCTTGCACGTTTGTCATCCAGCGTCCTCGACTGTTCTGTGCTGGCAGATCGTGATGCACTAACCATCCGTAACGCTTAGCGACGCTGATCACCATGTCCTTAAAGTCGGCTTCGCTGATCTTTAAATCAATCTTCACTAAATCGTTTCCGTCCAAATCTTGTCAGCCAAATGCGATATTGCGTACCTGATCTTGTCTCTTGCTTGTGTCTGCTCAGTCAACAGCGTCGGGTAAATCGCCTGCAACCGTTCCAACGCGCTAATCATGTCTTCTAATGTCATTTAAGCCTCTCAATCATTTTGCTTGCTTCATGCGATTTCAACAGCTCTAAGACCGCGCTGTCATCATTCAGTTCACGGTGAATCATCTCCAACAGACCAAGATCATCAAGCCCTGCGTCCTTGGCAAGTTTTTTTATGTAGCCAATTTGCTTTGGTGTGGCAAATGCGCCAGAGGGTGTGTGCACTTGCGGTTGTGGTGATGTGCTTAGGCGCTCGACCTTTTGCATCTCATTGCGTGACGGCCTCGGGCCAGTAACAGGAGCCTGTAGCGGGCAGTTGGCAATAGCGCGACCAATGGCGCTTGTCTCACAGTTTTCTACAAATGACGTTGCGTTAACACCGCGGTCGCTTTTGACTTCTTCCGCATAGCCCGTAGCAACTGGCACTTTGTCATCTTTGTCGGCGTACAGCTCTGCATAGAACACGCACGCATCGCCTGTGTAATTCATCATGCACGTATAGACGCGCCCGTTCGGATATGCAGCCCACCAGCGGACAAGGCGTTGCTCGACTGTCTCGTAGTTGCTTAAGTCAAAGCCCATCAGATGCCTGCCCATACGGATAAGCGCTGTGCATGGTCATGCGCGCCACCGCGCTGTGCATATGCCAGTTCGCCTGTATTGCGGATGATGCCACGTCTAGCGGCAGCGTTAAGCCGTCCAGCGATGCCCTTGGTGACAGGGAACTGATCGCCTAGGTGTTTCCAAATATCGTCAGATGTGAAGAACCCTTTAGTGCGCGCAACGTGCATAATGGCAGCGTCCACCTCGTTTTGTTGTGGTCGTGTCCAGCGCGCATCGGCTGATGATTGTGATGCCAGCATGCCCTCAATGAATGGGGCGTTTTTTCGTGCCGGTACACGGCCATCACAGACGAAATGTGTTTTGCCTGTTATCTCTGGGTAGGCGATTTGTTCTTTGCAGATCGTGCAAGTTTTCATTGTCGGAATCTCCCTTGTCGGTTAGGAATGTGCTTGTAATGCTTTGATTGCTAAGTCGAGTGTAGTCACGTCGTGTAATGGCATTGGGTCTTCTAATGACAGCGAGTTCTTCATGCCTTTAAGACGCTGGATAATGCTTGCGTGCGGATTAGTGCTTATGTCTGCAATTTCGTTAATTAAATTGAAGATTGCCATGTCGTGTTTAGTTGTCATCATTTGCTCCATTACCATTCGTCGGGTTTCTTCTGATAGTTCGCCTTGATTCCATGCCACACCTTCACTCATTTTGTTGCACTCCATGGCCCCCAGCCGTAACCGTGACGCTTGACGCCGTAATCGTAAATCGCTAACGCTGCGCGCAAATTAACATCAGCCTGTAACAGGTTTTCTGCCTTAGTGATAATGCCGGCATCAGTTAGCCATGGTGTCCAGAATCCGTTGATCTGCATTAGTCCGCGCGACCCGCCGTTTGGGTCTTTGCTGTTGTATGCGTTAGGTGTGCAATTTGATTCACGCCACATCACAGATTCGAGCACGGTGCGCTGATCGGCAGGCCAGCCAAGGTTGACCGCAAGCGCGCTGAACTGCTCACAGGCGGTCGTGTAGGGGTCAATGTAGATCGTTGAGCTGGTAGTCGTGCTCGGCTCAATTAGGTAGTTCTGCACGTCTAACGGTGCTAGGGCAATGGTGCTAGATGGGTCGCTAGACGCGCTAGGAGCCCCTGTAAGCGCCGTAACCCCAAAGACCGTACAAAGCACTAGCCCTATGATTTTTTCTGCAAAATAGTTCATCTTTTCTCCAAAGGTATGGGCACGCCCCAAGATGAAGCGTGCGATCTGAATGCGATTTGTCCTTGTAAGTATTTTCCCGAGTCGGGGTCCGTGAAGATTTGCACCAGAATTTCTTGACCGTTATCCATCACGCCTATATAGACGCTGTAGTCAACTATCTGTGGTTCAGTCATCGCCTGTCCTTTTGTCGGTAATTCGACCTTAGGGGATAGGTGTGTCCTTGGGTGGGATTTCCCCGAACACCTTTAAGAATGCGGCTTTAACCCAGATTACTGAGTCGGCGGCCTGTGGTGTGATTTCAATGTGGAACCAGTCGCCACCTGGTGCACCGTGGATTGTTGGCTTGTCATATTTGAGCCATGCGTACCGATCGCAACGCCATGCTCGACCTTGTGGTTCTGGGTAGTAATCCAAAATACATTGCAGACCAAGATCGTTGGCATTAGCAACCAGTTTGTCAATAAAGACAAGCGCTTCTTTACGGCCTGCTTTTGGGTTCTTTTCGCTTTTGCGATACGACAGATCAACAGCTCTGCCAGTCGCGTGCACGGACAATGAGCCTGGCTTCCCGCGCATGTCACGTTGACCCCAAGACCCGTTGTTCCAAAGCGCGCCATTTGATGCAGCGATTGCTTGCTTTATCCATTCGTTCATGCCGGCACGTGGTGCTGGTGATGCACCGTCTGCGTTGCCTATGTAGTCGCGTGCGTTTGGCACGCCTGCTTTAGCTTTGGCTATTGCCACGACCAAATGCCAGGTCTTTTGGGTTCACATATCGGATGAGAACTGGCACAAGCGCGGCAAGCGCTGCTTTGCCTAGATCGGCTGGGTTTGTGTTGCCTGTGGAATACACCGCGATGACCGCTGCGATGACCGAGCGACCGTATGAGGCGAGTAGGGCTTTGTCTTTAGGCTTCAACATCTTTGGCTCCTTCTTTCGCTTTTGACTTTAGCCCGTTTGAGGCCACTAAGCCTGACAACGTGCCGGTCATGAAGACGGTCAGGGTTGAGAGCAGGTCTATGAATGCGGAGTCGTTAGGGCTTTGGTGGCCGATCGGTTGGGTCACAAACATGAGCGCATAGACAAAGCCAAGCACGGTGATGGCAAACACGCTGGCAAGGATGATTCCGACAACAACGATTAGTCGAGCGTGAAGCTCCTCGGGTTTAAGGCGTGGTCTCATAAATTAAATCCCGTGTGCACGTTCCAGATGGGTTGCAGATCGGTGGTTCGCATTCAGGTTTTTGCCAGTTGTTTGGGTCTTGGCATGGGTAGCGATATGAGCCGTCGTAACCGCATCCCGCGCATCCCCACAAGACGACCGCAATGAGTGCGACGTAGCCGATGAGGTAACGCCATCGCATCAGGACAGAAGCGCGGCTACTTCGTCGGCAGTAAGTCCAAGTTTTGCGAGTGTTGCTGTCTTGAGTGCTTGTAAATCAGCATCAATCTTTGCTAGTCGAACAGCTTCTTTTGTGTCTGCTAAAACCTGTTTATCGTCGCGCGGTTCCAGATACACAGGTGCGATGCTGTCGTCTGGTGTGATGTCGTTACTTGGTGTAGCCATAAACCATTACCGTCCCTGCGAAGTTTCCGCTTACATAAAGTGTGAAGCCGTCAAATTGTGTGCTTCCTGTTTGGTTGCCTGCAACGATTCGACTGTAAATGTTTCCGTTGCTATCCACGATCACGTTGTTTGTGTTGATTGCTGTGCGTGATGCCAAGTTTGGGTTGTAAAAAGTCATCATGGCGTTGTGTGCTGTGATAGCCGTTGTGTGTGGCGTTGCAATGTAGAAACCTGTGCTCGTAGTTTCCGTGCCTGTGTAACTGGTGTACAACTGGCTTCGCAAATACTGGTAAGTAGAGGTTGAAGTATCTGTACCGCTTGCACGCAAACGACAAGATACGTCTTGTTCGGCTGAAGTTGCTGTCATGTTTAAAATGGCGTAATAGTTCGTGTATGTAGAACTAAAAACACCGTTAAGACTGACCGAAGAAGCGCCAGTAAACGTGACAGAACCGCCTGCGTTAATAGTTGCTGAACCGCTACCAACCGCAACCGATGTAGGCGTCAATGGAATTAATCCAGGTGCTACGCCTACCGACTGCCACGCTGCACCGTCATAGTATTGCGTCGTGTTGGTTGCTTCAATGTAAGCAAACTGTCCCTCGGCCAACACCTTTTCGCCTGCGCCACCAAACGCGGCGTCACGGGTTGTCGTGGTAGCGAAGACTGGTATGCCTGTGTTGATCTGCGTCATTTCCGCAGCTGTAAGAACCTGTCCAGCGGTAAAGGCTGGAACCTCAATTTGTGCGTTAACTCCCATAAGTGCTCCTTATCCTAAAACATTCTCTGCGTCGAGTGTGCCATACACAGCGTCGTCCAAGATCAATTCGTAAACGATCACAGTTGGCGCGGTGCTGTAAAGCACGCGGTGGCCAGTAGAGAAATCCAGATAGTGCTCAATGCCTTCAACGGACAGCTCTTGCGCCAGTTGGGTCGTGCCGGCACCGCTTGGAAATGTCTTTTCTACGGTGATGGTGTCTCCTATTTCTAGGGTTGCCAGAGTGTCCTTTTGGGCTGTGGTCAGCATTAGGAATGCGGTCTCAACTGACGTGTAGCGGGCTTCTGGTTCAGGGTTAAGCAGATAGGCAGCTGCAGCGTCAATAGATGGTTGCTCATGTAGCAGGCTGTTGGTGATGCTGTCGGTTTGAATGAAGTATGTGGCGATTGAGCCTGCGTCGGTGGCTGTTGCCGTGTTGCCATTAAGACCCGTCACGACCACGCGGTTGACTACTGCGTCAGCCTCAAACGAGATGCCCACGCCGTTGTACTTGTATTCGGTGCCGTCATCGTGGAAGTCTGCAACTGGCGCCGAGAGGGTTTGACCGATGCGGTCTTGGAATGTGAGCACGCCATCACGCGACATGAACAGACGCCCGAACTCGGCGGTGTCGTTGATCTGGGCAATGTACTGCAGCACGTTGGTTCCTGCCGGCACGGTGTAGGCGGCGGCGTGGCCGAGGTTTACGGTGCCTGTGGCTATGTTGCGCGCTAAGGCTGGAAAATCAACTTCTGGTAAATCGAGCACGGTTTCTATGCGTTCGCCTGATGTTTCGGCTGATGGGTTGAACTCGTCCAAATAGGTTTGGGCTAGCAAATAAAATTGGTCAGCGCAATACACGGTCACGGTGTCTAGACCGCCGAGCGCAAAGTTGTAGTCGTAGTTCACGACATAGCCCGAGTACAGCAATTCAGGGGCATCGGTAGAGCTGTATCGAATCAGTTTGACCTGACGCATTGGTGCAAGACCAGGCTTGGATTCTGCGGTGTCGTAGTACGGGCTGTTTTCATCAAACGGGTTAAACACACCGTCCACGTCTTGAATGGTGAAGGTCATTGTGCCAGCGCTAAACGTGTCGCCAATGTCGCGTCTGCCGCGCTTGGCTGTGATCGTAGTTACTGAGTCCATGACGCTAGCGAACTCGCTGTCACCATCTAGCACGTAAGCGGTGTTGTCTAAAATTCCTTTATATTCGGAATCAAGTGTGAACCCGTTTTGGATAAACCCTGTAGCAACCTGCAGGTCATAATTGCCTGAATCAACAACGGCGACTCTTGGCATTAGGCAATGTTCAGAGCCAACGGCCCTGCACTCCGTGAGTAGGCGCGCAATGCGTTGACCACGGCTTGACCGATCTCTGCGCTAGTTGAGAGCCCGCCTGTGACGTTGACGGTCACTCCCCCGCCAGTATTCATGCGGTCTAATGGCACTACGGCTTCTGGGCCTGCTTCACCGATCAGCGCAAGAGTAGGGGAGTTGACAATGCCGCCTTCAGCCAAACGTGGAATCTTCTTAGCAACGACAGCCGATGGTGCTTGACCGCCTAATTGTGGCACAGGAACTGTTGGTGCTTTTGGAATGTCTGGTAACAACGGGATTGAGTTGTAGGCGCTGATGATTGCGTTAACCGCGCCGATAGCGGCGTTGACCATGCCAGCAAAGAACCCGATTACGGTGTTGACGATTGCGTTGATGCCGTCACGGAACCATTCAAACTTGTTGTATGCAGTAACCAGCGCAACTACCAGCAATGCGATACCTGCAGCGATCAGGCTGAATGGGTTGAGTGCCATGGCAATGTTGGTGACAACAATGGCGGCAGCGACCGCGCCGATGGCGGCTGCGATAGCCAAGAATGCTTTCGGGTTGTCTTGAGCCCACATAGCGAACTTGTTGAGCACAGGTAGCACAGCCTTGAGCACGGGCAGAAGAGCTGCACCAATTGATTCTTTGGTTTCGCCAATGGAGTTTTTAAGAATTGCCATTTTCCCTGCAGCGGTCTCGGCGTTTTTGGCTGTGGCACCCCCAAAGGTTCCACCGAGCACGTCCATGACTTCGTTGAGGCTTGCGCCTTCTTTGATCATGGTTGACATCTCTGGGCTTAATGATCGGAGCGCCTTAAAGTTGCCTTGGTAAGCCTTAGCCAATGCGTCGGCAACGCTGGCAGAATCCATGCCGGTGGCGGTGCTGATGTCCATGACAAGGTTCATGTCGTTCATGGCAATGCCAACATCTTTGGTACCGCGCACAAGAGCTTCTAATGCTTTGCGATACTCGGTGTCGGCAACGCCAGACGCTCGACTCATTGCGCTGATCTGCTTTTCTACCTGTGCGGTCTGTGCAGCGCCCGCGCCAGTCACATTCTGCAAAGTAAGCGCTAATGCCGCCTGCTCTTGCTGGTCTTCCATCGCAGCACGTGTGGCATCACCCAGCGCAACAGCCAAACCAGCGAGCGCCGCAGCTGCAGGAACGGCAGCTTTCTTGATCGCAAACTGGGCTTTTTCACCTGTGGTCTCAAGTTGCTTAAATTGCTTGATGGCCTTAGATACGCCCTTGCCGTCAAACTCGCTGATGATCGGGATGTTAATTGCCATTACGCGGTCTCTCTGTTTGCTTCGTCTATGACGCGCTTGACTAATTGACCCATCTCGGACATGACATCATTTTCGCGTTGCACGTACGCTTTCCACATTACTCGCGAACGCTCTCCATAGCGTGCAGTTAGTTGACGACCTAATGCTCCTTCTTTTGACGTGTCAAACATGGTGCCAGTAGCGCCCTGCCATTGAATAAGGAACGTGCCAACATTGCTTTTGTTTCCGCCGTATTCTTTGATATTTCGAGTGTTGATCTTGGCAGCAATCTTCTGTTTCATGCCAGGCACCCACGGCAACATCTTGAACCCTGATCGGGTTGACCAGTTGCGCGCCATACCAGACAACGGAACGCCAGTAGGAACAAGCGCGTTTGCGTCGTCAATAACAGGCTGAACAATCTTTTTGTAATCTTTTGTGATTTCACGGCGCAAAGATTTGTCAATCTTGTTAAGAGTCTTTAAGGCTTCTTTAAGCCCGACGACCTCAATTTTTGCCGATACTTCATTCACATCATCTCCGTTTGTTCTGCTCGTTAAGCACTTTAATGACAGTCACTAGATCACGTGCGTCAAACGGAATGTCGTTAGGCCACCAACCGACCCCGACGAGAACCTCTGCTAGTTGGCGGCGGAAGGTGCCGCGTCCGTAGGGTTTGGGTCTGTCTCATCCAGTACCGGCAGAATGTCGATGTCAGGGTTTTTGCTAATCCATTCACGCCAGTTGTCGCCAACCTGTTCGCCTTTAAGTTTTAAGATCGTGTGCATCCAACACGCATAATCGGAATACAGCGGTGAGGCTGACAATTGCTGGATGTTGCGACGCTCTAGGCGTTCCCATTCGGTGATGACAAACAGGTTTGTGTAGTAATACTCAGGCGCGCTGTCGGTCATGCGCTTTAACTGCAACTTGATTTTCATTTGTTCTCCTATGTCGGCTTGGAGCCGTTATTTATGCGGTGACGTCAACGCTGTATGTGCCACCTTGAAATTCAATTTCATAGGTGCTCAACTCGCCCAGCGACGCGTTAACAACTGGAATGCTGGCTAGGTAGGTGTCGGTCAAAATGAAGCCAGGGTTTGTTGCGCTGTCTGCTGCGCTTGTTGGGTTCACTTTGATCGTGCACTTTGTGCCGAGAAGTGGCGCCAAAACTGCATAAGACTTACTTGCTGCATAACTGGCGTAAACCGTCAGCGTACAAGTATTTGAAAAGAGGCCCGAAGTCATGGTGCGGGATGTCTGGCCAAAACTCGTATCTTCCAGAGCTTCCGCGGTGACAACCAAACTGCATGCAGAAACTTCTGTGGTGATGTCAACAATGGTGCCGATGGCGGTGCCAACTTTGACTGTTGGGTTTGAGAGGTAAGTGGATGACATAATTTCTCCTTAAGTTCTGATCTGATAGTAGATGATTTGTATTCGGTAGTTGTGGATTATGCGGTCTCGGCTTCTATAGCGCAATCAAGGTCGTAGCACGGGTACAACGCGCCACCAATTTCAAGGCTTGACGGACGGCCAGCCATGACAATGATTGACGAGCCAAGCACGGTTGCCACGATGCTCAAGATTGAGCGGAGCACCGGCAGACCTGCAGGCCCAGAGCCAATAACTTTGATCGGGAACTCGAGGCGCACGATGTTGCCGTTGCCTGCAAACGTGGTGAAGTTTGGCGCGTCCAAGTACACGCAATTAGGTGCAAGTTTCGTTGGGTCGTTGACAACGCGCAAAGAAGTGACTGCGGTCAGCGTTGCGGTGACATCATCAATCGCTTCGTTAAACAGGTCGGTGTACGACATCAGGCAACCGCTGGACGAGGGATGCCAAGCAGCTGCTTAACGATCGGGGTAAGGCTTTGCTGTGGTGCCGAACCCATGCCGTCAAACGTGGCATACGTTGCCTCTATTGAGCCTCTGGAGCGCCACAGAGCGGCGCAATACATCAGAGTGCCCAATGTTGCGTCGCCACCAGGTGAGGTCGTTAGAGAGTCAATATAGCCTGATTCCTGACGCCTGCGATAACAGAACTGGTTGCCAGCCGACACCGATTGCGTAAGCAACGTGTAGTCATCCGATGGGTTCGTGATCGTGATGCCCAAATAGGTCATGACCTGCGCGGCGGTTACCCATGTGCAAACAGGCTCATAGGTAACAGTTCCAGAAGCTGCAACACGTTCAACATCGTCAGCGGTCTTGGCGTAAAGCACCTGATCAGCAATCGGCACCTGATAGTCGTAGAGCAGATCGCCCTGTGTATCTATGCCAACAAACAAATACTGCGGAAGCGCCCTTACGACATACGAGCCGTTAAAGGTTGCGTCAACACCAGCAACAACGATTGAACTGCCGACTGCAATCTCCGATGGGGTCAGAAGTTGCAGTACGGCAAAGTTGTCAATCAGGTACTTGTTAGTAACTGTGTATGTAGCCATGAGCGGTTGCTCCGCTCTCGACTAGGCCTGGGTGATCTTGCGAATCATTCCGCCGATTGCAGCAAAGGTTGACACGTAACCATGGAATGACATGTTGCGTCCCAAGACTGACGGCTGTTCAACGCTCATGAGGCCACGGATTGATTCGTAGAACTCGTAAGCATCGCCTGCACCTTGACCAACGCGGGTAATGATCATGGTCTTGGCAGCGAAGTTGCTGTCAACTACCAACTGCAAGCCAAGTGGGTTGCCGTTCCATGAAGATGCCTGACCGCCACCAAGTGCGTTCTGACCGGTGAGGCCAGCGCCGATGAATGGGAATACTGGACGGCCAGTTGTGTCGGCGAGCTGTCCAAGTTGACCCCATACGTCTGGGCTTACGAACATGTGGGTAGGTGTCCAGTTTCGGTTTGATGAAATGTCAACTGCCGAGTCATAAACAGACTTCAGCAAGTCAGCAACGGTGCCGTCCCAAACGCCAGATGCGCTTGCTGCGGTGAGCAAGTTGTCTGCAGCCAAGTTGTCAGAAGCGATCATGTATTCGCCCATGAGGTCATTCAAGATCAACTGCATTGCTGCAGGCGATGTGAAGTCAATGTCCTGAACTGACAGCGTTACTTGACCAGCAAGTGTGGTCTTGCTGATTGAGTTGGATGCGATCACCATGGTTGTTGCTGATGCTGAACCAAGTTCTGATTGCGATGCAACGCTTGTGTGCGTCGTGATGGTTGGACGGATAAAAGTTTTCTGCTGACCATTGTCAGGATAAGCGCGAGCGCCTACAGCATCGACTACTGGACGCAAGAAGTTCAAGTCTTGAACCAATGGTCCAAGTACTGGAACTGGCAAAAGACCAGGTGTGTCAGTCGTAAGCACGTCACCTGCAGCTGCCTGCAATGCGGTGCGCTTTGATGCGGTGTAATCAGCAACTGCAGCGTTCATGTTCTTGAACGTGTCGCCACCGATGTGGTAAGCGGCCATAAACTCGCCTGCTGTTGGCAGAACGAACTCTTTTTTGGCCTGTGCAAAAATTGGTGCGGTTGGGATTGTTGCCTCAACTGCTGGAACGGTTACTTCTGACATGGGTTCTATCTCCTGTTCTGGGACTACTTCTTCATTTAACACTACTTCTTCGGGCTCTTGGTGGATACTCGCAGCGACGGTCGCGATGTTGGCCATGTCACCAAAAGCGCCAATTGGAACGAGCGACAACTCTGTCCATTGAGCGGCTTCAATGATCATTGTGCCTGCTTCGTCGTATGAGAACTTTGTTGGGTTTACGCCAACAGATACTTGATCAATTGTGCCGTCGGAAGCCATGACCAAAGCGTCGTTTCCAAGAGCCGTGGCGCTGATTTTGGCGCTGAACATCATGCCCTGTTCGGTGTCCACGCGCTCGGTCACAACGCCTACCGGCATGCTTGCGTCGTGGTACATAAACAAACGTGGGGCTTTGCCCTCAACTGGCAATGAACCTGGGCGAAAGATCACTTGGGTTCCATCCGAAACTGTCGCCGGCACGTTGTAGGGAACTGCGGTGCCCGAAATGGTGCGTCGTGGCGCGTCGCCTTTAGCGGCGTCAAGCGTAAAATCTCCTGAGATTAATTTGATCATGATGCGATCTCCTCTTGCGTGTTTTCATTTATGTTTACATCTGTTCTGTCCATGACATCAGCCATGAAGTTTTCTTCTAGATATTCATGCGCGTCAAACTCCACGTATGTTCCGCGTGGTAGCACATTGTCCATTGACAGCGCTCCAGCGATTGCGTCGGCATACAATTTCACGCCGAATAAGTAAAGGTCTGCTCGAGCCTGTTGGCTTGACTGATATGAGTAAGCACCAGTAGCGACACCGACCAAATATGGTGGCACGTTTGCAAGACGCGACATTTCCAAAGCCTGATATTGCGATGCTTCAATGAGCAACATTTTGTCAGGCGTTGAGTTGGTCTCGGTGTACGACAGGTATTCGTTGAGCGCTGCAGTCTGGTTAGTTGCGCGTGCAGCATTAAATGCCGACGCCAAATCAGCAAGTTCTTGCGCGCTAAGTGGCTCGCCACCAGTTTGCTTAAGTACGCCAGCAGGGATGCTCGACGATGCGTTGCGATTACGAGCTGCTTCAAGTTTAAGCGCGGTCTCAATAGCGTTTGGTGCTGAATAAATCAAACCTTGCGCTGGAGACAAGAATTGCACAAGGTTGTACGGGTCAATTTCTCCACCTTGGAAGTACACCTGTGACGACGGGGCAAACCACACAGGGCCAGCCATGTCGGTCGTCGTAACGGAGCCTGCAGGAAGTCGAGTGAACGATGCCGGATAGCCGTCGGCGGTGCGAGAGGTGATGTACCAGAATGCGCGACCAAACATCATGAGGTCATCAAGAGTCCACGACATCAAGAATTGGAACGAGACAGTCGGGTCTGGTCTGCGGATCCATGAACGTGGAGCAAGATAAATCTTTTCCATGTCATCGCCGTTCCACATTTCGGAGTACATCTTCAACGGCATTGAGCCAATGACCGAGGCCATGAGATCGCGCGCGCGATTGATGGTTGGCACGCTGATTGCTTGGTTGCGTGCTTCGCCTTCGCGATAGGTGTAGTACTGACCGATCATGTTGACGCCAACATTTGACGACGAGTAACCAGGTGCAAAGCCACCAGCTGCAGCCGCCTTGTTTGGCGCTGGGCTTATTGCTGCTTTTTTGGTTTTGTTAAAGATCGCCATAGATACCACTCTGCCATATAGGTGGCAACCGCACGTGACTAATCCGATTCCGACAAAAGGCTAGAGCGTGCGGTCGCCGACGAGAATGTTAGTGGTTAACGGCCACGAGCATGGGTTTACCTGAGTGGACTGGTCGCGCACACATGCCAATTCCCCAAACCATTGTTCGGGCTAACTCAATTGGCCCAGGCGAACGCTTGGACGAAAGCACGATCGTGTTGTCGGTGCGAACGGCAACGGCGCGCTGGACATGTTCTGCTAACAGTTTTTCTCCTGTGTGAAGTAGTCGTGCCTCGGCAATCATGTTTTTGGCAAGCGGTGTAAACCGTCCTAGTTCGGCATAACCAACAACGACTCGGCGGCGCTCAATGTTCGGTGGGCACGTTGCGTCCACGGTAGGCGACAAGGCAAACCTGATCGTCGGGTCTTTGGCTAGTTCTTGCACGTTCTCCCACAGCTCTGTTATTGATTCGGCAATAAACGCGACGGTGACAAGCACTCGACCGTCTGACAGGTTGACGCATCTGGTCGCGCTATATCGGGAGTCATCCAGCGACGACTCAATGGCCACAACTCCGCCACTCGGTATCTCACCGTGGTATTCCAATGATGGCCAGCGCCCTGGCTCAATCCATCCGCGCACAACACTCACCCAAAGGTTTAGGGATGCGCGCAAGAACGATGCCCGATCAGGGTTAGTTGACTCTTGCTTAATGGTGTCCATGTCCAACGTGTGTCCAAGCGCAGGGTTACCCCACGCCCATGACGCAGGATGCAGAGGGTCAAGGCTTGGGTCAGGCGACCATTCCGCCATGTACATCGTTGACGGTGTTCCCTTGTCAATTGCTCGAATGCCCGCCTCTCTCCAGCGCGCGAACAACACGGATTCCTCGGTGCCAGCTGTGCTGAAGAAACACGCAAGAGGATTTTTCCGTGCGCGCTGTGCCGGCAACAGACCGCCTTCAACCGAGTCGGGGTTGACGTCAAACAACTCGTCCACGATCACTAAGTCAATGCTCATACCGTGGCCTTGGTTTGGCTTTAAGGCTTTGACCCACCACTTGCTGCCGTCTGGCATGGTGGCCTGATAACGGCCGTAAGACTTGACGATTTTTGCGCCGTAATACTCCTCAAGGATTGGCGACAGATCATCAAACAACAAACAAGCAAGGTCAAGTCTGTGCGCGCCAGATACCACGGTCTGCTTACCGCCACGTATCTTGGGCATCTCCACAAGCCAAAACAGAATCAGCGCCTGGATAATTGTGGTCTTACCGTTCTGACGCGCAACCGACACAAGGCTCGAGCGATGCACAAACTTGTTATCAGCGTCAACCGCAAGCATTCCTTCAAGAGCGTGCATTTGCCACGGCATCAAAGTAACCCCAAGTACCTTCTTAGCCATGTCCCCCACAAGTCCAGCTAATGAGCCGGCATGATCAGGCACCATCGTTTCTAGTCTTGGCTGGTCATGGCCAGTTACCGCTGGTTCAGGCTGGTTTGGGCTGTTGGCGACAAAGAGAAGCA
>Ga0315904_10007669_pt1 | contig 14454 bp, 19 predicted proteins | sample LakEriMetagenome_6_FD_203529 | JGI IMG/M metagenome (GOLD analysis project Ga0315904, IMG submission 203529) | Freshwater fungal communities from buoy surface, Lake Erie, Ohio, United States - Buoy 12 MA120 | ecosystem: Environmental > Aquatic > Freshwater > Lake | place: USA: Lake Erie, Ohio... | reverse complement strand
CCCTAACATTAGAAGAGATCAAGGAAAGACTTAAGAGATGGGATGAGATAACATTAGTTGAAGAACTAGCGTTAAGGTCTGAGGATATAGTAGAAAGATTTGACGATATAATAGAAGACCAAGCAGATAGATTACAAAACTTAGTTAACTGGGAAGAATAAAATATATGGATTACTATCAACAGTTTATTGCAAAGAGTCGTTACAGCAGGTTCCTACCTGAAAAAAATCGCCGTGAACACTGGGAAGAATCAGTGGATCGCTACTTTAATTTTATGTTTAATCATCTTGATGAGAAGTATAAGTTCTCTCCTGATGCTGAGCTACGAGCAGAGCTTACCAGTGCTGTCAAGAACCTAGATGTTATGCCTTCTATGAGGGCTATTATGACAGCAGGCAAAGCCCTAGACCGTGATAATACTGCTGGCTACAACTGTAGCTACTTACCTATCGATGACCCTAAAGCCTTTGATGAGGCTATGTACATCCTACTCTGTGGCACAGGCGTAGGCTTTTCTGTGGAGCATAAGTATGTTGACCAGTTACCTGAAGTCCCGGACCAGTTGTTTGATAGTCAGACTACTATTGTGGTTGCGGACAGTAAAGAAGGATGGGCAAAAGCTCTTCGCCAACTCATCGCTCTTCTATACTCTGGGGAAGTGGCAAGGTATGACCTATCCAAAATTAGACCTTCAGGAGCTAGACTTAAAACCTTCGGAGGAAGGGCTTCTGGACCCGGACCTTTGGACGAGCTTTTTAAGTTTACTACCAACAAATTTAGAGGAGCTGCTGGTCGCAAACTCACATCAATCGAATGTCATGATCTTCTCTGCAAGATCGGGGAAGTTGTTGTTGTGGGTGGAGTTAGAAGAAGCGCAATGATTTCTTTGTCGGACCTCGAAGATGACCGTATGCGTTCCTGTAAGTCTGGTAGCTGGTGGGAGCATAACAGCCAGAGAGCATTGGCTAATAACTCTGCAGCCTACACCTCGAAGCCTGACATTGGACAGTTCCTTGCAGAGTGGACTAGCCTGTACAACAGTCACTCAGGTGAGCGTGGTATCTTTTCACGAGAGGCAAGCAAGACTCAAGCTGAGAAGAACGGACGCAGAGATGCTAGCTATGACTTTGGTACGAACCCGTGCTCAGAGATTATCCTGCGCCCTTATCAGTTCTGTAACCTGACTGAGGTAGTAGTACGAGCAGAGGATACTGTAGCTGACATCGCCAAGAAGGTTAGGGTTGCTACAATCTTAGGCACGTTCCAAAGTACTCTGACTCACTTCCCATACCTGCGTAAGGTGTGGCAGAAGAACACTGAGGATGAGCGTTTACTTGGTGTATCGTTAACTGGTATCTTAGATAATCCTTGGATGGGGAGGGTATGTGAAAGCACTACGCAGTCTCTTGAATACTTACGGGAGGTCTCAGTTAATACCAACAATGAGTTTGCAACTCGCTTGGGAATCCCTGTGTCTGCTGCGATTACTTGTGTCAAACCTAGCGGCACTGTTTCTCAACTTGTTAATTCTGCCTCTGGTATTCATACTCGACATAGTAACTATTATATTCGCCGTGTTCGTGGTGACAAGAAAGATCCGCTGACTAAGTTCCTCACAGACTCAGGTATTCCTACAGAGGACTGTGTCATGAGACCTGATAGCACTGCTGTGTTTTCTTTCCCAGTGAAAGCACCAGAGTCTTCTCGTACTCGTGATGATCTGACAGCTATGCAGCACCTTGATCTGTGGCTGATGTACCAGCGTCACTGGTGTGAGCACAAACCTTCAGTGACTATCTCTGTCAAGGAAGATGAGTGGATGGACGTAGGAGCGTGGGTGTGGAGGAACTTTGATGAGCTTAGTGGTATCTCATTCCTGCCTTGGGATGGAGGCTCTTATCGACAAGCACCTTACGAGGAGTGTACTAAAGAGCAGTACGAAGAGCTTCTATCTAAGATGCCTACAGATATCTTGTGGGATAACCTCAAGGAAGAAGATGATAATGTCGAAGGCGCACAGACATTAGCGTGTGTCGCAGGTCACTGTGAGATTTGATATGAATATAGACCTATGTATTATATCTGGACTGATGTTTGGTTTTGAGTATGTCGAAGTTGTAGATGACGAAGAACGATATATCGTAATAGACTTTGCGTTCCTACGGATTCTTATCAACTTTTAAATAGAGTGTGCTTTCATCCTTCCTGCGCTTAACAAGGCCGGGAAGGACTTTTCCCCCAGCTTTCGTCCACTGCATGAAAGCTTCTGCAGCCCCTTCAAACTCACCCCTGTTATGCTTCTGTCTTATTGTGCTACGCTGGAGGTTACCCAGTCCCACATTAAAAGCAAAGCTGACGAGTGCATCAAACCTAGACTGAGTAAGATTAGTAGGACACAGTCGTAGTACGCCTCTCTCAAACGTGAGGAGATCCTTGGCGAGTATGTCATCAACCTCTGCCATAGACAGGACTCTATCCCACCCACTGGGTATTGCGAGGTTTTTACGCTCCTCAAAAGGAACCCTGATATGGTTGGGGTCTATGACATGACCAACGCCCACTGTCCACAGCAAAGCTGGACACCTGTAACTGCGTGTTCTTACGCCCTCGTGGTGCTTGATCATCTCGATGCATTCTTTGGATACGTTCATTTCTTATTAAAAGACTGTGACCCAAACCAGAAGGCTATGATAGACGAGAAGATGATGGCCGAGTCCTCATCCCAGAGCAGGTTCAGTGCTTCGTCAAATGGGACGTTCTGCTTCCAAGCGTAGAAGAACCCAAACACATTTACCATTACTAGCATTAGGAACATACCGTAGGTAATGACTGGTCTGACGCTGGCTCTCAGGTTTATGACCCACTTACTAGCTCCCTGTCCTATGGCTATGTCGTGGGCATAGAGGGCTTCCTTCTCCTGAACTGCAGTCTGCATTGCAATTTGGTCAGTCCTAATCTCCTCCACCCTAGCCTGAGCTAGGAACCCCTTCTCTGCCATCTCCAATTCCCTAGCCATCTGCAATTTAGCCAGCTCTAATTCGTGTTTTTTATCAGACTTATCTTGGAAAAAGTCTAGGAACTTAGGGAGACCACCAGCCAAGAAGGAGACAAGGGTAGAAAATAGGGTAATCATAGACGGTCCTTAAGGTTTATAGCCAAGCACATAGAAAAAACTAACCAATATAAAAGCAGTGATGAAGCAGTACCACTTGAGCATGGCTAGCTTGCTGAGGTCTCTGCCATACTCGTCAGTCAAATCCTTTTTGTCTTTCAGGATTCTATCCTTGATTACCATGATCTCTTCCCAAGCCGCTGGTCCATGCTTAGAGATGATGTCTTGCTTGAGTTCTTCTTCTATCTTTTTAATCTCGTAGACTCCTCGCCATTCTTCTACTGCTGAGAAGACAGATGTATCTGATGGTCTTTGCTTTTGTTTACGCCTAAACGATGCCCTAGCTTGGAGGTCAGCCTTGCCTAGGTCTTGTATGTCCTTGGTGACTGACTCAATTTCTTTACCAACAGCTAAGGCTTCTCGAATACCAGCAACAGCGGTCTTGGCAACTTGGGTTACTGGTTCGCTCATTCAATGTTTATCCCCATGCTATATGGATTTAGGCCACGTTTCTGAAACTCTTCTGCAATAAACTTAAGCCTCTGCTTAGGATCTTGTACGATCTCAGGCAGCATCATAAGCCTAACATTACTTCGAATTGTGCTTACCACATTAGTAAACAACTCTGCCTTTAGCGAGTCTGGTAGTCTTTGAAATCCGGGGTTAGATGCAAAGGAAGTAGCAACCGTGTTAGACATCTCTCCCATCATCTTAGACATACGCTCGTATTGCTCACCTCGAAGCTCTACCCCGTACACTGTACGAGAAGGCATCTTAATCTTTAACTCTGGGTTATTAAAGAATGACTGTGCTATAGTCTGCTCTGCAGGACGGTTAATAAAACCAGTCAGTAGTTCACCAGTAGAGCCTAGTTGTCTTGGTTGTCCTGCAACATCGTACTGAACAGGAATGTCTTCTCTCTGTCCCGGTAAACGAGACTTAAGATTGTTCAGAATCCATGTACTCATTTCAGGATCTCTTACTTCACGAGCAACTTTGTCTTCTATTCGTGCAATGTTGTTTAGAATGTTAGGTGTTAATCCATTAGTTAACGCAACAATCGTGGCTGGTAATCTATTTGGATCTTCCATTGCTCCCATTACATTAGATAAACCTTCAGTAAAAGTCTTATCTAAGAAAGAAGCTTTAATTACTTTATAGAAGTCAGCAGCATACGCACTTAACTCTTGCCCTTTTAGCTGCCCGTCACGGATTGCTTCCATTGTGTTAGCAGTTAACGACAACACAGTATGTAGCGGTTCGATGCCAGCATACCCAAACCATCTATCTCCAAAACGAATTGATGACGGTGGTTTACCAGCAGCAATCTGACGAGTACGAACCTCTGGATCTAAGGAGTATTCTCCAGTTAAACGATCATCTGCTACAAGACCATAAGCATAAGCTACTAAGCCAGTACCTAGGATCTGCTGACCAACAAAGTCCCTGTTCAAATCTCTTTTGAACTGTAGTTCACCCTGCTTCTTTTCAATTAAACGCCCAAGTCTTTCTTCTGACTTAGGTGTTTTAGCTGCTTGCCTTGCAGCAACTAAATCATCTATCTCGTTTACAAGAGTGTTGATATCTTTACGCCCTTGATTAAACCTTAACAATCCTAGACCGGGGACATACCCGCCACCAAACTTAGCAATGTTAGTAGGTGTGATAATGAATGGTGTAAAGAGAGCAGCTAATGGGTTATCTTTTGCAAAGTTAGAATAACTCCTTGTTGCTCTATCAATTAAAGAAGTACCTAGATTAGAACGAAATGTCCCGTACTTTTGAAAGTCTTCGATCTCTTGAGCTAGGCGTGGCTCTACATCTTGAAATGTTTTCCACAACGGGCTGCGTGTGTCGCCAGTTGCAAGCACATCCTCAACCTGACGAATCCATTCATCACGAGTGATGCCTCTGTTTGTAAAGAAAGAGTCAGGCATTAGCTTACTATTCTTAGCTCTGTTCTTTAGCACCTCAAGCTGTGCCTGCTCAAACATGACAGCGAAGAACTCATCACCGCCTCGCTGCAGTGACTGAGGAAATGTAAGTACAGCGTTGATAGGTCTATTGACCATATCTAAGAACTTGTTCGGATCTTGACCCGGAAGCTTTAAGTAGATGTCGTATTCTTTTGCAGTACGTCCGTCTAGCTCGATGCTCTTGTTAGAGAAGCCCTCAGCAAAACGAGGGAACACTTTGGTAAATGCCTTGGCGTAGCCGACAATCATGTCCACTGCTTCGCTTGGTCTTCCTCCAGCAATCCTTGCCAAGGGTGCTTCAATTAGTCTGGCAAAGTTACCAGCAAAGTTTTTAATAAATGTAGGCAGCGCACTTAAGTAGTTGTTTCTAATAATTGTAGATAACTGAGCACGTAAGGACGGAGTAGTTGCAGCATCAACTAAACCTTTACCTATTGCAAGATCAACATCTTTCTTATTTAACTTAGGATTAGAGTACATATCCGTAGCAACTCTTCCAAGTTGACGGAGAAACTGCATACACTTTGCCGACAATTCAATCATAGACAATCACCATTCATAAATATCCGATCCATTTTACCACCAGTCTCGAACAGTTTGTTTAATCGTTTAAAGGAACTCATTGCTACAGAGACAGCGTTCTTATCGCCAATGACAGCACCAAGGCCCATCACTGTTTTCTGAAGTTCCATAGCCAGATAAGCTGCTGTTTGTTTATCTCCCTTAGCCGTAGCAGAATCTAAAGCAGCAAAGATAGGCTGAAGATTATCAAGCTGTCTAGCAACGACAGGGTACAGTAGCTCTCGCTGACCAGCCTCTAAGACATCGCCCTTCTTATAAGAAGCTGCGAGAGACTCAGCAAACTGCTCTGCACCTTGAAGTGAATCAGCACCTGCCTGAGTTCTTAAACGATCTGCAGCTTGCGATAGTTCCTTCTCTGTCTCAGACATAGACTGACCAAGCCTTGTCTTAGAGCTTAGTCTTTCTGACACCTGCCCATACCTGTTTATAATCTGGATGACATCATCATTAAGATGTTTAGCAGTAGCGCCTAAGTATTTAAACTGCCTCTCAGGACTCATCTTACTGAGCAAGCTAACCTGCTTTTCAGTTAAAGGAGCAACTCGCTTCTCAGGTAAGAAGTTCTTATAGAATGGTAGCTTACACTTAGCAGCCATCAAACTCTCCAGCATTGTATAGTTTAATTCGTAAGTCTTCGTTCATGTCTTTATTCTTTAGCATATCTTCAAAGGATCTCGACTTAAAGTTTCTGCCATCAATTTCCTTAAGCTTATCCATCATGTCCTGATATCCTTTAATCATAACAAGACTGTCTGAGTCAGAAGCCTTTGGCATATACTGACGCACAGCACTGCTGAGCTTTTGAAAGCCTTCAGACTTTAGGATAGAAGGGGAGATTACAAACTTACCAGCTTCGTTGACAGGTAAAGTCTTACCATAATTATACACTGATTTACTGAAATCGTCAAGGTTTTTATCTACTGGATTTAAAAGATTGTCAAGTGTTTTAGACAAGGAGACCTTTAAAGAATCTTGTGGCAGGTTCCTTAAGCCTAGTTCCCTTTGAGCAACCTTCATAGAGTTGACCATCTCATCACGAGCTACCTTAGCAATACGTAATACTTCCTCTCTAGGTACGTCCAAGGATTGCTGTAGATACTGAACAAAGTCTTCGTGCCTAGTTGATTTAGTATCAGAACGTCCTACAATGTATAGGGCTTTATCTAGATCTGTCTCAAAAGACAGGGCTGATTTACCAAAGGAAGGACTAGAACCACTTAAGTACTGAGGAAGTTTGGGTAGCTGTGTAGAATCAAAGGCACTCTGAACCTCATCAATAAGGTCTTCATCTGCTGTCTTTGTAGGCGCTGGAGTGGTAGCCCTTGTCCCTACCTGTTCAAAGACTGGCTCACCTGCGTCATCTACACCTTTATATTTAAAGTGAGGTTTGGTTAAGTCTGCTGTGCCGTTTGCTACTTCGTCAGTAACATCGACTATCTCGTCACCTTTTTTTGAGAATATCTTTCCTAATACAGCCTTACCTCCAGCAACTATACCACCAAGAGCACCCCCTAATACAGCACCAGCCGCAATATTCTGTGCCCTCGTGGTGATTGCTGTGTCACCTAGCTCTTCGTATACTGGATCTAAAGCACCACCAAGAGCACCAGCAAGTCCAAAACCACGAATCTTCTGAGCAGTGGTGGCAACCTTACCAATAGGAAGAAGATTGACAGGAGAAGTTAGAGCACCAGAAATACGGCCAGCAATAGCAGCACCAGTCTTTTCGTCTGCTAAGATACGTGCTTCTAGTTCATTACGAAGAGTATTCTTTTCTGTACGTGCCTGAGCTTCAGGAGAAACAGGAGTGCCTGCCATCCATGACGTAGGATCTGAGTAGCCTTCAGGTTCAATACCAGTCTGCTCAGTAGCAGATGTATCAATGCCTATCTTCTTTAAACCCTCAGAGACAGGCTTAGCAAGCTGAGCTAGTCCTGCATAATCAGAGATCATGCCCTGTTCAAGGTTCTTAAAGAAAGACTCACTAGCAGTAATCGGTCTGCCTAATGACAGAGTAGCAGCAATGGTTCGGTCATCGTAACCATCTTCTCTTGCCTTAGCAAGATTAAAATTCTTTTGTTTTGCTAAAGCCTCTGCTACATCTGTATAACTATAACCATCCGATAATGCTTTTGGAAGATTAAATATGTCAGCCATTGTTAAGGTTTTATTTCATATTCAGCAGGGTTTAAAGGACCAGCAGGTTTCTTCTTGTCATCTTTCTTAGATTCAGAAGGTTTAGCTTTTGGAGCAGTTGCTCCCAACCCTCCACCAATAAGAGCAGCAATCACTGCCTTTAATGGATCTTCTCCTGTTGGCTTGTACTCAAGCTTATCCTTTGAAGGATCAAAAGGTCTGCGCACTTTACTCTCTGTGTCTATTGTCTCTAAAGCTCCAGTAGCTTTGTTCATAGTTACTGGTCTTCCATCTTTTGTTAACAAACTAAGAGAGTCAAAAGTATTAACTGCTTTTTCTCGTGTACCAATCTCTCGTTCTTTGAGACTTAGTTCTTTAGCTTGTGTCCTAGCAGATGCTGCTTCTTTTAAAGCCGACACAGCTAAGTCTCCGTAGCCGCTTTGCTTTAATGCAGCAGCAACGCCTTCATAGTAAGTGGCTGGGTTCTCAGGATCAAAAGGAACACTACTCATAATGCCTTGAACTTCTGAAACCCTACGAAGTCCAGCATCGCCAGTGTCCATAAAGCCACGCCCAGAAGCTACATTGCCAATGCCTCTACCAAGCAACGCACCGATAGCACCTGCAGCTCCACCAGTAGGATTAAGCCGTTGCATCTCCTGCTGGGCCATCTGCCTACGCAGATACTCTGGATCGCTTTGTAATATTTGTTGTGATGACATTCCCATATTATTTATCCTTAAAAGAAACTTCCGTAGTCTTGGTTGCCATATGCCAGACCAGTTCCAAAACCTGATCTACCTAAACCAGTCTGTGCAAACCTTGCTTGTAGTCCTCCCATACCACCACCACCAAAACCACCAGTAAAGCCACCAACAGCAGCGCCTAAAGCTTGATTCATAAAGCTAGTAAGCTGTTGGGACGCAGCATCACCAGCACGTTGCTGAGTAGTAGCGGCACTGGACAGACCAGACTGCAGAAGCTGAGAACCAACATTAGCCCCAGATTGGGCAGCGCCTCCGACTTGTAAGCCAAGCTGAAACGGTTGCTGCCCAAGTTGCTCCAGAGTTCCGACAGTACCAAGGTAGGACTGAAGAGGTCCAAGAGCCTGTGTCGGGAGAGCGTACTGTTGACCAAGCTGTTGAGCGCCTGTTCCAAACAATCCAGTACCAAACTGAATTTCTTGCTGAGCTTGTTGGTTAGCTGCAACAATATCTTGAGCACGTTGTGCCTCACGAGCACGGGCTAAGCTATACAGTTCAGGCTGACCAATACCACCAATATTTAATCCAGCACGTCCACGACCAAAAGCACCAGATGCTAGCCTTTGTTCTTCTTGAAGCTGTGTTGGCATCCTTGCTTCTTGTAATTGTTCAAAGATACGCTGACGAGCAGCTTGTGGAGATTCAGAGATATACTGACCACCAAGATTAAATAGGCGTTGAGCAGCCATACCTAGAGGCTGAGCAGCCATCTGAGCTTCTTGAGCAGTGGTGACAGCACCTCCTGTTAAGCCCATTACCTGATCTTGTATAGCCGCTAGTTCAGGAGCAACAGTATATCGAGCACCAGTAACACGAGGAACACCACCAACATCTGTGATGTCAAACGCACCAGTACCAAACCGAGAAGTCATCCCGACTGGTCTGAATGCTGATATCTGAGCACCTCTTAAAGCAGCTTCACGCTGCTCAGCAGCAGCTTTTTCGCCTCGTTGCTGTGTGCCTTTAATATCTGTTAAGCCTACTGCGTCAGTTATACCGCCAACAAACTTACCCATTATAAACTCCTCGTATATATCTTATACATATGTCCATCATTCCCTAATAAATCTTTAGTGTATTCAAACCCTAGTGTTTCTCCAAACTTCCCTAACTTATCATTATCTACTAAGCCATACAGAGGAGCATTTAATAGTGATTGAAGTTGGTTTAAATCTTTAATATAATGTTTCTTTGTTTCTGCTGACCACTTAAACACATCCGTATGAAGCCAGTATAAGTTATTAAACAACTCCAAGTACATTATATATTTTTGTCTATTTACTACTGGAAACTTATACATCAAGTCTTCATAATGTAGCAAAGGGCATAGTATGGTGGTAGGTTAGCGTCTGTTCCTGACGAACCAGAAGATGCAACAGTAGTTGCAACAGTAACACCAGTAGTTACTGATGATGTATCTGCTTGGTATCCACGAGCAGAACTAGTTGAAAAACTATTACCTACTTGTAAATTATCCCCGTAGTCATAATTACCCGGAGTATTATACTCACCAAAAGCAAGTTTATGGGCGTGTCCTGAATCTGTAACAGTAGAAGTAGCAGTATGGGTATGGCTTACTACAGTAGCGTTAGCAGAACCACCAGTACCACCTACAGCGTAGGTAGACCCTGCACCTACAACAAACTTATCCCGTAGGTCTGGAGTACTGTTAGAACCGTTACAGAGTACCCAGCCAGTAGGAATAGAACCTACTGAGCCAGACCAGATCATGATCATACCAGAAGGAACAGCCGCTGCTACCGCTGTAGCAATAGCCGTGGTCACAAAAGCTGTAGTAGCTATTTGAGTAGTATTGGTTCCTGCAGAAGCTGTAGGGCCTGCTGGAGTACCTGTAAAGGTGGGGCTGTTTAGGTCAGCTTTAGACGAGATAGCAGAAGCGATAGCGTTATACTCTGTATCAATCTCTGTTCCCTTGACAATCTTAGCTGGGTTACCTGTGGATAAGCCATCCTTGACAGCAAAGTTAGTAGCTTTTACATAGTTACTCATGCTTGTTTTCCTTGTTTAATATATACATCAATCCGCTGAATAGAGATAGGATTGCCATTGATCTCTGCCTCTAGACCAATCTGCATAACAGAGCCTGTACCGCCAGCCTGTATCTTAAACTTGTCCAGTACAATACCATCTGAAAACTCAGCAATATTGTATTCCCCTATATTATACTCGTAAACTGTTGAATTGTCAAGTGTTTTTGTAAAAGCAAAGTAATTTTCGTTATAATCAAAGCCCCACTTGACAGCTACGTTCTGGTTAGAACCGCCAATAACCACAAATCCAATCTGTTTCATGATCTTTTCTATGGTAGGTTTCTCAAAATCAAAGTAGTTTGTGTAGTAACTAAACCGATACTGAGACCCGTTATCTGCATGCCCAAAGTACTTACCTATATATCCGGGTTTACCAAGGTATAAGTCTTTAGAGTTAGTAACAATAAATGCTTTTGGTTCTATGACGCTCCAAGTAGTAACCCTAGCTGCTCCATCCTGAAGAGGAGTCCTCATATCAAAACAGTAGACTACCTTAGTAATAGGAAGACTAAGTAGGTAGAAAGCGTCCCTGTCATAGTAGACAGACTTGATATTAGCCGCTGTCTCAGAGGCCACGCTAGTCATCAGTTCATCCCGTACATTCTTAGAAACATCCCGCATAGGCAAGGACTTCTCTTGGATAACCCGCTGAAGGCTTCTAACCCCAGAATCGGACAAGAAGATAATATCCGTACCAGTACTCTGAACGGAGTCCCTAGCGATACAGCCCACATTAGGAATATAGTCTTCTAAGGTCAGTGTTGTGACATCGATTGGATTAGCATAGACAGCAATATTATTACGACCAAAGATAATAAGGAATCCATTGTGCGCTGCAATAGCCACTATCTTGTCCGTGTTAGGGAAGACAGAGTTTAAGGACAGAGATCCAGAGTCCCCACCTTGAAAATCTGATCCATCTAGTAGCCTAGTAAAGTAGACCGTCTGAGGATCTCCTGCTATGTCTGCCGCCCAAATACGCCCATAAGCTGCTAAAGCGCAGTTAGGAGCAAAGTCATTAATAGAATACCCTAAAGGCATTGTACCTATATCACCAAGTCTTTGGTATCCATATGAGCCTGTGTGGGAGTGTGGGTTAGCAGTGGTTGTTACTGTGCTGGTAAGAGAATTAGATACTGAGTAACCAGCACCGCCAGTAGTAATCGTAACAGTAGCTACACCTGTACCAGACAAAGTAGCCACAGTCACCGTAGCAGCGGTGGTTCCACCAGACAGAGTAAGAATATCTCCTACATTGTAGCCTGATCCAGCAGCAGTTACTGTCAAGCCAGTGATAGCGCCGCTAGAAACAGTCGAGACTGTAAAGGTAGCGCCAGTACCCGGAGTAGCCATGCGATGATAGATCAGCATTGGATGACCAGATTGTACTAGGTATGCGTGGGGTTCTGCAGAAGAACCATCACCATAGGGCAGAGCAGCCCCTTGCCAGTTGTTGCCAGTAATCGTGTATGTTAGGTCTGCACTGTTAGCCTGATTACGCACAGTCTTGGTAGTCATAGTTGTAGTACCAGTAAACAATCTATTATTACCAGCACTTAAGAACTGACTAGATCCATTATCAGTTAACTCAAACATAAACTCTACTGGGTTAGCAGCGCCTAAGTCTGTGTTAACTGCTGAGTTTACAGGTGTCCACCCACGTCTAGCACCAATACGACCATAACGGTCAATAACGCAATTGTTAGCCTCTAGTGCAAAACCAGAAGATAAAGATACCGCAGACTCTTGGATGTTTAATCCAAAGAATCCCGGTGCTGCAATACTAGCGGTTTGCGAAGGAGAAGCCATTAGACAGCATCCCAAGTAAATTCATCTGGATAATGATTACCTTCATTGGCAACATGGTCTGCTAAAGAAGTTTGATATAAACCATAAGCTTCCGAACTGCTTAGTCCACCATCTTCACCACGTTCTGCTAATGCTTTAGCATATGCTAAAAATATAACAGGTTCTGCTGGTACTTTAAGTTGAGTACTATTTGATGATAGTTCTGCTTGTGGTTTAATTATGTTAAAGTTAATAGTGTATGTTCCGTTTGGAATTGGATATAGGTCTACTTGAGTATCTCCATTTGAATCTACTCCATTAAAGTTAAAGTAACGAGGAGAACCTAACTCAGGAGCTTGATTTAAAAACCAATTGTTCATGTCGCTAGTAGAAGCATTCTCTAAGAACCAATCACTTGTGTCATTTAAAACATCAAAGACTCTAAATCGAATACCAGCGTCAGTCATCACATAGTTAAACAGGTTAGCTGTAGTAGAGACAGTAAGAGTCTCCGACAAAGCGTTCCAGTTGTAAGCATCTTCTACCTGTCGCTTAGCATCATTAACAAACTTACTAATTAGTTTTGAGTAGGCGGTATCATTTACTGAAGTAACCTCGTTCTCACGAAGTCTAATCAACACATCGTTGACAAGTTCTAGATAAGTTTTGTTAGCCATTTAACAGTCCCATTTCCTTAGTGCTAATGCTTTGCGAGTTGGTCTACCCTTCTCATCTTTCATAGGCCCCGGCACACCGCTCATACGAGCACAGAAGGACTTCCTGCGTCCTGCCTTTTTAGGAGACTTAGCAGCCTCTTTAGCAGACACGGGAGGCTTTAGATTAGCGCCTTCCTTGTTCTTAAAGTATGCCCTGCCTTTGGCGTTTAAGCCACCTTCTGGATTCTGATATACCTTCTTTACCATTATTTCTTCGCAGTCTTCTTAGCTTGTTTGAACGCCTTAGCTGTGGGAGCACCTTTAGTCCCAACCTTACGCATCTTTTCACCAGATCCTTCAGCTATTCGCTTACGCTTGGCCCAGATATTTGAATATAGTCCCGGCTTAGTAGCCACGAGAAGAGCCTTTCTTAACTTTCTTCTTCTTAGACATACCAGTCATGGCTAGACCAACAGCTACTGCCTGCTTCTGAGGCATACCTTCTTTACGAAGCTTACTGATCTTAGCCGAAGCTGCCTCTTGTTTGCCCTTCTTAGTGTAAGGGTATTTCTTTCCGTCTACCATTGGCATACTATTCTCCTTTAGAATTGGAACTGAACTGTCATCTCAGGCATGAACTCTACAGTTGCTATGTAAGTTACTGTATTAGTGCTAGAGTTTTGCACACGAATCTCATCACCAGCTTGTAAGACTACCTCTGCCTCTCCGTCTAATCTAACAAACTCACCAGCACCTAAGTTCTTACCACCAACAATAAAGTACTCAGTGTTGGTAGAGACATCGTACCAGTAGACCTTTGGAGTATCGTTACCAGTAAGACTAATAATATACATTAACTGCCAAAGACCAGTATTCTTAGTTGGTACTGTAAGAATAGTTTCCTTAGTGGTAGTAGACTTAGTTGTAACAGCGGATACTTTTCTGCTCATATTAACCTACTTTAAGAACTAAGCTGAGTAACAGAATTACGATGAAACCAGTAGTACCTAGCAGGATCTGTTCTAGTCTCTTTAGCCTAGCGTTGATGCCTGCATAGCGTTCAGCGCACACTGCTTCATGGGTATCAAGTTGTCCTTTAACTTGGTCTACTGTTGACATCACTATCTCCACTTAGGTCCTTCCATCCAAGCTACCAGAGAGTGTCTAGTGCCTTTGGTTACGGGGTTTACCTTATGAACCACGAAGGAAGGAAACACTAAAACAGTTCCTTGTGTTCTTAGGTGCTCTTGTTTGGGGCTGCTGAGATGTAACGGCTGCATCTCAAACTCACCGCCTTCATACTCTTCTGGGCTAGACAGTTGGCACACCAGAGATAACTTCCTGTGTACTTGTCTACCATCATCCCAATTTACATCATTGTGCCAATTA
>Ga0315904_10007667_pt1 | contig 14455 bp, 11 predicted proteins | sample LakEriMetagenome_6_FD_203529 | JGI IMG/M metagenome (GOLD analysis project Ga0315904, IMG submission 203529) | Freshwater fungal communities from buoy surface, Lake Erie, Ohio, United States - Buoy 12 MA120 | ecosystem: Environmental > Aquatic > Freshwater > Lake | place: USA: Lake Erie, Ohio... | reverse complement strand
GCTCGCAGCGGCGCTTCTGTCGGTTCCCTGGTTTGCCTTTGTGGTGCCTGCCCAGGCGCAGACGGCTGGCGCTGCACAACCGCCAGCCAAAGCGGCGCCTGCAAGCAAGCCCGTGAGCAAGCCGGCAAGCACCCAGGCGCCTCACCAGACCAGCACGAGCCGGCCCGCCCACGGGCAGGCCCATCATGCCGGTCAGGCGCATGGGCAGCCCCGGCGGGGGCAGGTCCCACCGCCCACCACACCCGCACAGCGGGCCGCTCTGCCCGCAGCTGACGACACACAGAAAGACGCTGCGGGACTGGTGTATTACGGCAAGTACATCTGTGATCAGAAGTGGGAAATCCATGTCGAGCGCAACGCCGAGAGCCCGGGCTATGTCGATGTGCGCTACCAGAAGGACGTCTGGGTCATGAAGCCGGTGGCGTCCGCCACTGGGGCCGTCCGCCTTGAAGACATGAAACACCAGACCTTGCTGGTGCAGATCCCGTCCAAGTCCATGCTGCTCAATACCCGGACAGGTCAACGTCTGGTCGACTCCTGCGTCGGCGAGGGTCACCTCAACGCCATGAAAGCCGCTGAGCTTGCAGCGGCCGAAGCAGCCACTCAGGCAACACCGGCAACCGCACCGGCCTCTGCGCCTTCTACTCAGGCAACTCCGACAACCGTACCGGTCACTGCGCCTGCGGTCGAGCGCAAACCCGACTGATCACTGCCGCCAACGAACAGCCCCTCAGCCATCCCGCCTTATTCATACCCACAAGATCTCGTACTGCATCAGGGAGTTTTTTTATCATGGCCCACAACAGCTTCAAGACCCTCAAGAGTTTCGAGCCCGCTCAAGGCAAGACCGGCCTCTACTACTCGCTGCCAGCGCTCGCCCGCAAGTTTCCCAATGTCAAGCGGCTTCCAGTCTCCATTCGCATCGTTCTGGAGTCGGTGCTGCGTAATGTCGACGGCAAGAAAGTGACTGAGGCGCATGTCGAGCAACTCGCCAACTGGCGCCCGACCGCAACCCGCACGGACGAGATTCCCTTCATCGTTGCCCGGGTCGTGCTGCAAGACTTCACTGGCGTCCCCTTGCTCGCCGATCTGGCCTCCATGCGCAATGTGGCGGCAGGCATGGGCCGCGACCCCAAGCGTATCGAGCCGCTGGTGCCGGTCGACCTGGTGGTCGACCACTCGGTCATGATCGACCACTATGGCTCGCCCAATGCCCTGGATCTCAACATGAAGCTCGAGTTCCAGCGCAACAAGGAGCGCTATCAGTTCATGAAGTGGGGCATGCAGGCCTTTGATACCTTCAAGGTCGTGCCCCCCGGTATCGGCATCGTGCACCAGGTCAACCTCGAGTATCTGGCTCGCGGGGTTCATGCCAAGAAAGACGGCAAGGACAAGGTCTTCTATCCCGACACTCTGGTCGGTACCGACAGCCACACCACGATGATCAATGGCATCGGTGTGGTCGGCTGGGGCGTGGGTGGCATCGAGGCCGAAGCCGGCATGCTTGGCCAGCCGGTCTACTTCCTGACCCCGGATGTTGTGGGTGTCCACCTGAAGGGTCGCCTGCGCGAAGGGGTGACCGCAACCGACCTCGTCCTGCGCATCACCGAAATGCTGCGCAAGGAAAAAGTGGTCGGCAAGTTCGTTGAGTTCTTCGGTGAAGGCACCGCCAGCCTGGCTCTGCCCGACCGCGCCACCATTGCCAACATGGCGCCCGAGTACGGTGCCACCATGGGCTTTTTCCCGGTCGACAAAAAGACGATCGAGTATTTCGAGGGCTCGGGCCGCACCAAGGAAGAGATCTCGGCCTTTGAGGCTTACTTCAAGGCTCAGGGCCTGTTCGGTGTCCCCAAGGCAGGCAGTATCGACTACTCCAATGTGGTCGAACTTGACCTGGGCTCGGTTGTCCCTTCGCTCGCCGGCCCCAAGCGTCCGCAAGACCGGATCGAGATCGGCCAGGTGCGCAGCACCTTCCAGGATCTCTTCGCCAAACCGGTGGCGGCCAATGGCTTCAATAAGCCGGCAGCCGATCTGGACAAGGTCTACACCACGTCAAGCGGCACCGACCTTCGCAATGGCGATGTGCTGATCGCAGCCATCACCTCGTGCACCAACACCTCAAACCCGGGCGTGCTGCTTGCAGCCGGCCTGCTGGCCAAGAAGGCCGTGGCCCGGGGCCTGAAGGTGGCGCCGCATATCAAGACTTCGCTGGCTCCGGGCTCGCGGGTCGTGACCGAGTATCTGCAAAAATCCGGTCTGCTTGAGCCGCTGGCCAAGCTGGGCTTTGCGGTGGCGGCCTATGGTTGCACCACTTGCATCGGCAATGCGGGCGACCTCACTCCAGATGTCAACGAGACCATCACTGCCAACGATCTGGTCTGCGCGGCTGTGCTCTCGGGCAACCGCAACTTCGAGGCCCGGATCCATCCCAACCTTCGCGCCAATTTCCTGGCCTCGCCCCCACTGGTCGTCGCCTATGCAATCGCCGGCAATGTCACGGTCGACCTGATGACCCAGCCGCTTGGCAAGGACAGCAAGGGCCGCGATGTGTATATCGGCGACATCTGGCCCACCAGCGATGAGGTGGCCAAGCTGATGAAGCACGCCATGAGTGCCAAGACCTTCCGCAGCCTGTATGGCAACCTGACCAAGGACCATGTCCTCTGGAATGGCGTGCCTGCAGCAGCCGGCCAAACCTACGACTGGCCGAAGTCGACCTACATCGCCAATCCGCCCTTCTTCCAGGACTTCTCCATGACGCCCGGTGCGTCGGGCTCGATCAAGGGGGCCCGCGCACTTGGGCTCTTTGGTGACTCGATCACCACGGACCACATCTCGCCAGCCGGCTCGATCACCGAAAAGTCCCCTGCAGGCCGCTACCTCATCGAGAACGGCGTGCTCAAGGCCGACTTCAATTCCTATGGCGCACGCCGCGGCAACCATGAAGTCATGATGCGAGGCACGTTTGCCAATGTGCGCATCAAGAACCTCATGCTTCCGGTCAAGTCTGATGGCTCCCGTGAAGAAGGCGGGATCACGCTGCATCAGCCGACCGGCGAGAAGCTCGCGATTTATGATGCCGCCATGAAATACGTAGCGGCAGGCACGCCGACCGTGGTCTTCGGCGGCGAGGAGTACGGCACCGGCTCATCGCGCGACTGGGCCGCCAAGGGCACTCAACTGCTCGGCGTGAAGGCCGTTGTGGCTCGCAGCTTCGAACGGATCCATCGCTCGAATCTGGTGGGGATGGGCGTCCTGCCCTTGCAGTTCAAGGGCAAGGACTCCTGGGAATCGCTCGGAATCAAGGGCGACGAAACCTTCGATATCGAGATTCCCACCGACATGAAGCCGCAGCAGGACATCGTCATGACCGTCCATGGCGCTGATGGCAAGAGCCGCAAGGTCAAGCTACTCTCGCGCATCGATACGGCCATTGAGGTGGATTACTTCCGCCACGGCGGCATCCTGCCCTTCGTGCTGCGCGAGCTGATGGCGGCCTGATCGTTACGTCCGAATGACCGAATCAGACCAGGCTGCTTCGATCCCCGGGTCCCCTCCCTTGCTTTCAAGAGAGGGCTTGACCCGGGCAGGTCTGTTCACGGCTCTGACGGCTCTGCTCTGTCTGATCAACCAGTTTCTGAGCGTTGATCTCCCCCAGCCGTGGCCTCTATGGCCCGCTGTCGCGTTTGCGTATGCCTGCGGGCTTCGCTACGGCTTGCCGTGGCTATTGCCCAGTGCGCTGGGAGCCCTTCCCTTTCTGGGTCTCGGATCAGCCGTCGCCCTGGATGGCGTCGCACTGGCTTTGGGCGTGGTGTTGGGACCGTTGCTTTCCCTGCTTGTCTTGCGGCGTCTGGATCAATGGCGCCCGGTTCAAGGAGCCCATCGACCTCTGACGCGTTTCATGATCGTCGCGGGTACTGTGACGGTGCCTGTCACAACGGCCTGCAGCGTGCTGATCGGTCGACTCACGACGGCGGGCCAGCCTTACTCTCGTCTGCTCGATTTCCCGTTGGGATTGCCCGCGCTCGGAATGTGGCTCTCGGGCCTGTTGACGCTTCTGATTTTGACCCCGGCCATTCTGGCGCTCTCTGACTGGAGCGCCCGGCAGGATGAAGCGAATGCCGAACCAGGCGGCACGGGTTTTGACCCCGCTTGCGCCGGTCTGGCCTTGATTCTGGCGCTCGTTCTGGTGATTGTGACTTCACTTGAATCCCATCTGCTGTCGCATATCGTTCTGCTTCTGGTCGCGCCCATCCTCGTGCGCTCCGCCCTTCGCAATGGCCAACGCACCCACGCGCTGACCTCGCTGGTGGTCACACTGCCCGTTCTTGCTGCATCCTTGCAAGCGATCTACCACCAATCCTCAAGTCAGATTGAGTTTCTCTGGCTGGGCTCGGAACTGTGCGCCGTGCTCGTTGTGCTGATCGGCCTGGCGCTACTGATTCAGTCGCTCGCCCTGGATTTTCGTGGGGCGATGCACCAGATCGGCCGACTGGGCCGCGAGGATGTTCAGACCGGACTGCTCAATGACCGGGGCCTGGCCCTGGCCATGCAATCGGCGCTCGCAGAAACCGGAAGGCCCGCACTCGGAATCATCGGTGTCAGTGTGAGCAACCTCGAAGCAGTTCAGGAGCTTTGTGGGCCGCTGGAGACAGTGCGCATCGAATCTGCGCTGGCACGAGTTCTCCAGGCCAAGGCTTCGGACCACCCTGCCGGTCGCCAGGGGCGGGTGACCGCTCGGTGGTCGAATCACCGCCTCATGCTGATGGTCCGTGCCGATACCCTCAACGACCTGCGCGTCATCGTGAGGGATATCTACACCGCGCTCGGACGGATCTCCGGTCAGACGCCCAACGAAGCCATCAACCTCCAGGTGGTTGTTGGAGCCATCCATCTTGGGCGAGACACCCTCGCACAGCCTGAGGAGTGCATTGCAGCACTCGAGGATGCGATTGCCATTGCCGCGAGCGTTCGCGATCCTCAGATCTTCGTCGAACCGCTGTCTGCCTCGACCCTCGACTCGCGACGAGAGGAGCGAGACCGTACCGAGCTCCTGCGTGAATCCATTCGCAATGGCCGGCTCGAAATTCATGCGCAACCCGTGATCGATCCTGATGCGCCCGAGGGCAGTCAATCTTATGAGGTCCTGACCCGACTGAAGGATCGATCCGGTGCACTGATTCATCCCCCGGAATTCATGCCTCTGGCGACTCGGGCGCAGTTGCTAGCCAGGCTTGATCGCGCCGTGATTCATCGTGTATTCGAATGGCTGGCAACCCATCCGAATGCCCTGAATCAGACTCACAAGTGTGCAATCAATCTGTCGGGCGCCTCGCTTGACGATCCTGGCCTGCCCAGTTTCATCCAGGAAACCCGGCGTTTCTTCGATATCCCCGCTCACAAGATCGTATTCGAAATCAGCGAAAGCTCTGCTATCCGTCAGTTGTCAGCGGCATCGAGACTGGTCGATGATCTCAAGACCCAGGGATTTGGCATCGCGCTAGATGACTTCGGCACAGGCTTGGCCACCTTCGAATACCTCAAGCGGTTTGCCCTCGACTACGTCAAGATCGACGGCTATTTCATCCGCAATCTGCTGGATGATGAACTGGACGAGGAGATCGTCCTGTCCACGCTGCGAGTCGCCCAGAAGATGAAACTTCGCACCGTGGCCGAGCATGTTCAAAGTGAACCGGTGCATCAGCGTCTTCGCGCCTTGGGGATTAACCACCTGCAAGGCGATCTCTTCGGTCGGGCAGCGCCGATTGAAGCGCTGTTCGACCCGAGCTGGCCCGTCTCGCTACCGGGCCGCATACCTGAGTCCGCCGCGCCCTGATCCGGCACAGGCCTCGCCAAGACGCCGTTCGGCGGTAAAGAACGACAGCTTGGCAGTGCAAGAGGTCGCAGCCTGTCTGTGACCTACACCATCACGGTTCTGAACCGCGATGGGTGTATCGGACCATGCATCTGACTCTTGATTCTCAGTCACAGACCGAAGCTTCAGTTCTGCCAATGCCCGCCACGCAGTGGCGTGCGTTCACGGGTCACCGAGCTGACCCGGCGGCCCTTGCGCACCCGCGCGAGGATGAGCTCACGATCCATCAGGCCTTCGAGCGCTGGTTCAGCCAATACCTACATCTGCGAAAAGACGGGGGCGAGTCAGTGCGTCGAAGCATGATGAAAGACGTGCTGCCCCATCTCGGCCATCGCAGCCTGATCAGCATCCAGCGGGAGGATCTCACCGCTGTCCTGAATTATGTGATCGAGCGCGGTTCGCCGCGCCAGGCGGGCTGTGTTCTGGCAGATATGCGTCAGTTGCTGCGCTGGGCCCTGCGCGAAGGCTTGATCGATAACGATCCGAGCGCCGGGTTGCACAAGAATGCCTTTTCAGGCGATGCGACGGTCCGCAGCAGGGCCTTGAGTGTCGAGGAGGTGGCCGAACTGGCAGGTAAAGTGGTCAATTCAGGATTGGCCGACCACATCCGCACGGCGGTCTGGCTGATGCTGGCCACCGGTGCCCGCATCGGCGAAGTCGCCACCGCGCGCTGGCAGGATATCGATCCGCACCATCGAACCTGGACCATTCCTGCTCATCTCAGTCACAGTGGTCGCGTCCATGTCATTCCACTGTCGAAATTTGCAATGACGCACCTGGCGAGCGCTGACGGACAGCGACGCAGCCCCGTCTGGATCTTCCCGTCGCGTAACGACTCCGAACCGCTTTGCCCTAAAGCGCTGGGCAAGCAGATCCGGGATCGCCAGCGTGGGGTCCGGATCCGTGGACGATCGGCTGCAACCACCATGCTCCTGCTCAGCGGTGGTGCCTGGACCCCTCTCGATCTGCGTCGAACAGCCATCAGCCTGATGACTCAACTCGGCGTGGGCAGTGCCACCCTCTCAGCATGTCTTGACCAGAGCCCGCGTGGGCTCACCGAACTCGAGACGGGCTCGAACAATCCTGAGGCCTGTCGCAGCGCCTTTGACAAGCTGGGAGAGTTCCTCGAGCACATTGCCCGCTCCGGCCTCACGCATGGCCAAGGCAAGGCTTGACCCTCGCCTTGGCCATGCGTGTCTCGCTCAGCCTGCAGGCGCCCTCAACGCTTGCAGTCCAGGCAGGCCCCCGGACTTGTATAGTCCGCCGGATACGATGGCGCTGAGCTTTGTGTTCCAGCGCATGCGCTGAGCAAGGCCGACAAGACCAAAGACAGAAAAATCGAGCGTTTCACGACGCATTCCTCCCCGTACAGCCTGGATGAACCAGACGTGGACGCAACCAACCGGGCTGCGGTTTCGGATGACCATGAAGGTCATGCCCGAAAGAGGGCAGGATGCATACCCGGTCCCGACCATTCATCGAACCCACGGAAAACAAACCATGAGTGATATCGACTACACCACCGTTCTTCCTGAAGGCTGGGCGCGACCGCGTGGCTTTTCGCACGCAGTCGTGGCGCGTGGATCCACTCAGATCCGGATTGCCGGACAGATCGGCGTTGTACGAAGCGCAGCAGGCGACTCGCCAGACCTTGACATGGGTGCTCAATGGGCCAAGGCACTCGACAAGCTGGTGACCGTCCTTCGTGCAGCGGGCGGCCAACCCGAACACCTGGTCATGTTGCGCGCCTATGTCACCAGCATTGATGAGTTCAACCGGGCGGGTGCTGCGGTTGGCAAGGCGTGGAGCGAGACCCTGGGCAAGCACTTCCCGGCCATGACGCTGGTGCAGGTCTCGGGCCTGATCGATCCTGATGCGAAGGTCGAGATCGAGGGCGAAGCGCTATTACCCTGAGGCTTGGCACGGGTCGTTGCATGGCACGACACAAAGGAAAAGGGGCTACCGCCTCGTGAGCAGTAACCCCTTGATTTTCCGTTTGCTTAAATGGTCGGGACGGAGGGATTTGAACTCTCGACCCCCTGCACCCCATGCAGGTGCGCTACCAGGCTGCGCTACGCCCCGAAAGACTGAAGAGTATAGCAGACGCGCGCCGCGCTTCAGGGCTCGAGCAGCAGCAAAATACGGTTGAGTTCGTTGCGAAGGTCGCTGACACAGGCGACCTCTGCTACGGCGGGCAGCGTCTGGGGCGTATCGGCCTCGAGCGGCATCGGTTCACGTCGACGCCCTGCACTGCTCGCGCCTTCGCCCAGTCGGTTACGCGCGCCACTGATCGTAAAGCCCTGCTCATAGAGCAACTCTCGAATGCGGCGTACAAGCAGCACCTCGTGATGCTGGTAATACCTGCGGTTGCCACGGCGCTTCATGGGCCTCAGCTGAGTGAACTCCTGCTCCCAGTAACGCAATACATGGGGTTTGACCCCGCAGAGCTCGCTCACCTCGCCAATCGTGAAGTAACGCTTGGCAGGAATGGACGGCAAGCCACTCGTGCCAGCAGCATCTTGCATCGGCGATGGCAATAGCGCTGCCTCGGCGCTGCGAACATAAACAGGATCTGCACTCATGCCGACTCGGATCCTTCGATGAGACCCTTGAGTTTCTGGCTGGCATGGAAAGTCACGACCCGGCGCGCAGAGATCGGGATGGCTTCACCGGTCTTGGGGTTGCGCCCAGGGCGTTCAGGCTTGTCGCGGAGCTGGAAATTGCCAAAGCCAGAGAGCTTGACACTCTCGCCACGCTCAAGCGCCGCCCGGATTTCGTCGAAAAAGGTCTCGACCATATCCTTGGATTCTCGCTTGTTCAGCCCGACCCGCTCAAAGAGCATCTCTGCGAGCTCAGCCTTGGTGAGCGTGAACCCGCGATCCGGCGGATCGACCCCCTCAAGTTCGAACTCGAGGTCGCGTAGCGCACCACGGGATTCATGCGACCTCGGGCGCAGTTCGGTGTCGTTGGGGGACATGGACTGAGGGTTCTTGGGATCCGGGCAACCGATCAGGCAGAACGCAGACGCGCTCGATGCCGACCCGCGAGCAATTCAGTGACCGCACGCATGGCCGCGTCTGCCTCGGCATCCGACAGAGTGCGTTCAGTATCCTGCAACCAGAACCGGAAGGCAAGGCTTTTTTCCTTATTTTCCAGTCCCTTACCGCGATATTCATCAAAAAGGCGCACATGCTGAAGCAGGCTCAGACTCGGCTCCTCGCGACGGAACTGTTCAATCTCGGCAAGGACTGCACCGGCATTCACAGACTCATCCAAAACAAAGGCCAGATCCCTAATGACCGGGGGAAAACGTGAGACGCCTTGCGCCTGAGTGACACGGGCGGATGACAAAGCACCCATTTCGAGTTCGAACAGGATAGGGGTACGTGACAGATCCAGCGCCTGGACCTGGGCTGGATGCAGACTGCCGATCCACCCAATGGCCTGTCCGGAGGCATCGAGAATGCGGGCCGTGCGCCCAGGATGCAATGCAGGATGAACCTCCGGGACGAAACGCAGATCCGACTGCATCACTTCGAGATCGGCTTTGACATCGAAGAAATCAACTTCCCGCCCCGGCAGTCCCCACTGTTCGGGCGATGCAGATCCACAGGCCAACCCTGCGATTCGGACCGGCTGCCGGATACCTGCCACCTCCAGTGGGCCAGACTGCGCCTGCGCATCGCGCAGAAACACCCTCCCGACCTCGAACAGCCGCACCCGATCGAGCTTGCGGTTGAGGTTGTGCCTGAGGTTACCCAGCAACCCGCTCCAGAGCGTGGTTCGCATCACATCGAGCGTCTCGGCAATTGGATTGCGCAGACGGATTGGCACGTGTCCGGACTCCAGCGACCGCTCCATTTGGGAAGACACGAAGGAGAAGTTGATCACCTCCTGCCAGTCCCGTGAGGCCATCAGTCGCTTGATCGAGATCGCGGTACGTCGGTCGCCGGGAACCACGGCCAGATCGGCCGACATGCGAGGGGCTCGCACTGGAAGGGTATCCACTCCCAGAATCCTCACCACCTCCTCGATCAGATCCTCTTCGATCTGTAAATCGAAACGACGCGCGGGGGGCCTGACCGAGAAAACACATTCGTCATCGCTGATCTCAACCGTGTGCTGTAGTTCCAACCGCTCGAAAACGCGAACACAGTCCTCCTGAGTGATCGGCATGCCGATCACCTTGACCGCCCGTGACAGCCGCATCCTGACCGGCTCCCGGGCCGGCAGGCCGAGAATCTGATCGTCCACTGGCCCGGCCTGTCCGCCGCAAACCGAGAGGATCAGGGCACAGAGGTAGTCGAGGTGCTCAGCGGTGGTGCTGCCATCCACGCCGCGCTCAAAGCGCTGAGCTGCATCGGTTGAAAAGTTGTAGCGACGGGCCCGCCCCATGACGGACTCAGGCCACCAGAACGCGGCCTCAACATAGATGTCCGTGGTCTCCAGGCTCACCGCCGTGGCGTCGCCCCCCATGATGCCCGCCAGACTCTCGACCTGCTGGTCATCAGCGATCACACCCACCTTCAGGCCATCGCGATCGGGCCCGACCTCGATGGTGTTGCCGTTGAGCAGCTTGAGTTGCTCGCCGGCCCGCCCCCAGCGCACCTGCAGGCCGCCATGGATCTTGGTCAGATCAAACACATGGGTCGGACGACCCAGCTCGAGCATGACGTAGTTGGAAAGATCCACCAGGGCGGAGATGCACCGCTGGCCGCTACGCTCAAGACGCTGACGGATCCAATCGGGCGTGCTGGCTCGGGCGTTGACTCCGCGAATGATTCGCCCGCTGAATCGGCCACAGAGTTCGGGCGCCTCGATGCGGACCGGCAGGCGCTCGGACAGGACAGATTCAACCCGCGGCATGGCGGGCAAGTGAAGCGGTGCACCTGTAATGGCAGCCACCTCACGGGCCACCCCCACCACAGACATACAGTGCGCCAGATTGGGCGTGAGCTTGAGCAGCCAGATCCGGTCATCGAGATCCAGGGCATCGCGAAGGGCCACACCGGGCACGAGTGATCCCGATAACGGCATCAGACCGGAATGATCCTCGGACAGCCCCAACTCACGAGCAGAGCAGAGCATTCCTTCGCTGCGCACACCCCGCATCTTGGCAACACCGATCTTGAAGCCGCCTGGCAGCATGGCCCCTGGAACAGCACAAGGCACCGTCATGCCCGCCGCCACATTGGGAGCACCGCACACGATCTGCACCGGAGCCGCCTGGCCGATGTCGACCGAGCAGACGCTCAACTTGTCGGCATCAGGATGACGACTCACTTCAAGGACACGGGCCACCACCACGCCGTTGAATTCAGGGGCGGCGGGGGCTCTTTCCTCGACTTCAAGACCCGCCATGGTCAGTGCGTGGGCCAGGGCATCGCTATCGAGATCGGTATCGACACAGGCACGCAGCCAGCGTTCAGAAAATCGCATTGCAGGCGCTCCGGTCAGTCCTTGAATTGCTCGAGAAACCGCAGATCGTTCTCATAGAAGAGCCGCAGATCACCCACCCCGTGACGCAGCATGGCCAGTCTTTCGATACCGGAGCCAAACGCAAAACCGATGTAGCGCTCCGGGTCGAGGCCGATGTTGCGCACCACTTGGGGATGAACTTGTCCGGCACCCGAAACTTCGAGCCAGCGCCCCGCGAGGGGGCCATCGGCAAACCGCATGTCGATTTCGGCCGAAGGCTCGGTAAACGGAAAGTAGGAGGGTCGAAAGCGTACATCGATGTCCTCACGCTCAAAAAAGCGCCGCAGGAACGTCGTGTACAGGTTGCGAAGATCCGTGAACGACACCTGCTCATCAATCCACAAGCCCTCGATCTGATGAAACATCGGTGAATGAGTGGCATCTGAATCGACGCGATAGGTCTTGCCCGGTGCGATCACCTTGATCGGCGGCGAGTGCATGCGTGCATAGCGGATCTGCATGGGGCTCGTGTGCGTGCGCAACAACAACGGCTGGCCGCGAGCATCCTCGCCTTCGACGTAGAAGGTGTCGTGCATCGAACGGGCCGGATGGTTATCGGGCGTATTCAGTGCGGTGAAATTGAAGAAATCTTCTTCAATTTCGGGCCCGTCGGCCACATCAAAGCCAATCGAACGAAAGAGGGTCTCGATGCGCTCGATGGTGAGCGTGACCGGATGCAACCCACCGCGCCCGATGCCCCGGCCCGGCAAGGTGACATCAATAGATTCGGCAGCCAGGCGTTGCTGCAGAGCCGCCTGATCGATGGCCTGTTGGCGCGATCCGTGTGCCCGCTCAATCGCCTGCTTGACTTCGTTGAGGGTCTTGCCGGCCTTTGCCCGGGCGTCGCCGGTGAGTTGACCCAGCCCTTTCATGTGGAGCGTGAGCTGGCCTTCCTTGCCCAGATACCGAGCCTTGGCATTGGCCAGGGCCGCCGTATCGGTTGCACCTGCAAACAAGGCCACCGCCTCTTCGACCATGGCCTGCAACTGATCGTTCATGCATCCCCCTATCCGTGATCGAGCGCCAACAATGGAAAGGGGCCCTCAGGGGGCCCCGTGCACTACACCGTCGAGTGGCGCGAGGGCCCGCTCATGCGGGGCTCGCGCAGCCCGTCAGGCGCCGAGCGCCGACTTCACCTGGGTGACAACGGCCGCAAAGGCAGGCTTGTTGTTGACGGCAAGCTCTGCAAGCACCTTGCGGTCGAGATCGATCGCAGCCTTGTGCAGACCCGCAATGAAGCGACTGTAATTGATGCCGTGCTCACGGGCGGCCGCGTTGATCCGGGCAATCCAGAGAGCCCGGAAAACACGCTTGCGAGCCCGACGGTCACGGTAGGCATACTGACCTGCACGCATGACCGCCTGCTTGGCGACACGATAAACATTGTTGCGGCGACCACGGTATCCCTTGGCAAGAGCCAGGACCTTCTTGTGGCGAGCGCGTGCTGTAACTCCACGTTTGACGCGAGGCATGTTCGATCCTCCTTATGCGTAGGGCATCATGGCCCGAACGCTCTGCACGTCGGACTCATGGACCTGAACCGCACCACGCAGATGACGCTTGTTCTTGGTGGTCTTCTTGGTGAGGATGTGGCGCTTGAACGCCTGTCCACGTTTGATCGAGCCGCTTGCGCGCACCCGAAAGCGCTTTGCTGCGCTTTTTTTGGTCTTCATCTTGGGCATGATGCCGCTCCGATGGGGCTGCCTCGAGGTGGCGCTGCAAACTCAAACAGCGCACTTTCGAAACCCGGGCAACTCAGACTTCGCGCGAGTCGACTGTTAAACGATCGGCGAAGCCAAAAACTATAGCATTATTTCTTCTTCTTGGGTGCGATGATCATGACCATCTGACGCCCTTCGAGCCTGGGCATCGACTCGACCTGCCCCACAGCATCGAGATCAGTCCGGATACGCTCAAGCAGACGAACACCAAACTCCTGGTGGGCCATTTCACGGCCCCTGAAACGCAGGGTGATCTTGGCCTTGTCACCTTCGTCAAGGAAGCGCACGAGATTGCGCAGCTTGACGCCGTAGTCGTTGTCGTCGGTACCAGGACGGAATTTGACTTCCTTGACCTGGATGACCTTCTGCTTGAGGCGAGCCTCATGCGCGCGTTTTTGTTCCTGATACTTGAACTTGCCATAGTCCATCAGCCGAGCCACAGGGGGCTGAGCCATGGGGGCAATCTCGACAAGATCCACATCCGCTTCTTCAGCCATGCGCAAGGCTTCGCGGGTGGAGACAATTCCGAGGGGCTCATTCTCAATGCCCATCAGGCGCAGTTCGGGCACGTTGATCTCGCCATTCAGGCGGTGCGTCCGTTCGCGTTCGGTCGTAGCGATGCTGGTTTCTCCGGTGTGCGTGGGCAAAAACAGGGACTCTGAGCGAGCTCAGGCCTGACGTAAAGCGACCTCTCCGGTCAGGCGCTCAATGAACGCCTGCAGCGGCATCGATCCAAGATCAACACCCCCACGGGCCCGGACAGCCACATGGCCCGCCTGCCGCTCCTTGTCTCCCACGACAACCAGGTAGGGCAGCTTTTGCAGACTATGCTCGCGGATCTTATAGCCGATCTTTTCGTTCCTACAATCGGACTCCACCCGCAATCCCTGTTTTTTCAGCGCGCGTACAACGTCTTGGGCGTACTCGGTCTGGGCCTCGGTGATACTCAGCACCATGGCCTGCACCGGGGCCAGCCAGGCGGGAAAGGCGCCGGCGTGATTCTCGATCAGGATGCCAATGAAGCGCTCGAGTGAGCCCACGATGGCCCGATGGAGCATGACCGGATGCCGGCGGCTGTTGTCATCGGCGACATATTCGGCCCCAAGACGCTGGGGCATGTTGAAGTCAACCTGCATCGTGCCGCACTGCCAGTGGCGGCCCAGTGCATCGAGCAAGGTGTATTCGATCTTGGGTCCATAAAAGGCGCCGTCGCCCGGCGCGATCTGGAACTCGCACCCCGAGCGGCGCAGGGATTCCATGAGCGCGTACTCGGCCTTGTCCCAGAGTTCGTCGGCGCCGACTCGCTTGGCCGGGCGAGTCGCCACTTTGTACAGAATGCTGGTGAAGCCGAAATCCCGGTACACCCGGTGCAACAGGTCGG
>Ga0315904_10007662_pt1 | contig 14461 bp, 7 predicted proteins | sample LakEriMetagenome_6_FD_203529 | JGI IMG/M metagenome (GOLD analysis project Ga0315904, IMG submission 203529) | Freshwater fungal communities from buoy surface, Lake Erie, Ohio, United States - Buoy 12 MA120 | ecosystem: Environmental > Aquatic > Freshwater > Lake | place: USA: Lake Erie, Ohio... | reverse complement strand
TTTCCGGCCCACCAACCTACCGCCGAGAACGCCGCCGCCGAATCGGCCGATGCGGCATGCCACGATCCCTCGAAAAAGCGCGCCGGATCCATTCTGCCGATTTCATCTTCTTGATACCGGCGTGCCGCAGTGTGGGTTCCGCTCAGGTTCATCAAACGAATCGCGGGAAAACCCGACGCGGCTTCCGCCTCGGCGCGTCCCCCCACCGCGCGTCCGAGCGGGAAATCCATGTTGGATTGCCCGGCGCACAACCAGACCTCGCCCACCAGCACATCCTCGAGATCCGCCGATGATTCGCCTGACCTTGCCTTGAGGACGCGTCCGTCCCCAGCCGCAGGCATGGCCGGCAGCACCACACGCCACAGGCCCCCGGCATCGGCGGTCGCCTTTTCACGGTGTCCGGCGAACTCCACCGTGATCTCGGCGCGAGGCGATGCCTTCCCAAACACCGGAACCGCCCGATCCATTGGCAGCACCATGTGCGAACCGAAGGGGCGTCCGAACTCCAGGTCGGCTTTCACAAGCGACACGGGCAGGACGAGCAAACTCAGGACTCGGATCATGTCGGCTCGATAGCCCTGTTTTCCTCTCTTGCCAATCCAAACCCCTGCAGGCATCGAGGTCGGCTTGGCAAACCGGTTTGACAAGACAACCACATGCTGTCGCTGGCGCGGGATCGACGGAAGCGCCACTCTCGCACCGCTAAACCCAAAAGGGTCCCATCGCCACTAACCTGACCTTCTCCATGAAACCTCAGTTCAACCGCTTCCTTGCCGCCTCCTTCGTCGCTGTTGCCGCCCTGTCGTCCTCGGCATACGCACAGACCAAGGCGGACAACACCACCGTGCTCAACTTGGGTGCGAGCTGGACCGGCGGCACGGCTCCGACTGCTTCCTCTGTCGCCGATTGGTCCGGTAGCTTCAGCACGGTTGGCAGTCTGAACGCGTCTTTCACTGCCAGCACTCCGGTATCCTGGCAGGGCATCACGATTGGAAACATCAGCGGAACCGCCGCAGGACTTGTTTCGATCGGTGGAACAGGAGCCGCTGTCACCGGCAGCAGCGTGACCGTCGGCACTTCCGGCGTCGACATGTCGGCCGCCAACCAGAACCTCGTCATCAACGCCGCCACCCTCAATTTCAACGTATCCCAATCCTGGAACATCGCCACCGGGCGCAACCTCCGCTTCGGCACCTCGGGAACGGGCGCGGCCAATGCCAATGTGGACGGCAACAACTCCGCAGCCGTGATCACCGTCTCAGGCGGCGGTGTGGCTGACATGAACCAAGGGGGGGTATCCGGTTTCGCCGATGGCGGAGGATTTGGCAACTTCACCAGCAAATGGCAGGTCAACACCGGTACCACCTTGCGCGGCATTCGCAATGGCGCCACCGCGTGGGGCACCAACACCGCTGCGGATGCAATCACCCTGAATGGCGGCACGCTTGCGGTTGGCGGCATCTCGGGCACCCAGGGTGACTGGACCTGGAACACACCGATCACCGTGGCTGCGTCCACCACCTCTTCCATCGACCAGCAGATCTTTTCAGGTGCGGGTCGGCGGCTCAAGCTCATGGGCGCGATTGCTGGCGACGCGACCACCAACCTGATTTTCAAAGAAACCGGTTCCAACAACTCCTTCAGCAGTGATGATGCCGGTTACATCATCGCCGTGAACAATCCGAATCTGAACGGCACCGTGACCATTTGGGGCGAAGGTGCGACGGAGAACAACATCACGGGCCGCCTGAGTTCCGTCCGTGTCGGCGGCGTCAATGGAGCCACCGACACCACCACGGGCGCGGGCAATGCAGGCACCCTTGGCACGGCGGCAGTGGTCAACAACGGCGTGCTCACCTTGTCGCGCAACGACACCTGGACATTCGGCAACACCGTGTCTGGCACTGGCTCGCTCCGCATCGGCGGCGGCGTCAGCGGCGCGGGTACCCAAGTCGTCACCGTTTCCGGAACCAATACCTACACCGGTACGACCACCGTCGGCCAGGGCAGGCTCAACCTCACCGGTTCGCTCACCTCCGCGGTTTCCGTTTCCGCCAATGCCAGGATCGGCGGCAATGGCAGCACCACCGGATTGCTGACGCTGGCCGCAAATTCAGGCATCGTTCTCGCCGGCGGAGCGACATCCACTGGCCTCACCGCAAACGGAGTCACGATCACCAGTCCGGTTTCCGTCACCTTCGATACCGCGCCCATCGCCGGAAATGTTTACGATGTGCTGACCTACGGCACCGGAACCGTGACCGGCGATCCCTCCACGGCGCTCAAGGTGCAATGGCGCGGCAGCGTGACGGATGTTCCCGCCAGCCAGAAATACGTCTTCACCGCCGGCGCTGCTGGCACCCGCACATGGAATACGACCGATGGCTTCTGGGAACAGGGTGTGGACGATAACTTCGCCGAAGGTGATTTGCTCTTCTATGGCGGTGACACCGTCATCTTCAACAATCCCGCGACTCCCAGCACCGTGACCATGTTCGGGGCACTGGCTCCTGCGGCCATGACGGTCAACAATGTCAATAGTTACACCTTCTCCGGTTCCGGTTCGCTCACTGGCGCGATGGCATTGACCAAAACCGGGACGGGTTCTCTCACCCTGACCACGGCCAACAGTTACACCGGAGGAACGATCCTGAGCCAGGGAAGCATCGTGGTCAGCAACAACAACGCGCTCGGCACGGTTGGCGGCATCACCATCAATGACACCGGAACCGGAACCAACAGCACCGGGTTGTATATCGACGCCACGGCGGGAAATGTAAACCTTTCCCGTCCGGTCACTGTTGCCAACGAGGGTACGGGCACAGTGACTCTCGGCAATGCGAGCACCGCCAACCTCAACCAGGCGATATTCAGTGGCCTGATCACGCTGAACAAGTCGGTCACGCTGATGAATTCGGCTTTCGGTGACCGCCTGCAGTTCAGCGGTGGCATCACCGGCACGGGAGATGTGACGGTGGATGGCGTGTCAAACACCAGGAAGACCATATTCATCGGTGCGAGCAACAACTTCAACGGCAACGTTTACGTCACCGGGAACGGTCGCCTGCAGTTGAGCGATGGTTCCACCTCCACCACGGACCTCATCCCGGACACATCGAGCGTGAACCTGAACACGTCGGGCGCCGTCTTCAACCTGGCCAAGAACGGCAACAACGAGACGATTGACGCCCTCAACGGCGTGGCGGGCACCAGTGTCAACGGCGTGGCGGGAAATGACACCCTCACGGTCGGGAGCAACAGCGGCAGCGGCAGCTTTGCCGGCGCCATCACCGGTTCGCTGGGCATCACCAAGGCGGGTGCGGGCACTCAGGTTCTATCAGGAACGAACAGCTTCACCGGCGCCATTCAGGTCAACGGCGGCACGCTCACCCTCTCGGGAAGCACCACGACCACAGGGAACCTCAACTCGGCTGCCGGCTCGACCATCAATGCGTCGGGGTCCGTCCTCAACTATGCCAGCGGTTCCATCCTCGGCGATCTCACTGGAACGGCCACCATCACCCGGAGCGGCACGGCGGACACGGCTGCCTCCCAATTCACGACCGCTGATGCTCTCGCATTCAATGGAATCCTGCAACTGCGCGGCAGCACTCCGAGCGCCAACCCGGGGGCCATGCAGGGCGGGACCGGACGCTTCTGGCTGAACAGTTCCACCGGTTCGCAACTCGCCGGCACCAAGTTCTTCCTCGATACCGGTGCCTCGGCGGCGAACGGCCAGGACCTCATCATCGGTGATTGGAATGCCGATGGCACCCGCACCCTGACCCTTTCCGGATTGCAGGGATATGGTACCATCCGCACCGACGCGGGAGGGGAGGGTATCCGCCATCTTATCGTGGACCAGTCCGGTGGTGACACCACCTTCAATGGCATGTTGCTGTCCCATCGTTCGGGTGCCTTGGTCAACCGCAGTCTCGCCATTGAAAAGAAAGGCACGAGCAAACTGACCCTGGCGGGTATCGTGGGTGTCCAGACGGCCAGCGCCGCCGGAGCGGCGCCGCTCACCGTCACCGTCAGCGGAGGTATTCTCGCCCTAACTGCGGCGAACACCTACATCGGCGACACCACCGTCACTAGCCCGGGCACCTTGGAACTGGCGGACGACGCCCAGTTGAGGTTCGTTGTCACCGATTCCGGATCGAACGGTGTGGTCGGTAACGGAACCGCTTCGATCTATGGCGACTTCAACATTGATACCAACGCCGTCACCGTCACCTCGGGGACATGGACGCTTGTGAACAAGGCCACGCTCGCCTCGGCCACCTTCGACACCAGTTTCACCGTGATCGGTTTCACCGATGCCGGCTCCAACAAGTGGACCAAGGACGGTGGTTCGGGCAAACTCTGGACCTTTGACGAAGCGACCGGTGTCCTCACTCTCACCCAGCCCGGCTACCTTGCCTGGGTCTCCGCCAACGCGCCGGGCCAAACCGTTGACCAGGACCACGATGGCGACGGAGTGCCCAATGGCGTCGAATATTTCATGGGCCTGAGCGGCAGCGGATTCACCTCAAACCCCGCGCCCAATGCATCCGGACTCGTTTCCTGGCCGAAAGGCGGCTCATACTCCGGCGCCTACGGCACCGACTACGCGATCCAGATTTCCTCCGATCTCGGGATTTCCGATCCATGGACGGATGTGCCCGTCGGCAACGTCATCATCGACGGCGACAGCGTGGACTACGACCTCGATACCCCTCCGGCGGGTGCGAGGAAGTTCGCCCGCCTCAAGGTGACCGGTCCGTAAACCCCAAGCAGGGCAGGGAGGGCAAAACCGGTTGGCTTGGCAAACCATCAGTCGCCGGTTTTCTCCCTTCGTCCTTTCAGGAAGTCTGCCACCGCTCTCTTCGCACCTCCTTGAAAACCCAGCGATGAAACCCATCTTCAACCTATTCCTGTCCATCTCCTGCGCCATCACCAGCGCGATCTCCTCGTCGGCGGACGCGGTGGACCGCTTCAAGGCGAACAATACCAACAACCTCAATCTTGGAACCAGTTGGGATACCCTGCCGACCTCCTCGGATGTGGCCGTGTTCGACAGCACTTACGCCACGGTCGGAAATCTCAATACCGGCGCCCTTGTCCAATGGCAGGGCATCGAGTTGACGAGCCCTGGCGGCAACGTGGTCATCAACAACAGTACCAGCGGTCAGGAGGTTGCTCTCGGAACTGCGGGCGTTGACATGTCAGCTGCTACCGTCAACCTCACGCTCCAGCGTCTGCGCGTGGACGCGAGCCAGACGTGGAACATCGACAGCGGGCGCCTCTTCAACATCGGAAATTCCTCATCAGTCCGAAGCGGTGTCCTTTCTCTAGGGGCCGGCGGGCCTTTCACTATCACCAAATCCGGTGCCGGAACCGTCCAGTTGGACACCTCGAACACCGCCATCGGTAACGTAAACTGGGACATCCAGTCAGGCCTGGTTCGCGCGATCTGGAACGGATCCTCCGCATGGGGAACCGGCACCATCACGCTCGGCGGCGGAGGTATCGCCGTCGGAACCAATTTCACCGGATCGGTCGGCAACTGGACGTGGAACAACAACATCTCGCTCACCAACTCCACGACCTCGTTCATCGATAACCAGAATATCGCGGGAGCCGACCGCTGGCTGAAGCTGGAAGGTGTGATCTCTGGCTCGGGCAATCTCGAGTTCCGTGACACTGGAACGGGCTTCACCAATCTCGATGCCGGTTTCATTCTCGCCGGAACCAACACCAACACCGGCACCGTTACCATCAACTCGGGTGTGGAGGTTCGCGTCGGTGGCGCCAATGCAGGAACTCTGGATGACATCGCCGGCAACAACGGCAAACTTGCCGGAGACTCCGCCCTGGTGACCAACCATGGCACACTGACTTTCGGAAGGCGTGACTCACACTCCGTGGCCAATGCGATTTCCGGAACCGGCAACCTGCGGATCGGAATGATTTCAACACTCGGCGGATCCGCCACCGATGTCCAGGTGGTGACCCTCACCGGCCCAAGCACTTACACCGGCAGGACCATCATCAACAATGGAGTGCTTTCCGCGGGCACCCTGAACAGTGTGGTTGGCGGAGGCTCGTCATCCAATCTTGGCGCGCCCGTGACAGTCGCCAATGGCACCATCGATCTTGGTGGAGGATCGCTGGGAGGCACGCTCAGATATGCCGGCACTGGAGAAACCACCGACCGCGTGATCAATCTTGCCGGCACCAGCGGCGGTGGCGTCTTGGAACAATCCGGCACCGGTCTTCTCAAATTCACCTCAGCTTTTACCGCCAGCGGTTCCGGCATCAAGACCCTCACCCTTCAGGGATCGACCGCAGGGACGGGTGAGATTTCCGGTGCCATCGTCGATAACTCGGGCACGAACAAAACCTCGCTCATCAAGACCGGTACCGGGATCTGGACGCTGTCCGGCACAAACACCTATACTGGCGTGACCACCATCCGGGGTAACAACGGGACCAGCGGCGAGTTGCGCATTTCCTCGATCGGCGACGGCGGAGTGGCCGGAAATCTCGGTCAGGCTTCGAACCTTGCCACCAACATCGTCTTCGGAGAGTCCGGCCTGACCACCGGCAAACTCGTTTACACCGGTGCCGGTGAGGATACGGACCGCCTCTTCACGCTCAACGGCAACGCCATCATCGAAAACAATGGCACCGGCGCGTTGAACTTCACCAACACCGGCGATCTCGGGAAAACCAGCGGCATTCTCCAGACCCTGACCCTTGGCGGCACCAACGGTGGCAGCTTGGCGTCCAACATCATCAAGGGTGCCGGATCATCGAATGTCGAGGTGATCAAGAACGGAGCGGGAAGCTGGACTCTGGCAGGCACCGCCAACACCTATACCGGCAACACCACCGTCAACGCCGGGACCCTGATCGTGAACGGCAATGTCAGCACCAGTGCCCTGACCACCGTCAAGTCCGGTGCCACACTCGGCGGTTCCGGCACCGTCGGCGCGCTGACGATCGACTCCGGCGGCTTCTTCAAACCCGGCAACAGCCCGGGCATCACTTCCGTGAATGGCAACTACAGCCAGAACGGCACACTGGGCGTGGAGATCGAGGGGCTTGCCGCAGGCAACGGCGCAGGATTCCACGATCAGGTGATCGTGAACGGAACGGTAACTCTCAATGGTGCTCTCAGCCTCGATTCCTTCACCGGGTTCGTGCCCGTGAACGGCAGCCTGATTTTCATCCTTCTCAATGACAGCACGGATGCGGTCACCGGCACCTTCACCGGCCTCGCGCAGGGTGACGTGGTTGGCAATTTCCTCGGATTCGACTGGCAGATCAGCTATCTCGCGGATTCGTCGGGCAACACCTTCACCGGTGGCAACGACATCGCACTGACCGCCATTCCCGAGCCCGCCGCCGCCTTGCTTGGCGGCATGGGATTCCTTTTGCTGCTGCGCCGCCGTCGCGTGGGATGATGCCTGCGGTGGCTCGGCCTGTGGACCGAAATTGCCGAACAGCCATCGCGAAAGATCATCCGCAGGCATCCGTAGCCTGAAGCGATGATCCGAACGGTTGTCTCCACACTCTTTCTTGTCACCGCATGCCCGTCCGCAGGGTTGCCAGGGTGGAAACTCGTTTGGCGCGACGAGTTCAACGGCGACAGGATCGATTCGACCAAGTGGTCGCCCTGCGAGCGCGGGCTTTCCGACTGGAACGACACGATGACCCGCGACCCCCGTTGCTTCCGGATCGGAGGTGGTACGCTCAAGCTCATCGGCATGGTCAATGAAGATACCGCCAAGGATCCCGTGCCTTTCCTCACCGGTGGCGTCACCAGCAAGGGCAAGTTCGAGTTCCAGCATGGCAAGGTGGAAATCCGCGCCCGCTTCAAATCCGCCAAAGGAGCATGGCCGGCCTTGTGGATGCTCGGCACGAAGGGCCGTTGGCCCCACAATGGTGAGATCGACCTCATGGAGCATCTCAACTTCGACGACAAGGTCTATCAGACCGTCCATTCGGGCCACACCCATTCGCCGGCGGGAAAAGAAGGCCCGCCCAAGGGTGGCACCGCGCCGATCAAACGTAACGACTGGAACACCTACGGCGCGGAGTGGGACGCGGATAAGATCGTTTTCACCGTCAACGGAAAACCGACCACGATCTATCCGAAGGTTCCGGAGAAGGGGGCGGAACAATGGCCCTTCGACCAACCGTTTTACTTCATCCTCTCCATGCAGATCGGCGGTGTCTGGGTAGGCCCGGCCAATCCGAAGGATTATCCCGCGCATCTTGAGATCGACTGGATTCGCGTCCATCAGCATGCCAAAGGCAACCCGTGATCACCGCCATTTCGCAGATCTCCACGATTGACGCGTTGTGCGTTTGCAGCATCAGTGGAGGAATCTCACTTGCGGCAGCATGAGCAGGACGGTCGATAAGGAGTCTAGCCGGAAGGTGGACAGTTCCGGCACAGGCTGGTGTAGCCGCCCAAGAGGAAGTCATTGCCGCCGTTGATCATCGTGCCGAGCATTCCGATGTCGGCATCGGTATTGGTGTGCACGAGGTTTTCATCGCGCGGCAACACCTTGCCCACCGCGTTACCGCTGGTGTTGATGGCCGTTCCCGAGGGTGGCGATGACCGGCATGTTGCTGCCGGTGGCTCCCCAGAACCCGTGATAGCCGTTGCCGGAAAGGTCCTGGATACGGTCGCCGTCATCGAGACCGTCGGGATCGTCGATGAGCGGACTGAGGTGCTCGAAGTCGATGTCGAGCAGGATATCGACCGGGGCGCTCGGAACGGTCGCAACGAGGGCGAGTGAAGGCCAACGGCTCTTGGCTCTTTCGAGGACCAGGAGGGGGCGGATCATGGCGCATGGCGGAGTTCGTAACGGAAATAACATTCCGATGGTGGCCCGGATGGGAACGGAATGTGGTCGGTACGCTGCCACATTCCTGCGCCGAGGTCGGCGAGGGTCACGGACGCCCCGGCATCCTCCCAGACCACGAGGTCACCGGAACGGTTGAGCCGGAGCGCCAGCCAAGCGGGCAGGGTGCGCTGGAGCGTGCCCACCACGACGTGGTCGGCGTGCCGGACGACTGTTAGAACCGGCGGTGCCGCCTGTTCCGGATCGGTCCCCAGCGCGAATTCGATCGCATCGGAAGCGGAATCCATGTCGAAGTCGCCGTTTCCAAACGGCGCGAGCGATCCTGTCTCGCCTCGCTCGAAATCGTCCGGAAGAAGGTCTCGGTCGGCATCGAACTGGGTGTTCTTGCCCGCGAAATCCGCGGGATCGAGGGCGGCCGGTGTGACGCGGACGAAGTCGATGTCACCGGTGAGTTCGCGGCCGGAGGCGTTGAAGCGGCCGATCCAAAGCGACTGGGCATTGGCGAGGCTGCCGGTGGTGTTGTCGGCGGTTTCGCTTGAGAGCGCGCCGTCGATGTAGATGCGGAGTTTGCGCGCGGCGGGATTGGAGACGTCGCGGACGGCGGCGATGTGATGCCATTGGCCATCGTTGATCGCGGCGGAGGAGGACAAGAACGATTCCGAAGCATGGTCGCTGACGAGGAAGCGCACCTTTCCCGATTCGAGACGCAGCCACCACGACGGTGAAGTCGATCCGAGATCCTTGGCGACGAGGCCGTCGGTGGCGGTGGAACCGGCGGGAATGCGGCAGACGGTTTCGATGGTGAACGAATCGTTGGCTCCGAAATCGAAGCGGTTCGCGCTTTCCGAATCGGTAAGGCGAAGGCCCCCATTGTTATCAAAAGACAGCGCGCGTCCCCCGCCATGGCCGGGAGAGCCTCCGATGGATGCGAGGGCCGCGGTGGCTGTTAGATGAAGCCGGTGTTCCTGGGGATGAACGTCGCGGATGGCTCCGGCGCTCGTCGGGCAGTTCTGTCCGGGCGTGGTTTCCTCGAGGTTCCAGAAGCCGGCCCCCGGGTTCTCGGCGGGCGGCGGCGGGGCGTCGAGCCACGCTTCGGTGGCACGGATGAAGCGGATCGACTGATACGAGTCGGCACCGCTTCCGGCCTCGAACAGCACGCCAAGGTGATTGTCGGCGGTGCGTACCATGTCGGAGTAGGCGTAGGCTCCGGAGCGTAGGGTCTTCGGCTGACTCCAGGTTCCCGCCTCGTCGTTGGAAATCCAGATCGCGCCGTTTGATCGACTGCTGCCGTTGGGACTGGAAAACAGGATGCGGTTTGCGGAGTCACCATCGGCCGTGGAACTATAGCGGAGCAGCGAGCCCTGGCAGATTGGAGTGACGAAATGCGGATTGCCGTCGAACGCGCCGGTATAACTGGTGCCGCCGTTTTCCGACCACGCTTCGGAACGGTTTCCCGGATCGCTGCCGTAGTCGCGGGAGTTGATATAAATCCGCGATCCGCCAGACGCCCCGGGCATCAGTTCCACCAGCGTGGTTTCATTGGGCGCCGCGCCATTGGCCGCCGCGAAGACCGCATCCATCCGCCAGGTGCTGCCATGGTCATCCGAATAGAGGATTTGCGAACCGAAGGCGCCGGAGTCCGATCCTGCTGCACCGATCCGGTGGTTGGCGGGAACTACCAGGCGACCGGCTTGGTTTCCACGGGTCAACTGGATGCCATGCACCGGTCCGGTGGCATACCATCCCCAGCCGGCGAGTTTGACGTTCGCGGTGATTTCCTTGCGCGGTGCCCAGGTCAGTCCCTTGTCGGTGGAAACCGTGTGAAATACCGTGTCGTTTTCGCGGCAGAAAAGGAGATGGATGTGCCCGGTCGTGCGGTCCTCCACCGGAGCCGGGTTGCCGATGGTGACCGGTGCCGTGCCGCCTTCCTCGTGGACCAGGATGAGCGGTCCCCATGTGAGGCCGTTGTCGCTGGAACGCTTGAGCACCAGATCGATGTTTCCTCCGTCGGACATTCCCGCGCGCCCCTCGCAAAAGGCCAGCAGGGTGCCGTCGTTCGCGCGCACGACTGCCGGAATGCGGAAAACCGGGTAACCATCGACTCCATTGGTGAAAACGGCGGTTTCGACCAGATCCTCCGCCGCGACACATGGCATCAGGAACAGGGAAACCGCCAGGACGGATGGCAAGCGGCGGGTTCGATCGGGTGGCATCACGGCAAACATTTTCATATCCTAAGCCTTGTCACGGGATCGGGAACGCGCGGCCTTTTGGTTCTTTTTCAGTCCAGTCACCTCCGCCGGTCGGACCGACTCGCCTTCGATCAGTTTCGGGATGATCAGCGAGGAATTTGGAGTCCCTCCCTCGGAGAGGGTCTGGATCGCCACGACGAGACGGCGGAGCAGCAAATGGCCGGGCTCATAGCGGGATGGTAGCGGACTGAGTCGCTCGGTGGACGGATCGTTGCTCAGATAGACGACGGACAACTGCCCGGGAATCCGGATCCCGCGCCTCATCAGGTGCGGAAGCGCGGTCAGCAGATGGTGGTGGTTGGCGATGATCAGGGCGTCGCAGGCATCCGGGTCGGCGACGATTTCGCGGTCCAGTCCATCCATCAGGCGCATGCGGTTGGAATCATGGCGCATCACCCGCGGCGGCGGAGCTCCGCGTCGGGAGAGTTCCTCCTTGACCGCGTCCAGCGCGCGGTTGTCTCCGGCGAGGGTGGTGCGGTGCAAAAGCAGCACGATTTTCCGGCAGCCGCGGGCCAGACAAAGACCGGTGGCATGGTGGGCCGCCGCGCGAAAGTCCACATCCACTCCGGGCAAAGCGATGCCCGGAAACACCGAACCGAAAACCACGGTCGGCAGTCCGCTGGCCGCAAACCACCGCTGCACCGCCTCGGGCATCTTGTGAAGCACCCAGATCGAACCGGGATGGCGGCTGACAATGCGCCGCAGTGCCGATGACGGATCGCACCGTTCGATGAACGAGGCGGCCTCATCCACGTCGATGGAGATTCCGGCCGGCGCGAGCAGGCCGCGCATGATTCCCAGTTGCTCGATGAGCAAAGGCGTGCCGTGGAGCGTTGGGGTCAGGATGCAGGCCCGGCGCGGATCCGGTCGGGAATCACCGCAGGCCGGGGGCTTGAGCTCTCTCGGGCGATTTCGCGCCGCCGGAGAAGCGATCACTTGGTCCTTCGCAAGAATGGCCAAAGCGCGACGCAGGGTGGTCCTACTGACAAGAAACTCCTCGGCCAGTGAACGTTCGGACGGCAAGGCGGTCCGCCATTCGCCAGATTCGATCCGCTCGCGCAGGATGTCGGCGAGTTGGGCAAACTTGGATTTTGGAATCGGCGTCATGGTTTCAAAACAGCCCGGCATTTGCCACGGAAAGGTGACTTTGGTTGCGCTCCGGACGGCATTCAATCGACACGGAGGCGAAAAACACCGGTCCACTAAGCGTAGGTCAATACGTCCCGCGCAACCCACCGGGAATCGTCGGTCGGGCGGCAAGACCGGTTCCAGCGGCTGGGCCCCGAAGAATGGAGCGCGCCAAGATGCTGATGGTGGTTGCTTCGGGCGATGTTCAGATTAGGTGGTCCGGCATTACGACCAGTCGGTCGTCCTCGCCTGGCAACCTATCGGCTTTGGCAACATCGCCCCGCTGCTCTCGCTCCTGATGCTCAAAAGCCTTGCATTCATCCTCTGCTGCGCCACCTCGCTGGTGATGGCGGACACTTTTCCGCCGCCCGGGGTCGTCGGCACGCCGCCCGCCGACGCGGGACGCGGCCTGGTGCGGGTGAGTGCGACCGAAATTCGCCATTACGATGGCGACCGCAAGCATCCGGGCTATCTCGTCACCCGCGACAACGGGGAAACGTGGAAGTATGAGAAGACCGGTCCGGATTATCCTCCCAACTTCGGCGGGATGGCCAAGGAATCGCCGTCGATGGTTAGAAATCCAGTCACCGGCGAGTTTATCCGCGTCCAGCCGATCAAGGGACATGTCTTCCTTTCCCAAGGGGGACTCGATGGCAAATGGGTCGCCGTGACCAAGGACGGCCGCACCAGCAACCGCTGGCGTGAGGAACGTGGCGACCTTCTAACGCTCCCCGGCATCATGCGCACTCCGCTGTTCATCGATGGCGGCAAACGCATTGTCCTGCCCACCCATGGCAACGGCACCACCATGTGGCTGTCCGATGACGGCGGCCTGAACTGGCGGCCGTCGAAAACCACCATCAAGTCCCCGCCGCATGCCATCGGCGGCGTCCACCGCGGACTGCGCTGGCAGAACATCGCCGTCGAGGCCACGGTGGTGGAGTTGAAGGACGGCACGCTCTGGGCGCTGCTCCGCACCTCGCAGGATCATCACTACGAATCGTTCTCCAAGGACCGCGGCGAAACATGGAGCGACGGGAAACCATCACGCTTCGCCGCCACGCTGACCATGCCCACGCTCGGCCGGTTGCCCGATGGACGGCTGCTTCTGTTGTGGACCAACCAATCGCCGCTGCCCGAGCTTGCCACCGCCACCGGCCGCAGCGAGGACGCCTTCACCAATCGCGACACCCTGCACGCCGCGATCTCCGATGATGAGGGGAAAACCTGGCGCGGATTCCGCGAAGTGGGCCTCGACGAACACCGCGCCCGCGCCGACTACGCGACCTGGGGCGGCCCCCAGGACCGCGGCAACCACCAGGCGGAATTCGTGCCGCTCGATGCCCACCGCATCCTCGTCGCCTACGGCCAGCACAAGAACCACCGCCGCCTCGCGATCATGGACACGCGATGGTTGTTAGAAAAGAAGAGGGCGGGCGACTTCTCCAACGGCCCCCGAGACTGGGTGCACCATACGTTTGTGCCCATCCCACGCGGGCACTGCTCCTACGACCGCAAGCCCGCCGCCACCGTGTTGCCTCATCCGTCGAAACCGGAAGTGAAGGTGCTCGACATTCGTTTCCTCGACGACCCCGCCCTCGTGAACGCGGAATCGGGAGCCGACTACCGCGCCGGTGGCGCGGCGTGGAACTTCCCCGCGGGCCAGGCAGGCCGGGCCATCGTGCGCTTCCGCCTGCACGCCGGATCCAGCGGCGCGCACCTCAGCCTGATGGACCGCCTGTTCGCCGCCTGCGACGTCACCGCCCCGGACTCCGCCGTTTATTCGATCCGTCTGGCACCTGGCGAGAGGGTCGGCAGCGCCATGCTGAAGCCCGACACCGATCACTCGCTTTTGTTAGAATGGACGGGAACCGCCACCGGAAACGAATGCCGGATATCCCTCGACGGCAAACCAGCCGGCACACTGCCCTTGAAAAACCCCTCGCCCAACGGCCTGAGCTACCTCCACTTCATCGCCGCGGGCAGGGAACCGGGCCCGGGCATCCAAGTCGAAAGAGTCGCCGCCGAAGTCTGGTGAGAGCGACTTCCGTTCAAGCATCACCAGCTTGTTCTGGCATACGAAAATATTGAAAATAATCCCGAAAACCGAAGTTGGAAAAGGCATCGTTTGGCGTGGGGCCATGTGGCAGAAGGGTTGTGTCTAAAAACCACCACCCATGTCCCATCACCAAACGATGCAGAGTGTTTGTAGTCCCGTTT